>Ga0126313_10000116_pt1 | contig 33587 bp, 40 predicted proteins | sample Plot105A_FD_89954 | JGI IMG/M metagenome (GOLD analysis project Ga0126313, IMG submission 89954) | Serpentine soil microbial communities from UC McLaughlin Reserve, CA, USA - Plot105A | ecosystem: Environmental > Terrestrial > Soil > Grasslands | place: USA: UC McLaughlin Reserve, Lake County...
CGCGGCCGCGTCGGCCGCTCTCGCGAGCGCGCCTTCGCCTACCTGCTCTACCCCTCGGCCGAGGCGCTGACCGAGGAGGCGGCGGCGCGGCTCTCGACCCTTGCCGACCACACCGAGCTCGGCTCCGGCTTTCGGATCGCGATGCGCGACCTCGACATTCGCGGTGCCGGCAACCTGCTCGGCGACGAGCAGTCCGGCCACGTCGCCGCGGTCGGCTTCGAGCTCTACTGCCAGATGATCGACGAGGCGGTCGCCGAGGCCGCCGGGGCTGAGGGAGAGGAGCGCGAGGAGGCACCCGAGCCCGTCCGTCTCGACGTCCCCGTCGACGCCTACCTGCCGGCGAGCTTCGTCCCCTTCGAGGCCGCGAAGATCGACATCCACCGCCGCATCGTCGCCGCCCGCGAGCCGGGCCAGCTGCGGGCGATCCGCGACGAGCTCGACGACCGCTTCGGGCCGCTGCCGCCGCAGGCGGAGAACCTGCTGAAGCTGCAGAAGGCGCGGATCGAGCTCGGCCTGGCGGGGGCCCGCAGCATCGAGTTCCGCGGCGGCCGGCTCAGTGTCACCGGGGTCGAACTCGACTCCGAGGCGGCCGGCGTCCTCGCCGAGCAGGTCGAGGGCGCGGTTTACGAATGGCGCGAGCGGGTGGCGGCGGTGCGGGTCGCCGGCGACCCGGAGGAACGCCTCGCCGCGGTGCTCGCGATGGCCGAGGGATTGCGCGAGGCGCAGCGGGCAACCGAGCCGACCGCTGCTTAAGGCGGGCGATTTGACTATGCTGCCGGGCTCGTGGGAGCGAAAGCAGGCCAGAGAGGCAGGTCGAGTCGAGGGAATGACCGGGGGGCCGGTCGTCAGCGCCTGGCGCTGATCCTCTTCGGCGCCCTGTTCGTCGTCCTCTTCGTGATCCTCGCGGTCACCGAGGGGCTCGGCTCCACCAGCGTCCCCTCCGGCGACGTCGCCCAGGTCTCCTCCGTCCCCAGCGAGTTCACGAACGTCAGCGAAGACAAGCTCAAGCGCTCGATAGCCCGGCTTGCTGTCTCCGGCGAAGAAAAAGCGAAAAAACCGCCGAAGCCGGGGTCCGACAAATACGAAGAACTTCAGGAAAAAGCGATGTCGGAATTGATCGAAGGCGTCTGGATCCGGGGTCAGGCTGAAGAACTCGGCGTTTCGGTGACCGAAAAACAGGTCGAAGACGAACTCGAGACGATCAAAAAACAGAACTTCCCGAGCAAGGGCGCCTACGACAAATTCCTCGAGGAATCGCACTTCACCCAGCAGGAAGTGAACGAACTGGTCGAACTGCAGATCTTCACCAAAGAAATCCAGGCGCAGATCAGCCAGCAGGCCCCGGCGCCCTCCAGCGAAGAAGTCGAGGCTTACTACGAAGCCGAAAAGGCGACCCAGTTCACGACCAAAGAAAGCCGCGACGTTCGCCTCATCCTGAACGAAGACAAAGCTGAAGTCGAAGCGGCGAAGACGGCGCTCGAAAAAGACAATTCGCCAGCCAGCTGGAAAAAGGCCGCCGGCAAGTACTCGAGCGACCCGACCAGCAAGGCCAAAGGCGGCCTGCAGGAAGGCATCACCGAAGAATTCCTCAAAGGCCCGCTGAAAGCCGCGATCTTCGACAGCCCGACCGGCGAACTCGTCGGGCCGGTCAAATTCGAAAAAAACTGGGTCCTGGTCGAAGTCGTGAAACTGACGCCGGAAAAAGTCCAGACCCTGCCCGAAGTCAAATCGCAGATCGAATCGACGCTGGGGCAGCAGACGCAACAGAAAGCCCTCTCCGATTTCGTCGCTGGATTCAGCAGCACGTGGCTCTCGCGCACCACCTGCGCCGACGACTTCGTGATGGAAAAATGCGGCAACTACAAGGGGGACGGCCACCCGTCCGGCGCCTCGCCCGCCTGCTACGAAGCCGACCCGAAAACCCCGGCGAAAGAATGCCCCTCGCCGGTGACGCCGATCAAACCGGCCCTGCCCGGCACCGTCACGGTGTCCAAACCCGAAGGCGAACCGTTCCCGCAGCGGCCGCTGCCGGAAGCCGCGGCGGAATCGGGCGAAGAAGTCCCGGCCGGCGTACCGCCCGCCGCCGCTCCCCCGGCCGAATAAGCCGGCCGAGGTCACCGCGTACCGCCGGTGGCGGTGACGAGTACTAGACTGGCGCGCCCGTGAGCACGATCTCCTCGATCCACGCGCGCCAGATTCTCGATTCCCGCGGCAACCCCACCGTCGAGGTGGAGGTCGTGCTGGAGTCGGGCGCCCGCGGCTTGGCGGCGGTGCCCTCGGGCGCCTCGACCGGCGAGTTCGAGGCGGTCGAGCTGCGCGACGGCGGCGAGGCCTGGGCCGGCAAGGGCGTCGGCCGCGCGGTCGCCAACGTCAATGGCGAGATCGCCGCGGCGCTGACCGGGGCGCGCGCCTCCGAGCAGGGCGCCCTGGATCGGACGATGATCGAGCTCGACGGCACCCCAAACAAGGGCCGGCTCGGCGCCAACGCCCTGCTGGGCGTCTCCCTGGCCGCCGCCAAGGCCGCCGCCGCGGACTCCGAGCAGCCGCTCTACCGCTACCTGGCCGAGCTCTACGGCGGCGGCGAGCCGACCCTGCTGCCGGTGCCGATGATGAACGTCCTCAACGGTGGCGCCCACGCCGACAACTCGGTCGACTTCCAGGAGTTCATGATCGTCCCGGCCGGCGCCGAGAGCTTCTCCGAGTGCCTGCGGGTCGGGGCCGAGGTCTTCCACGCGCTGAAGAAGTCGCTCTCCTCGCAGGGTCTCTCGACCGCGGGCGGCGACGAGGGCGGTTTCGCCCCCGACCTCGATTCCAACGAGGCCGCTTTGCAGGCGGTTCTTGCCGGGGTCGAGGCCGCCGGCTACGAGCCCGGCAAGGACGTCTTCATCGCCCTCGACCCGGCCACCAGCGAGGTCTTCGAGGGCGGTTCCTACAAGCTCGAGCACGAGGGCCGCTCGCTCTCCTCCGAGGAGATGGCCAGCTACTGGCAGGACGCTTGCGAGCGCTACCCGATCGTCTCGATCGAGGACGGGATGGACGAGGAGGACTGGGACGGCTGGAAGCTGCTGACCGAGCGCCTCGGCGAGCGGGTGCAACTGGTCGGCGACGACCTCTTCGTCACCAACCCCGAGCGGCTGCGTCGCGGCATCGAGCTCGGCGTCGGCAACTCGATCCTCGTCAAGGTCAATCAGATCGGGACCCTGAGCGAGACGCTCGAGGCGATCCGCATGGCCCGCGAGGCTGGCTACACGGCTGTGGTCTCGCACCGCTCCGGCGAGACCGAGGACACGACGATCGCCGACCTCGCCGTCGCCACCGGCGCTGGCCAGATCAAGACCGGCGCGCCCTCGCGTTCGGACCGCGTCGCCAAGTACAACCGGCTGCTGCGGATCGAGGAGGAGCTGGGCGACGCCGCGCGGTTCCCCGGTCTGCAGGCGTTCACCCAGCAGCGGCCCTAGATGCAGGAATGCGGGGCCCGGCCGCGTAGCACCGGGTATGGCATCGCTCGCGCAGGCCGGACGCTCCCGCACGGCTACCCGCCGCCGTCCGGCCGCCCGCAAACGCCGTCCCGCCGCCCGCGGCGGCGCCAGCCGGATCAAGTGGGACCGCGTCGGCCGAGTCGCCCTCACCCTCGTCCTCGTCGCGGTGCTCTACTCCTACCTGGGCCCCTCGGTCGACTTCTTCAAGACCTACACCGGGACGACCGCCGCCAAAGCAGAGCTGCACGTCCTGCTGAAGGAGAACCGGCGCCTCCACGACCGCATCCAGTCCGCCGACGACCCGCTCGTCGTCGACCACGAAGCGCGCGCCCAGGGGATGGTCGCCGAAGGCGAGACCCCGGTCGTCATGCGCGGCAATCTCGGCGGCTGACCCGGCGCCTGGGGGAGACCCATGGTTGATCTTGGCGGCTATGTCCTGGGAGCCGTCCAGTTGGCCCTGGTCGTCGCCCCGATCGGCTTCAGCTCCTACAGGCTGCGGCAGCGGTTGCTGCCGGCTTGGGAGGGGGCGCCGGCGCGGCTCGTCGAGGCGATTGTTGGAGTAGCCATCGTCATTTGGATTTCGGAGATCCTCGGGACGTTCGGCCTGTTTTACGCAGGGACGCTGATCGTTGCGGCTCTCTTGGTTGCAGGGACCACGGTGCTCTGGCCGGCGGGTCCTGCCGCCGCAGGGGACCCACCCCCTCCTGCGCGGCAGGAGGGGGTCCCCCCTACGACGTCACCCACCGGAGGAGGGTATTGGTCGCTGCTCGTGATGGTCGCGGTGATCTCGGCCACGGTGTTCAGCTATGCCGTGACTACGAAGCACGCACTGGACCGGGGGGTCTTCAACTTCGATTCGCTCTGGTACCACCTGCCGTTTGCTATCGACATGGTGCAGACGCACAGCGTCGTCGGGATGCACCACGTCGACACGGTGTTCAGCAACTGGTTCTACCCGCAGAACTCGGAGCTGCTCCACGGCGTTGGGATTCTGCTGACGGGGCGGGACACGCTGTCGCTGTTCCTGAACCTCGGGTGGCTGGGCGTGGCGTTCCTGGCTGCCTACTGCGTCGGGAGGCCGTATGGGCGCGGAACCGTAACGGTGATTGCTGCCGCGATCCTGCTCGAGTGCCACACGCTTGTTGTCAGGGATCCGGGAGCGGCCAAGAACGATCTGATGGCCGCCGCGCTCCTCCTCGCCTCGATCGCAATCCTCGTCGAGACCTGGTCACACACGAAGTCCGCCGGACGTTTGTCGCGCTATGCGGAACCAAAGTCCGGCGGACTTTCTTTGAATCCTCGGGATCGATGCGATCGGTGGGCTCTTGCCGCTGCGGGGCTTGCGACCGGGCTGGCGGCTGGGACGCGGGTTACTGGGCTGGCGATGGCGGCTGCTCTTACCGTTGCGGTCGTCGTGCTTGCGGGACTGGGGCGGCGTTGGGTGGCTGCCGGGTGGTGGTTCCTGGCGGCGCTTGCGGGTGGGGCGTTCTGGTATCTGCGGAACCTGGTCGTTGCCGGCAACCCGATTCCCGAGGTGCACTCGCTGGGGCCGATCTCGCTGCCGCATCCCGAGCGCCTGCAGGAGGGGCGGCCGGACTTCACCATCGCCCACTACGCGACCGACACTGGCGTCTGGCGCGACTACTTCTCGCCTGGGCTGCACGAGGCGTTTGGGGCGCTCTGGCCGCTGGTGGTCTTCGGCGCCCTCGCGGCGGCGCTGCTCGCCGTCCTGCGCGGCCGCGACCGGATCCTGCGCTGGGTCGGCGTCGTCGCCCTCTTCGGCGCCCTCGCCTATCTCTTCACCCCGCTCAGCGCCGCCGGGGCGGAGGGGGAACCGGTCGGCTTCGGGATCAACATCCGCTACGTCATCCCGGCGCTGCTGGCGGGAATCGTCCTCCTGCCGCTCGACCGCTGGCTCGACGGCGAGCGGCGCCAGTGGGGCCTGATCGGGGTGCTGGTGCTGGTCTTCCTCGTCACCAACCGCCCCGATGACGCCCTCCACGACAAGGCTCGCATCTTCGCCTTCTTCCTGGTCGTCCTCGTCGTCCTGCTGCCGGCGCTGCTGATCCATCTGCGATCGTGCGGCACCGGCGCCGCGCTTGCGTTCGCTGTCGCGGCCGGCCTGCTGATCTGTCTGGTCGCGATCGGCTACCCGCTCCAGCGCCACTACCTGGGGAACCGCTACGCCAACGAGGGGACCGCGGAGGAACGGATCCCCGGCATGCATCTCGACAGCGCCTACCGCTGGGCCCGCGGGGTCGAGGACAGCCGCATCGGCCTCGCCGGCAGCACCGCCGGCTTCGCCGGCTACGGCTTCTACGGCACCGACCTCAGCAACCGCGTCCGTTACCTCGGCGAAGGCGGCCCCCACGGCGCCTTCAACGCGATCCCGACCTGCGCCGCCTTCCGCGCCGGGGTCAACGCCGCCGACCTCGACTACCTCGTCACCTCCCCATTCCTGAACTTCCTCCACCCCGGCGACCCGATCGCCTCACCGGAGGCGCGCTGGCTACGCGGCGAGGACGCCGTGCGCCCGGTCCTGCGCAGCGGACCGGTGACCGTCTGGAAGGTCGAGGGGGACCTGACCCCTGGCGCCTGTGGCCGCGCCAACGCGCCAATGCGCGAAGTTCCCCGGACGCCGGCCTCCTGATTGCCGGCACAGGCAGCTGGGTAACCTCGCGCCAGTGAGCTATCCACTCGAGAATGCTCTCTTCCAGTGGGAGGAGGGACGACGTTCGTTGCAGGCGATCGAGGAACCGCGCCAGCGCCGCCTCGCCGATCGGGTCGTCGACGCGCTGCGCGAAGAGCTGCGGCGGCGGATCGGTCCGACCTTCAGCGCCACCGAGCTGGCCGACCTCTACGGCCAGGGGACCGATTGGGCCCAGCAGGTCGCCCTCGACGTCGCGCCATCGCTCGACGGCGATTCCCAGATGCTCGCCGACGCCGCCTTCTGGCTCTACCTCAGGGGCGCCACCGATTTCGCCGGCGGCAGGCAGCTGCCCGTTTGAGAGCTACTTAAGAGCTACTCGTCCGAGTCGTCGGACTCGGACTCACCGTTGCCGTTGGAGCCCTGCGGCTCGCCGGCGCGGCGGATGACGATCTGGTCGGCCTCGATGCGGACGGTGACGTCGCGCTTGCCGGCCCAATGCTCGTTGTAGACCGGGTTGTCCTTGATCGCGGCGTCGAGCCAGAGGCCGTAGCCGTCGGTCTCGCCGTGGTCGAAGCTTGCCTCGAGCTCTTTGCGACGGCTGCGACCGCCGCGGCGTCCGCGACGACGGCGGCGGCGGCGACCGGCGCCGGCACCGCCCTCGGTGCCCTCACCGCTCTCCTCGCGCTCCTCGTCGTCCTCGTCCTCGCTCTCGTCGGCCTGTTCGGCCTCCTCGGCCTCGGTGGCCGCCTCGATCTCGGCTTCGATCTCGTCGCGCAGGTCGATCTCGCTCGAGCCGGCGTTCTCGTCGTCGGCGGAGAGGTCGTACTGCTTGCGGAACTCGCGCAGCTCGGTCGTGGTGATCTCGAGCTGGTGGGCGATCCATGCATCGGTCCGCCCCTGGTGGACCCAGGCGCGGATCTGGTTCAGCTGCGGCTTCAGTGAGCGTCGAGCCATCGGCGCGCGAGTCTATTGAAGGAAGGCATCGGTTCGCGGAGAGAGGTGGTGACTTAGGCCATCAGGAAGGCGAGCGCCTCGAACATCGCGACGACGACGACGATCACGGTGGCGGTGAGGCAGACGGCAAGAACGCTGAAACGGACCTTCCCCTCCTGCTCGACGCGGGTGATTTTCCGCGCACGGGAGCGGTTCGCCGCCCGGCGGCGCAGCTGCTCGCGCCGGCGGCGCTCGAGGTAGGTCTCCTGCTCGAACGCGGTCTCGAACTGGGAGATGCTCTGTCGCATTCTCATAGGGAAGGGCCCCTGAGGGCCAGGCGGCACCGTAGCAAAAGATCTTGCAGGGCTTGCAATCCGCTCACAATCAGCAGGCGCCCCAAAGCCCCCTGCCGGCCCGCGCCGCCGCGATCTCGAGCCGTTTCAGCCGCGTCGCGAAGCGGTCGTTGGGGGGGATCGTCAGCGTCCGCGCCAGGCCGCGGCGGATCAGCTCCGCGTTGACGAAGCGCCCGTCGAGGTAGACGTAGGCGAGCAGCCGGCCGTAGACGTCGCGCCGCTCCTCGCCGAAGACCAGCCGCACCCGCCGGCCCTCGACCAAGCGGTGGTTGAAATCGGAGGCCTGCGGACCGAAGCACTGCACCGGCGTGTCCGGCTTCACCGTCTCCGGCGTGTCGACGCCGATGTAGCGGACGTCCTCCTCCGTACCGCCGAGGTCGACCTCGACCGTGTCACCGTCGACCACCCGCGTCACGTAGGCCGTGGCGGCAGCCGGCGGCTCGGCCCGGAAATCGAGGCTTTCCCAAGGTCGCAGGAGCACCAGCGCGGCGAGAATCAGCAAGATCGCGCTTCCCTTCGACCTCATCGGCGCATTAAAAAGGCCCACCCCCGCATAAGCGGAGGCGGGCCGAAGTTCTCCCCCGCGTGCTTACGGGGTGCGACGAACGTTCGAGAGCAAGCTCTCTTTGATCTGCTCGACTATGGAGATCGCCTCGTTCCACTCGCGCTGCCAGACGTTGCGCCCGAAGATGACGCCGGAGCCGCCGGCGGCCATCACGTCGCGGGTGTTCTGCAGCACGGTGTCGTCATCGGTCTTGGAGCCGCCGGAGAGGACGACGAGGGCGCGGCCGGCCGATTCGACGCACTGGCGGATCGCCTCGGTCTGGTCGACCTCCATCTCGTCGTAGGGCGCCGGGGCGTCCTTGTCCTTGGAGGAGTCGATCTTCGGCATGTTGAGCTTGACCACGTCGGCGCCCATCTCCATCGCCATCCGGGCGGCGTAGTCGATCGCGTAGAAGGAGTTCTGCCCGCCCTTGGCCTCGACCGCTTCGCCGCGCGGGTAGGACCAGACGACCAGCGGCATCCCGAAGCGGTCACATTCCTCGCGGACGCGGCGCAGCTGGGCGAGGTCCTCGTCCTGGCGCGGGGAGCCGACGTAGAGCGTGTAGCCGATCGCGTCGGCGCCGAGGCGGACGCCGTCCTCGACGCTGGCGTTGCAGCTGGAGAAGGCCTTGGCGGAGGAGGGGAGGTCGGTCTTGCCGTTGACCTTGAGGATCAGCGGCACCCGGCCGGCGTAGTCGGGGTAGTACTTCTCGGCCATCCCGATCTGGCAGGCAAGCGCCGAATACCCCGCCTCGGCGGCGAGGCGGAACTGGTAATCGGGGTCCTTGGAAGCCGGGTTGGGGAAGAAGTCACGCGGGCCGTGCTCGATTCCCTGGTCGATCGGCAGCAGCATCAGGGTGCCGTTGCCGGGGCCGAACTCGAACAGAAGGCGGTGCAGGCGGGCCCTTTTTCCGGGCGGCAGCACCTCCAGCAGCGATTTCTGCTCGGTCAGACTCTTCAGCTCCACGTCAGTTCCTCCTCGAAGATGGTTGCCCTGGCAGTATCGCATTCCAATTGGGAATCGAGCGCCGGCGGGTATCCTCGAAAGATGAGCGAGACTGAGCTCAGCGTCATCTGCAAGAACTGCGGCTCCGAGGTCAGTCCCTACGTGACGGAGTGCCCCTACTGCGGCGCCCGGTTGCGCAAGCGGGCGCCGAAGCTGGAGCGACGTGGGGACGGGCTCGAGGCGCAGCAGCCGCGCAAGCGCCGCCGAAGGGTGCGCCGGCCGGGCAGGCCCAGCTTCGCGATCTCCGCCGAGCGTCCCTACGCGACGATCACGGTGATCCTCGCCTCGGCGATCCTGCTGATCGTCCAGAAGGCGACCGGGTACGCGCTCGGCAGCTTCGGCGGCATCGTCGTCCCCTTCGAGGAAGACTGGTGGCGCTACTTCACCGCCCCCTTCGCCTACCTCGACGTCGGCTTCCTCTTCGCCGTCTCGCTGGCCCTGGCGATCTTCGCGACCGGGGTCGAGCGGCGGCTGGGGACGGTGCGGACGGCGGTCCTGCTGATCGCCTGCGGCTCGCTGGGGTCGGTCACCGCCGCGGCGGTCGCCGATCCCGACTCGGTCACCGTCATCGCCGGCGGCAACGGGATGGCGCTCGGCGCCCTTGCCGCCTGGTTCGTGATCCGCCGTGCCGAAGTGCGCGGGGAGATCGGCGAGGACTTCGACGTGATCGGGGCCGCGGTCTGCGCGGTCGTGATCATCCTCCTGCCGCTCTTCGCCCCCACCGCCGACTGGGTCGCCGGCCTCGCCGGGGGCGTTGTCGGCGCTCTCGCCGGCCTCGCCGCCAGCGCCCTGCATCGCGGCGATTAGCGCCGCGCGGCTAGGCTCTCTGCGTGCCTGACGAAACCGAGCTCGAGGCCGCGATCGAGCGGTTGCTGGACCCGCAGCGGTTCTCCGAGGCAGAGCGGATCGTCGCCCAGGCGGCCCCGCGGTTGCAGAAGGTCCTCGCAGCCGCCCTCGCCGAGGGCGGCTGGTTCGGCGAGCCGCACGAGAACGAGACGCTCAAGGCGGCGACCATGCCCGACCCCGAGGAGCGGGTCGGCGCCGTCCGCGCGCTGCTCGCCGAGGAGGCGAGGATGGGGATGATGGTTGGCGTTGCCGTCGGCTGGGCACTGAAGGAAGAGCTGAGTACGAGCAACCAAGTCGAATCCGCGGATCCGGGAGGAGAGAGCTGATGGAGATCAAGTACCACGGGCATTCTTGCTTCGAGCTGAGCGAGGGGGAGACGACCGTCCTCGTCGATCCGTTCCTGAAGCCGAACAACCCGACCGCGGTGGCGAGCGCCGAGCAGGTCGAGCCGACCGTCATCGCGATCACCCACGGCCACGCCGATCACATGGCCGACGCCGTCCCGGTCGCCAAGCGCACCGGCGCCCACTGCGTCGCCATCGTCGAGATCGCCGAATACCTGAAAGCGCGGGGGATCGAGGCGCTCAGCGACCCCAACCTCGGCGGGACCGTCGAGTTCGACTGGGGCTGGATCAAGCTCGTACCCGCCTGGCACACCAGCACCCTGCCCGGGCACGAAGAGGCTCTGTTCAGCGCCGAGCACGGGACCGTGATCGGGACCGCGACGGGCCTGCTGATCAACATCGGCGGAAAGACCGTCTACCACGCCGGCGACACCTGCCTGTTCAGCGACATGAGGCTGATCGCCGAACGCAACCCGGTCGACGTCGCCCTGCTGCCGATCGGCGGTCACTACACGATGGATCGCCACGACGGGGTGGTCGCCTGCGAGTTCATCGGCGCCGAGACGGTGATCCCGATCCACTTCAACACCTTCCCCGCGATCGAGACCGACACCGACGCCTTCAAGTCCGAGGTCGAGTCCCAGACGTCATCGCAGGTCGCCGTACTCGCGCCGGGCGAGACGCACAGCGTCTAACCCCGCCGAGACCGCAAAAACCCTTCTTGAAGGAGGGTTTTTGCGGTCTCGGCAAACTGGGCAGGAGCTCGACTTCAGCCGCGACCGCGAGGATTGGCACGAGCGGATCAGCGAGGAGGAGCGCTTCCAGCGGATGTACGGGCTCTCCTCGTTCTTCCTCGGCGAGCAGAAAGTCGCCGAGGAGCTGGGGCCGATCATGCGGGCGGCCCCGACCGAGGACCAGAAAGTCTTCCTCTGCACCCAGATCGCTGATGAGGCGCGCCACGTCCGCTTTTTCGAGCGCTTCTACCGCGAGGTCGGGGTGCTGGAGTCAGACCAGCTGAGCGAGATGCTGGCCGAGACCTCCACCCACCTGAACGAGAACTTCGGCCGCCTCTTCGACGGGATGCTGAAGCAGCGGACCGACCGGCTCTCGGCCGAACCGGAGGACACCGAGGCGCTGGTCGAGGCGGTGACGCTCTACCACATGGTCGTCGAGGGGATGCTGGCCCTCACCGGACAGCACTTCATCATGGACTTCAACGAACGCGAAGGGACGCTGCCGGCCTTCGTCGAGGGCTTCTCCAACGTCGCCCGCGACGAGCACCGCCACGTCGCCTTCGGCTCGGTCTTCCTGCGCGAGAAGGCGCGCGAGGACGATCGCTACAAGCAGGCGATCCAGCGCACGCTGGAGGAAGCGTTGCCGGTCGCCGACGGCGTCCTGCAGCCGCCCTGGGCCGAGAACGCGGGCGAGGACTTCGAGCTGTTCGGCTACTCGCTGGAGGAAACCCGCCAGTTCGCCGGCACGGCGCTGCTGCGCCGGCTCAAAGTGATCGGGCTCGGTTAGGCCGGTCTATTCGACCGGGGTCGGAAGTTCGACCACCGGCGGGGTGACTTCGACCAGCGGCGGTGCCGATTCGCTCGGTGGCGGGGGAGGAGGAGGTTCGCTCGGCGGCGGAGTCGATTCGCTCGGCGGCGGTGGCGGCGGGGTGACGGTGACGACGACGGTGCCGTCGCCGCCGTGGGCGCCGGCGACTTCTTCGGAGGCTTCGGCGCTGCCGATTCCTTCCTTCTCGGAATCGCCGATCGTCACTTCCTCGCCGGCGGCGGACTCGCCCGCGGCTTCTTCCTCGACTTCGGCGACCGGCGGCGTGACTTCGGCCGGCTCTTCGGCGGGGGCCGGGACCGGCGGCGCTTCCACCGCTTCGACCGGCGTGATCGTGGCCGGCTTGGCGTGGACGACCGGAGCGGCCTGGGCGGTGGAGAGGTAGGCGGTCGAGTGCTCGCGGACGTTCGGCGAAGCCGCCGCCGCGTGGCTGACCGGCGTCGGATGCGTGTCCTGCTTCACCTCGACCGCGCCGGCGGTGAGGACGGCGGCGGTGATCACCCCGGCGACGGCCTTGGTGCCGATCGCGCCGCCGATCGCGCCGATCCCTCCGGCGGCCGAGCCGCCGCCGATCGCCGCCGCGGCGCCGACTCCACCGACCGCGCCGGCGCCCGCTCCGGCGCCGGCCATGCCAGCGCCGCCAGCGCCCGCACTCGTTCCGGCGCCACCGGCGCCGCCGAGCCCGAGCTTGGAGAGGATGAGGCCCTTGAAGGCGATCAGCGGCCCGACCGGGAAGAGCGCCGCCAGCGCCTTCTCGTTGGAGCGCAGCTGGGAGCGGAAGTCGGCGCACTCGTCGCACTCGCGCACGTGGCGGCGGACCGGCGCCGAGGCCTTGCGCAGGCCCTCGGCCGCTTCGGAGAGCTCGATCCGGACCTCGCCGCAGGTCAGCAGCCGCGCCTGGCTCGCCTCGGTCAGGGAGATCCGCGCCCGCACCAGCAGCGACTTCACCGACGGCACCGTGGTGTCCATCGCGGCGGCGATTTCCTCGTAGCTGAGGGCGTCCATCTCGCGCAGCAGCAGGGCGCTGCGCTGGGTCTCGGGAAGCTTGTTGACGTCGCTGAGGATCTGGCGGAACTCCTCGCGGTTGTGGACCATCTCCGCGGTCGAGGCGGCGTCGACTTCGGGGACCATGTCCATCGATTCCTGCGCGTCGGCCTTCGGCTTGCGCAGGTAGTTGAGGCAGCGGTTGCGGGCGATCCGGTAGAGCCAGGGGCGGAGGTTGATCTCACGCTCGTCGGCCAGCATCGCTTTGTAGGCGTTGACGAAGACCTCCTGCAGGACGTCTTCGGCGTCCTCGGTGGAGCTCAGCATCTGGCGACAGAAGCCGAGCAGGCGGCCCTGGTAGCGGTCGACGATCGTCTCGAAGGCGCCCGGATTGCCGGCGCGACACATCGCGATCAGCTTCTCGTCGCCCTGCAGTTTCAGCAGCGGCGAGCGGCGGGCGAGAAGCCCGCGGCGACTGGCATGAGTTAGGGCTGATGCCTCCAAGACTCTCTCCCGTGGAAGGACGGTTCCGGGTCTAAAGACACGCTAACAGGGGCGGAGTTGCGCGCCTGGAACATTTATCCCCCTTTTAGGCCGGGAGAAAACGGCAGGAGCAGGGAAAATCGATAATGCCCGGGGCGGGACTCGAACCCGCAAGCCCCTTTCGGGGCAGCGGCTTTTAAGGCCGCCGCTTTTGCCAGTTTCGCCACCCGGGCTCGGCGATGGTAACCCGACATGGCCGGTCAGCCAATAGTCTGCGCCCATGGCTGAGCATGGCGGCAGGCTGGTCGCGAAGGCTTTGAGGTCGCGCGGGGTGGAGCATCTCTTCACGCTCTCGGGCGGCCACCTGTTCTCGATCTACGACGGCTGCAAGGAGGAGGGGATCTCCCTCGTCGACGTCCGCCACGAGCAGACGGCCGCCTTCGCCGCCGAGGGGATCGCGAAGGCGACCCGCGGCGTTGGCGTCGCGGCGCTGACCGCCGGGCCGGGCGTGACCAACGGGCTGAGCGCGATCGCCGGCGCGCAGGCGAACTATTCGCCGGTCTGCGTCCTCGGCGGGCGCGCCCCGGAGATGCGCTGGGGTTCGGGCTCTCTGCAGGAGATCGACCACCTGCCCTTCGTCTCGCCGCTGGTCAAGTCGGCGGAGACGGTCAAGGACCCGGCGCTGATCGCCACGGTGACCGCTGCCGCGCTCGACCGTGCCGCTGCGGCCCCGAGCGGGCCGACCTTCGTCGACTATCCGCTCGACGTCGTCTTCACCGAGGCCGAGGTCGAGATCCCGGGGCTTCCGCAGGAGGGCTCGGCGCAGCCGGCGGCAGGAGTCGAGGAGGCGGCGGCGCTGCTGGCCGGGGCCGAGCGGCCGGCGATCATGGCCGGCACCGGCCTCTACTGGGGCCGTGGCGAGATGGAGCTGCGGGTGCTGGCCGAGGCGCTCGGCATCCCCGTCTTCCTCAACGGCCTCGGCCGCGGCTGCCTGCCCGCCGATCACGAGCTTGCCTTCAGCCGGGCGCGGGGCACGGCGCTGCAGGGCGCCGACGTGGCGCTGGTCGTCGGCGTGCCGATGGACTTCCGCCTCGGCTTCGGCGGCAGCTTCGGCGCCGAGACGAAGATCGTCCGCCTCGACGTCGCGCCGAACGAGCTGGTCGCCAACCGCGCGCCCGAGGCCGACCTGGTCGGCGACGTCCGCGCGACGCTGGCGGCGCTGCGCGAGGCGGCGGACCCAGGCGAGAGGACCCGGCCCTGGCTCGAGCAGCTGCGCAACGTCGAGGGCGAGAAGCGGGCCGCCGAGCAGGCCGAGCTGAACGACGAGCGCTCGCCGCTGCACCCGGTGCGCGTCTACAAGGAGCTGAACGAAGTCCTCGACCGCGACGCGATCGTCATCGGCGACGGCGGCGACTTCGTCTCCTACGCTGGGCGGCTGATCGAAACCTTCGAGCCCGGCTGCTGGATGGACCCCGGCCCGTTCGGCTGCCTGGGGGCGGGGCCGGGGCAGGCGATCGGCGCCAAAGTCGCCCATCCCGACCGCCAGGTCTGCCTGCTGCTGGGCGACGGCGCCTTCGGCTTCGCCGGCATGGAGTTCGACACGATGTCGCGTCACGGTTTGGGCGTCGTCGGGGTGATGGGCAACAACGGCATCTGGGGGCTCGAGCACCACCCGATGAAGTTCCTCTACGGCTACTCGGTTGCCGCCGAGCTGCGGCCGGAGACCCGCTACGACCAGCTGGTCGAATCGCTCGGCTGCGACGGGATCCTGGTCCGCGAGCCGGGTGAGCTGAAGCCGGCGCTCGAGCGGGCCTTCGCCTCCGGTCGCCCGACCCTGGTCAACGTCCTCACCGATCCCGGCGTCGCCTACCCGCGCAAGTCGAACCTGGCTTAGGGCCTGGCCCAGAAAGAGAATCGGCCGCCATTTCTGGCGGCCGATCCAATCGGCCCCTCAGGACGGGCAGGGGTACGTCTTCAGGGACCTTTATTTAGTGGGCCCAGACGGCGGGAGGCGCCATGATGCGGCAGTCGCCTAAGCCCTATATGCCGGTCGCAAGGTGGAGCGAACCCCACCTCGTCCCCGGTTCATCCAGTATGTACCCGTCCGTCCTTCACTTCCACCAGGGCTGGACGAAGTTACTTAAAAGCGATTAGACTGACGTACCCATTTCTAGATCTTCCGCAGGAAGGCTGACCATTCTGTCCGTTCTGGACAAGACAGGCTGTCCAGCTAGTACGGAGAGGGGTTTCGAGTGGCGGCGAGGGCGGATCCGTAGAGGATGTCGTGCTCGGAGACGGTGATCCGCTCCAGGCCGAAGGCGCGCATCGCCTCGACCAGGATCACCACCCCGGCGACGATCGTCGGGGCGCGGTCGGGATGCAGGCCGGGAATCTCGACCCGCTCGACCAGCGGGGCCGAGGCGAGCTGGGAGAGCATCCGCTGGATCGAGGGAAGTTCGAGCACGTGACCGTGGACGCGGGAGGGGTCGTAGGGCTCGAGCCCGAGCTCGACCGCGGCCAGCGAGGTCGGGGTGCCGGCGACGGCGATCCCATGACGCGCCTGCACACCGGCGCCGAGCGACTCCTCGATCAGGCCGCGGACGTCGGCGGCCAGGGCTTCCAGCTCGCCCGCGGTGGGCGGGTCGCTGGAGATGCAGCGCTCGCTGTGGCGGACGACGCCCGCCTGCAGGGAGTCGTGGAAGGAGATCTCGGTGCCGGTGCCGACGATCAGCTCGGTCGAGCCACCGCCGATGTCGATCACCAGCGTCGGCTCGCTGGGCGCGGACTCCGAGGTGGCGCCCAGGTAGGTGAGGCGCGCCTCCTCCTCGCCATCGAGGACGCGGGCCGAGAGCGCGAACCGCTCGCGCAGCTCGGCGATGAAGGCGCTGCCGTTGTCGGCGTCGCGCACGGCGCTGGTCGCGATCGCGTCGGTCGTCTCGGCGCCGAGCTCCTCGAGCATTCCGATGTAGTCGCCGATCGCACCGCAGACGTCCTCGATCGCCTCACCGGCCAGGTGCCCGGACAAGTCGACGCCCCGGCCCAGCCGCGTCACCGTGCTGCGCCGCTCCAGCGGCGAGACCCGGCCGCCCTCCACGTCGGCGACCAGCAGCCGCGTCGAGTTCGTCCCGATGTCGATCACCGCGACTCGCTTTTCCCCGTCAGTCACCCGGCCACTCTAGAGCCCGCCGCCCTCCCGAAGACCTCTGCGCAATCGTCCCCTCAGCTGCCCCAGAGAGCCCCGCCCAGCCGCCACATTGCTACCATCAGCAGTCCGCCGCGGGGTGGAGCAGCCAGGTAGCTCGTCGGGCTCATAACCCGAAGGTCGCAGGTTCGAATCCTGCCCCCGCTATCCCAGATGTAGAGCTAAAAGCGCCCCCGCAGAGGGGCGTTTTTCGTTTCCGGATCAACGCTCAGGTCAACAGCGTGCAGGCGTGACGATGCTCGCGGCTACTGGATCTGGAGGCGTTCCTCCGCGAGGCCCGACAAAGAGGGAATTACTTGGGAGGCCAAGGCCGACGATGAGCGATCCACGCATGGGCCGGATTCGATCCGGAAAGCTGTCTGTGGTCTCGCCAATCAGATCGGCGGCTATCTGACTCTGGGTGCCTGCAAAGCGGCAGGCGGCTCTCGCTTAACTCCTATGAGGAGGCAACATCAACAACCTCGGGTGCGACATAGCGCTTTGAGTTGCTAAAAGCGCGATGCGGCGTCTCCCTCAAGATTCCCAGCTCCACCAACGTCTTGATTGCGTTGTGCGCACCTTGCTTTGAGACCATGTATCGAATGGCGACCTCGGGGGGCGTCAAATATGGGCGCCCGACGAGATCAGCGGCGAGTCGCTCAGCTAGTCCTCGCTTTCCGGCGCTCTGAACGCGCGAACGTAGATCCTCTTGAAGTGCAACTAAGCGCTCCACCTTCGTCTGTGATTCGGTCGCCGAGGCAGCTACACCTTCTGCGAAGAAAGCAATCCAACCGTCCCACTCGCCGGTAAGGCTCAGCTTCAGCAGTGCATCCTGATACTGCGTACGCCGTTGCTCGAACCAGGGCGATACAACAAGCAGTGGCTCTCGGATGAGGGCACCGCGTAGGAGCTGCACTATCACGAGCAAGCGACCAAGTCGCCCGTTTCCATCGGAGTAGGGATGAAGGGTCTCAAACTGGTAGTGAGCCATGGCGGCTTGAACAACCGTTGGGATGCGGGGCGGGTCATTGATCCACTCAAGCAAGCCCTCGACACCTGCTCTCAACTGGTCGCCGTTAGGAGGCGGGACGAAGCGCGCTTCATCAAAGCCGCGCCCGGGTGCGCCTATGACAACGATGCGGTCGCGGAGACCGCCGGCATCGCTCAACTCCCCCGCCGTGCCCCGCACAAGGATCCGCTGGAGTTCGCCCAGCATCCCTAGAGTCATAGGTCGCTCCTCTGGCCAGGAAAAGGCGAGTTCGGCCATGCGCTCGAAGTTAAGGATCTCCCGGACCTCTGCGCTCAAGTGCTGCTCATCGTCTCGATCCGCTGCCAAAACGTCCGCAAAGGGCGCGTACGTTCCCTCCAAAGCGCTCGTACTTTGAGCCTCGCGACGGAGGGCGGGACGCCGCAGAAGTGCTGGAGTCGGAATGCGCCGAGCGGCCCCATCAAGGCGAGCAAGCGCCGCGGAAGCGTTGCTCACCGTCGTCCAGGTCTCGGTCGACAGGTCTAGAGTTCTAGGAAGGGAATCGGGAAGAAAGGCCGTTCCTTCGACTAGCTCATGGCTCGCCGGGTCTGGAGCCAAGATCGGAACAAGATGTCCGATGGGGCTTCCTTCTAGCTGCTTAAAGTCCACGCGTCAACTATATCCCGTAAAAGTTGACGTTCCGCCCGTGTGGGCAACTAGTGTTGACGCTCCCTGAAAAAGCGCTGTAAAGAGCGCTTTCCGAGTAGCTTTGACTACGTGAGGAGAAGGCCCCTCTCCAGAGCAGCTATCCATAACGAAGGGGCCCCCGTTCCTCGGCCCTCGTCTACCTCCATGCCGGTCTCGAAGCGGGCGCCGGCGCCGACGACGTGCTGGCGTGCGCGGAGGTTGACGGCGCGCCCTTCGTGGCCGACGAGGGCCTCCGGGTCTGGGTCGCGCGGGGCCTCGACGAGGTCGCCTGACGTCACGCCCTCGCCGCGCCGAGGAGGGGGTCGACCTGGTTGAGGGTTTCGGTCATGCCCTGCTCGAACCCCATCTCGATCGTCTGTTCCATCGAGGCGCGGTCGGCGAAGTGGGTCTGGATCGACATCGTCGCTTTGCCATCGGCCTCGGTGATCGTCACCGTCATCCCCGTCGGGCCCCCGTCCTCCGGCTTGCCCTCGGCGTCGACATCGTCGTCGGTCATGTGCAGCCGGTGGGGCGGCTCGACTTCCTCGATGCGCCAGCGGCCGTGGTGCTTCTCGCCGTCCGGGCCGGTCATGAAGTAGGTGGTGCGCGCGCCGACAGTTAGCTCGTGGTCGACAAAGGTCGAGGAATGGGACGGCGGGCTCCACCAGCGCTCCAGCTGGCGCGGATCGGACCACAGCTCCCAGAGTCGCTCGGCATCGGCGTCGAACTCCGCCGTGATCGTCATGGTCAGAGCGTCGATGTTCTTGTCTACGTCGGTGACGGGCATCAAGTGTCTCCTTTGTCGGTTTCGAGGATCTGCTCCATCCGCTCGACCCGGCCGCGCCAGTCCGCGTCGATCTGGTCGAGCGCGGCGCGGGCGCGGGCGAGGGCGTCGGTCTCGGTGCGGACGATCGACTCGCGCCCGACCCGGTGCTTGCTCACCAGCTCGGCCCGCTCCAGCACGGCGACGTGCTTCTGCATCGCCGTCACGCTGACCGGGTGTTCACGGGCCAGGGCCGAGACCGAGAGCCGGCCCTCGTGAGCGCGGCGGAGGATGTCGCGGCGGATCGGATCGGCCAGCGCCCGGAACAGCAGGTCAGTGGCCCTCTCCTCGTCGTTGATCGGGTTTTGATCTACAACCATCTGGTTGTAAGTTAGCACCCGGCCCGTAGGTCGGGCGTTCAGATCCTGGTCGCCCGCCGGCCTGAGGGTTACGCCCATTCGCGGGTGGGTAGTCTGGAGGTGTGTTGCGGTAGCAGCGGGCGGCGTAAATGTCGACACGAGGCAATCGAAGCGCGACATCTGGTCCGGAGCTGCACGGCGCGCCTGCTTTGAAGGCGGGGTCGGGTCGTCGGGATTCGGCGCCCACCGGACGTCGCGTCCTTCTGGAACCCGTGCACCGCCACCCGCACATTGGGCTCAAACCTTCTCTGCCCTATGTGGTTCCAAACCAGCAGGGAGGATTTAAACCAGATGAACCAGCATCTACCGGAATCGACTGAGGCGACGGATCACCACTCCTCAGTACGGGCGGAGATCTCGCGCGAGATGGTCCGCCTCTACAAAGAACAGTTCGGCCGCGGCCCGACCAAGTCCAGAACCGAGTTCGCCGGCCCCGACATAGTCGTCTGCACGCTCGAAGACAGCTTCACGCCGGCTGAGAAACGGCTTGCGGACATGGAGGAGCACCAGCGCCTTCGCGACACGCGGCTGTACTTCCAGCACGCGACGAAGAGCGAGTTCATCGGGATCATCGAGAGAATCCTCAACCGCAAGGTGCGCGCCTTCAACAGCAGCATCGATACCCACAACGACGTCTCGGTGGAGGTGTTTCACCTGGAACCCGATCCGCCTCAGCGCTGAGCGAAGGGGCGCCCCGACCGCCGCTACCTGCCGTTGCGCTCGCGGTGCTTGCAGCCCGGCCAGCAGCAGGGGCGGCGCTGACCTTCTTCCAGCTCTTCCCGGGTCCGGCGGATGCGGCGCTCACGGGTCTTCTCCTGCTTGGCGTCCTCGACCCAGCAGATGAACTCGTTGCGGGCCAGGGGGGTGATGTCCTTCCAGGCGTCGAGGACCGTGGCGCTGGCGCTCAGCGTCTCGCGGAGATCGGCGGGGAGCTCGTGCACGACGCCGCCGGGGACTTGCCCGTTGCTCATCGGGTCATGATGGCAGCGATGAGCCGACGCGAGGAGCTGCCCTGTTCCGGGACATTGGAGGAGGTTCGGCGCCTGGCGGGACCGGCGGCCGTGGTCGCCGGAGCCGAGCGCCTCGCGGGCGGGCAGCACGCGGACACCTGGCGGGTCGACACGGAGAATCCCGCGACCAGCGTCGTCGTTCGCCGGTTTCCGGCTGGCGACGACGCCCCTAGGTATGAGTGGCAGGTGCTGCGGGCCCTCGACGGGCTCGGCGGTCTCGCCCCGCTGCTGCTCGGCGGCGACCTCGACGGGCGATGGTCGGACCAGCCGACCTCCCTGATCAGCTGGCTCGACGGTCAGCCGGACATCACTCCCGCCGACCCCGGGGAGTGGGCACGCGAACTGGGTCGCGCTCTGGCCGCGGTGCACGCGGTGCCGACCGAGCGGTTGGCGGAGCTGCCGAGCGTCTTCGACCGCGGCGGCGGATCCGAGGAGATGCTGGCCGGCCCGCTGGCGGCGGAGGTTCGGTCCCACTGGCCGCAGGTGATCGCTGCGCCGGAGGTGCTGACCCACGGCGACTACTGGTCGGGCAACGTCGTTTGGCGGGACGGAAAGCTGACGGGGATCGTCGACTGGTCGGGCGCGTCGCGCGGTCCGCGCGGCTTCGACCTGGGCTGGTGCCGCCTCGACCTCGTCCTCCTCTTCGACGAGCCGATCGCCGACGAGTTCCTTGCGGCCTACGAGGCAGGGGTCAGCCAGCCGGTCGGCGGGATGGGCCTCTGGGACTGCTGGGCCGCGGCGCGCTCGCACGAGGGGGTCGCGTCCTGGGTCCCGAACTATCTGCCGCTGGGCCGCGCCGACCTCGATCAGGACGAGCTGCGGCGACGCCATGCGCGATGGACGGCGCGCCTGCGGGAGCGGGTCGGCGACTAGTTGTCGGTGGCCTCGACGACGTAGATCAGGCCCGCGGCCGGGTCGCGGCGGGCGTCGCCCGCCGCCGGGTGCTCGTCCCCTCGATGCAGCTGGACCCCGGCGAAGCCGGCGCCGCGCAGGGAGGTCTCGGCTTCGACTGCGTCACCGCGATAGGGGCGGACCCTGCCGCGAACGAGCGCGCTGAGGACCACCTCGAAGGCGCGCTCGGGCAGCCCTCGGTCCTCTTCCGCGAGGCGGAGGTCCGAGAGGTAGGCGCCCTGGTCGAATCGCCCCAGCGCCATCGCGATCCGGGCCCAGAGCGCGTCGACGGTCTCGTCATCCAGGTAGACCAGCAGGCCCTCGGTGACGATCGCCAGCCCCGCGGCCGGGTCCAGCGTTTCGACCAGAGCCTCGAGGCTCCCCAGCCCGCCCTCCCGGAGGGCATCCAGCTCGACCACCCGGTGCCGGTCGCTCAGCGACCCGATCCGGGCCAGCGCGTCGCGCTTCCGCCGGGCCATCCCCGGCAGGTCCGCCTCGACGTAGGTGAGCCGCTCGCCGTAGCGCTCGCTGAACCGCCAACCCCTGGGTGACATCCCGCAGGCGATCTCGATCACCTGGCTGACGCCGCCGCGGATCCGGTCGTCGAGGATCGAGTCGATGATCCGGTGGCGGGCGAGGAGCGGACCTTCGAGCGTGGGCCCGCCGAGCGTCCTGCTCACCGCGAAGGGGAGCGCGCTCCCGTAGTGGAGCATCCGTCCCTGCCAGGTTCCCAGCTGGGGATGAGAGAGGCCGTTGCGGACCCAGGTCTCGCCGGTGTAATGGGCCGTCGGCGAAATCGCCGACGATCCCTCGCTTGCGGTCACCGGCGCATTCTGACGAGATTCAGGCTCACCGCCTGAACCGCGAGCGCCGCCGCCGTCGCCAGGCCGAAGGCGGCGGCGGTGTCCAGGTCCGGCAGCGCGACGGTAAGGGTGAAGCAGAAGGCGGCGAAGCCGTAGAAGCCGAGGAGGAAGCTCCGCAGCAGGACGATGACCTGGGCGACGCTGCCGTGGGCGTGGGTGAAGACGGCGAGGACGCTGGTGATGATCGGAAACGGCGCCAGCAACCCGCTGAGATGCGGGCCGAGGGCGCCGGAGACGGCGGTCAAGGCGAGCACGAGCCCGAGGGCGGCGAGGGCGCGGGCGGGAAGGTCCCATCGGGGCGGCGTGGGGGAGGCCGCAGTCAGCTGGGGCGCGGGCGGCAGCAACCTCAGGCCGAGCGCGAAGCAGGCGCAGACGAACACGAGCGAGACCACCGGCGGGGGTTGGACCGGATACAGGATCGCGACCGCGAGCAGGAACGCCGCCCAGCCGCAGAGCACGGTCGGGACCGGGGCCGCCGCCGCCGCGACCCGACCGTAGACCACGACGAAGGCGGCCAGCGCGGCGAGCGCGAGCAGGGTGCCGGCGGCGGCCTCGGCGCCGAAATCGCGGCCGTGGAGCAGCGTCTCGACCAGCAGGATCGGACCGGCGACGACCGGCAGGCCGCCGAGCACCCCGGCGACCGCCATCCCCCAGCGGCGGCCGGCGAGGGAGACGGCGACCACGCAGGCAGGGGAGAGCAGGATCTTTGCCGCCAGCAGCGCCACCGCGGCAGGCTCTCAGATTGCGAACCCGCCAAAGTCTCGGCAGCCTCAGGCGGGCAGGTAGGTGAGCAGCACCACTCCGGACTCGAACCGCCTCACGTCGGCCAGTCGCAGCCGCACGGTTCCCCTGTCGCCGAGCACGTGGAGGTTGCCCTCGCCCCAGACGAGCGGGTTGAGGTAGACCTCGCACTCGTCGATCAGGCCCTTTTCGGCGAGGGCGTAGGCGAACTCGCCGCTGCCGTGCATGAACAGGTCGCCATCGGTCTCCTCCTTCAGCTTCGGGATCGAGTCCTCGAGGTCGCCGTCGAGCAGGGTCCCGTTCCATGGAAGTTCACCGGACAGAGTGGTGGACCCGACGTACTTCGGCATCGCGTTGACCATGTCTGCCCACTTGCCGGATTTGCTCGGCCAGTAGCCGGCCAAGCCCTCGAAGGTCTTGCGACCCAGCACCATCCCGCTCGATTCCGCCTGCCGCTCGAACGAGTAGTCGCCGTGGTCTCCGTCGGGCTGGACCCACTCGCCGACCGGGTCGATGACGCCGTCGACGGTGGCCTGCGTGCTCGCGATCAGCTTTCCCATCTCAACTCTCCTCTGAACTCGGGTTCCTTCAAACTCCTCTACCCATATTCAAGAGGACAAGTTAGAGGCAAAAACTGTCCTTACGAACGATATGTCCTCGAGGGAGGCGCCAACCTGCGCTGCTTCTTCGACAGCGTGCGCTACTCGCAGGCCATCGATCTTGATGTGGAAGGCGTGCCTGCCTGGCGCCTCAACGAGAAGATCGAAGCCCTCCTCTCGTCGCCTCAGATCGCCTCCTGCTGCGTAACGCGCAACGGCTTTACCGGCTCTGAAAAAGCGGCTACCTGGCGACGCCCGAGAAGGCTCTTTTCGACGCCGTCCATGTCCGAGCCGCGTCCGGCTCCCGCGCGTTCTTCCCCGAGCTGTCGCTGCCTGCGGGGTTCAAAGACCGCGAGTTGGAGAAGTGGACCGAGCGGCGCATCCGTCACCCTGGCGCCCTAGGACTCGTTCAGGGCGACGGCGGCGCGGATCAGCGCTTTCAGCGCCTCCGCGTCGATCTCCTCGCCCTCGTGGACGTCGACCGCGCGCCGGGTGTTGCCCCCGAGGCTGGAGTTGAAGAGGCCGGAGGGATCGTCCAGCGAGGCGCCCTTGGCGAAGGTCATCTTCACCTTGTCCTTGTAGGTCTCGCCGGTGCAGATGATGCCGTCGTGCGACCAGACGGGGTTCTTCCATTTCCACTCCTCGACCACCTCGGGGTCGGCCTGCTTGATCAGCTCCCGGACCCGGGCGAGCGTCTCGCCGCGCCAGTCGCCCAGCTCCGCGATCCTCGCGTCGATCAGCTGGGAGGGGGAATCGCCGCTGCTGCCTGCCATCGAGTCACGCTCCTTCGTCGCAGTTTCCTGGTCTCTCTGCTCCAAAATTACTTTCAGGGGAGAGAGATCACGCGCGCCTGAGCTTAGGGAGAGAATGGATCTGCTCGTGTACATGAATAGGTACACTCCCTGTGTGGCCAAAACCGTTCCCGTTCGCGAGCTCCGTGCCAACCTCAGCAGTCTGCTCGATCACGTCAGCAATCGCCGTGACCACGTAGTAGTGACCCGCAATGGGGCTCCCGCGGCGGCGCTGGTTCCGATCGACGAGTACGAGGCGCTGGAGGAGACCGCTGAGATCCTCTCCGACCCGCATGCCCTTTCGGCGCTGGAGGAGGGGCTGGTCGAGATCGAGCGAGGAGAAACGGTCACCCTCGCTGAGCTTCGAGGCGAACTGGCCGAACGCCGCCGGGCTGCCGACTGACCGTTGGCGCGACTCGTCCTTGCCCGGCGAGCCCGTCGCGACCTGCTCGATTTGGCCTGGCCGCTGATCGACGGAATCGAGGACGCTCTTGCCCTGCTCGAGCGCGACCCGTTCGCCGGCTATGCGTTGCGCGGCAAGCTTCGTGGTCTGTATTCACTGCGAGTCGGCGCTTATCGGATCCTCTACCAGTTGACCGACGGAAAAAAGACCGTCCGAGTTGCCGCCATCCGCCATCGCTCTAATTCCTATGGAAGCGATCCCCGGTGATTCCCCGCAGGTGCCGAAACCAATGTCTTATTTCGTCCTTCGTGGAAACCATGCTTCATCCTTGATAGAACTAACGCCATATTGGGAAGCGTCAGATCGAAGGAGGAGCGGGTGGGCATGAAGAGCTTGGGAGATCTCGGTAGGGCAGAGAGCCTCGGAGCGCGAGCGACGGGGGCGGCTGCGCTGCTCCTGTTCTTGGCGCTGGCTGTCTGCACCGCGACCGCAAACGCCGCGCCCCTCTCGATGACGTTCACCGAAAGCCGCGCCAACGTCGGCGTCCAGCTCTCCGACGCCGCTCTCTTCGAAGCCCCCGACATCGCCGCGTTCGCGGCCGAGCTCGATTCCGAGAGCGGTTCGATCACCGCGGGGCATCTGCAGGTTCCCGAGTTCACCACCCACATCACCGCGCCGATCGATGCCGACGTCGCCGTCGACTTCGACATCGGGATCATCACCGGCAGCTTCACCGCGGCGAACGGCGCACTCACCCTGCAGGGCGAAGCGGGCGGGACGCTGACGACCGAAGAACACGGATGCACCGTTTCGACGGTTCCTGCTGTCCTGGCCCTCTCGACGACGGGGAACTCCGGAGGCGCGAACCCGCGCTCCGGGGTGCCGTTCAGCGCGGGGCTCACCGGACCGGGTGCGATCGCCGGGCAATGGACCGACATGCAGGCGACGCCGGTCGACCCGGAGCCCGGTGGGGACACCGTCTTCTGCGAAGACGTCGAAGATCGCATCGGAGGTCCGGGAGGCATCTGGCTGAAGCAGAAAGGCGACGTCCTGCCGCCGCCGGCACCAAAGCTCACCAGCACGAGTCCGGCTTCTCCCGGCGCCAGCGGCACCCCGCGGATCCTCGGCGCCGCCGAGCCTGGGGCAACGGTGCGCGTCTACACCGGGACCGATTGCGCGGGGGCGCCGGTCGTCACCGGAAGCGCGGCCGAACTCGGCTCTCCCGGCCTCGCGGTCTCGGTCGCGGAGGGAAGCACCGCCGCCTTTTCGGCAACCGCGACCGACGCGGCTGGGAATACCTCAGCCTGCTCGTCGTCCATCTCCTACACGCGCCTGCAGGGCGACCCGCCTCGGCCACCCCGAGCGTGCGTCGTTCCCAAAGTCAAGGGCAAGTCCCTGCGCGGGGCCAAGATCGCGCTCAGAGCCGCCCACTGCGGCGTCGGCAAAATCCACAAGCCGAAACACAAAAAAGGCAAGAAGTTAGGTCCGCTCGTCGTCAAGTCGTCCAGGCCCTCCGCGGGGAAGGTCCTGCCGACCGGTAGCAAGGTCGACCTGAAGCTCGGATCCGTTTACGCAAAAGCACACCCCTAACGGGAAGCCGCCGAGAGGCGGCAAGATCCCCGGGAACCACTTGGACGCCTTCGGGCAATAAGTACCGATGGCCCAAGCGACCCTCGACAGCGACGCGATCTCAGCCTCGATTCGCTCGCCCGTCGGCTTCGCGACGATCTTCGATCGCCACTTCGACGCGGTCCATGGCTACCTGCGGCGCCGGGTCGGTGCGGACCTGGCCGACGAGCTGTCGGCGCAGACTTTCCTCGTCGCCTTCGACAAACGCGAGGGCTATGACCGCTCTCAGGCCGACGCCAAGCCCTGGCTCTTCGGAATCGCCACCAATCTCCTGCGGCGCCACCATCGCGACGAGGTGCGCCAGTTTCGGGCCTACGCGCGGAGCGCGGTCGATCCGGTGATGGACGCCTTCGACGGCGTCGAGACCAGGCTCGACGCCTCGAAGATGCGGCGCGAGCTCGTCGACGCTCTGGCCGGCCTGCCGGCGGAGGAGCTCGACGCCCTGTTGCTCTACGCCTGGGCCGAGTTCTCCTATCCGGAGATCGCCGGCGCGCTTGGGATTCCGACAGGGACCGTTCGCTCGCGACTCTCCCGCGCTCGACGGAGAGTCCGTATGGCGCTGGACGCCGATCAACCATGTCCCCAGCCTGTTCCAGAGGAGGGATCGCTGTGAACGAGATCGAGCTGCTCCAGGAGCTGCGAGCAGATCTGCCCGGACCCTCACCGGAGAGCCGCGCCTTGGCCCGAGGCGCGCTGGTCGCGCGGATCGAGGGTTCCGAGCGGCCTCCGGCGCGGGCGCCGGCCTGGCGGCGGTCCAGGGTCCGTCTCGTCCTCGCGATCACGGCAGTCGCTGCCCTGTTGGTCGCCCTGCCGACCCTGATCCTTGGGGGCGGTGGAGAGGTTCAGCCCGCGGTTGGCCAGGTGCTTCGCGCGGCGGCGGCCGTAGCGGCGACCGAACCCGCCGAACCGCCCCCTGGCCCGGGGCAGTACTTCTACACCCGATCCAGGGAAGCGGTTTTGGACGCGACTGGGGAGCCGGCCGCGATGACGGTCCACCTTCGCCAGACGTGGATCGGCGCCAACGGCGCCGGGCGGGCGCGGGTGGTCACTTCCGGTCAGGTCGAAGACTCCGCGCTCACGGGCCAGCCCTTTCTCGACACCTCCGAGCTGCCGACCCGGCCCGGGGCGCTGCGCAAGCTGATCGAAGCTCGCGAGATCCCACTCGTCGACGGTCCCCCGGGCGAAGCGGAGACCTTCACCCTGATCGGCGACATGCTTCGCAACACCTACCTGCCGCCGGCCTTCCGCGCCGCTCTCTACCGGGTGGTGGCGGAACTGCCCGAGGTCGAGCTGATGGGCGAGGCGCGGGACCCGGTCGGTCGAATGGGCACCGGTGTCGCCTTCACGAAAGGCAGCGTCACCCACCAGCTGATCTTCGACCCGAAGACCTCTGCCCTGCTCGGCGAGCGCGACGTCGCGGCCCGGCAAATGCCCGAGTTCCAGGCTCCAGCCGGAACCGAAATCAGCTCGACCGCCTACCTCGAATCGAAAGTGGTCGACTCGCTCGGAAGGGGAGCGCCGGCCGGCGCGGGGCACCTGCGGCCGAGCTTCGGTTGTTACGAACGGCCGTCACTGCACGCCAGCGCGGCGATCCTCCACGGGCCGGATCCTTTGGCGAGCTGCGCCAAGCTCTGGCGCGAAGGTGTCGTGGGCACGGTTCTCGAGCGCCAGGAACGGGAAGGCAAGATCGCCGAACGCCGGGACAAGACGCCGGCCCTCGTCGCCTGCGTCGGCGAATATCCGGCGGTCACTTATGTGTTTCCCGGTGAGGGCCCGGAGATCTGCCGCCGCCTCGGCCTGCGGCCCTTCGACTCCTGAAGGGCAGCACCGCGAGTTCTGACAGTTCCCCGGCCAGCACCCGCGACGGCCCGGCTTCTTCCCGCCTCAGGCGTTCGGCTATGACCGAGAGCACCCCGTAGGCGATCAGCTCCTCTGTGCGCGGGCCGGGTCCAGGTTTCGGGCTGCTTCGGCGAGCCGGCCGGATGACGCCGGCGAGAGTCTCGACCAGCCCCGGGTCAAACGGTGCCCCTGCGTCGTTGAAACCGCGCCCATGCACCAGGCAAAGCTCGGCGAGCCGGGGGTCTCCAACGACCGTGTCGAGCAAGCTCTCGATTATGGCTCCCATTCGCCGCGGCCACCGCTCGCCGCTCGCGGCCCCTTCCTTGATCGCCTGCTTCAGTCTCGCGTTGCCCAGCTCGAGGGCGAAGCGAATCGCGTCCTGGCGGTTGGCGAAAAGTTCGTAGAAGGTGTTGCGGGCCATCTTCGCCTGCTTGATAACTGCCGAAACGGTCACTCCGTCGAGGCCAGCTTCCGGGACCACTGCGCAGAGCGCGAGAGCAATCCGCTCGCGCTTGAAGTCGTCGATGAAGTCCTGGGAGAGTCGCTGGCGGCTGGAGATCGGGAGTCCCTTATGGCTTGGAAACCTTAATCTTTCCTAGAAAAACACACTCTAGAGGATAGAAGCCGCCTCACGCGCCAGGCGTTGGGCCTGTTCTTGGCCGAGGAAGGGCACCGTGGCGATGTAGACGAAGTCGGGCAGCAGCTGCGGCAGTCGCCAGGCGCGACCCGCGACCAGCTCGCGCCGGACGACTGCCTGAGCACCGCCGAGAACTCCGAGTGCCGCGCATGCGGGCTGATGCGGGCTGTCGGAGTAGTCCCAGCCACGCTGCAGCATCGCTTCCAGCATCCGGTGCCCGGCCTCGTTGATCTCGCGCACGCTTCCCGGTGCCATCTGACGGGAGAAGACGTAGCCGAGGTAGGCGAAAGTCGGATTGGCCGCCATCAGCTCGAGGATCTCCTTGACGCCATGGAACACGTTCTCCCACTCGGACCGATCGGCGGAATAGGAGCGGGAGACCGCCGAGACCACCTCGAGCAGGATCGCGTTCTCCGCCGCCGCGACGCAGTCCTCCTTGTCCTCGAAGTGCTGGTCGAACACCGCGACCGTCAGGCCGGCCCGGGTGGCGATTGCCTCGCCCGCGAGCTCGTCGTAGCCGCGCTCGGCAGAAAGCGCAGCAGCGGCGGCGATCAGCCGGTCCCGAGGGTCGTCGCCGAGAAAGCTCACGATCCTCCCGTGGGACCGACCAGTAGTTCCCGACCACGTCTGGCCAGCCGCAAGGCCTCCTGCTGGCCGAGGAAAGGCACGGTGGCTGCGTAGAAGAAGTCCGGTAGCAGCCACGGCAGGTTCGCCGCTCGGCCGAGCGTCACCTCCTGCCGGACCACCGCTTCGGCACCTCCGAGCGCGGCGCGGCCGGCTCTCGAAGGTTGCACGTCGGCGCGGGAATAGGGCGAAAGCCGCTCCAGCATCGCCGTAAGCAGTCCCGAGCCGCTGTCGAGCTGCTGTTTTAACTCGGGCGGCATCATCTGGCGCGCGCCGACATAAGAAATCAGCGCAAACTCAGGGTTGTCCGCCATCAATTCGAGGATCGCCTTGATCGTCAGCAAATAGCTCTCCGGCTCGGGGCGGTCGGGCTCGTACAGCTCCCCCACAAGTGCTACCACCGCGGCCAGGATGGCATCGACCGCACTCCTAACCACCGCCTCCTTCCCGTCGAAGAGCTCACGGAAGTGCTCGGCCGAAACATTGGCGCGCTCCGCGACCCTCTCGACCAGCATCTCCTCATAACCGACTTCGGCACAGAGCTCCGCCGCCGTTCGAATGATTCGGTCCCGATCGGACTCGGAGAGGAACACCCCCCTCCTCGCCATTCTCAGGCCGCGGTCGCGGCGCTGCGCATCTCGTCGGCGGCTCGATCCGGCCCCATGAACGGCACCAGGATCGAGAAGAGGATTTCCGGCATCATCTGCGGCAGCCGCTCGGCGCGACCGGCGTCGACCTCGCCGAAGATGATCGCCTCGGCCGCCCCGACGGCCAGCAGCTCCACCTCACCCGGCAGCTCCTCCTCGACCCCGGAGTACTCCCGTCCCTCACGCATGACCGGCACGAACCGGGAGAGCAGAGCCACGTAGCGCTCATAGGCCGCAGGCCGAATCCCGGGGAAGGACCGGGTCAGCGCCCGCGCCATCTCCGGATAGGCGGCGACCGCATGCAACAGGCTCTCGAGCCCCACCCGTACACGGTCCGGCCACGGATCTGATCCGTCGCAATCGGCGCTCGCTCTCGCGACGACCCGCTCTGTCAGGTCGTCGTAGGCCGCGAACAGGCACTCGTCCTTGCCGTCGAACTCCGCCTCGAACTCCGCCACGGAGACCTCGGCAGCTTCGCGCGCGCGCTCCACAGATGCTTCCCCGTAGCCCATCCCCACGAGCTCTTCCAGCATTGCTCGCAACAACGTGTCCCTTTGCTGTGCGTCCATCATCCCTCCTCCGTGGCCACCTTGGCGGCCAGCTTCGCTTGGCGTAGCGCCTCCCCTTGGCCCACGAACGGGACCAGCACCGCGTAGACGAAGTCAGGTAAAAGCTGCGGCAGCCGGGCGGCGCGACCGGCTGCGAGTTCCCTGCGGATCACCGCCTCGGCTCCCCCAAGGGCCGCGCGCGCGGCCAGGCCCGAGCCCCCGGACCTGCCGAGCCGTTCCATCATCAGCGCCAGCACCCGCACCCCCGATGCATAGGCGCTGTGCATCGGCTCGGTCCCTCCCTGCCGGGACTCGATGAAGCCGAGCCTGGCGAAGGTCGGTCGCGCGGCCATCAGCTCGAGGACCGCGCGCCCCTCGTACTTGCGGCGTTCGACCGCGCCCTCCGCGTCGGGGTTCGTCATCGAGATCCGGGCCAGGGTCTCGGAGACGATCTTGTTCAGGGCGGCGAGCGCGCAGTCCTCCTTGCTCGCGAAGTGGCTGTCGAAGCTCTCCGGCTCGACTCCCGCCCGTTTCAGGACGGTGTCGACGGTGGTTTCCGCGTACCCGTTCTCGGCGCAGCAGTCGGCCATCGCCTGCAGGATCCGCTCGCGATCCGGCACCGTCAGCACGTCGTTCCCTGTAGTCAGCATCCCCAAGGTCACCGATGGTATCGCCTGGCAGCGGAAAAAGTCCGAATAGAAATAAAGATCGTTGACGTCAAGGAATGGCTATGGTTCCGACCGAACAGGGTAGAAGTCTCAAGCGAGCGGGGGGCGGTCACTGGTGGAACGATCACGTTCCCTTTCAGTACTAGTCGGGTTTATTCAAGCGCCGGGAGGGCGCTTCGGTTTATCCTCCCCTTATGGCAGGAGGCGCAGGAGCAAAACGAAGGGTCCAGCCCGGGGGGCATCCGTTGCGGCGGGAGGTCGTTGCCCATCACCAGCGGCAGCGGATCCTCGCCGGCGCGGCGCAGGTCTTCGCCGAGCGCGGCTACAGGCAGGTCTCGGTTGCGGACATCGTCAAGGCCGCGGCGATCGCGCGCGGGCGGTTCTACGACAACTTCTCCTCCAAGGAGGACTGCTTCTTCGCTCTCTACGACGCGGGGGCGGAAGCGATCCTGGAGGGTGTCAGCGATGCCTGCGGGGAGTCGACGGAAAGCTTCCCGGAGCGGGTCGCGGCCGCCATCGGCGGCCTCCTCGCCACGATCGAAGCCGACCTTACACTCGCCCGCGCCTGCGTAGTCGAGGGTCCCGCGGTCGGCCCCGCGATCAACGATCGCTTCGAGAAGTTGATCAGCGACTTCGCCGCCCTGCTGCGCACGGGTCGCAGCGACGACGCCGCGTCGGAGCTGCCGGAGACTGTCGAGGAGACGGTCGTCGGCGGCCTCTACTGGCTGCTCTACCACGCCCTGCTCGAGCAGCGGCCGAAAAGGATCGGCCGCCTGCGCCCGCAGCTGGTCGAGTTCTCGCTGATCCCGTTCATCGGCGCCGAGGCAGCAGCGGCAGCAGCGGGATAGGCGGGTCGCGGCCCATCGGGGGCCGGCGGTGAGCGGCCCCGATCCATACCTGCGGCAGCTGGCCGAAGGCGGCTTTGTCGAGGCCGACGCCGCCAGGTTCCGCGCCGCCTGGGAGCGTCTGGAAACGACCTACTTCGACCGGATCGCGGCGATCACGGAGCCGCTCACGGGCTGGCGCGACCGGTTCCGCGCCGCGGCGATCGAGACCGCCCGTCTGGTCGAGGCCCACCCGGCGGAGGCGCGCTTCCTCGCCGTCGATGCCCTCGCCACCGGTGAGCTGGGCCGCGAGCTGCAGGGTGCCTTCGCCTCCAGGATCGCCGCGCTGCTGGACACGGCTCGCGATGAGCTGCCGGACCCGGACCGGGTACCGAAGGTCACCAGCGCCTGGATCGCGGCGATGTTCTTCGACCGCGTCTACCGCCGCTGCGCCACGCCCGACGGGCCCGATCTCCCCTCGCAGCTGCCCGAGCTGATGTTTCTCGCGGTCAGCGCCTATTTCGGCACCGAGGCGGGTCTGCGGGAGCTGATCCCCTCGCCATAGCCGCGGCGGTCCTTAAGATGGTCGTCCCGTGTCCAGCAAAATTCCGGCGGAGAACCCGCACCATCCCGACGAGTTGGCGCAGCTCCCACACGGCCGCCACGGGCTGCCGCCGGAGTTTGTCGAACGCAACCAGCGCGAAAGGCTGATCGCCTCCTTCACCGCGCTGGTCGGCGAGGTCGGCTACAGCGGGGCGACGATCACCGCTGTCACCGAGGGCGCGGGCGTCGCCAGCCGCACCTTCTACAAGTACTTCGACACGGTTGACGAGGTCTGCGTCGCCGCCTTCGAGAAAGGGGTGGAGGATCTGCGACCCCTGGTTATCGCGGCCTACCGCGGTGAGGCCGAGTGGCCGCTGCGCATCCGCGCGGTGATCGGCGCCTTCCTCGCCGAGTTCGCCGAATACCCCGAACTCGCCCGCCTGCTGACCGCCGAGCCCTTCGTTGCCGGCCCCGAGCTCGCCCGCCTCCACAAAGCGGCGATCGAGGGTCTGGTCCCGTTCCTACGCGAGGGGAGGGAGCTCCAGGAGGGGCGAGAGCCGCTTCCCGACACCGCCGAGCGCGGCATCCTTGGCGCCGTCAACTCGATGGTCGGGCGGCAGGCCACGGCGGGCAGGGGGGAGGAGCTGGAAGCGCTGCTTCCCGACCTCACCCAATTCGTCCTCACGCCCTACCTCGGGGCCACCGATGCTCGCCGCGTCGCCTCTCGCTGAACCAACCGGGAAGAAAGTTCAATTTCGTTTTCGGGCGGTTCGGGTACAACCGGTAGCGATAGGGACGCGACGGGTTCGTTTCCAGCTACCTCCGTCCCCTCGCGGTGTTCTGGCCCGTGATTCTGGAAAAGGTCCTCGGTGTAGTACGCCCGCCTTTCTATTGCGCTTGGCAAAGGGATTGCTGGCTTTTTCAAAACCAAAATCTTTCCTTGACATCACCACCGTCCTGCATCTAGTTTGTGCACGTCCTCCGGGAAATGAGGACGAGGGAGTCGGACCCCGGCAGGGGCTGACCCTCCACATCGATAACGGGCCACCAGGGGGCCCACGGGACAAGGAGAGCATCGAGTGACCGATCACGCGAAGGCATCGTCTTCCGCAGCGAGCATGACCCGGACCAG
>Ga0126313_10000117_pt1 | contig 33541 bp, 31 predicted proteins | sample Plot105A_FD_89954 | JGI IMG/M metagenome (GOLD analysis project Ga0126313, IMG submission 89954) | Serpentine soil microbial communities from UC McLaughlin Reserve, CA, USA - Plot105A | ecosystem: Environmental > Terrestrial > Soil > Grasslands | place: USA: UC McLaughlin Reserve, Lake County...
AGGGCTACGCGCTCGGCATGGGCTACAGGGCGGAGGCGGTGATCAACGGCGAGGAGCTGGAGGCGGCGGCCGCCGCGACCGAGGCGCTGCCGCTGCCGCGGTCGGTCCGGACGCGCATCTTCGAGCAGCTCGTCAAGGTCACGTTCCAGGACGTGCACGCGTACTTCTTCCGCGGCTACGCGGAGCGCATGCGCGCAGTCGTGCGCGAGGCGCTGGCGGGCATCGACGAGCCGCTCGTCGTCGTCGCGCACAGCCTCGGCACGATCATCGCGTACGACGTCCTGCGCGAGGACGCGAGCCGCCGGTTCGAGATACCGCTGTTCGTCACGGTCGGATCGCCGCTCGCCGTGCAGGAGATCCAGGACCTCGTCACGGGACCGCTCGAGGTCCCCGCCGGGGTGAAGGCGTGGCTGAACGCGTCGGACTTCCGCGACGTCGTCGCGCTCGACCACGACATCCGGCCCGAGTACGCGCCGCCGGAGCGCTGCACGGACGTCATGGTCACGAACTCGAGCGCCAACCACCACGGGATCCGCGAGTACCTCGCGGCCCCGGCGGTGCGCGACACCATCCTCGCGGCGCTCGCGGCTTCCGACGGCGGGCTCGAGGCGGTCGCTGCGGTCGACGAGCAGCGGCTCAACGACGACCACGGGGCGCTGCTGACCGCGCTCCGCCCGCTGATCAGGTACGACAGCCGCGAGCGCTACTTCGCGGACTCGGCCGCGAGCTTCGTCGAGAACCGCTTCGACGGCGGGCCGATGACCGCGTATCGGACGCGCCTGCTGCGCTCGGACGGGACCCTCATCGCCGACGCCGGCGGCGACCTCACGCTCGAGTTCCTGCGCGCGGGCCGGTACCTCAACGGGCAGCCGGTGCAGGACGGCGACCGGCTCGACGCCGGCCCGGAGCCGGTGGCGGACGCGCGCCGGAGGCACATGGAGGAAGCGATCTCCGACGTGGTCTACGGCCGCGTCGCCCCGCGCAGCGGCGGCGGGCTGTGGCTGCAGTACTGGCTCTTCTACTTCCACAGCGCCAAGGGCATACCCGGCATCTCGGGCGCGGAGGGACTGCTCGGCGCGGGGCTGCACCAGGGCGACTGGGAGATGGTGCAGGTCGGGATCCCCTCCGACCAGGTCGGCGCCGCCGATCCGAAGCCCGACGTCGCGGTGCTCGCCGCGCACGACTACGCGCACCGGATCGCCTGGGACGAGGTCGACCGCACGGAAGTGGGCAAGTGGGTCGTGTACGTCGGCCGCGCGTCGCACGCGACCTACCCGAAGGCCGGCCGCTGGCGCGGCAAGAAGCGCGGGCCCTTCTCCTTCGACGTGCTCGACGACTTCGCCGACGGCGGCGGCGTGCGGCGCGAGCCGGAGGTCCAGCCGATCAGGACCGGCGCGCCGGTCTGGGTCGGCTGGCCCGGTTTCTGGGGGAGCACAAAGCCGAAGCCGGTGGTCGGCGGAGGCAGCCCTCGGGGACCGTGGAAGCAGGGCCCGTGGCGCGACCCGGACCGCTTCGCGAAGGACGCGCTGCCGTGGAGGCAGCACCACGTGCCGCCGCAGGAGGCGCTCGAGGCGGCCGCGGCCCCGACGCTGCCGCCCGCCGTGGTCGTGGGGCGCGCGGGCGCCGACTGGACGATCGCGATCGTGGTTCCGGAGGGGACGGAGGCCGCCTGGGCGGGGACGCTGACGCTCGCGTCGAACGGCGAGTCGGGTCCGCTGCTGTGGGCGTACGACGTGAGCAGCCCCGGACCGGCGCCGGGGTCCGGCGAGCCCGGCGCCTGACCCGGCCGCGAGCCTGCACGTCACAGAAACGTCACAGCGGCGGGTCGGCGAGCTCGTAGCGTGAGCCGCGTCGGAAGCGCTCCGAGGAGGTACGAGATGTCGCCCGCGCTCCGCTTCGCGCCGTCGCCCACGCCCCGCGCGGCTGGTGCCCCTCCCGGCGGATCGCGGGCGACGCTCGTGCGCGTCGCCGCGCCGCGGCGCATCGCGCCGGGCGAGCTGGCACTGACGGCGGCGCTGCTCTCGCTCTACGTCGGCGTGCGCCTGAGCGCTCGCGCCCTCGGCTCAGCCCGGCGCCGACGGGAATGAGCGCCGCACCGCGGGCGTCGCAGTGATGTGCCCGATTCGCGCGTCCTGACCGGAGCAGCCGGCCTCGGCTACGTCGTCGCCGCCGCGATCGAGAACATGGGCGCGCTCGAGGCGCCGCCGGCGGGCGCGGGCGCCGCCCGGATCCGAGACGCATACGCGGACCACGCGCTCCAGCTGGTCACCTGGCTCGCGGGAGCGACGTCGCTGGTCTTCTACTGCGCGTTCGCGCTCGGGCTGTGCCGCATCGCCGCGGGCTCCGTGCGCGCGAGCGCCGGCGGCCGCGCGCGGCTCGCCGCTCCTCGCGTCGCGCTCGGCGGCGCGCTCCTCGCGGCGGCGCTGGCGGCTGCGGCGCTCGCCGCCGCGTCGGCGCTGGTCGCGGACTCGGACGGCATCGCCGGCGATCGGGTCGAGTCGCTGTTCGCGTTCTTCGACGGCGCACGGCTGGCCGCGGGCGCCTTCATGGCGGTGTTCCTGTTCGGCACGGCGGCCGCCGCGCTGCGGTCCGGCGCGCTGCCGCGCGTGCTCGCCGTCGCGGCGTACGCGATCGCGCCGGCGCTGCTGTTCGGGCCGCTCACGGCAGCGACCGGAGGCGACGGCGTCCGCGTCGCGGCGTTCGTCGCGTTCGGCCTGCACTCGCTCTGGATCGCCTGTGTCGGACTCTGGCTCGCGCTCGGTCGCGACACGTCGCCGGCCGAGCTTGTGCGGCGGGCGGCGTTCCTGGTGCTCGCGCTCGCCGCCGGGCTCGTAGGCGCGGCCCTGATCGCCGTGCCGGGCGCGACCGGCCGGTTCTTCGCCTGGGAGCTCGCGCCCCCGCCGCTCGCGGCGTTCGCCGGCGGCGTCTACGTCGGCTCGGCCGCGGTCTACGCCGCGGCGCTGCGAGCGCCGTGGCGCGAGGTGCGCGGCCTCGTCGTCGCCGCGGCGGTGCTCTCGTCATCCGTCTTCGCGATCACGCTCGCGCACCTGGACGTGTTCGACTTCGGCCGGCTCCAGGCCTGGGCGTGGATCGTGCTGTTCGCGCTCTTCAGCGCGATCATGGCAATGCTCGCCGCGCGGCGCTCGCACGACCAGCGACCGGGAGCGCCGCCGCCCCCGGCGGCGCGCGCGCTGCTCGCGGCCGTCGCCGCCCTGCTCGCACCGCTCGCGGCCGCGCTCTGGCTCGACCCCGGCTCGCTGAGCGGAGCGAGCCCGATCGACCTGCCGCCGCTCGGCGGACGGTTCGCGGGGTCCTGGATCGCGATGCTGGCAGTGCTCGCCGGCTGGGCAGCGCTGCGCAACACCCGCGAGGAGGCGCGTTACCCGGCGCTCGCCCTCGTCGCGCTCCCGCTCGGCGCGCTGGCCGCGGCGCCGCACCTCGCGGCCGGATCCGCGGCTCCGTACGCCGCCGGACTGCTGCTGCTGGGCGCCGCTGGTGCGGCGGTGCTGGCCTCGCTCGAGCCGGCCGCCCGCCGCGTCGCCATCCGAGCCTGAGCGTCCCCGCGGGTCGCGTGAGCGCGGCAACGCTGGTCGGGTCTCGTTTCGGCGGGGCGTGCAGCGTTGACGGCGAAGTACGCCCTCAACGCCGCAAGGCCCCGAAAACCGCGCGGGTGTGCAGCGTTGACGGCGTCTATCGCCGTCAACGCCGGTCGACGGCGCGTTCGCGAAACGCGACCGGCGTTGACGCGTCGCTCACCGTCCGACGCGGATGCGAACATGTGTTCGTGCCCCCGGAAGCCACGATACTGCACGCCGACCTGGACTCGTTCTTCGCGTCCGTCGAGCAGCGCGACGACCCGCGGCTGCGCGGGCGGCCGGTGATCGTCGGCATGGGCGTCGTGCTCGCGGCCAGCTACGAGGCGAAGGCGTTCGGAGTGCATGGCGCCATGGGAGGGGCCCGCGCGCGGCGGCTCTGCCCCGACGCGATCGTCGTGCCGCCGCGGATGTCGGCGTATTCAGAGGCGAGCAAGGCGGTCTTCGAGGTGTTCCGGGACACGTCGCCCGAGGTCGAGGGGCTGTCGATCGACGAGGCGTTCCTCGACGTCCGCGGGATGCGCAGGATCGCGGGGTCGCCGGCGGAGATTGCGGCGCGGCTCCGGCGCGACGTGCGCGAGCGGGTCGGCCTGCCGATCACGGTCGGGGTCGCGCGCACGAAGTTCCTCGCCAAGGTCGCCAGCGCGGTGGCCAAGCCGGACGGCCTGCTCGTCGTGCCGCCCGATCGTGAGCGGGAGTTCCTCCATCCACTCCCGGTCGAGCGACTGTGGGGCGTCGGCTCGGTGACGGCGCGCAAGCTCCACGAGCGCGGGCTGACGACCGTCGGCCAGGTGGCCGCGGTGGAGCTCGAGACGCTCGTCGACCTGCTCGGCCCCGCGGCCGGGCGCCATCTGCACGCGCTCGCCCACAACCGCGATCCGCGCCGGGTGCAAGTCGGGCGGCGGCGACGCTCGATCGGGGCACAGCGCGCGCTCGGCCGCTCGCGCAGGTCGCCAGCGGCGCTCGACGCCGTGCTCGTCGCGCTGATCGACCGCGTGGCACGTCGCCTGCGGCGGGCGGAGCGGGTCTGCCGCACCGTCGTCATCCGGCTGCGCTTCGACGACTTCACGCGCGCGACGCGGTCGCACACGATGACCGAGGCGACGGCGCGGACGGAGACGATCCTCGCAGCCGCGCGCGAGCTGCTCGCGAGCGCGATGCCGCTGATCGAGCGCCAGGGGCTGACGCTGCTGGGCGTGGCGCTGTCGAACCTCGAGGACGAGGGCGCGGTCCAGCTCGCGCTCGCGTTCGACCCGCAGCGGGCGAGCGCGCTCGACGGCGCGGTCGACGACGTGCGCGAGCGCTTCGGCTCCGACGCGATCACGCGCGCCGTGCTGCTCGGCCGCGATCCGGGGATCACGATGCCCCTGCTGCCGGACTGATGGCGCGCCTTCCGACTTGCGGGTCCCGCGACACTGGGTCTACCCAGGCGCGAGCCGCTCGAGCAGCGCAACGAGCTCGCGCGCCGGCGGCTGCGCCGCGATCTCGGCGCGCAACCGCGCGGCCGCCTCCCGGTAGCGGGCGCCGCCGACCACTTCCGACACCGCCCGGCGCGCGTCGTCGGGCGTGAAGGCGATCGCGTCCAGCGCCAGGCCGACGCCGAGCGCGGTGCAGCGCGCGGCGTTGAGCGGCTGGTCCGCGCCGATCGGTACGCAGACGAGCGGCACGCCGTGCTCGAGCGCGCCGAGCACGCTGCCCGAACCGGCGTGCGAGACGACGGCGGCGCAGTGCGGCAGGAGCTCCGCCTGGGGTACGTAGCGCTCGACGCGCACGTTGCCCCGCTGCGGCCCGAGCTCCGCCGGGTCCATCGTGCGCCCGACGGTCGCCACGACGTCGAGCGGCAGCCGGCTCACGCCGTCGAGCGCGCGCTTGAACACGTCGCCCGACTCGGTGTTGAAGATCGTTCCCAGCGTGACGTAGACGAGCGATCCGGCGCCTCCGACGGCCGGCGCCGTGTCCGACATCCGGAACGTGCGCGCACCCGCCGGCAGCGGATCGGCGGGGTCGCGGAACGAGGGCGGGAACGGCGAGAGCACGAGCCCGCGGGTGAGCATCTCCATGTCGGGGTCCGGAGCGAGGCCGTGCTCGGCGCGCAGCCGGTTCAGCGGTTCCGCGACGAGCTCCGGCGTCGAGAAGGAGCCTGCCGCGAGCACCACCACGCTCGCCGGTCGCACGTTCACCAGCTCCGCCACCACGGCGGCGCCGAAATCGGTCTCGTCGCGCACGATGACGTCGGGCCGCCGGCTCCCGCAGATCGCGACGAGATCGCGCACGCGCTCGCGCGCGCCCGCGCCGGCGAAGCTGTCGTGCAGGACACGGCGCTCGCGCTCCATGTCGGCCGCCCGCAGGGGCACCCGCTTGGGCGCGACGTCTGGTCCGCTCGGCAGATGCCGGAGTCCCGCTGCCCGGACGACCGGCGCCAGCGCCGCGGCGCCGCTGACGGCGACGTCGTGGCCGGCGGCGGCCGCAGCGCACGCGAGCGGCAGCAGCGGCTGGAGATGCCCCTCGCCGCCGGCGTACGTGAAGAGCAGGCGCAACGTCACCGGAGGTTCGCATGTGCTGCGCCCGTCGTCCGCGACGGCCGCCCGCTGACAGGGCACAAGCGGCGCCGCCTCGCTGCGGCGATCGCCGGCGCGACGCGCGCTATGCCGGCTGCGCCGCGTCGACGGTGGCGTCGATCGTCAGCGCGCCGCGCGCCTTCGCGACCGAGACCCGGTGGTGGCCGTCGCGCAGCGCGTACGCGTCGCCGACCGGGACGACCGAGATCGGCGGCAGCGGGGCCCCGCGCTGCTCGGCGAGCCAGACCCGCTGCCAGCGGGTGCGGGCGCCCGCGGCGGGCCGGAAGCAGCGGTCGAACTGCGCCGCCCTGCTCGGCTCCAGCGTGCCGCGGATCGCGGCCAGCGGGATCTCCCGGATCCCCCGCTGCGGCGATGCCCCCGCGCGCGCCAGCGTCCGCTCCTCGTAGACGAGGAGCCGCTCCTCGTCGGCGGACCGGCGTCGCAGCCTACGTGCCAGCGACGCGCGCCTGCGCGAGCGCACGAGCCGCGTGAAGGCTCGCTCCGCGTCGATGTGAGCCGCACCTGTCATGAGCATGCAGTCAATGCTCGACTACGACGCGCGGCTCCACATCGGGCGAATGGAGCGACTTCGCGACGCTCGCACTTACCTGTCGAAGCGGGTGCCTTACGCGCCCCGTAGCGCCTCCTCAACCGCCGCAGCGGCCATCGCGTCTGGCTCGACGTCATGATCCACAACGACCGCGCGCGCCGTGCCTACGCGGCCGCCGGCTTCGTCGAGGAGGGCGTGCTCCGTGACGCGCTCGTGACCGACCGCGGCCGCGTGTCGCTCGTCGTGATGTCGGTGCTCCGAAGCGAGTGGCGTTCGACTCAAACCCTGACAGGGAGCGGGCCGTGCAGCGCGAGGCGCTCGCGGAAGAGCTGAGCGCGTCCGGCTGGTCGCGGGGCTCTGCACGCCGGCGGCCGACGCGTAACGGCGGTGGGGTAGCCGGAGCTACCCCGCTGGAGTAGTGCCGCGCGGCGCCCGGGCGCGGATGCTCGGCGCATGAGCGATCCCAGACTGGCCCGCGCGGCCGCCGCCGCGCTCGCCGCCATCACGGTCGCGGCCGCCGCCGCGCCCGCCTCGGCAGAACAGCCGGGCATCGAGGGCCCGAAGGGCCCCAGCACGATGACGCCTCCATACGTCCTTCCGGTGGCGCCGGGCGTGCGGACGTCGTCGCTGCTGACCGTGGGCGACATGATCGACAAGTACCGCATGGTCGGCATCCCCGACGGCCTCGGCGCGTACCGCAACGACGGCAACCGGTTGACGCTGCTGATGAACCACGAGCTGAACGACATGTCGGGAGTCGTCCGCCGGCACGGCCAGCGCGGCGCGTTCGTGTCGGAATGGTCGATCGACCGCAAGTCGTTCGAGGTAACCGCGGGCCGCGATCTCATCGACCCGGGCGTGCAGTACTGGGACTACTTCACAGGCGCCTACTCGGTGACGCCCACGGGGGTCTTCTCGCCGATCCTCGACCGCTTCTGCTCGAACACGCTCACCGCGCCCGGACAACTGTTCAACGCGGCTACCGGGAACGGCTACGAGGGACAGCTGTTCTTCCCCAACGAGGAGAACGGCATGGACGGGCGCGCGTTCGGCCTGACGACCGAGGGCGCGATGGCGCAGCTGCCCAGGCTCGGTCTGCACTCGCGCGAGAACACGCTCCCGGCGCGCAACCTGACGGACACGACGCTGGTCGTGAGCACGGAGGACGACGACCCCGGCCAGCTGTGGATCTACGCCGGCCGCAAGCAGAGCGACGGCTCGCCGTTCGATCGCGCCGGGCTCAGCAACGGCGCGCTCTCCGTAGCATCCGTCGCCGGCGTCAAGACCGACGCCGACTTCCGCGCGGCCTACCCGAAGGGCACGCCGGCGCGCTTCGACGTGCACGGCCTCGACTGGAACCAGCACGACGGCGCAGCACTCAACGCCGACGCCGCGGCCAAGGGCCTCGGCCTGAACCGGATCGAGGACGGCCACTGGGACCCCGCCAGCCCCAACGACCTCTACTTCCTCACGACCGAGGGCGGCAAGGGCGCCAACACGCCGACCGGGCGCTTCGGCCGCGACGGCGGAGGGCTGTGGCGGCTCAGCTTCGACGACATCGAGAGGCCACAGCTCGGCGGCACCGTGACGCTGCTCCTCGACGGCTCCGAGGCGCCGTTCCTCAACAAGCCCGACAACATGGCGATCGACGGCCAGGGCAACCTGCTGATCCAGGAGGATCCCGGCAACAACGTCTCCGTCGCCCGCATCGTCGCTTACCGGATCGCCGACGGCGCGCGCGGCGTGCTGGCGAGCTTCGACCCCGGGCTGTTCGGATGGAGGGGCGCGAGGCTGCCTAACGGCAACCCCCTGCTCGAGCCCGGACAGCTCACCTTCGACGAGGAGTCGTCGGGCATCATCGACGCCCACGCGACGATCGGCCCGCGCTGGTTCCTGTTCGACGCCCAGGTGCACAGGGCCATCCCGGACGCCGAGCTCGTGCAGGGCGGCCAGCTGCTCGCCCTGCACGTCGACATGTGGAAGGAGATCTACGACATAGCGCCCTAAGGCTTCTTGGCGTGGCCCTTGCCGCCGGCCTTCGTCGCCTTGAGGTCACCGCAAGCGATGATCGTGCCGGCGGCGAGGCCGTTCGTGGCCATCGAGACATGCACGTTCACGGAGTAGCTCTTGGCCGGATCGGCGTTGAACGTGGCCGACGTGCCCTTGGTGTTGGCGTTGCCCGATGCGTCGGAGGTCAGCGTGCCGTTCGCGCCGGCCTGCGTGCGGTACGTCCAGCCGGCGACCGGTGCCCCGGTGGCGGCGCAGGAGCCCTCGTGCACGTGCCAGAGGTATGTGGTGCTCGCGGCGAGGTTGCGCACATGCAGGTTGACCTTGTTGTTCTTCTTGCCGTCGACGAGCTGCGCCTTGCCGGCGACGGCCGCGAGGCCGGCGGTGGTGGCGGCGGGATTGACGGCGGCCAGAGTGGCCTTGTACGGCTTCGCGGAGTTGCTGCTGTCCGCGCTCGCCGCGCCGGCGATCCCGATCGCGGCGATCACGGCGGCCGCGGCGGCGATGCTACGGCGGGTCATGTTCCATCTCCTTCGTGGTCGTGCGCGACGAGCGCAGTTTTCTAGACGTTCGAACGCGCCTGCCGGTTCAGGGTTGGAAGTTGAACGGGCAGCTCGTCTACGGCGCCGACCCGGGGCGCGCGAGACCGCTCTCGTAGGCGAAGATCACCGCCTGGACGCGGTCGCGGACGCCGAGCTTGACGAGCACGCGCTTGAAGTGGGTCTTGACCGTCGACTCCTCGATCACGAGGTCGGCGGCGATCTCGGCGTTCGAGCGGCCCCGCGCGACCAGCCCCAGCACCTCGGTCTCGCGCGGGGTCAGCTCGTCCAGGAGCGAGTTGAGAGCGGGATCGCCCTGCGGCTGGCCGGCCGTCCGCTCGATCACGCGGCTGGTGACCGACGGCGAGAGGAGCGAGTCGCCGGCGGCGACGGTGTGGATGCCGGCGATCAGCTCCTCCGGCCGCGTGCGCTTGAGCAGGAAGCCGGAGGCCCCGGCGTTGAGCGCGCCGAAGATGTAGTCGTCGTCCTCGAACGTGGTGAGGATCACGACCTTGACGTCCGGGAACGCGGCGAGCAGCTCGCGCGTCGCGGAGATGCCGTCGAGGTCGGGCATGCGCACGTCCATCAACACGACGTCGGGCGTCAGCAGGCGGGCGCGGTAGGCGGCCTCGCGCCCGTCGACGGCCTCGCCGACCAACTCGATCGCGTCGTCGCTCGCGAGGATCCCGCGCAACCCCGCGCGCATCAGGTCGTCGTCGTCGACGATCAGCACCCGCACGCGCGTCATCCGCAGTCCTCGAGCGGGAGCCGCGCGCGCAGCTCGTAGCGGTCGCCGCGGGCGCCCGCCTCCAGCTCCCCGCCGAGCAGCGTCGCGCGCTCGCGCATGCCGGCGACCCCGTGCCCGCCGCCGCCGTCGTCGCGCCCTCCGCGACCACCGGCGCCGAGCGGGTTGTCGACCGCGAGCTCGAGCGCGCCGCCGGCGAACGCGACCTCGACCCGCGCGCTGCCGCCGCCGTGGCGCGCGGCGTTCGTGAGCGCCTCCTGGAGGATGCGGTAGGCGCCGCGGTCGACGCCGGGCGGGAGCGGGCGGCGCTCGCCGCGGATCGCGGTCGTCACGCGCAGCCCGGCCGCCCGGTGCCGCGCGGCGAGCGCCTCGAGCGCAGCCAGGCCCGGCGGCGGCTCGACCCCGTTGCGCGAGCCGTCGTCGTCCCGCAGTGCGCGCACCATCTGGTCGATCTCGCCGACGGTCTCGCGCGGCGACCTCCTCGATCGTCGCGAACGCCTCGCGCACGCCGTCCGGACTGCGCTCGGCCTGCAGCCGCCCCATACCGGCGTGGACGAGGATCACGTTGATCGCGTGCCCGGCCGAGTCGTGCAGGTCGCGCGCGATCCGGCTGCGCTCCTCCGCGGCAGCGAGCTGACGCTCGCGCTCGGCGTCGCGCTCGGCGCGCCGCGCGCGCTCCTCCAGCTCGGCGATCCGCTCGCGCCGCAGGCGCGTCCGGTCGCCCGCGACCCAGGCACCGCCCCAGACGAGGATGCCGTAGAGGATCTCCCAGTCGGGGTCGCCGGCCGCGAGCAGGTGCACCGTGAGCATCGCCGCCACGAGCGCGAGCGTCCGTCGCGTGCCGGCGCGCGACTGCTCGGCGCCGACCGCCACCCAGTAGAGCGCGAGCGTCGGGCCGAGCGGCGGGCCGACGGGGTCCCCGATCGCGTACACGCCGCTGCTCGCGAGCGCGGTCAGCACGAACACGGGCAGCGGCGCGCGGCGTCGCGCGGCGAGCGGCAGGGAGGCGAGCGCGCTCAGCAGCACCGCCGCCGCCGGGACGTCGCCGCCGACTTCGTTCGTGCCCGCGACCAGCAGGGCGAGCGACCCCGCGAACACGACAAGTGCGATCGCGGCGTCGAGGAGGAGCTCGCTACGGCTGAGGCTGCGCGATCGCACTGGACGGCGAGCGTAGCGCCCGTCCGGCGCCGCCCGGATCGCCCCGGAAGCGGACCCGGCGTCCCCCTCCGGGGGTACGCGCGATCACCCGCGCGGGCGTTTCCGGCGGGCCCCCGCGCGCCTACCGTCGCCGGTCATGATGTCCTCGCTCACACGCTGGGTCCTGTCCCACAAGCGCACCGTCGCCGGAGCCTGGCTGCTGCTCACGCTCGCGGGCGTCGCCGCGGCCGGACCGGCCTCGGACGCGCTCGAGCCCGAGTTCTCGGTCCCGGACAAGGAGGGCTGGGAGACCAATGTCGCGATCACCGAGCGGTACCGCGGCACCGGCGGCGACGCCGCCCCGCTGCTGCCGGTCGTGACGCTGCCCGAGGGGCGGTCGGTCCGGTCGCCGGAGGTGCGGCGCGACTTGAAGCGGATCGACGCGCGGCTCGAGCGGGCGCTGCCCGGGGCGCGGATCGCCTCCTACGCCTCGACCGGCGACGCGGCGTTCCTCTCCCGCGACGGCCGCACGACGTTCGCCCTCGTTCACCCGCGGCCCGACCCCGGCGCCGCGTTCGGCGAGAACCGGCGCGCCGAGCGCGCGGCCCGCGCGGCGCTGGCCGGCGCGACCGTGGCGGGCGCGCCCGTGCACCTGACGGGGCTCGACGCGCTGGCGCAGGACAGCGGCGGCGGCGAGGGCCCCGGCGTCCTCGTCGAGGCGGTGCTGGGCGCGGTGGGCGCGCTGGCGGTGCTCGGCTTCGTGTTCGCCTCGTTCCTGGCCGTCGTGCCGCTGGTGATGGCGTTCGTCTCGATCATGACGACGTTCCTCCTGCTGCTCGGCCTGACGCACGTGACCGCCGTCTCGCCGATCGTGCAGTTCCTGATCGCGCTGATCGGGCTCGGCGTCGCGATCGATTACTCGCTGATCGTCGTCTCGCGCTGGCGCGAGGAGCGCGCGCACGGGAGCAGCGGCGACGAGGCCGTGCAGCGGGCGATGGAGACCGCCGGGCGCGCAGTCGTGTTCAGCGGCGTCACCGTCGCCATCGGGCTGCTGGCGCTGATCGCGCTGCCGCTGCCGTTCCTGCGCTCGATGGGCTACGGCGGCATGCTGATCCCGCTCGTCTCGACGCTCGTGGCGATCACGCTGCTCCCCGTCGTGCTGGCGAAGCTCGGCGCGCGGCTCGACTGGCCGCACCGTCGCACCGACGACAAGGCGAGCCGCGCCTGGACGCGCTGGGCGCAGGCCGTCGCGCGGCGCCGATGGCTCGCCGCGGGCGGCGGCATGGCGGTGATCCTGGCGCTCGCGCTGGCGGCCACCGACCTCCAGCTCGGCAGCTCCGATGCGGACACGATCGCCCGCGGCGGCGACGCCAGGCAGGGCCTCGTCGCGCTTGAGCGCGCGGGCATCGGCGAGGGCTCGCTGCTGCCGCACGAGATCCTCGTCGAGCGCGGCGCCGACCCGGACGCGGTCGCGGCGCGCGTGCGCGGCCTCGAGGGCATCCACGGCGCCGTGGCGCCCCGCGACGCGGCCTGGCGGCGCGGCGGTAGCGCGCTGGTCGAGGCGATCCCGGTTCCCGACAGCGGTTCGGATGCGGGAGGGGAGACGCTCGCGGGCGTGCGCGCCGCCGCGCACGCCGCCCGGGCCCGGAGTGCGGGTCGGCGGCCAGCCGGCCGGCAACGCCGACTTCGTCGACGCCGTGTACGGCAGCTTCCCGCTGATGATCGCGCTGATCGCGGTCTCCACGTTCGTCCTGCTCGCGCGCGCGTTCCGCTCGCTGCTGCTCCCCGCCAAGGCGATCCTTCTCAACGTGCTCAGCATCGCGGCCGCCTGGGGCGTGCTCGTGCTCGTATGGCAGCACGGCTACGGCTCGGAGGCGATCTGGGGCATCCAGGCGACGGGCTCGATCCCCTCGTGGATGCCGCTGATGGTGTTCGCGTTCCTGTTCGGGCTCTCGATGGACTACGAGGTCTTCATCCTCAGCCGCATGCGCGAGGAGTACGACCGCACCGGCTCGACCGAGACGGCGGTCGTGCAGGGGATCGGCCGCACCGGGCGGCTGGTCACGAGCGCCGCGCTGATCCTGTTCCTCTCATTCACGTCGATGGCGTCCGGGCCGGAGACCGACGTGAAGATGATGGCCACCGGCCTCGCGGCGGGGATCCTGCTCGACGCGACGGTGATCCGGGCGCTGATCGTGCCCGCGGCGATCGCGCTGATGGGCCGCTGGAACTGGTGGCTGCCGAGCTGGCCTGCGCGGCTCCTGCGCGTCGAGCCGTCGCCGCCGCGCAGGGAGGCGCTGGGCAAGTCCGTCGGCTGACGCTCGCGCGGGCAGCGCGCCGAGCGATCCACGACTCGTAGATCCGGCCAGCCTCCGTGTCGGAGCGCCTGGCGCCGGGTAGCATCGGCGTCCAATGGGGGAAGCAGCCATCGGCTGGCTCTTACTTGGCGTCGCCCTGCACCTGGCCAACCAAGTGACGCGCGGGCGCGGCTGGTGCGCGATCGTGCGCGCCGCGTCAGGTCCGGGCTGCGGCCCGCGGCGGCGCGACGCGATCGCGTCCTGGGTCGCCGGCGCGGGCGCCGGCGGCCTCGTCTCCGCGCGCGGGGGCGACGCCCTGCGCGTGCTGCTGCTCAAGCGGCGGATGCCCGAGGCCGGCTGCCCGCTGCTCGCCGGCACGCTCGTGGCCGAGGGCGCGGGCGAGTGCGCGGCCGGCGCGTTGCTGCTCGCGATCGCGCTCGCCGCGGGCGTCGGTCCGGAGCTCGGCGCGTCGAGCGCCACTGCGGCGATCGCCGGCGCGGCGCTGGTCGTGCTTGCGGCGCTGATGGTGGTGGCGCGCCGCTTCGCGCCCGTGCGCAGGGTCGCGGCCGGCGTCGCGCGCGGCTGCGCGCCGCTGCGCTCTCCCGCCGCCTACGGCCGCGCCGTGCTGCCGTGGCAGCTCGCGAGCCGCGCTTGCCGGCTCGGCGCGCTGGCGTGCTTCCTCGCCGCCTTCGGGCTCCCCGTGACGTTCGCGGCGGTGCTGCTCGTCGCCTTCGCTCAGGGCGGCGGCAGGCTTGTCCCGTTCGCGCCCGCGTCGCTGGGCGCGAGCGTCGCGCTGCTCGCCGCAAGCTTCGGGCCGGTCACCGGCAGCGCCGTCTCGACCGAGCGGCTGGCGGCGTTCTGCGTCGGCACGAGCACGGTGCTGACGGTAGTCGGCACCGCGCTGGCGCTGGCGATCTGCCTGCGCGGTCAGGCGCTGCCGAGGCAGGGCCTCAGCGGCTTGGCGGCGCTCGCAGCCGCCGGCCGGCGCCGCTTCGCCCGCGCGGCGACGGTGCCGACGCCGTAGCCCAGCGCGCTCGCCACCAGCCCGGCGGCGATGTCGAACATGAAGTGGTTGCCCGTCGCGACGACCGCGAGGCCGATGATCGGTCCCCACAGCAGCGCCAGCAGGCGCGCGATGGGGTTGCGCACGGCGCTCGCGACGGCGATCCCGACCGCAACGGCGAAGCCGACGTGCAGGCTCGGCACCGCGGCGAGCTCGTTGTAGAACGCCGTCGTCAGGTTCGAGTCCATCGCGAAGCCGGTCTGCTCGGAGATCGTGTCTACGAGACCCATGTCGGCGAGCCGCGGCGGCGCGACCGGGAAGGCCGCGTAGACCGGCACCGAGATCAGCCAGGTGGCGAGGATCGTGTTGCGCAGCCGGTAGTAGACCGCCCGCGAGCGCCGGTAGAGGAAGATCAGCGCGCCGGGCACGACGACGAGCTGGGCCGCGATGTAGGCGTGGTTGAGCAGCCAGATCATCCACGTCCCGCTGAGCGCGTCCTGGACCGACGCCTCGTCCGCGACGCCGAGGTGCTGCTCCACGTCGATGATCCACACGGCATGGTCCCGCGCGGTCGCGAGGTCGCCAGTCATCACCCAGCGCGCCGCGCTGTAGACGAGGTAGGCGATGAGGAAGAGGGCGATCTGGGCGCCGGCGCCAGAGCGGGGGAGGATTCGGGCGACGCTCGACGCGCGGGGAGGGAAGTCGGCGAGCATGGACGGACGGTATGCGCCGCGGGTCGGCGTGACATCCAGGGAGGCACCAGACCGACGGTGCGGATGGGACGACCTCGCGGTGCGGTTACCCGCCCCCGTTGGGGTTTGTTGCCCCCCAGGTCTGATGGCGGCTGACGGCATCCGGCCGTCAGTGACCGCTTCGCTCGCCCCTGCGGGCAACCGGCCGTCGGTGACCGCTTCGCTCTAGGCGGGCGTTCGCTGCGCGCGCGGGGGCGGCACGAGGCCGCGGGCCACGCCCTCCTGGAGCAGCCGCTCCTCCGTCACCGCGCCGCCGGTGGCGGTCGGCACGGTCATCGCGAGCTGCCCGTAGAGGCACGCCCAGGCGAGCGCCGTGCCGGCGTCGGCGCCCGCGAGATCGGCCCACGCGAACGCCGCGCACATCAGGTCGCGGTCGCCGGTCGTGTCGACGGCCGCGCCGGTGTCGAAGTCCGGCGTCTCGACGCGGCTGCCGTGCTGGTAGGTGAGCGTGCCGTGCGCGCCGTGCAGCACGACGACCGTCTCGACCTCGCCGGCCAGCCGCATCGCGGCGTCCTCGAGCCGCTCGTCGCCGGTCAGCGCGAGCGCGTTCGTGCGGTCCAGGAACAGCGCGCGCGTGCGGGCGATCTCGCGCGGCAGCCGGCGCGCGAACGCGCGCGCGTCGTCGTCGCCGCAGGTGACGTAGCCGCGCGCGCCTTCCGGAATGATGCTCAGCTGCTCGAGGTTCGCCGCGACCGCGCGGGGCTCCAGCGCTGCGACGTCGGCTGCGCGCGCGCGCACGCCCGGGTCGACGGTCACCATCGCGCGGTCGTCGCCGTAGGGAAGCACGAGCGTCTGCGGCGTCCGCGGCGCGCGCTGCCCGGCGACGATCACGCCCTCGTGCTCGAGCTCGCCGCGCACGAACTCGCCCGCCAGATCCTCGCCGAGCGGAGCGACGAGCGCGGTGCGCAGGCTGAGCCGCGTCGCGGCCACGGCGGTGATCGCGCCGCCGCCCGGCGAGCGCAGCAGGTCGCCGGCGAAGCGCTCCTCGCCGAGCGCGGGCAGCGCCTCGAGCCCGACCACCGTCATGTCGAGGAAGGAGGGCGTAGCGACGACAAGGTCCATGGTCACGACCGCTCAGCGTATCGTTCGCGGCGGACGGCCACCGGCGCAGGGAACACGGACGTTACCTGCGGCCCCCGCGATGCACCTGATTCAATCGCGTTCTGACGACGACGACCGCCCAATCACTGCCGGTCCGCCGCAACACGCTGATCCTCGCGGCGACGCTGGCCGTGTACTCGGCTGTGCTCCAGCTCGTGGCGGCCGTGAGCTCGCTCACGTTCGTGCTCGTCACCGGCGTCGAGGGGCTGCTCGGCCTCGGGCCTGCGATCTTCCTCGTCGCGTCGGCGCTGACCGCGCTCCCCGCGGGCCGCGCCATGGACAGGATCGGGCGCCGGCCGGTGATCGCCGCCGGGTTCCTCTCGGCTGCGGGGGGCTGCAGCGTCACCGCGCTGGCGACGAACCTGGGCTCGACGCCGCTCGTGATCCTCGGCTTCGCGCTCACCGGCGCCGCGAGCGGGATCGCGCTGCTGATCCGCACCGCCGCCGGCGACCTCTACCCGCCCGAGCGCCGGGCGCGCGGCATCTCGTACGTCCTGTTCGGCTCGGTCTTCGGCGCGCTGCTCGGCCCGGTCGTGTTCGGGCCGATGTTCGCCGGGCGCGACGTGGAGGCCGATGCGCTTACGGTGCCGTGGCTGGCCGCGGGCGGGATCAGCCTGGTCGCGCTCGGTCTCGTCGCGCTCGTGCGGCCCGACCCCAAGCGGATCGCCGAGCTGATCTCCGGGCACGAGCCCGGCGGGCCGCAGCCGCCCGTCGCGTCGCTGCGCGAGATGCTGACGCGTCCCGGCGTGCGGCCGGCGATGCTGACCGCGCTCGCGAGCTTCGGCGTGATGGTGTCGGTGATGAACCTGAGCGGCTACGTCGTCGTCGAGCACCACCACCACGAGCAGCACTCGGTCTTCCCGATCATCGGGGCGCACGTGTTCGGCATGTACGCGCTCGTGCTGGTGGTCGGCCCGCTGATCGACCGGGTCGGGCGCACGCCCGCGCTGGCGGCCGGCCTTGCCGTGATGGGCGCGTCGACGATCGGGCTGCTCTGGTTCGACAGCGTGTTCGCGACCGCGATCCTGCTGTTCGGCCTCGGGGTGGGCTGGAACGTGTCGTTCGTCGCGGCGACGGCGCAGCTCGCCGACCGCACGAGCCCGGCGGAGCGCGGCAAGCTGCTCGGCTTCAACGACCTGCTCTCGGCGCTCCTGGGCGCCGCGCTCGCGCTCGCCGGCGGCTACGCGCTCGACTCGATCGGCGTCGCGGCGATGGCGATCGGCGCGACCGCGATCGTCGTCGCGCCGATCCTCTGGGTGCTGCCGTCCGCAGGCGGGGTCAGGAGGCCTGCGCCCGAGCCGCGATGACCCTGTGGGTGCTAGCGATCGCCGGTCGGCTTCGCGCCCTTGTCGGGGCAGCGGAAGAGGCTCGCGCGCACCAGTTCGCGCTGGCGGGCGTGCAGGTCGCGTCCCGGCGCGAGCACCGCCGGCATCGGCGCCGGGGTCGCAAGGGTCGGGGGGAGCGGGAACGGAGCGGACATGCGCGCAGCATCGGCCATTCCCGCGGCGGACTGAAGCGTGCAGGCCCGCGTCGCGAGGTACGGCTGGCCTCACACGCGCGCGGGTGCACGCCGTAGCAGCAGTGACGCGGCCGCGCCGGGCGGCGCGGGCGCGTACCGTTTCGGCATGCCGCGAACGGGATCCATCCGGCGGCGCCAGGCGGGCGTTCTCCTGGTCGGCGCCACCGAGCCGGAGGTTGGCTCCTGGCTGCACGCGGCCGGCCACGCGACGCGCTCGGTCGGCGGCGCCGAGGCGGCGCTCGCGGCGCTCGGCGAGGAGCCCGCCGACCTCGTGATCGCCGACCGCGAGCCGAACGGGCTCGACGTGGCCGGCGTCTGCGTGGCGCTGCGCGAGGACCCGCGGCTGGGGAGCGCGTGGCTGCTCGCGATCACGACGCCGGCACGCGGCGGTATCTCCGACGTCGGCGCCGACGACTACCTGCACCGGCCGTTCACGCGCGTGCAGCTGCTCGCCCGCGCGCGCACCGGCCTGCGGGCGGTCCACCAGCGCTCCGACGACGCGCTCCTGCGGTCGCTGATGGCGACGGTGCCGGGGGCGATCTACCGCTCGGCCTGGCACGCCGGCCACCGGCTCGAGCTGATCACCGACGAGATCGAGCGGATATCGGGCTACCCGGCGGACAACTTCATCGCGAGCACGCGGCGGACGCTGATGAGCATCATCCACCCGGACGACCGCGAGCGGGTGATGCGCGAGGTCGCGACGGCGGTTGACGACGAGCACCCGTTCTCGCAGGAGTACCGGATCGTGCGCGCCGACGGCGAGGTGCGCTGGATCCTCGACCGCGGCCAGCTCGTCACCGGCCATGGCGGACGGCTCTGGATGGACGGCGTGATCTTCGACATCACGGAGCGGCGCGAGGCCGAGGAGGCGCTGCGTCGGCGGGAGATCGAGGCGGCGCGGACGGCCGAGCTGCGGGCGTCGCGGGCCCGGATCGTGGCGGCCGCGGACGCCGCGCGGCGCAAGATCGAGCGCGACCTGCACGACGGCGCCCAGCAGCGCCTCGTCGCGCTCGCGCTCGACGTGCAGGTCGCCCGCGCCCGGCTCGCCGAGGAGCCCGAGGCGGCCGGCCCGTTCCTCGAGCGGCTGGCGCGCGAGCTGTCGGAGACGTCGGCCGAGCTGCGCGAGCTCGCGCGCGGAATCCACCCGGCGGTGCTGACGGAGCGCGGGCTGCGGCCCGCGATCGAGGCGCTCGCCGGCCGCGCGCCGGTGCCGGTCGAGGTCGCCGGGGACGCGGTCGAGCGGCTCTCGCCGACGCTCGAGATCACGGCCTACTTCACGGTGTCCGAGGCGCTGGCGAACGTGGCGAAGTACGCGCGCGCGACCCATGCGACGGTGCGGCTGGAGAAGGACGACGGCGCGCTCGTCGTCGAGGTCCGCGACGACGGCGTCGGCGGCGCCCGTGCCGGCGTCGGCTCGGGACTCAGCGGCCTGGCGGACCGGGTCGGCGCGTGCGACGGGACGCTCACCGTCGTGAGCCCGCCGGGGGAGGGGACGCTCGTGCGGGCGACGCTCCCGCTCGGTTAGCCCCGGCGCGGCTGAGCCGCGGCTTGAACGGCGGGCAGCGAGGGAGGGCCCGGACCGCCGGTCAACGCTGCACGCTCGTCGATTTCGGGGGGCTGTGCGGCGTTGACGGCGTATTTCGCCGTCAACGCTGCAAGGCCGCGCGTTTCGACGTGCCGTGCAGCGTTGACCGGCGGGTCCGGGCCCTCCCTCGATGCCAGCCGTTTGCGACGGCATCGTCGCAGCGCTGCGCGGAGGCGTCACTCCGGCGCGACGTGCGTGTGGACCTCGTAGTGCGCCGAGGTGAGGTCGCGCTCCACGAGGAACCTGTCGTCCTCGGGATAGAAGACGGCGACCTCGTAGTCCTCGCCCGCGAACGCCTTGACGGCGTCGAGCGAGTCCCAGAGGGTGAACATCAGGTACTCCGTGCGTTCGCCGGCGTCGCGGCGGAGCATCCACACGCCGCGGTTGCCGGGCGTGGAGACGTAGCCGGCGACGCCGGTCTCCTGCAGGTAGTCGGCGTAGGCGTCGGCGTCGCGCTGGGCGACGGCGCCTTTCCAGATGCGCGCGATCATCGCGGCTCCTCGGGATCTGAGGCGCCACGCAGATCGAGGCGCCAGTCGTTGCAGGACATGAACCTTCCGGGCGGGTACTCGAACCGGCACTCCTCCAGGAACGTGAAGCCGAGCTTGCGGCAGATCGCGTTCGACGGGCCGTTCGCGGACGCCGGGAAAGCGTGCATGAAGCGGCGCCTCCGCGCCGCCGCGGCGTGCCCGATCGCCTGGCCCGTCGCGGCGGTCGCGACGCCGCGGCCCTGGAACTGCGGCAGCACGGACCAGCCGATCTCATAGACGTCGCCGTCGCGCCAGCGGCGCTGCCAGTAGCCGACCCAGCCCGCCGGCTCCCCGGTGGCCGAGTCGACGACCCTGAACTGCGGTTCGTCGGCGGCGTGCTCGACGTACCGCGCGTGGCGCTCGGCGATCTTCGCGCGGCTCTCGGGCCCGCCGAGGTGGGACATCATCGCGGGGTCGCCGAGCAGCCGCTCGAGCAGCGGCAGGTCGTCCTCGCTCCACGGCTCGATCCGCACGCCGGCCATCTCCGACATGGTCACAGGCGCGCTCGATGCGACGCCGGACGCGGCGAGCGGCTTCACGGTCGCGAGACGGGCTGCAGCCGGCCGTACGCGCGGAGCGTGCGGATCGCCTGGACCGTCACGGCGCCGCGCCACTCCCACGCGACGGCCGGGTTCCACGCCCGCCAGCTGAACGTCCAGCCGCCGTCGTCGCGCTGCTCGCCGGCCAGCCCGTCGAGCTCGCGCTCGATCGCGGCGTCGTCGAACAGTCGCCGCGCGGAGTGCTCCGGCCACGGCGCGAGATCCAGCGGGCGCAGCGCCTCGCCGTCGGCGCCGCCGCTGACGGGCACGACGCCGCCGGCGGGCAAGCGGCCGGCGAGGCCGTCGAGCGCGGCGCCGGCACGCCCGCGGTCGGGCACCGAGTCGAGGAAGTCGACGGCAGAGCGCAGCGTGTAGGCGCCGCTGAGCGCGTCGTCGAGATGCTCCCAGCAGTACTCCGTCGCGCGGTCGAGCCAGCGGTGGGCGAGCCCGAGCCGGTGGGCGGCGGAGGCGATGCCGGCCGTGATCAGCAGCGACGACCCGCGTGCCTCCTCCGGCTGGAACCAGGGCGCGTGCGGCCAGCCGGCGGCGGTCGGCAGCACGAACGGCACGCCGCCGTCATCGTTGCTTACGCCCTCGAGCCAGTCGAGCGCACCGCCGGCGAGCGGCGAGTCCCGCTCGCCGATCTCGTGCAGGATGTCGAGCGCGTAGAGGACGCACGCGGGCTGGCTGGCCGGCGTGCGGAGGTCGGGCTCGAGCTGGCCGAGGCCGCCGTCGTCGTTGCGGTATGCGGCGAGCGCGCGCGCGACCGCCTCTGCCGAGCCTTCGCCCTCGAGGTGGGCGAAGCGGCGGCGGTCGATCAGGCGCGCGTGGGTGGCGATGAACTGTGCGGCGGCGTGGCGGTCGATCATCGTGTCAGCGTGGCGGACGCCCGCCCGCGCGGCTTGAAGGAAACGGACTTCAGGCGGCGGCAAGCTCGCGCGCAGCGGCGAACCGGTCGCGGGGACCTCGTCGGGCCAGCTCGCGCGCAGCGGCGGACCGGTCGCGGGGACCTCATCGGGCCAGCTCGCGCGCAGCGGCGAACCGGTCGCGGGGACCTCATCGGGCCAGCTCGCGCGCAGCGGCGAACCGGTCGCGGGGACCTCATCGGGCCAGCTCGCGCGCAGCGGCGACGACCTCGGCAACGAGCGTCGCCAGGTGCTCTGGGCCGGTCGCGGGGTGCAGGATGCACGCGCGCAGCGTCTCGCGGCCCTCGAACACGGTGCCGGTGAGGAACGCGCGGCCGCGCGCCTGCACGGCCTCCGGCAGCGCCCGGTTGATCTCCTCCAGGCGCGCCGGCGGACAGCCCGCCGGGCGCGCGCGGAAAGCGACGATCGAGGTCTCGGGCGCGACGGCGAGCTCCAGCTCCGGCTCGCGCTCGACGCGGGCCGCGAGCTCGCGCGCGAGCGCGTTGGCGCGCGCGACCTGGCCCGCGATCCCGGCGCGGCCCAGGGCGGCGATCGTCGCCCAGGTCTTGAGCGCCCGGAACGGCCGCGTCTGCTCGAGGCCGTACTCGGCGAACGAGCCGACGATCTCGCCGGCGTCCTGGCGCAGGTAAGCCGGGATCAGGCTGAACGCCTCGCGCAGGTCGTCTCCGCGCCGCACGAGCGCGCAGCCCGCGTCGACGGGGACGCCGAGCCACTTGTGCGGGTCGAGCGTGAGCGAGTCGGCGCGCTCCATGCCGCGATAGCGGGCTGCGATCGCCGGGTCGAGCACGCCGAACGCGCCGTAGGCGCCGTCGACGTGGAACCAGAGGCCCTCGGCCGCCGCGACGTCGGCGAGCGCGTCGAGCGGGTCGATCGCGCCGCTGTTCACCGTGCCGGCGGAGCCGACGAGCAGCGCCGGCACGGCGCCGCGCGCGCGGTCCGCGGCGATCGAGCCGCGCAGCGCGCCCGCGTCCAGCCCGCCGCGTGCGAGCGGCACGCCGCGCATCGCCGCGCTGCCGAGGCCGAGCAGCTCGAGCGCGCGGCGAACGCAGCTGTGCGCCTCGTCCGGCACGTAGGCGGCGAGCCGCGGCGCCCCGGCGAGGCCGTCGCGGCGCACGTCGTGGCCGACGCCGGCGAGCGCGCGGCCGCGCGCGCCCGCGAAGCAGACGATCGTCGCGGCGGATGCGCCGCTCGTCAGCAGCCCGCCGCCCGGCGCGTGCGGGAAGCCCACGAGCTCGGCTAGCCAGCGCACGACCGCCCGCTCGAGGTGGACGTCCGCGTGGTCGCCGGCGACGACGCTCGGGTTCATCGCGGCGGCGGCCAGAGACGCGATCACGCCGGCGTGCGACGGCGGCGGGTTGACCCAGCCGAAGAAGGCGGGGTGGCCGTTGCCCATCGGATGGGGCAGTACGTCGCGCAGCGCGGTCGCGACCACCTCGTCGAGCGTGCTCGCGCGCTGCGGCAGCGGCAGCTCGAGCAGCCGGTCGCGCAGGTCGCGAGGGAGCGGCTGCCAGACCGGGCCCGCGGGCAGCGCGGCGAGCTCGTCCGCGACGCCGTCCACCAGCGCGTGCCCGGCCCGCCGGAAGGCCTGGAGCTCGTCGCTCACGCCGCAAGCATAGGTTGGGCGCCCCGGCGCGCTTGACGGCGAGCGCCGGCCGCGGCAGGCTCGGCGCATGGGCGACCCTGCCGGAGCGGCGACGTTCCAGACGCCGGCGGACGCGTACGACCGCCACATCGGCCGCTACGGCCGCGAGCTCGCGCGTGCGCTGATCGCCGCGACCGGCGTGCGGCCCGGTCAGCGCGCGCTCGACGTCGGCTGCGGGCCGGGCGCGCTGACGACCGAGCTCGTCGCCGTGCTCGGCGCCGAGCGCGTCGCGGCGGTCGACCCGTCGGGCCCGTTCGCCGAGGCGTGCCGGCGGCGCCTGCCGGGCGTCGACGTCCGCGTCGGGGCCGCCGAGGAGCTGCCGTTCGAGGACGCCGAGTTCGACCATGCGCTCTCCCAGCTCGTCCTGAACTTCATGACCGACGCGCCGGCCGGCCTGCGCGAGCTGCAGCGGGTTACGCGGCCCGGCGGCACGGTTGCCGCCGCGGTGTGGGACTACGCCGGTGAGATGACGCTGCTGCGGCGGTTCTGGGACGCGGCCGTGGCGCTCGACCGCGCCGCGGCGGACCGCGACGAGGGCCGCTGCATGCCGTACTGCACGCCGGACGAGCTCGGCGAGCTCTGGTCGGCCGCCGGCCTTGCCGGTGTGCAGGTCTCCGCGGCCGTCGTCTCCGCCGGCTACGACGACTTCGAGGATCTCTGGCGGCCGCTCGAGCTCGGGGTCGGGCCGTCGGGCGCGTACGCGAGCTCGCTGCCGCCGGAGCCTAGGACCGCGCTGAAGGAGGAGCTCCGGCGCCGCCTGGAAGTGCCGGGCGACCCGTTCCGGCTGACCGCGCGCGCGTGGATCGCGACCGGCCGCGTGCGCCGCTGAGTCCGCGATGATGTGCACATGGCCTACGACGAGGGTCTCGCCAACCGCGTTCGTGAGCTGATCGCCGGCGAACCCGACGTGACCGAGCAGCGGATGTTCGGCGGCCTGGCCTTCCTCGTCGGCGGCAACATGTCGGTCGCCGCCAGCGGTCAGGGCGGCCTGATGGTGCGGGTCGATCCCGACGAGACAGACGCCCTGGTCGCCAAGCCGCACGCGCGCCCGTTCGAGATGCGCGGGCGCGAGATGCAGGGCTGGCTTCGCGTCGATCCCGAGGGCGTGCGCACGAAGCGCCAGCTCGAGCCGTGGGTCAAGCGCGGCGTGGCCTACGCCCGCTCGCTGCCTCCGAAGCGCTCGTCTTGAGCGCCGCGACGAGCGCCGCGGCGTCCTTGCCGGCCGCGAGGTCGATCTCCAGCGGCGGCTCGTCCGGCGGCTCGATCCGCAGCACCACGATGCCCGACGTGTGGGCCGAGTACGTCCCCGCGGCGCTCCAGTGCCGGGCCTGGGCGCTTCGGCGGTCGTGCCGGATGCGCAGCCCGGCGAGCGGCCAGCCGGCGATCTCGTCGTCGACGCCGATCGAGCTCCGTGAGCCGCGCAGGCGGAACAGGAGCAGGCGGGTGCGAGTCGCCGCGGCGAGGTTGAGCAGCCCGATGCGACGCTCGAGCGGGTGCATCCCTCCGACGCCGAGGTGACGGAACGCGAAGCGCCGCAGGCGCAGCGGGCGGTCGCCCCAGGCGCCGCGCGGCCGGAAGATCTCTCCGGCGAGCAGCTCCTCCGCCACGCGGCCGGCGAGCTGCTCCCGCAGCCACTCGAGCCGCTCCGGCGTCGCGCCCGCCATCTCAGCCGACCGGCGCGAGCTCGTCGACGAGCCGGCTCGCGCGCTGAGCTTCGAGGCGCGCGCCGAGCGACTCGAATGACGAGCGCGCCGCGCGCAGCTCGGCCAGTGCGCGGCTCGCGGCGCCGGTTGCGCGCAGCGCGCGAGCGAGCAGCAGCCGGGCCCTGGCCGCGTCGTAGGGAGCGCTCGCGGACTGCCAGAGCCGCATCCCGTCGCGCAGCACGTCCGCCGCGGCATGCGGGTTTCCCTCGGCGAGCAGCAGCGCCCCGCGGGCGCACGCCGCCGCTGCGGCGAGCGCCGCGCTGCCGTACACGCCGGCGACCTGGTCGAGCTCGACGCTCGCGGACCGCGCCGCGTCGACGCTCCCGGCGGCGAGCGCGATCTCGACCTGGGCCGGCAGCAGCCGCGCCCGCGCCAGCCGGTCGGACGTATCGGCGAGGGCGTCCTCGATCGAGGAGGCGGCGGCCGCGACGTCGCCGCGCACGAGCCGGAGGAGGGCGAGGCCGGGCTGCGGGCTCGCGGCGGAGGCCGCGGCCCGTTCGAACGCCTCCTCGGCGCCGTCGAGGTCGCCCAGCCGGAGCCTGATCTCGCCGATCTCGTGCAGCGCCTGGCCGACGTGCGCGAGCTCGATCCGCTCCTGCTGCGCGCACGCGCGCCGTGCCTCGAGCTCGCCCTCCGACCAGGCGCCGCGCCCCACCAGGATGCCGACCCGGTGCGTCTCGCAGTCGCCCGGGAAGGCACCGATCCCGGTGCGCGAGAAGCAGTCGGCGACCGCGTCCATCCACTCCGTGGCCCGCCGGTAGTCGCCCAGCTCGAAGCAGGTGCCGATCGTGCGGCAGAAGATCAGCGCGCTGACGAACGGCGCCAGCCCGCCGCCGACGGCCCACGTCATCCCCTCGTCCATCAGCTCCAGCCCGCGCGCCGGCTGGCCCTGGCGGACCAGCACCCAGCCCTGGAACGTCAGGCCGGCCGCCTGGAGGTCGGGTACGCCGAACCGGCGCCCGACTTCGTAGGCGCGGCGGGAGTGCTCCAGCCCGCCCTCGAGGTCGCCGCCGCCGATCGAGAACATCGCCGCCGCCCACGCCAGGAAGCCGTGCTCCGGGCCTTCGGGCTCCTCCTCGAGAAGCCGCTGCGCGCGCCCGAACCAGCCGCCGGCGACCGCCAGATGCAGCCGCGCGGCGTGGTGGAGGCAGAGCACGACGGCGGCGACCGCGGTGCGCCGCCGATCCCCCGCGTCGCTGAACGCGCTGTGGGCACGCTGGCGCGCCGCGAGCGACTCGTGCGGGCGGCCGGACCAGAGCGCGGCCTCCGCCAGCCCGTCGAGGTCATCGCCGGTCAGCGTGCCGTCGTCGGCGCCGGCGAGCAGCTCGAAGGCGCGTGGCCAGTCGCGCGCGGCGAGCGCCGCGCGGGCGTCGTCCAGCGCGTTTGTCGGCGGCGGCGGCGTGTCGTCGAGCTGCTCCAGCGGCGGGGCGACCGGGCGAATCCGCAGCCGCTGCGAGCCGTCGCCGGCCCAGTCGAGGTCGGGACTTTGGTCGAGGATCGCCTCGTTGAGCCGCGCCAGCGCCGGGCTCGGCTCGATTCCGAGCTGCTCTACGAGCGTGGCGCGCAGCTCCCTGAACGCGGCCAGCGCGTCGGCCTGCCGATCGCTGCGATATAGCGCGACCATCAGCTGCCCCCAGAACCGCTCGCGCAGCGGGTGCTCGGCGACGAGCTGCGTGAGCTCGCCGCACAGCTCGGCATGCGCGCCCAGCGCCAGCTCGGCCTGGACCCGGTCCTCGCGCGCGCCGAGGCGCAGCTCCTCCAGGCGCGCGATGTCGGCCTGCGCGAACGGCTCGAACGTGAAGTCCTCGAGCGGCTCCCCGCGCCACAGCGCGAGCGCCTCCCGCAGCGTCGCCGCGGCGGCCTCGGGCGCGTCCTTCAGCGCCCGCCGCCCCTCGCCGGCCAGCCGCTCCAGCCGCACCGCGTCGATCAGGTCCGGCTCGACGGCCAGCACGTATCCCGGCTCGCGCGTGACGAGATAGCCGCTGGCCGCGCGGCGGGGCCGTTCCGGCTCGAGCGCGTCGCGCAGCCGCGAGACGTAGGTCTGGAGGAGGTTCTGCGCGCTGCCGGGCACGTCGGCGCCCCAGAGGACCTCGAACAGACGATCGGTCGAGACGACGCGGTTGGCGTTCACGAGCAGCGCGGCGAGCAGCAGCCGCGGCTTGCCTCCCGGCAGCGCGACGGGCGCACCGCCGCGGAGAACCTCCAGCGGACCGAGCATCCGGAACTCGAGTGGGCGCGGTCCAGTCACGTTCAAGTCCGCCTCAAGTGCGGTCCCCGAACCTAGCAGCGTCCCCACGACGGGGCCAGCGGACAGGAGGAGGACAGAATGGTCATCGCGAGCCCGTATCCGGAAGTGAGCGTTCCCGAGCAGTCGCTGCCGTCGTTCGTGCTCGCCGGGGCGGACGAGCGCGGCGACAAGCCCGCGATCGTCGATGGCGTCAGCGGGCGGACGCTCACCTACCGCGAGCTCGCCGCCGACGTGCGCCAGGTCGGCTGGGGGCTGCGGCGGCGCGGCGTGCGCAAGGGCGACGTGCTCGCGATGTGCTGCCCGAACTCGCCGGACTTCGCCGTCGCTTACTACGCCGCCCTCGCGGCCGGCGCCGTCGTCACGACGATCAACCCGATGGCGACGCCCGCCGACGTCGCGCGCCAGCTCGAGGACTCGCACGCGCGCTGGCTCGTCACGACGCCGGAGCTGCTCGAGAAGTCCGCGCTCGCGGTCGCGGTGGCGGGGATCGAGGAGGTCTTCGTCTTCGGCACCGCGGAGGGCGCGACGCCGTTCGCCGCGCTGCTGGACGAGCGGAGCGCGCTGGACGCCGTCGACGTGAGCCCCGACGACTTCGCGCTGCTGCCGTACTCGAGCGGCACGACGGGCCTGCCGAAGGGCGTCGTCCTCAGCCACCGCGCCCTGGTCGCCAACCTCTGCGGCACCGCGCCGGTTCACCGCGTCGGTGCCGACGACGTGGTCGTCGCCGTGCTGCCGCTCTTCCACATCTACGGCATGCAGGTGACGCTGAACCTCGGCCTGGCCGCCGGCGCCACGGTCGTGACGATGCCGCGCTTCGACCTCGAGACGTTCCTGCGGATCGTCCAGGAGATGCGCGTGACGCGGGCCGAGCTGGTCCCCCCGATCGTGCTGGCGCTGGCCAAGAGCCCCGCCGTCGACGAGTACGACGTCTCGAGCCTGCGCGTCGTCACCTCCGCCGCCGCGCCGCTCGGCGAGGAGCTGGCGCGGCTGTGCGCGGAGCGGCTGGGCTGCCGCGTCAAGCAGGCCTACGGCATGACGGAGCTGGGCGGCGGGACGCACTTCGCCCCGGACGACGGCGAGGACAGGCCGGCCTCGATCGGACGGCCGCTGCCGGGCGTCGAGTGCCGCGTCATCGACTGCCGCAGCGGCGCCGACGTCGGCCGCGGCCACCTGGGCGAGCTCCTGGTCCGCGCGCCCGGAGCGATGTGGGGCTACCTGGGCAACCCGGCCGCCACCGTGCTCACGATCGACGCCGACGGCTGGCTGCGGACGGGCGACATCGTCCGCGCCGACGACGAGGGCTGGTTCTTCGTCGTCGACCGGGTCAAGGAGCTGATCAAGTACAAGGGCTACCAGGTCGCGCCGGCCGAGCTCGAGGCCCTGCTGCTGACCCATCCCGCCGTCGCCGACGCGGCCGTCGTCGGGAGCCCCGACGAGGACGCCGGCGAGGTGCCCAAGGCGTTCGTCGTGCTGCGCTCACCGGCGTCGGAGGAAGAGATCGCCGGTTTCGTCGCCGACCGCGTCGCGCCCTACAAGAAGGTCCGCCGGCTCGAGCTCGTCGACCAGATCCCCAAGTCGCCGTCGGGCAAGATCCTGCGCCGGCTCCTGCTCGAGCGCGAGCGCGAGAGCCGCAGCGCCGCAGCGGCGGGGATGGAGCGATGAGCGCGCGGCGCCCGCTCGCGGGCTCCGTTGCGCTGGTCACCGGCGGCGGGCGCGGCCTCGGTCGCCTGATCGCCGCCGCGCTCTCCGACGCCGGCGCCGCCGTGGGCGTGCTCGGCCGCTCGGAAGGCGACCTCGCCGGGACCGTGCGGATGATCGAGGCGGCCGGCGGCATGGCGGCGTATGCGTGCGCGGACGTCTGCGACGAGCAGGCGACGGCGGAGGCCGTGGACGAGCTGCGCCGGCGGCTGGGGCCGGTCGACGTGCTCGTCAACAACGCGGGGATCTGCGGTCCGATCGGCCCGCTCTGGGAGATCGCGCCGGACGAGTGGTGGCGGACTATCGAGGTCAACCTCCGCGGCGCTTTCACGTGCACGCGGCTCGTGCTTCCGGACATGCTCGCCCGGCGCCGCGGGCGGATCGTGAACCTGACGAGCAACGCCGGCGTCTTCCGCTGGCCGAGCGTGTCGGCCTACGCCGTCGCCAAGGGCGCGGTGGTCAAGCTGACGGAGAACCTCGCCGCCGAGCTGCGCCGCGAGGGCGTAAGCGTCTTCAGCTTCCATCCCGGCGTGCAGCCGATCGGGCTCACGGAGGCGGCGTTGGCCGCCGACGCCGCTCCTGAGTCGCCCGCGGGCAGGGTCGCCTCGTGGCTGCGCCGCGAGCTCGACGAGGGCCGCGGCGCGGAGCCGGAGCGCGCCGTCCGGGTGATCGTGCAGCTCGCGTCGGGACGCGGCGACAGCCTGTCCGGGCGGCACCTGTCCGTGCACGACGACCTCGACCTGCTGCTCGAGCGCGCGGAGGAGATCGATCGCGAGGACCTGTGCACGCTGCGCCTGCGCGAGCTGCCGCCGGCCGCGCCGCAGCCGAAGCTGCGCCGCGCGGTCGCCCGGCCTCGCCGGCGCGCCGTGGCGCGCGCCGGCGCGGGCTGACCGCGGGCGCTCAGAGAGCGCCCGCGCGGACCTGGTCGCCGATGTACTCGGCCTGGCGGATCGCGAGCGCCACGATCGTCAGCGTCGGGTTCGCGGCGGCGCCGGTCGTGAACACGCTGCCGTCGGAGACGAAGAGGTTCGGCACGTCGTGCGCCCGGCCGAACTTGTCGACGACGCCGTCCTGGGGCCGCTCGCTCATACGGCACGTGCCGAGGTTGTGCGTCGTCGGGTACGGCGGCGTGAGCGTGACGCTGTCCGCGCCGACCGCCTCGTAGACCGCCTGTCCCTTCGCCCAGGCGTAGTCGCGCATCGCGAGGTCGTTGGGGTGGTCGTCGAAGTGCACGTTCGGCGCCGGCAGGCCGTGCTGGTCGCTGACGTCGCTGTTCAGCGTCACCCTGTTGGTCTCCTGCGGCATGTCCTCGCCGACGAGCCACATCCCGGCCGTCCGGTCGTACGCGTCCATCGCCGCCGTGAACTCCGGCCCCCAGGCGCCCGGATCGATGAAGGCGGCGAGGAACGGGACGCCGAGCGACAGCGGCTCCATGTAGAAGCCGCCCGCGAACCCGCGGTCGGGGTCGTGGCCGGACTCGTCGCCGATTATGCCCGCCATCGTCTCGCCGCGGTACATGTGGACCGGCTGCGGGAAGCGGCCGTACACCGATGCCGTGAGGTGGCGCATGTAGTTGCGGCCCACCTGGCCGGAGGAGTTCGCGAGCCCGTCGGGGTGCGACGGCGAGCTCGAGAGCAGGAGCAGCCGCGCGGTCTCGATCGAGTTGCCCGCGACGCAGACCGCCTTCGCCCGCTGGCGCTGGAGCGCGCCGTCGGCGTCGAGGTAGAGCACGCCGTCGATGTGCCCGCGCCCGTCGTGGGTGATCTGCACCACGTGCGAGTCCGGGCGGAGGTCGAGCTTGCCGGTCTTCGCCGCCTTCGGCAGCTCGGCCACGAGCGTCGACCACTTGGAGCCCTGCTTGTCGCCCTGGAAGTTGAACCCGTCCTGGACGGTCGCCGGGCGGCCGTCGTACGGCTCCGCGTTGGTCGCGTAGGGGCCGGTCGCGTACTGGCGGTAGCCGACCCGCTCGGCGCCGTTCGCGAACACCTTGTAGTTGTTGTTCGCCGGCAGCGGCGGCCGGCCGTGGCGATGGGTGACGCCCATCTTGATCTCGCCCTTGTCGTAGTACGGCCCGAGGTCGTCGGCGCCGATCGGCCAGTCGAGCAGGCTCGCGCCGTCGATGCCGCCGCCGTAGGTCTCCTTGGCGCGGAACTCGTGCTCCTTGAACCGGGGGCACGCGCCCGCCCAGTGGGTCGACGAGCCGCCGACCGCCTTGACGGTCCATGCGGGAAGGTTGGGGAAGTCGCGCGCGACGCGCCACGAGCCCGAGGTCGTGCGCGCGTCCAGCCACGCCATCTGGTTGAACGCCGTCCACTCGTCCTGGCTGTAGTCGTCGGCCGTCAGATGCGGGCCGGCCTCGAGCACGACCGTGCGGATGCCCTGCCGGCAGAGCTCGTTGGCCAGCGTTCCGCCGCCGGCGCCGGAGCCGACGACGACGACGACGTCGGCGTCGTCGTGGTCGAAGTGCCGGCCGCTCACGGCCGCGCGGCCGAGCTCCTGCGCGCTCGTGACGTTGCCGTTCCCGGCCGTGTCCGGCATCTCAGCTCTCCTCTTCGACGCGCGGGTCCGGCAGCCAGTCGAGGTCGGCGAAGCCCCTGTGCAGGTAGCCGCCCTGCTCGAAGGACGGGCCCTCGTAACCGAGCAGCGACCACACCTCCGGGTCGTTGTAGAGCGTGAGGACCGTCTGCGAGCGGACGGCCTCGAAGAACGCGGTGCCGCTCATCCCGCGCAGGACGGCGCCCGCCGTCTCGGCGTCCAGCTGGGCGAACGGCGCGCCGCCCGCGACGTCGAGCAGGCGCATGCCCTGCGCGAGCTGGGCCCCCATCCTGACGTCGTTCTGGGCCGCGTCGACGATCGCGGCCGCCGTCCGCGCGTAGGGACCGTCCGGGAAGTTCGCGTGTGGGAACATCGCGCGCACCATCGCGGTCAGCGTGCGCTGGTCGATCTCCACGCCGGTAGGCGTCACCGTGGCCATCCGGGTCCTCCTCGTGCTCGCTCAACCCGAGCGACGATCCTACGTCCGCCGCGGCCGCGTTGGAAGCGCGCTCAGCCGATCGACGGGTGCCGATCGTCCTGCGGGGTCGCGAAGCTGCCGCCGTCGATCAGCTCGACGCGGTAGCCGTCGGGGTCGGCCACGAACGCGATCCGCGGGAGGTCCCCGCGGTCGCCCGGGCGGTAGGGCGGCTTCTCGGGCTCGACGCCGAGGTCGGCGAGGCGCCCGAGCGCGTGCTCGACGTCGTCGACCGTGACCGCGAAGTGGTTGTAGCCGTCGCCGAGGTCGTACGGCTCCTCGCGGCCGACGTTCACCGTCAGCTCGAGCCGGTCGCCGTCGCCGGGCAGCCCGAGGTAGACGTTGTACGCGGACGCGAAGTTGAGCCGGCCGCGTTCCTCGAAGCCGAGCGCGCGGTAGAAGCGGATCGACGCGTCTGGGTCGCGGACGCGCAGGCAGGTGTGGACAAGAGCGGATGCCATTCGCACACTGTCGCAAGCGTCGCTTGGTGACGGCTCCGAGCCGGCGTGCGGTATGGCGGGCCGTGGGATGCTGCCCGCGTGATCGACCGACTCGACGAGCCGGTCCCGCGCCTCGCCGAGGACGCCCTCGCAGCGCTGCTGCGTGAGCAGTACGGCGTCGCCGGCCCGCTGCGGAGGCTGGCCGGCGAGCGCGACCTCAACCACGCCGTCGGCGGCGATTACGTCCTCAAGGTCCAGAACGCGACCGACGGAGAGGACGTGATCGAGATGAGCTCGCTGGCGATCGCCGCGCTCGCGCGCAACGACAGCGGGCTGCCGGTCTCGCAGATCGTCCCGACGCGGACGGGTGCGCTCTGGCATCCCGTCACCGACGCGGCGGGGCGGACCTGTTTCGCGCGCTTGTTCACGCTGCTCGGCGGCCACCATCCCGAGCCGGACGAGCTCGACGAGCGCGGGCTGTACGGCTGGGCTCGCACGGTCGCGCGCGTGGGACGCGCGCTGCGCGGCTTCTTCCACCCCGCGGCGGGCTACGAGATCGCGTGGGACGTCGCCCGCGCGCCCGCTCAGCGGGCCGCCGTCGGGGCCGTGCCGGAGGCCGGCCGCGACGTGGTCGCAGCGGTGCTCGATCGCTTCGACGCGCATGTCGCGCCGGTCCTCGGCGGGTTGCGCGCCCAGGTGGTCCACAACGACATGGGCCGGTCGAACGTGCTGGTCGACGACAGCGGGGCGGTCAGCGGCATCATCGACTTCGGCGACATGACGCACACCGCGCTCGTCTGCGACCTCGCGGTGGCCATCGCGGATGTGCTCAACGGCCGTGCGGACGCGCTGCCCGCGGCGCCGACGATGATCGCCGGCTACCGGTCGGTCACGCCGCTCGAGCACGAGGAGGCGGCCGTGCTCGCGGACCTGGTCGCCGCCCGGCTGGCGATCACCGCCGTGATCATGTCGAAGCACGTGCGCGACGACGACCGCGAAGTGCTGGACGAGCGCGACGGCGCGATCAGCCTCCTCCACGAGATCGAGGCGGCCGGCTTCGCCCGCTTCGCCGACGAGCTAGCGGCGTACGCGCGCGGCGCGGCGCCCATCTGGGGCCCGCGGCGGGATGCCGCGCTGCGCCGGTCGCGCGACCGCACCTTCGGCCCGCAGACGCTCAGCTACGACGAGCCGCTGCACCTCGTGCGCGGCGAGGGCGCCTACCTGATCGGCGCGGACGGGCGTCGCTACCTCGACGCCTACAACAACGTGCCGGTCGTCGGCCACTGCCACCCGGAGGTGGTGCGGGCGACGGCTGTCCAGCTCGCGACGCTCAACACGAACACGCGCTACCTGAACGAGGGGGGCGTCGAGCTCGCCGAGCGGCTGATCGCGTCCGCCCCGACAGGGCTCGACCGG
>Ga0126313_10000118_pt1 | contig 33434 bp, 32 predicted proteins | sample Plot105A_FD_89954 | JGI IMG/M metagenome (GOLD analysis project Ga0126313, IMG submission 89954) | Serpentine soil microbial communities from UC McLaughlin Reserve, CA, USA - Plot105A | ecosystem: Environmental > Terrestrial > Soil > Grasslands | place: USA: UC McLaughlin Reserve, Lake County...
CTGGTCGGCTTCGGCGGCGGTGCCGCCTCGACCAGCCGCTCGGTGCTCGGAGTAGCCGTGCCGATGGCCTCGGCCGTATCGGACGTCGCCGAGGCGCGCCGGGACTACCTGGATGAATCCGGCGGGCGGTACGTGCACGTGATCGCCGACGGATCGGTGGGCCGATCTGGTGACATCGCCAAGGCGATCGCCTGCGGTGCCGATGCCGTCATGGTGGGCTCACCGCTCGCCAAGGCGGTGGAGGCGCCAGGCAGTGGATACCACTGGGGTGCCGAAGCCTGGCATGCCAATCTGCCGCGCGGCGAACGGGCCTGGTTCGGCACGGTCGGCACATTGGACCAGATTCTTCTGGGTCCGTCGACGGTTCCGGACGGCACCATGAATCTGGTGGGAGCCCTCCGCAAGGCGATGTCGACCACGGGCTACACCGAGATCAAGGAGTTTCAGCGGGTCGAGGTCGTCGTCGGCTGAGGTCGCCACACGCGGTCACGATGATCGGCGACGAACAGTCGATCGTAGTGTCGACGCTCTCCAAAGTTAGGCTGGCTTTCGTGAATGACGTCGTGGCCGCTGAGCTCCGTCGGCTGCGCGACAGCATCGACAACATGGATGCCGCCCTGGTGCACCTGCTCGCGGAGCGGTTCAAGATCACCCAGCAGGTTGGCGAGCTCAAGGCCAGGCACGGGCTGTCGCCGGCAGATCCGGACCGCGAAGCGCACCAGATTGCCCGACTCCGGGCCCTTGCCGCCGACGCCAAACTGGATCCCGAGTTTGCCGAGAAGTTTCTCAACTTCGTCGTCGCCGAAGTCGTCCGCCACCATGAGGCCGCAGTGCGCAATTCCAGCGTCGCGACCTGAGGCCCGCTTTCGGGTCAGCCCAGGGCAGCCGCGAGCGTGCGACCGGCGATCCGGCCGCTGAACAGGCACCCGCCGAGGAAGGTTCCCTCCAGCGCACGGTAGCCGTGCATGCCGCCACCGCCGAAGCCGGCGGCTTCGCCGGCTGCGTACACCCCGGTCAGTGGCGAGCCGCCTGGGCGAAGGACGCGGCCATCCAAATCGGTTTCCAGACCACCCAGTGTCTTGCGGGTCAGCACGTGCAACCGAACGGCGATCAGCGGACCGCCAGAGCCAGCCTTGCCGGTTCCGGGTTTGCGCGGGTCAAGCAGCTCGTGTGGCGGCACCACCCGGATCAGCCGGTCGCCGATGAACCGTCTGGCGGCTGCCGCGGCGACGACCTGCGGGTCCTTCCCGAGCTCGCTGCGCACTTGGAGGTCGTGTGCGGTGATCACCTGCTGCAGCTTGACCGGCTTGATGAGCTGCTCACCGACCAGCTCGTTCATCTTGGCGGCGAGCTCGGACACGGTATCCGCAGTCAGAAAGTCCACGCCCTGCTTGAGGAACCTTCCCACCTCTGGTGTGGGTCCCGATCTGAGACGACGGGCCAGCAGTCGCAGATCCTTGCCGGTCAGATCGGCGTTCTGCTCCGAACCTGACAAGGCGAATTCCTTGTCCAGCGTCGCCTGATCCAGTACGAACCAGGAGTAACTGTGGCCGCCCGCGGTGAGATGGCGAAGCGAGCCCAACGAGTCGAAGCCTGGAAACAGCGGCGCAGGAAACCGTTCGCCGCGGGGATCCAGCCACAACGAGGAGGGGCCCGGCAGGATTCGGATGCCGTGGCTGCTCCAGATCGGCGTGTGATTGATCACCCCCTCCGGGTAATGCCACATCCGGTCCGGGTTTATCAACCGGCCACCGGCGCGCTGGGTCGCCTCCACCATTGAGCCGTCAACGTAGTCGGGCACGCCGGTAATCAGATCGCTCGGTGGCTCACCGAACTCACGTGGCCAATTGCGCCGCACGAGCTCGAAGTTTCCACCGATACCTCCACCGGCTACCACAACGGCTTGGGCGACGAAGTGAAACTCGCCGACCTTGGTCCGACCGGTCGGCGCGCCACGCGGGGCGTCCGTCGGCTCAAGGACCACACCCGAGACCAGGACTCCAGCGGCGCTGACCTCCAGCGAGGTCACCTTATGTCGACCACGAATGCGGACCCGCCGTGACTGCAGCACCGGAAAAAGGAACGGCTGGACCAGGGCCGGACCAGTTCCCCAAGTCAGGTGGAATCGTGGCACGGAGTTGCCGTGTCCCGGTGCCGGATAGCCTCCGCGCTCGGCCCACTGGACGAACGGGAACCATCGAACGCCGAGGTCGTGCAGCCAGCGCCGTTTCTCCTCGCTGGCGAAATGCACGTATGCCTCAGCCCAGCGCATCGGCCAATGATCATCGGTCCGGTCGAAGCCGGCGCTGCCCAGCCAGTCAGCCAGGGCCTGTTCCTCCGAATCCTTTACGCGGAGTCGACGCTGCTCCGCTGAGTTCACCAGGAAAAGGCCGCCGAGGGACCAGTGTGCCTGGCCACCAAGGGAGTGCTGTGGCTCGCCATCGACCAAGATCACCGAGCGGCCAGCGTCGGCCAGTTCTCCGGCGGCGACCAGTCCCGAGAGGCCGGCCCCGATGACTACCACGTCACAATCCATGGAGCCAACCTAAACTGACGCCATGATCGGGCGATGGCTGTGACCCATCTGCCCACCTCGACAGGTGCCGATGTGACGGCAGCGGCCGAACGCGCCCGGGAGCTGCAGGTCGAGTGGGCTAACCGGCCGGTCGCCGATCGGGCCGCCGTGCTGCTCAGATTCCACGATCGGCTGCTCGATCGGGTGCACCCGTTCGTCGACATGTTGCAGCGCGAAGCCGGCAAGGCTCGTTTGAGCGCCACTGAGGAGGTGCTCCACTGCGCGCTGACCGCGCGCTACTATGCGCGCCGCGCTGACCGTTATCTGCGTTCGGAGCGTGGCCATGGTGTGTATCCGGTGCTGACCCGGATTGACCGGCATTACCTGCCCAAAGGCTTGGTCGGCATCATCGCCCCCTGGAACTATCCACTCACGATGGCGATCTCCGACGGGCTCGCCGCGCTGGTCGCGGGTAATGCCGTGATCGCCAAACCGGCTGAGCAGACTCCCCTTGTCTGCATCGCAGCGGTCGAGTTGCTGGAGCAATGCGGCATGCCCCCCGGGCTGTGGCAGGTCGTGCACGGGCCTGGCGACGTGGTAGGTCCACAACTGATAGACGTGAGCGACTACGTCTGCTTCACCGGTTCCACAGCGACCGGCCGGGTGGTCGCTGCCCGCTGCGCCGATCGGCTGATCGGTTGTTCGCTGGAGCTGGGTGGAAAGAACCCGATGCTGGTATTGGCCGACGCAGATGTCGAGGCTGCGGCAGAAGGGGCGGTTCGCGCCTGTTTCTCCAATGGCGGCCAGCTGTGTGTATCTGTCGAGCGGATCTATGTCCACCACAGCTTGATGGAAGACTTCTGCCGGGCGTTCGTGGCCCGTACCCAAGCGCTGCGACTCGGCAGCGCCTTCGACTACGACCATGACATCGGCAGCCTGATCAGCCGTGATCATCTGCAACGGGTCAGTGAGCAGGTCGAGGACGCTCAGGCGAGGGGCGCCAGGGTCCTGACCGGCGGCCGGAAACGCCGGGATCTGGGTGAGCTGTTCTACGACCCGACCGTGCTCACCGGCGTGACACCAGAGATGGCCTGCTATGCCGAGGAGACGTTCGGACCCGTTGTCAGCCTCTATTCCGTCTCGAGCGATGAGGAAGCGATCGCCCGTGCGAATGATTCCAGGTACGGGCTCAACGCCAGCGTCTGGACCGGTGACCCCGAGCACGGCCGGCACGTTGCTCGCCAGGTCAAGTGCGGCACGGTGAACGTCAACGAAGGATTCGCCGCGACGTTCGGCAGCATCGATGCACCGATGGGTGGCATGAAACACTCCGGTCTGGGCCGACGTCAGGGCCGTGAGGGGATCCGCCGGTTTGTCGAGGTGCAGTCGGTGGCCACCCAGCGTGGGCTTCCTATCGCGCCCAGCCATGGCTTGAGCGGGCGGCAGTTCGCGTCGGCCATCGTCGCCGCTCTACGCGTTCTCCGGACCCTGCGGCGCCCTTAGCAAGAGCTCGAAGTTGCCCGAACCCTTAGACTTCTGCCTTCGAAGTCCCAACAGAAGAGGGCGGCAGTGACCGAGCACGACCTGGTGATCGTGGTCGACTTCGGGGCCCAGTACGCGCAGCTGATTGCGCGCCGGGTCCGCGAGGCCAAGGTCTACTCCGAGATCGTCCCGCATACTGCATCGCTGGCCGAGATCGTGGCTCGCCGGCCCAAAGCGATCATCTTGTCCGGCGGGCCCCAGTCGGTGTACGCACCGGGGGCTCCTCAGGTCGACCCAGAGCTGTTCGATTCAGATGTGCCGACTCTAGGCATCTGCTACGGATTCCAGGCGATGGCGAGGGCACTGGGCGGCGACGTGGCCCGTACGGGACTGAGCGAATTCGGCCGTACCCAAGCCACGATCACCGAGCCGGGCATCCTGCTGGCCGACCTCCCGCGATCGCTGCGGGTCTGGATGAGCCATGGTGACTCCGTCGCGGCGACGCCTGCCGGCTTTCGGGCGCTGGCCAGCACGGCCGGTGCCCCAATCGCCGCCTTTGAGGACTCCGAACGAGGCTTCGCCGGGGTCCAGTGGCACCCGGAAGTGCTGCACTCCCAAGCCGGTCAGCTTGTGCTGGAGAGATTCCTGTACGACATCGCACACTGCACTCCGGATTGGACTCCGGCGAACATCGTCGAGGACTCCGTACTGGCCATCCAGCAGGAGGTTGGCGACAAGCATCTGATCTGTGGGTTGTCCGGAGGAGTTGACTCCGCGGTGGCTGCTGCCTTGGTCCAGCGAGCGGTGGGAAACCAGTTGACCTGCGTCTTTGTCGATCATGGCCTGCTCCGCCAGGGTGAGGCCGAGCAGGTGGAACGGGATTACGTAGCGGCGACCGGCGTCGACCTCAAGGTGGTCGACGCATCGGACCAGTTTCTCTCCGCCCTGGCCGGCGTGACCGATCCCGAGACAAAGCGCAAGATCATCGGACGGGAGTTCATTCGCACCTTTGAGTCCGCCGCTCGCGAGGTGGTGGGTGAAACCGGCGATGTGGAGTTCCTGGTGCAGGGCACGCTCTACCCGGACGTGGTCGAATCCGGTGGAGGCGAGGGCGCTGCCAACATCAAGAGCCATCACAATGTGGGCGGCCTGCCCGAGGACCTTCAGTTCTCCTTGGTTGAGCCCCTGCGGACCCTGTTCAAGGACGAGGTCCGCGCAGTGGGCGAGCAGCTTGGGTTACCACCCGGCATCGTATGGCGGCATCCGTTCCCGGGCCCGGGTCTGGCCATTCGGATCATCGGTGAAGTGACTCATGACCGGCTGGCGGTCCTCCGGGAGGCTGACGCGATCGCACGTGCCGAGCTCACCGCCGCCGCCCTGGATCGCGACATCTGGCAGTTTCCAGTCGTGCTGTTGGCCGACGTCCGATCAGTCGGCGTGCAGGGTGACGGCCGTACGTACGGGCATCCGATCGTGTTGCGGCCGGTGACCAGCGAAGACGCGATGACCGCTGACTGGGGGCGGTTGCCCTACGAGGTGCTGGAGAAGATCAGCACCCGGATCACCAATGAAGTGCGCGAAGTGAACCGGGTCGTGCTGGATATCACCAGCAAGCCTCCCGGCACGATCGAGTGGGAGTAGTGCAGTTGCCCGGCTGGATGAAAATTGCTCTGGGACAGCCGAAGCCAGACCTAGGATTGGGTCGTGCCTGGAATTCCCGCAACCGCCCTACCTGACCAAGCTGACGGTCCCCAGCAGGGCACCGCCCGGGTCAAGCGTGGCATGGCCGAGATGCTCAAGGGTGGCGTGATCATGGACGTCGTCACGCCCGAACAGGCGAAGATCGCCGAAGACGCCGGCGCAGTGGCCGTGATGGCTCTCGAGCGGGTGCCGGCCGACATCCGGGCGCAGGGTGGAGTGTCCCGGATGAGTGACCCGGACATGATCGACGGAATCATTTCGGCGGTGTCCATTCCCGTCATGGCCAAGGCACGGATCGGTCACTTTGTCGAGGCCCAGGTCCTGCAGGCACTCGGCGTGGATTACATCGACGAGTCGGAGGTGCTCACCCCGGCCGATTACGCCAACCACATCAACAAGTGGCAGTTCCGGGTGCCGTTCGTCTGCGGCGCCACCAACCTTGGTGAGGCGCTGCGCCGGATCACCGAGGGTGCCGCCATGATCAGGTCCAAGGGTGAGGCCGGCACCGGTGACGTCTCCAACGCGACCACCCACATGCGACAGATTCGCGCCGAGATCCACCGCCTGGGCAGCATGGCGCCCGATGAGCTCTATGTCGCCGCGAAGGAGCTGCAGGCACCGCATGAATTGGTTGCCGAGGTGGCTCGGCTGCGGAAACTGCCGGTTGTCTTGTTCACCGCCGGCGGCATCGCAACCCCGGCTGACGCTGCGATGATGATGCAGCTCGGTGCAGAGGGCGTTTTCGTCGGTTCCGGAATTTTCAAGTCGGGCAACCCGGCCGAGCGGGCTGCCGCCATTGTTCAGGCAACGACCTTCTACGACGACCCGGATGTGATCGCCAAAGTGTCCCGCGGGCTCGGGGAGGCAATGGTGGGCATCAACGTTGAGGACGTTCCGCAGCCGCACCGGCTCGCCGAACGCGGTTGGTGACCCCACTCAGAGTCGGAGTCCTTGCCCTTCAAGGCGATGTGCGCGAGCACCTTTCGGCACTCACCGCATGCGGCGTGGACGCCCGAGCGGTTCGACGCCCGGCTGAACTTGCAGATCTCGATGGCATCGTGCTGCCCGGAGGTGAGTCGACGGCGATCGACAAGCTCGCCAATGCCGTTCAGCTTCGGGAGCCTCTGATAGCAGCCCTCCACAACGGGCTGCCGGCGTACGGGTCCTGCGCCGGAATGATCTTGCTTGCGAACGAGGTGTTGGATGGCACGGCCGACCAGCGCACCTTCGGCGGATTGGACATAACGGTCCGCCGAAACGCATTCGGCCGCCAGGTCGACTCCTTCGAGTCCGAGGTCGAGCTTGCCGGTATTCCTGGCCGGATGCATGCGGTATTCATTCGAGCTCCATGGGTGGAGCGCGTCGGCGACGGGGTGGAGGTGGTCGGTGAGGTGCAGGTGCCCCGTGCCGGGACCAAGGTCATTGCCGTCCGGCAGGGCGCAATGCTGGCCACGAGCTTTCACCCGGAAGTGACCGGCGACCTCAGAGTTCACCGACGCTTCGTCGAGCTCGTCCGCGGCGCCTGAGGTCAGCGGTGCGACCGGCCGGGTCAACGCTGCGGATCGTCCTCTGACCGGTCGACCGGCTGAGTGGGTTCGGTCTCTGATGTGGCCGGCTGGGCCGGCGGCTGCGTCGTCGAACTCGGATCGGCTGACGCCGGCTGTGGGGCCCTGGACTGCTGTTCCCAAGGCGGGCCTCCTGGACCCCAGACCGGATCAGTTGCCGGCTGCGTTGTCGACGGGATCGTCTGGCCGACGCCTGGGCTTGGCGGCGGAACACTCTGCTGAGCCGGTGACTCCTCTTCAGGTATCACGAACAACAGCACCAGATAGACCACTATCGGCACGCCGGTGAACACCGTAACGATCACCGTGAGAACCCTGATCAACGTCGGGTCCATGTTGAGGTAGTTGGCGACACCGGCACAGACACCCCCGAGAACCCGGTTGGAGCGGCTGCGTTCGAGCTTTTTCGGCGCTTGCCAGGGACCTGGGCTGGTCATCAGATGCCTTCCTGTTTCGATGGCGGGAGTGATCAATTGCGATTTCGGGAGAGGGCCAGGCCGACGATGCCAAGACTGACCAGGCCGAGCGGAGCTGCGATCCGAACGGCTTCCCAATTGATCGAACCGAAAAGACTGAGCCAGAGTGACAGCATTGCGACCGCGCTGAACACCACTCCCAGCACCAGAGCAAGTACGTCAACTCTCCTCATCGGCGGACGACCACCTTCCCCATCTCGGCGGAAAGATCAAGGGTCAGTGTTGGACCGCTTGCTGTCGGAGCTTCCGGCTGGTAGGCGTCACGCAGTTCGTTACCGGCCGCCACCACGGTGTCGAAGACCTCGACCGCCCCTGAATCGATGGTGTAGTTGACGCGCACCCGTGCCTCGGGCGGCACCACGATGGTAAGTGTCCCCATATCGACGTGGGCCCGGTACGTGATATCGCCGGTCAAGCTCAGCTCGCTCAAATCAGTGGTCAGCCGGCCGAATTCGCGGCTGTCGCCATTCGGTGGTAGCTGGGCGACGTTGGTGTAGCTGTGCTGTGTCTGCGCCCAATCGCCGTACCGGACCGCGGTCGATATGGCGGACGTGGTCAGCAGGCCGATCAGGAGCAAGATGCCAAGCGGGAGAAGCCCGCGTGCCCTGCCGAGCAGGGCAGCGATCATCAGAGCTAGCCCGATGACAAGCAGTCCTGCGCCGAAGTAGGCAACGACCGGCACTGCCGCACCGAGATAGTCGGCGAGGCCCAATGCAGCGAGGGTAAGCCCAAGGACGATCAGCGAGACGAGCCGTAACACTCGTGCGGGACGGCTGTCGGCTCGCTGCGGGGCCGGAGTCCGGGCCTGTACCACCTCGACGGCAGGTGGGTAGAGGCCAACCGGGTCGGCTTCGGCGAGGAACGCTCGCCGCTGCTCCAGTTCAGGGTCATCGGGGCTTGACGGGAATTCCACGTTGCCTGATGACGGTGTGGGCCAAACCGCTGGGCCATCTGGTGCGCCATCGTTCGAAGCGGCCTGCTGCCAGGAGGTCTGGCCGGCATGGTCCTCGATTCGCTTACGCCAGGCTTCAGCGGCTTCGGTGAAGGGGGTCGGCGGCCCTGAATGCGTGATGAAGTCGTACTCTCGCGTCTGCGGAACTTCCACCGCCGGCGGAGGACTCGCGTCGGTTTGCGGCGGCCTTCGATTCTTGTAAAAGCCGAAGTACCAAATGCCTGCCAGAATGATCGCCGGACCGACACCAAAAGGCGTCAACGCACCGAAGATCGCGAATGAGATAATGCAGGCCACCACCACGATCGCAACCCAGATCTCCTTGGACCACCTGCGCGCCTGGGAGCCCAGCAGATCGTCGATGGTCGACCCGGTTTTGCCCTCGACGGGGATCAGCAGCCAGCCGGCCAGATACAGCACCAAACCAACGCCGCCGCTCAACGCCAGCAGGGCAACACCTACCCGGATCAGGGTCGGATCAACGCCCAGGTAGCGTGCAACGCCGCCGCAAAGACCAGTCAGCTTGGTATCTGTCGCGCTGCGACGAATCGTCCAGATCGAGCTCACCGTTTCATCCTGCCGACCGAGCTAGGATCACACCATCAGGGACGACCCCCATAGCTCCCGGCCGCACGCGGCGGTGACGGTGCAGGGCCAAGACAGGAAGACCAATGAGGGTGGACTCCGGGTCCACCCGACTGGTCAGCCGCCCCAACCAGTGTGAGGCTAGAGGAGTCATGTCTTCGACAAAGTCGCCGGGTGTTGACGCAGGCTCGCCGGGCCTTGAAGCGTTGCCAAGCCCTGTGCCAGTTGAGGGGCCCGCGTCGATACCTCCACAGCCGACGCCGCCCCCTGAGCCGGTCGAAGGGCGGTTGGACGAGCGCATAGCTCGGAAAGCGCAGCCCACCATGCGGGCGACCGAATTCACCGCACGTGAAACCGAGCCCACCGCCGATGAAAGCCGGCCGCGCGCCACCCGGGTAGCCGAAGGCGCGATGCTGGGCGGGGTCTGCACCGGACTCGCGCGGCATCTGGGTCTACCGGTAATGCTGATCCGGGCTGCCTTCGTGGCGCTGTTGATCTTTCAGTTCCTCGGTGTGATCGCCTATGGCGCCTTGTGGCTGCTGCTGCCTGCCGAACAGACAGCCGCGGCGCCGGGAATCGAAGCAGCGAGTCGCAAAGGTTTCCGGGACCAGTCCAAACCCCGGCGGCGGGTGGACTGGGGCATGCTGGTTGCGCTGGTCGCCTTTGGCAGCGGCCTGCTGTGGCTGGTCCAGAGCAGCGGTTTCGGGATCAGCCAGCAGCTGTTCTGGCCGGTCGCCTTTGCCTGTGCGGGCGCCGCTCTCGTTTGGCGCCAAGCCGATACCGAGCAGCAGAAGAGGTGGCGGGCTGAAGCGGGCGGCAAGGCGTGGCTGGCGCCCTTCGTGGCAAGGGGCGGCTGGCCCGCATTGGTCCGGGTCATCGTGGGGCTGGGCCTGGTAGGTGCCGCGTTCGGCATCGTTTTCGCCCAAGAGGGGCACATCGACCAGCTGCCCGAGGTGATGGCCATGACAACGCTGGCCTTGGCAGGTCTGGCCGTCGTGATGGCGCCCTGGTTGCACCGGTCACGAACCGCACTGAACCAGGCGCGCGCCGACAAGGTACGAGCGGACGCCCGTGCTGACATGGCAGCTCACCTGCATGACTCGGTCTTGCAGACGCTGGCGATGATCCAGCGTCAGGCTGACGACCCCAAAGTGGTTCAACAGCTCGCCCGCCGCCAAGAACGGGAGCTGCGTACCTGGCTCTACGGCGAGGAACTACCGGAGACAACCCTGAAGGCGGCGCTCACCACGGTGGCGGCCGAGGTAGAGGATGAGCGAGGCGTTCCTGTCGAGGTCGTCGTGGTCGGTGACTGCGAGACCTCTGACGCCGTCCAAGCCCTGGTTCGGGCCGCACGTGAAGCCATGGTGAATGCGGCCAAGCACTCAGGTGCTGATCAGATCGACGTGTACGCCGAGGTAGACGACGAGCACATCGAAGTCTTCGTCCGTGATCGGGGCTCCGGCTTCGACCTCGATACGGTGGGCGATGACCGGATGGGTGTGAAGGGCAGCATTCTGGACCGGATGGAACGGCACGGCGGCAAGGCCGGCGTTCGTTCCAGCCCCGGAGAAGGCACCGAGGTAAGACTGGAGATCATGCGATGAGCACACCGGCACCACAGCCTGCCCAGCCGGGTGTAGCCGGCGAGTCCACGGCGTCGGAGACCGAGGCTCGTACCGGGCCGTACACAGTCGTGGTGGTGGACGATCACGCCATGTTCCGGAGTGGGGTCAAGGCTGAGATCGGACGCGCAGTTGCCGTTGTGGGCGAGGCTGCGGATGCCGAGACAGCTATCAAGGTAATTCTGGCTTCGCGCCCGGACGTGGTGTTGCTGGACGTACATCTGCCTGGCGGCGGAGGTGTCGAAGTCCTGCGCAAGGTACACGAGTCAGATCCGGACCAGAAGTTTCTGGCCCTCTCGGTCTCCGATGCCGCTGAGGATGTGATCGGCGTAATCCGTGCCGGAGCCAGGGGTTACGTCACGAAGTCGATCAACGGCACAGAACTCGTCGACGCAATCCGCCGGGTTGCCGAGGGCGACGCGGTATTCTCGCCGCGGCTAGCGGGCTTCGTCCTGGACGCCTTCTCCGGCAGCATCGACGTCGCCACGGTCGACGAAGACCTGGACCGGTTGTCGCAGCGAGAGCGAGAAGTCCTCCGGCTGATCGCCCGGGGCTATGCCTACAAGGAAGTCGCCAAGGAGCTTTTCATTTCGATCAAGACGGTGGAGACCCACGTCAGCAGCGTGCTTCGTAAGCTGCAGCTGTCCAACCGCCATCAGCTGACTCGCTGGGCAACCGACCGCCGGCTGGTGTAGGTCTCCCGGACTGGCACCAATCGGATTGATCAGATGAGGTTGTCGGCGCGGGTTGACTACGCGCTTCGGGCCGCATCGGAGCTGGCCGCCGCGAATGGCCCCCGTACCGTGGATCAGCTGTCGGCTGCGCAGCGGATACCGAACAAGTATCTGGAGAGCATCCTCGGAGAGCTGCGCCGAGGCGGCTTGCTGCGCAGCCAGCGCGGACCGGAAGGAGGCTACCGGCTCGCCCGGCCGGCAGCAGAGATCAGCATCGCGGACGTCATTCGCTCGCTGGATGGCGAGCTCGCCAACGTCCGCGGCAGCCGCCCGGAGCACCTCGCGTACGAGGGGGCAGCGTCATCGCTGCAACAGGTCTGGATCGCACTGCGCGCTTCAGAGCGAACAATTCTGGAAGGAGTCACCCTGGCCGATGTGGCCTCAGGTGAATTGCCCGAGTTCGTAGCATCGTTGGTCGCCAACCCAGCCGCCTGGAGCTAGCGACGATCGCCTACAGCAGTGGGCGCAGCGGGGTCAGAACTGTCTCGGAGAACTTGACCATCGCGTGCCGCCGTTCCCACGTTGGCAGGGTCAGTTCGATTGTGTTGGTCGAGTCCACCCGAAATATTTCCTCCATCTGGCGCGCCACGTCGGCGTTGAAGACCTCGAGGTTGATCTCGTAATTGCCCAGCAAGCTGAGCCGATCAATGTTTGCGGTGCCGATTGTCGACCACTGACCGTCGATCGTTGCGGTTTTGGCGTGCACCATTGCGCCCTGGTAAAGGAACAACCGGATGCCGTTGCGCAGCATGTGGCCGTACAAGCCCCGAGCCAGCCAGTCGGCAACGATGTGGTTGGACTCTGCGGGCACGATGATCCGTACGTCCACCCCACGTGCCGCCGCCCGCGTCAGCGCCGTCAGCATGTCCTCGTCCGGGATCAGGTACGCATGGGTGAGGTAGATGTGGTGTGCCGCTCGGTCAATCGCCTCCAAGTACATGCCGCGGATCGGATAGACCATGTGGAATGGGATGTTGCGGTGGATTTTGATATTCGGCTGCCAGCTCCGAGTGCCGAAGTCCGGCAGGGGAGCCCGACGCCTGCCGGCGAAGAAGTTCCAGTAGTCGATGAACGCGTTTTGCGCCTCCCACACGGCGTCGCCGGTGAGCCGAGCGTGCGTGTCCCGCCAATCTGTGGCATAGAGCGAACCGATGTTGTACCCGCCGACGAAGGCCACCAGGTCGTCCACTACCAGCAACTTACGGTGATCGCGCCCGCTGTTGCGGGGGAACCGCAGTGGGCTGGCGATCAGCGGGTGGCGCCGTACTGCGATGTTCTTGGGCAGCTTGAAGAACGACTGGGGCACCACGAGATTGGCGAACTGGTCGTAGACCACGTAGACCTTGACCCCTCGATCCGCAGCCTCGATCAGGGCCGTCTTAAAGGCCTGACCGACCGCATCGGCCTTCCAGATGAAGGTTTCGAAGAAGACCCGCCACTTCGCCTGGCGAATGGCGTCCAGCATGTCGGCGTAGAGATCCTCGCCATAGGTGTAGACGGTGACCTCCGAACCGCCGGCCGTGACCGAGCGAGGGGGCACTTTCGGGAACCTGGCCGGTACCCGATCCCGCTTGCGCCGGTGATCAACCACTGCGAGGCCAGCGAGTGTCGCGCCCTGGACGGCAAGGAAGGCGAGCAGAATGCGCCTAATGAGCTTGCGCAACGGGATCCGCACGCCCAACATGCGACCAATGTAGCCGTTATCGGTCCGCCAGCCACCGGACCATTGCCTGCGCCGGCGAGGCAGATCGGCGACGTCGGCCGCTGCGTCTAGGGTGGATCAGTCATGACTGCACCGCATGTCGATCCGGCTCCGGGACCCGCTCCGGAGCTTTATCCGGGCGCCTCAATTGCCGAGATGTCCATGCCTCGCTCTCGATCGAAGTCCTCTCGACTCAACGCCGAGAAGCTCCTGAAGGGACTCAATCCACCGCAGCGCGAGGCGGTGTTGCATGAGGGCGCCCCGGTCCTGGTGGTGGCCGGCGCCGGATCGGGCAAGACTCGAGTGCTGACCAGGCGGGTCGCTTACCTGGTGAGCGAGCGCCGGGTCCATCCAGGCTCAATTCTGGCCATCACGTTCACCAACAAGGCTGCGGCTGAGATGCGGGGCCGGGTGATGGATCTGGTGGGCAATCGCGCCAAACTGATGTGGGTCTCCACTTTCCACTCTGCCTGCGTACGGATCCTGCGCTCGGAGATCAGCCGCTTCGGCATGTCCAGGACCTTCTCCATCTATGACGACGCTGACTCCAAGCGGCTGATGCAGCTGGTGGCGAACGACCTCGACCTCGACCCCAAACGATTTCCGGTTCGAACGATCTTGAACTGGGTCTCAGCCTGCAAGAACGACCTGGTCGACCATGAATCCGTGAGTTCCAGGGTCCGGACCACGAATGAGGAGTCCTTCGCTGAGGCGTACCGGGATTACCAGCGGCGCCTGATCGCAGCAAATGCCCTCGATTTCGACGATTTGATCATGACGACAGTGCATCTGATGCAGGCCTTTCCCGAGATGCGCGAACAGTACCGGCGACGTTTCCGGCATGTGCTTGTTGACGAGTATCAGGACACCAACCACGCCCAGTACGCTCTGATCCGCGAGCTGTGCTCCGCTGAGGTCGGAGGAGTGGACGACACTCCGCTGGTTCAACCGCCGGAGTTGATGGTCGTTGGGGATTCTGACCAGTCGATCTATGCCTTTCGAGGGGCGACGATCCGCAACATCAACGACTTCGACACCGATTTCCCTGGTGCCCGGGTGATCCTGCTAGAGCAGAACTATCGGTCCACCCAGACCATCCTGAGCGCAGCCAACGCGGTCATTGTCCAGAATCCGGGGCGGAAGCCAAAGAACCTCTGGTCGGACGCGGGCGACGGTGCACAGATCGTCGGCTACGTCGCCGACTCCGAACACGACGAGGCGCAGTTCGTCGCCGGCGAGATCGACCGGCTGAGCGATACCGCTCAGGGCCGATACCGAGACGCGGCAGTTTTTTATCGAACCAACGCCCAGTCACGGGCCTTCGAGGAAGTTTTCATCCGGGTCGGGCTTCCCTACAAGGTGGTCGGTGGGGTGCGCTTCTATGAGCGCCGTGAGGTCCGGGATGCCATCGCCTACCTGCGTGCCATCTCCAACCGCAGCGACGATGTCTCTGTGCGCAGGATCTTGAATGTGCCAAAGCGTGGCATCGGCGACCGCGCGGAGGCGGCGGTTGCCGAGATGGCGACCCGGTTGCGAATCAGCTTTGGCGAGGCGTTGCGCAGGGTGGACGAGATTCCAGGTCTGGCAACCCGGTCCTTACGACAGTTGCAGGGATTCGTGAACCTGCTTGACGAGCACGAGGGAATGGTCGCCAGTGGCGTACCGGCCGATCAGATTCTGACCAGCGTGCTGGAGAAGTCTGGCTACCTGAATGAACTTAAAACGTCGGCTGATCCACAGGACCAGACCCGGCTGGAGAACTTGGTCGAGCTTGTCGCGGTGGCACAGGAGTTCGTGACCGGCGTGGCTGCTGCCGAGGTGGAGCCTGAGGTGCTCGCCGAGTTCGGGATATCCGAGGGGGACCGCGGTGTGCCGGCCGAGGACCAAACAGGGGCAGTGCCGGCCGAGGACCACCCCAGTACGGACCTTGATTTGGCCGCCGGCGCTCCAGAGCCGGATACCTCTTTGGGAGCGTTCCTGGAGCGGGTGGCGCTGGTGGCTGATTCAGACCAGATCCCCACAGCACCCGATCCTGGGGATTCCGGTGTGGTCACCCTGATGACGCTGCACACCGCCAAGGGGCTGGAATTCGACAACGTCTTTCTGACCGGTTGCGAAGATGGGGTCTTCCCGCACCAGCGGGCGCTGTCGAATCCTGAGGAACTGGAGGAGGAGCGCCGGCTTGCCTATGTAGGAATCACCCGGGCCCGGAAGTGTTTGTATCTGTCGCGTGCGGTTGTGCGTGCCGCCTGGGGCGCTCCCCAGCACAACCCGGCCAGTCGCTTCCTCGCTGAAATTCCGGAGCGGCTGATCGATTGGCGACGCACCGAGCGGGCGGTCAGCAGCTGGCGCAATACCTCGGCCACGTCAAGGGCGAACCGGGCCTGGCGCAACACCGTTGGATACGGCGCCGGCAGGCAGCAGCCTCGCAGCATCCCCAGCCTGGTGGCCGGCGATCGGGTGCTGCACACCACCTTTGGCATGGGCAGGGTGATCACAACCTCCGGTGCCGGCGACGACGTCAAGGCCGACGTGGATTTCGGCTCGGCGGGGATCAAGCGACTTTCCCTCAAGCACGCCCCGCTGGAAAAGGTCTAGGGCGCGAGGCCTCGACCACGCAGCCACGGTTCCGGGTTGCTTGCTCGATAGATATCGCCGGGAGTGACGCCGGCGGCGTAAATTTCGAAGTGCAGGTGTGGCCCGAAGGTCCGCCCGGTCATGCCTATGGCTCCCACCACCTGGCAAGCCGAGACATTCTGGCCGACGCTGACCGCCACGCTCGACATGTGCGCCATCAGGGACTGGGTGCCGTCGGGATAGCGGATTGCGACGTAATTACCAGCCCAGCCGCTAGCCGGTCCGCCGCCCGCATTGATGACAATCCCAGACCCCGGCGCACGAATGGGCGTTCCGACCGGTGCAGAGAAGTCGATGCCAGTGTGGTAGCGCGACCAAATCCCCACCTGGCCGAAGCGCGCTGCGATGGTGTATCCACGGCTAACCGGAAGACACGAGTTGCCAGTTGCCGTACCGGAGATGGAGGTTATGGAAGCCCCGCCACGGGTGCTGCCGGTCCTTGACGATCGGCCATCGGCGATCAGCTTCGCTTGCCTCTGGGCCGCCTCGGATGCCTTCTCCAGCGATTTCTCGCGAGCGTGCAACGCTTTCGTCTGGGCCGCCGCAGCGACCTTTTCGCTCCCTTTGCTCAACGCCTCTGTCCGTTGATCGGCCCGGCTGCTGATCCTCGCCGGAGTGAGTGTCAGCCGGGTCTCAACACCACTGGTCGATTCCTCCGACGGATCGAACGCGGACGGTTGGGCCACCCCCGGCTGGATCCACACCTCGACCTTCTGATGGGCAATTCGCGCCGTTTGCGGATGAGCCGCCCCGGTTACCGCGACGGAACCGGCGACACCGAGCCCGAGCACCGAAACGGCCAGGGCCACAAGCCCGTGGCGCGTCCAGCCCCTCTTGTCGCCGCGAATGTCTTCGATAAGGGCTCGGCGGGCAGTGTTGCCATCGGCCGCCCGCAGCAAAGCCTGGGCCCGGATCAGCCGGTCGGCGAAGCCGGTGGAAGTCGCGCGGCGCGCGGCGGGCTGCGTGGCTCTTGCCAAGTCAAGCTCTCCTGGTTCGACGGGTGCAGGTCGTGCCTCGGCGAGAAGTCGTCGACGATGCTCCCGCCTGACCGAGGCCCCGAGTTCAGCGGTCAAACGTGCAGAACCATAACGGACCGATAACAGGGACCCAAAATTCGGTGAATACCACCACACCAAGTGGTCTTGGGCCGGTTGGCCAGTTCGTTGCGCTAGCGCGTCTGCACCCCGGCGGCTGACAGCCAAGGTTGCGGGTTGATGGCTCGGTAGACGTCGCCGTACCGGACGCCGGCCGGATAGAGCTCGAAATGCAAATGAGCGCCGAAGGCGCGGCCGGACTGGCCGACATAACCGATGATCTGTCCTGCCCGAACCGTTTGGCCGGAACCGACGGCGATCGATGACATATGGGAAGACATGGTTGTCATGCCGTCGCCGTGCTTGATCGCGACGTGGTTGCCTGCCCAGTCACCAGAGTTTCCGGCGAACACGACGACTCCGGCCTTCACGGCCCGGATTGGTGTGCCGTACGCGGCACGGAAATCTAGGCCAGTGTGGTACCGCGACCACACCCCGTACTGGCCGAAGTAGGCGCCGATGACTGCGCCGGGAACGGGAGACACAGCCCCACCGCCGGTGGGGATATTGCCGACATTGCCAGTTTGGGAATTCGTCCCAGTCGCTGTGCTTGATCTGCGGGACTCGGCCTCGCGCCGCCTGCTCTCGGCGGCTATCCGCTCAGCGATGGCGCGCCGGAGTCGTTCCTGAGCGAGTTGGATGGCGGCCTTCTGAGTTTGGCGATCCGCCTCGGCCAGGTTTTCGGCCCGAGCTTGGCTGCTGGCGTCAAGCGCCGCTCGGCTGACATCCTCAGCCGTCTTGGACAGATCCTCCGCCCGTTGTGCGGCGCGTTCGTTGATGAGTGCTGTTTGGAGTTCGGGGGTGCGGGTGGTTTCGTCGGTGACCGCTGAGGTACGTGGGCCGAAAGCACGCAGAATTGCCGAATCGGTGACTTTCTTCGACGGCGTGGTCTTGTCCGTCACTCCCGACTCCAGCGGCTGGTTATCACCCATCGAGACGGCGGAAGAAAGCCGATCATCTGCAGCGGTGGAGATTTCAGCGTTGGTGGTCAGGGCGACGGAACCTGCGACCGCGAGTCCTAATCCTGAGACGATCAGCGCCGCAAGGCCATTGGAGAGCCAACCACGACGCTCATCGGTATCAATGTCTATGGCCATGGCCCGGCGCGGGTAACGCCTGGACTCTGCTGCCACCGACAAGCTCCTCACCGTCGACTTACGTGCGCGCGGCGGAGCACAGTGAAGCGGCCGCCGTCGGCCAGCTGCTTCATCCGCGAGCGGTTAGCTGCCGAGATGTTGCAACGTGGACGTCCGCTTCGATTCCCCGAGATTCAGACGCTGAGAAGAAACATAACGGACAGATAACCAAACCTCAAACAACTCACCATTATTTGGTTACTGTTTTGCTTCCGTTACCCGGGGAGCGGCTTCAGTCTACGGCCTCTGATCAGGTCGCCAAGACTGACTGTGACCGGTCAGATGAACTGCTGCGCCACTACGCTGGCCCTGTGGCCTCGGATGCGCTTGGTCTGAGTGGGATTGATCAACCCGGCGGCCCGCCGCTTGGAAGCACGGCGCCGCTACGGATCGTGGTGGCCAAGCCGGGCCTGGACGGTCATGACCGAGGCGCCAAGATCGTGGCCCGGGCGCTTCGCGACGCGGGCATGGAGGTGATCTACACCGGACTGCACCAGACACCCGAACAGATCGTGCGGACCGCGTTGGCCGAGGATGCGGACGCCATCGGGCTGTCGGTCCTTTCCGGTGCGCACCTGACCCTGTTCGCTCGCGTCATGGAGCTGTTGAAGGCCGAGCGCGCTGACGACATCGTTGTGTTCGGCGGCGGCATCATCCCGGAGGCCGATCGCGCGTTGCTTGCCGAGATGGGGGTGGCGGCGGTCTTCACCCCAGGGTCCACCATGGCCGAGGTTGTCGAGTGGGTCCGGGCCAACGTACCGAAGGGAAGCTCAGCCACGACCTGACCTCCTCAGTTGGCCGGAAATCTGACCACTAGGCTCGTCATCGGTCTGAGCCCCGGCTTGATTGTGACGTTGGGCCGGTGCCTCGGTCGATCGAACTCAGCTGAGCACGGAGGTCAGGGTGGATCTGTACGAGTATCAGGCGCGCGACATGTTCGAGGCCCACGGCGTGCCGGTGCTACGGGGCATCGTCGCCACCAACCCGGAGGAGGCGAGGGCCGCGGCTGCGGAGCTCGGCACGCCTGTGGTGGTCGTCAAGGCCCAAGTAAAGACCGGCGGTCGGGGCAAGGCGGGTGGCGTCAAGATCGCCAAGAGCCCAGATGAGGCTGCTGCACGTGCTGAGGAGATCCTGGGACTAGACATCAAGGGCCACGTTGTCAAAAAGGTGATGGTCGCCGAGGGGGCCGACATCGCAGAGGAGTACTACTTCTCCCTACTGCTTGACCGAGCCAACCGCAGATATCTGGCCATGTGCTCGCGGGAGGGAGGCATGGACATCGAAACCCTTGCCGTAGAGCGGCCGGATGCGCTGGCCCGACTGCCCGTCGACCCGAATGCCGGCATTGATGCGGCAAAGGCAAACGAGATCGTGATGGCGGCCGGCTTCGCCGGCGACGATGCCCCGGAGATCGCCAGGATTCTGGAATCGCTGGGCAAGGTCTACGCCGCCGAGGACGCCACGCTGGTCGAGGTCAACCCGCTGGTCAAGACCGGCGACGGCAAGATCGTCGCGCTTGACGCGAAGGTCTCTGTGGATGAGAACGCGGCGTTCCGGCAGCCCGATCATGCAGCGCTCGCCGACAAGGAGAGCGAGGATCCGTTGGAAGCGGCTGCCAAGGCGAAGGATCTCAACTACGTCAAGCTCGACGGTTCGGTGGGCATCATCGGCAACGGTGCCGGCTTGGTGATGAGCACTCTTGATGTGGTCGCCTACGCGGGGGAGGAGTTCCCCGGTTCACCGAAACCGGCCAATTTCCTGGACATCGGCGGGGGTGCCAGCGCGGAGGTGATGGCGAACGGGCTGGAGATCATCATCGGTGATGATCAGGTGCGGAGCGTCTTCGTCAATGTCTTCGGCGGCATCACGGCGTGTGACGCGGTCGCCAATGGCATCGTGCAGGCCTTCGAGCTGCTGGCGAGCCGCGACGAGCATGTAGACGTGCCACTGGTGGTGCGGCTTGACGGCAACAACGCCGAGCTGGGACGGAAGATCTTGAGCAATGCGGGCCTACCCGGACTTGAGCAGGTAGACACGATGGACGGCGCGGCCCGGCGGGCCGCCGAACTGGCGGCGAGCTGAGGAGCGTATCCGGTGGCAATCTTTCTGAACTCCGATTCCCGGGTCATCGTCCAGGGCATGACCGGCTCCGAGGGCCGCAAACATACGCAGCGGATGCAGGCTTCGGGCACCAAGATTGTCGGCGGTGTCACGCCTGGAAAGGGCGGCCAGACCGTGGAATTCGATCGAGGTGGAGTTCCGGTGTTCAACTCGGTCAACGAGGCGGTCGAGGCGACCGGCGCCGATGTGACGGTGATCTTCGTGCCGGCCCGATTCACCAAGGCGGCGGTTGTCGAGGCCATAGACGCCGAGATCGGGCTTGCCGTAGTGATCACCGAGGGCGTCCCGGTCAAGGACACAGCCGAGTTCTTCGCCATGTCGCAAGGCTCGATGACGCGGTTGATCGGGCCGAACTGTCCTGGGGTGATCTCGCCGGGGCAGTCCAATGCCGGCATCATCCCGGCTGACATCACCGAGGCCGGACGGATTGGTCTGGTTTCCAAGTCCGGCACGCTCACCTATCAGATGATGTACGAGCTCCGTGACATCGGCTTTTCCTCGGCGGTCGGTATCGGTGGCGACCCGATAATCGGCACCACCCATATCGACGCGCTGCAGGCGTTCTCGGACGACCCGGACACAGACGCAATCGTGATGATCGGTGAAATCGGGGGTGACGCCGAGGAACGGGCGGCCGAGTTCATCTCGAACAACGTGGAGAAGCCCGTCGTGGGCTATGTGGCCGGGTTTACCGCGCCAGAGGGGAAGACGATGGGTCACGCCGGAGCCATCGTGTCCGGCTCATCGGGGACCGCGGCTGCGAAGAAGGAGGCCCTGGAAACCGCCGGGGTGCGGGTCGGCAAGACACCGAGCGAGACCGCGGAGCTGATGCGCGACGTGATGACACGGCTCGGCCGCTGAATACCCGTTGAGCGGGGCCTACTTGACTTGAGTGGCGCGCTGGCCGGCTCGGACGGTGATGCCCTTCCACTGGTTATCAGTCAGATCCAGTTTGTCCTTTGGGCTGAGGAAGGTGTAGATCACCTTCGAGCCGGCGGCGACGGCTCCGACCCGATACTTCAGCGAACCGTTGCTCACCTTTTGCGACACGGTCGCAGTCCAACCAGTGATCTTCGTGGCCGACGCGCCGATGCCAGTCACCGAGGTGGGTTTCGGCACGGTAGCGGTCAGCTTGCGTTTGGGGCAGTTCGCCACTGTCTTGCGGAGCTGACCGACGAAATCACTGGCCGCTTTCTCGTTCTTCATGGTCAGGATGATCTCGTCGAGACCGAAGCCTGGATCCGCCCCTTGCTCCAGCAGGTAGGTGCGGGCGGTCCGCGAGTTCGCCGGTGTCTTCGACCAGGGCACATTCTCGCATTGGGAACCGACGAACTCCTCCTGCGGCACATCGGGGGCGTCGCCAACCCAGAGCGAGGCGACGTTGCCTGCCGGCGGCAGATCGCCGGCGGCCAGGAAACCGAGCTCGTCCCCGCTCAGCGGCGGTGGCGCGGCCTTGACCGAAACGTCGTCGGGGCAAGCACCGCCGGCATTCCGGCATTGCACGCCGGTGGCCACGGCAAGCGCGCCGGCCACGTTGCCGATCTCGGCCGGATCACCGCGCTGAACCGCATCGGCGACGTTCAACACCTTGCCGGTGCGGTTCAGCACGACGCTGTGGTTGTCGGTCGTCGTTCCGGTTTTTACCGCCACCACAACGCCGACTGCCGCGTCACCGAGGCCCGTGACACTCCACCCGGACCGCACGTAGGCGCCCACCTGGTTGCACCCACCCAGTGTCTTGGCGGCCACGGCGTACGCCAGTGCGGCCTCCTCTGGTGAAGTGAAGGCTTGGGCCTGGTGCAGCAGGCCAGGCGGCTGCTTGCCGGTGCTCAGCAGGCGCAGGATCGTCTGGGCTGCCGCCGGCGAGCCTTCTATCGGATCACCGCCGAGGCAGGCCGGTCGTGCGGACTCCTCGTCGGTCCCGGTCTGGTTCAGGGCCACCTTCCAGACCCGATCTCGAGCGATTCGTTTCGCGTCCGCTGCCTTGATCATCGAGTTGTCGTCCAAGAGCATGACCGGCTCCCCGGAGGCCGGGGCGGTGGGCGCACCAGTCGGGTCAGGATTCGGAGTGACCGTCTCGTCTGCACGGACAGCGGCAACGATCAACCAAACGCCGAGGGCCACGACCGCGCCAACTCCGGCAATGATCAATCCAACAGTGAGGCGGCGGTCAATTCGAGAACGGTCCTCATCGAGGTCGGAGAAGTCGTCAATCGAGTCCTGCCAGCTGTGAGTGTTCCGGGAGCCCGACAACGTCCTCGGCAGGATCGATGTGGCGTCCGCGTCCCGCGTCCTTGGCCGCTGGACCACGCCCGCCAGAGCTGACCGCACCCAGGTCTGACGACCGGTACCGGTGTCTTTGAAACCAGGATCGGTGTCATCGTCGTCAATTGTGGAGGCTGTGGCCTCAGCAGCGGTGGGTGATGGGCCTTCGTCCCGGTACAGCGGAGGGGCAACGTCGTCCTCGAGGTCGGCGAAAATACTTCGCCGGGAGGTCGCCCAATCCGAGCCGGTGTCGTCCGGTGAGACGGCAATGGTCTCCGGCTCCGCGGTTGTCCACTGTCCGTTGGTGTCCGGCTCCGGCTCCGCGATTGCCCGCTGTCCGTACGGCTCCGCCGAAGCGCCGTTCGAGCCGTGAAACTCTTCGACTGCCCACTTGTCGGTATTGCTGTCGGGCTCGATAAGGGCGCGCCGCGGGCGATAATTTCCGCGCTCCGGATCGACCATGCGTGGCGACTCCTCTTGCGAATTTGGCCCAGCCTTGGTGGGCATCCGGGCCGAAGATCACCGAAAACCATACCCGCCGTTGGCGTGTCCCGCCTCTTCGGACCAAAACCGTGGGTCAGCATGGAGTGGCTATGGCCTCCCTCCTATCGCCTCGTCGGACCGACCGAGCGATCGCGCTGGAGGCCCATGTTGCCCGATCCGCCAGTCGCCGACCAACCCGGCAGGAGGCCGCGTCACCGCAACTCGGGTGGTTACCGGTAGCTGTCGCAGCGGGACTGCTCAGTGCCCTGGCCGGCTGGGCGTTGGTTGCCGGAACAGTGGTTCTTGGCTGGTTGTCCGCCGAGTCCGGCACCTTCTCCCAGTCGGTTGAGACTGGCACGCGGATGTGGCTGCTCAGCAACGGAGTCGGTGCTCGCCTTGGCGCCGCGATCATGACATTGATTCCTTGGGGCGCCACGGCAGTCTCCGCGTTCCTGGTGTTCCGCTCGGCCGCCTTTGCTGCTGGCCGGGCTGGCCGTCGGACGCACACCAGGCGAGCCGCGATCGCCACTGTCACGGCGAGCGCGTACCTTGCACCAGTTGTTGTCGGGGCTGTGCTGGTGGGCAATTCCTCGTCGTCGCTGTCCCGGGTGCCCGTCGTAGCGCTGGTGATCTGGCTGGCCGCGGTCTGGGGTGCTGGCCGGGCTGGAGATGCGGCGAGCGCAGGTTGGTCGGCGTGGACAGCTGCCATTGCGGGTGCGGTCATCGGCGCTCAGTTGACGATGGCGGTCGCAGGAGCCGCACTGCTGACAACTGGGCTCATCATCCATTTCGACCGGGTCATTGCGCTGACCGCCGGATTGGACGCTGGAATCGCCGGCGGAATTGCCCTCCTTATCCTGCAGCTCGCATTCGCGCCCAACGCGGTGATCTGGGCAGGTTCGTACGCCCTGGGCGCAGGTTTCTCGGTCGGCACAAGCTCGGTGGTTGCACCCGCTGGAACTGAATTGGGCATGCTGCCGAGCCTTCCGATCTTGGGCGCTCTCCCCGCCGGCGGCGCAGCCGATGTGTCCGAGCTGTGGTGGTTGCTGAGCGGCGTCACGGCGGGTGCAGTCGCCGCCTGGATCGTAGTGCGGCACCGTCCGATTGCCCGCGTGGACCAGACGAGCCTTGTCGGCGGTCTGTCGGGATTGCTTGCCGGCCTGATCTTTGCCTGCGTTGCCTGGGCCAGCGGGGGAGACCTCGGAGCGCTGCGGCTCACCGACCTGGGCCCGCGGTTGGAGCCGCTTCTTGTCATGGCCCCGACCACCATGGGTCTGGCCGGCATGGTGGCCGGGTTTGCACTGGGCTTACTGCGCATTCGGCGGCATTGAGCGTTCGATCCCGGATTCAGCGTTGCGGATAGGCTTCCGCCGTGCCGCTCCTGCCCGCCCCGCTTCGGCTGGTAGTTCTGGTATCTGGCTCCGGCACTTTGTTGCAGGCACTTCTCGATGCGGGAGAAGACCCCGGTTTCAGTGCTCGCGTTGTTGGTGTCGGGTCCGATCGGGACGGCATTGCCGGCTTGAAGCGCGCCGAGCAGGCCGGCGTGGCGACATTCGTGCACCCCTTCCGGCGGGAAACCGACCGCGCCGAGTGGGACCGCCAGCTGACTCGGCTTGTCGCAGGCTTCGAGCCTGGACTTGTTGTTCTCGCGGGCTTCATGAAGCTCGTCGGGCCGGAGTTCCTTGCGGCCTTTGGGGGTCGGCTGATCAACACACACCCGGCGCTGTTGCCATCGTTTCCCGGGATGCATGGCCCTCGGGACGCTCTCGCGCACGGAGTGAAGCTCACGGGTGCCACAGTCTTCCTGGTTGACGAAGGGGTCGACACCGGAGTGATCGTCGACCAGGTGGCAGTACCTGTAAAGGATGACGATTCGGTGGACGAACTGCACGAGCGGATCAAGGTTGCGGAGCGCGAACTGCTGGTCCAGACGGTACACAAACTGGCCACTCGGAGCTGGCAGGTGACCGGCCGAACACTGCGATGGAGCGGATAGCGCAAATGACTCAGACCAATTCCATTGATCAGCTGCCCATCCGGCGTGCATTGGTGTCGGTCCATGACAAGACCGATCTGGTTCCGATCAGCCAGGCACTGGTTGCTGCCGGAGTCGAGCTGGTATCCACTGGGTCGACGGCGGGTACGATCGCTGGCGCCGGTTTGCCGGTCACTGAGGTGGAACAGCTGACCGGCTTTGTGGAGTGTCTGGACGGGCGGGTAAAGACCCTGCATCCCAAGGTGCATGCCGGACTGTTGGCCGATCTGCGGCAGGAGACGCACCGCAGGCAGCTGGCTGAACTCGGAATAGCCCCGTTCGAACTGCTGATCAGCAACCTGTACCCGTTCAGCGAGACCGTCCTGTCGGGAGCCACACCGGAGGAGTGCATCGAACAGATCGACATTGGCGGGCCGGCCATGGTCCGCGGTGCAGCAAAGAACCACTCCAGTGTCGCCGTGCTGACTTCGCCAGCGCAGTATCCGCAGTTGAGAGCGGCGCTTGACGCGGGCGGATTCACGCTGGCGGAGCGGCAGGCCCTGGCGGCGACGGCATACGCGCACACGGCCACCTACGACGTCGCCGTTGCCAGCTGGATGGGCAGCGTTGTCACCGACACCAGCGGCGGCACCGGGTTTCCGGCATGGCTCGGTGGCACCTGGGACAAGGTCACCGGTCTTCGGTACGGGGAGAACCCGCACCAGCCGGGGGCGCTGTATCGCAGCGGTTTCGGGCCGCGCGGACTGGCTACAGCTGAGCAGTTGCACGGCAAGGAGATGTCCTACAACAACTACGTCGACACCGAAGCGGCCCGGCGATCGGCTTACGACTTCCAGCAACCGGCCGTGGCCATCATCAAGCACGCCAACCCCTGCGGAGTAGCAATCGGCAACGACATCGCAGAGGCGCATCGCAAGGCCCATGCCTGTGACCCTGTATCGGCGTACGGCAGCGTCGTCGCTGCCAATCGTCCGGTCAGCCTAGAGATGGCACGGCAGGTGGCCGATGTCTTCACCGAGGTCATCGCGGCTCCTGGCTACGAGGACGGGGCGGTCGAGGTGCTGGCGGCCAAGAAGAATCTCCGGATCCTGGTGGTCCAGCCCTATCTCTCGGGCGGGGTGGAGACCCGGCGGATCGAGGGCGGACTGCTGATGCAGTCGGCGGACACCGTCAACGGTGAGCATGATCGGGCCGCCAACTGGCGCCTGGTAGCTGGTGAGCCGAGCAGCCCCGATGTCCTTGCCGATCTCGAGTTCGCCTGGCGTGCGGTGCGTGGAGTCAAGTCCAATGCAATCCTGCTGGCTTCTGGTGGCGCAGCAGTCGGTATCGGGATGGGCCAGGTCAACCGCGTCGACTCATGTCGGCTCGCCGTGCAGCGGGCGAGTAATCGGGCCGCGGGCTCGGTGGCAGCCTCCGATGCATTCTTCCCCTTCGACGACGGGCCGGCAATCTTGTTTGGCGCTGGCGTACGCGCTCTGGTCCAGCCTGGTGGGTCGGTGCGCGATCCAGAAGTGATCGCCGCAGCGAAGGCAGCCGGCGCGACTATGTACTTCACCGACGCCCGGCACTTCCTTCATTGACCGCGAGTAATCAAAGGCGAGCGTGATGACGGCACAGCTTCTTGACGGCAAGGCCCTCGCTGCGACCATCAAGGCAGAACTCACCGATCGGGTGGCCGCCTTGGTGGAGCGGGGCGTTCGGCCAGGGCTGGGAACAATCCTGGTCGGGGAGGATCCGGGCAGCCGGTCCTACGTTGCCGGAAAGCACCGCGATTGTGCCCAAGTTGGGATTGCCTCGATTCAGGTGGAGCTGCCCGCATCTGTCAGCGCCGCGGAGTTAGGGCAGAAGATCGAAGAGTTGAACACCGACCCTGCTTGTACCGGCTACCTCATCCAGCTGCCCTTACCCGGCAGTCTCGACGACACCTGGGCGCTGAGCCGCGTGGATCCGGTGAAGGATGCCGATGGCTTGCACCCGGTGAATCTAGGCCGGTTGGTGCTGGGAGCTGCAGGGCCGCTGCCCTGCACGCCGCGGGGAATAGTCGAGCTGCTTCGACGCAACGGGGTGGTGATCGGTGGCGCCGATGTCTGCATCATTGGCCGCGGCACCACGGTCGGCCGGCCGCTCGGCCTGCTGCTGACCCGAAAGAGCGAGAATGCCACGGTGACGCTGTGCCATACGGGCACCGCCGATCTGGCGCATCACACCCGGGCCGCCGACATCGTCGTCGCGGCGGCGGGCCGGCCGGGCTTGATCACCGCCGACATGATCAAGACCGGCGCAGTGTGCGTTGACGTCGGCATCACTCGAACGGCGAATGGCCTGGTTGGTGATCTTGACCCGAGCGTGTACGAAGTCGCGAGCCGGGTGGCACCGGTTCCCGGGGGAGTGGGCCCGATGACCCGTGCGATGCTCCTCAGCAACGTCGTCGAGCGGGCTGAGCAGCTCGCAGCCTCGTGAGGCCGCCAAGGCAACAGCCCAGAACGGCTCGCTCGCAGCGGCTATGGCCGCTGCTGATCGTGGTGATCGGCGTCGCAGCGGGGCTGGTCGTCGCGATTGTCGGTGAAGGCGCCTGGCGGCTGGGTTGCCTGATCATCGGCGCCTTTCTAGGCGTCGGAGCTCTGACCCGGTCTGCGCTGCCACCCGGAGAGGCCGGACTGTTGCAGGTCCGCGGCAAAGTCTTCGACGTCGCTGCGCTCGGGATCGCGAGCCTCGCAATCATCGCCCTGGCAATCGTGGTGCCCGGCGGGCGCTGACACCCGGCGGAGCTCGGTCATCGAAACTCAGGCGCCGAAAGCGCCGGCCACTCCCAGGACGACGACCAAGATCACCAGAATGGTGATGACGATCGAGATGATGCCAAGGACGAATCCGGCGGTAGCCATCCCGCGGCCGGCGAACCGGCCGGGTGCCGCGTCGATCTCCTTCCGCGCCTTGCTGCCGAGAACCAATGCGGCAATCCCGATCAGCGGGCAGACGGCCAGGCCGAGAATTCCGAGCACCATGGCGATGATCGCTTGCGGATGTTGAACGGCTGGGGTGTCGTATGGACCGCCGCTTCCATAGTCCGGCTGATAGGGCGTGGCGCTGCCGAAGCTCGGCTGATAGGGGGTCACCTCGTATGGGCTGTCTTCGTAGCTTCTGGCGTAGGGCTGCTCAGCGCCATACGGGGGCATGCTCGGATAGGAGGGGTAGCCGTAAGGGGAGTCGGCCGGGCTTGCGTACGGCGAGGCCTGCTGGGCGTTGTAGCCCGTGGTCGGCGGCGGGCCGGAGGGCGGCTGAGCGTACGGATCACCGCCAAGGGGGACGTTCGGCTCGGGCCGGGATTGGTAGTTCGGCCATGGTGACTCGCCGCTTGGCTGGTTTTCTGGCGAGGAACCCTCGCGGCTAAAAGGATCAGGCGGTTGGTCGGCCGAACTCATGTCAACCAGTCTGCCCTGTTTATTGGTTGGCGGCCCGTGAAGGTCTCAGCTGATCAAACCGAGGGACTTGACCGCGTCACGCTCGTCGGCCAGCTCGGCAACGCTGGTGTCGATCCTGGTTCGGGAGAAGTCGTTGATCTCCAACCCATGCACGACCTGGTACGTGCGCTTCGAGCTCGTGCATGGGAATGACGAGATGAGTCCTTCGGGTATCCCGTAGGAGCCGTCCGATGGCACGGCCATGGAGACCCAGTCATCATTGGGAGTGCCCTGAACCCAGTCCCGCATGTGGTCGATGGTGGCATTCGCCGCACTGGCGGCCGAACTGGCGCCCCTGGCCTCGATGATCGCCGCGCCTCGCTGCTGCACGGCCGGCAGGAACGTCGACTCCAGCCACCCCCGGTCATTGATCAACTCCGCCGCGTTCTGACCGTTGACCAGTGCGTTGAACAGGTCCGGGTACTGGGTCGCCGAGTGGTTTCCCCAGATGGTCATATGGGCGATGTCATTGACAGTTGTGCCCGTTTTGGCCGCAAGCTGGGCCTTGGCTCGATTGTGGTCGAGACGGGTCAACGCGTGAAAGCGCTCCTGCGGGATATCCGGAGCATTCTTCATCGCGATCAAGGCGTTGGTATTCGCCGGGTTGCCGGTCACCAGCACCAGGACGTCGTCAGCCGCGTGGTCGTTGAGCGCCTTGCCCTGTGGCTGGAAGATCGCGCCGTTCGCCTCCAGGAGGTCCCCGCGCTCCATACCTTTGGTACGGGGGCGCGCCCCGACCAGGCAAACAAGATTCGCGCTGTCGAAGATCGTGTTGGCATCATCGCCGATCTCAACACCGGCCAGCAGCGGGAAGGCACAGTCGTCAAGCTCCATGACCACGCCCTCGAGTGCCTTGAGCGCCGGGGTGATCTCCAGCAGCCGCAGTTCGACCGGCTGGCCGGGTCCCAGCATCTCCCCGCTGGCAATGCGAAACAACAGGCTGTAACAGATCTGACCGGCGGCTCCGGTGACCGCGACCTTGACCGGTGTGCTCACGGCTCCTCCTCCGCTTGGGAACCCATCGATTCGTAGGCTGACGCTAGCAAGATGCTGACAACTCGATCGGAGGTGGCGTGGTTGCACTCACCCGGGCTGACGCGGTTGCCTGGGTGAGCGAGCGGCTTCGCGAGCTACCGGGCACCCGATGGATCGGCATCGACGGCTTGGGTGCGGCCGGCAAAACCAGCTTCGCCGCCGATATCGCCTCGGTGCTCCTGGAGGCGCGCATTGTGCATGTTGACGATTTCGCGCGCCCCGGATTGCCAGGTTGGGAGCAGGAGCGGTTTATCACGCAAGTCGTCGAGCCTCTGCTTGCGGGTCGGCCGGCCCGGTACCAGCGCTGGGATTACATCGAAGATCGAGGTCTGAACTGGGTGGACGTCCCGGTCGGGGTGCCGGTGATTGTCGAAGGCGTTTCGGCTACCGATCACAGACTCCCGGTACCCTGGGACGTCACCATTTGGTTGGACGTATCCCAGGCTGAACGGCACCGCCGGATCCTTGCCCGCGACAGTCAGACGCTGCTGGCACGGTGGCGATACGACTGGTGGCCGAGCGAGAATGCGTACGAGCGGGAACAGCGACCTCAGAACCGTCCGGGCATGATCGTCGTCGCCGGGTGATGCCTTTACTCTGCTGCCATGAGCTACTTGGCGAATGTCGCCGTTGCTCTAGAGCTTCTGCCGCACTTGCGCCGGGTTCGAGACCACATCGACCGTCACTACACGGAGCCGCTGACTCTTGATCAGCTTGCGGCGGTTGCCGCGGTATCCAAGTTTCATCTGATTCGCAGCTTCGCCGCCGCTTACGGCGAGACTCCGATCCGCTATCTCACTCGCCGGCGCGTCGAGCGAGCTCAAGACCTACTCCGAGCGGCCAACCTGACGGTGAGCGAGGTGTGCTTCGCGGTCGGTTTCGCCAGTCTCGGGTCGTTCTCGGGGCGCTTCAAACAACTCGTCGGGGAAACGCCGACCGGGTACCGGGACCGCTGGGCTCGCACTGGCGCGCCGCACATTCCCGGCTGCTACTTGTTCATGCGGGGGGTTGTCGATCTGCGGACCACCTCGAACGTTTCCGGCTCAGACGAAGTACCGCAATCTCGGAGAAGCGCGCGCCCGGCCACCGTTCTAAAGTCTTGATCATGATCACAAATGTCTCGCTGGTTTCGGTTTACTGCCTCGATCAAGATCAGACGCGCGACTTCTACGTCGACGTCCTCGGCTTCGAGCCTCGCACGGACGTAACCATGAACGACGGGTACCGCTGGGTCACCGTTGGCCACCCCAGCCAGCCGGAGCTGGAACTCAGTCTGATGACCCCGGGACCGCCGCTGGACGACGCTGCTGCTGAGCTTGTGCGGCAACAGCTCGAGAAGGGTCAAATGGGCGGCGTCGGACTTACCGTTGACGACTGCCGCAAGACCTACCAGGAACTGGCCGCCAAGGACGTGACCTTTCTCCAAGAGCCCACGGATCGGCCGTACGGCGTCGAGGCGGTCATGCGCGACAACTCGGGGAACTGGCTGGTACTGGTGGAAAACACCTAGCCAGACCCAGTTTGATCTTGAAGTGCAGGCCTGGCATGCAACATGTGTGCAAAATCCCTCGGCTGAAAACCGGGCGGCTGAGGGCCTCCGCTCTCGGTAAGCTGCCCGCCGTGAAGATTCACTGCGGCGCTTGCGATGCTCCCTGCAAGCCGGCAACGACAGAGTGTCCTGTTTGCGGATCCGACAACATACGGATGACCATCATTGATTCTCGCGGCGGCGTGGCTTCCGGCCCTAATAGGGCCCTGGAGTATTCGGTCACAGAGCTACCCGGCCGGGCTGTTCGACACACGCTCAAGCTCGAGTACTCGACAAGCCGACAGCAGTTGGAGCGGGTCACCGCATCTTCGACAAGCACCAGCGGATGTATCACGAGACCTACTACGACATGGAAGGCAATGTCGTCTTCGAGAAGCACGCGGCCATCGACGATCAGACGGTCCACGGGAAGCGCGGACAGCGCGCTGGCAGCGGCGGAATCGAATCTCGATTTGAAGCCCTTCTTCCGGTGGCGGAGTACCTGATCAAGCGCGAGGAAGCCGAGCAGCACAAGCAGGGCAGCTCTGGGGCGAGCGATTAGGACCCACCCCGACCGGAACAGTGTGGGGCTTCCGCTCACCCACTCAAGGGCGCTCGACTCGCCCACTCGCTCGCGTCCCTTCGGGATGTCACCCTTGACTGCTCTCGCTCCGGCCCAGATCCGGCAGCTATCGGCGGCGGGAGGGAACGGGGATCACTCGACCATGCGGGGAAGGTCCGTCAGCCGCCCCCATGATCGAAATCACCACTAGGCGCACCGTCAGGATCACAATGCCAACCGTCAGGGCAACGAGCACCGCGTGTACCGCTCCAACTTTTCAGCGGACTCCTTGGCCTGCAGGCGTGAGTCCCGCAACTCCTTGGTAAGGCGTCGGATCAGCTCAGAGCCAGCCTGGAAGCCGAAGTCTCCCACCTCATGACTGCTAATCCGCTGAAGGCCGCTGAGGCGGACCAAGTCTTCGTCGCTGCGCTGAGCGACGGGTGGGACCAGTCGCTGGCGTGCGCTGCTGCCGAGGAGCATGGCCAGTTCCTCGTCGGTGATGTCACTTACTGGTTGAGCGTTGGGTTCAGATTCCATAGGCCGTTGGTCTGCCCTTGCCGGGTGGTGAGAGACCGTCAGTTGCCGAAACGTTTTCCGCAGCCTTGGCGGCCTCGTATTGTTCCCGCCAGCGCTGACGCTCAGCCACGGCCCGCAAGACGACACTGGTGTAACTCGCAGGGTCCGGGCGGGCAAAGTCGACCACACGAAACGCCGCAGGCCATCAGCGGCCAACGTCGAGCCGCTCAAGCGGTCTCTTGCCGGCACCGTATAGCCGGCGGCCAGCAGAACATCGCGGACCACCTCGGCCCGATCGGCGCGGTGTTCCTGGAGCGTTTGCCGCTCCACTGCCGCGACACGAGCACCCGCCGGCCGCCGACCCCGAGCCACTCCCGGTGATGGGCGCGCGACCTACACTGGCTCGGAACTAGGCCGGGGCGCAGCCGCCGCGGCTGGACACCATACCTGAGCCAATTTGCGCAGCTCTCCGAACATGGCACGAATTGCAGTTCGGCATGCAGGCGATCGATGTGGGCCTCGCGCGAGTAGCCTGCAGCTTCACCGGCCGCTATGGTCTCGCCGACGCCCACCGCTGGCCCGCCGCCGGCCAACGGGTCGGAGATCGACTTGGTCAGCTATTTGCAGAGATACCGGACCGCGCGATCAGCCTCGGCGCTCGGCGCGATTATGCCCCTCATCTCGAATTGGTCGCCGAGTCGCATTAGGTGCGCCGGGGAGCGCAGGTTAGCGACCGCTTCCCTCCAGGTCGGCAGGACCTCGCCGGTGTCAGGGTCGGCATACTCGGACCCGGTCCACACCGGGATCCGGTCGACGTACACCGGGCGATCGCACTGCGGCCACCAAAGCTCACAGAACGTCGCCCGGATCACGCGGCGCAGGGTGTCGCGCGTGATGGCGCCGCCGGCGCCGCGTGAAGGTGCGGGGCCAGGCGGTGCTGCGGCTCGATCGCGGAAAAAGTACTGGACCCGGGTAGCCGGCGCGCCGGCGCAGATCTGTGCCACCTGATGCTTGACGGCGTCAGCCTAGATCGCCCAGGGGTAGGTGCGACGGGGCGATTCTCTCATTGGCCGGCGGAAGCGCATCGATTCCACGGAGCAGGCGTCGCGGTCTGTCGAATCGGTGTTGGGTACTCTTTGCATGCAGTGGCGTCCGTCCGCGCCGAACCTCCGGCAACTCGCCCCAGCCGGGTTACCCACGGAGGCAAAGGGAGGTCCACCTCTCGGCCGGAGCTTCGTTGTCGATCGCGCGGCCCGCCGAACGGTC
>Ga0126313_10000119_pt1 | contig 33298 bp, 28 predicted proteins | sample Plot105A_FD_89954 | JGI IMG/M metagenome (GOLD analysis project Ga0126313, IMG submission 89954) | Serpentine soil microbial communities from UC McLaughlin Reserve, CA, USA - Plot105A | ecosystem: Environmental > Terrestrial > Soil > Grasslands | place: USA: UC McLaughlin Reserve, Lake County...
CCGCCGCCCACCACCACGACCGCGGCCCCGACCACCACCAGCAGCAGCACCACCACCACCACGGCCCCGACCACCACCACCAGCAGCACGACGACCACCACGGCGCCGCCCAGTGGCCAGACCTTCACCCCGGACAAGGACACCTATGTGAGCGCGGGCGCCCCCGCGAGCAACTTCGGTGGCGGGACCAACCTGCAGGTGCGATCGGGGGCCAGGATCGCCTTCATCGGGTTCTCGGTCGCCGGGACCGCGGGCGTCCCTCGACGTGCGATCCTGCGGCTGACGGTGGGCGCCGACACCGACGCCGGGTCCGATGACGGCGGCGCCGCCTACCAGGCGTCGGACGACTGGCAGGAGACGTCGCTGACCTGGAACACCTACCAGGCCACGCCCGGCCTGGTCGGCCCGGCGATCACCGGCAGCGTCGGCGCGGTGAACATCGGCCAGACGGTCGACTTCGACGTCACCCCGGTCGTGGCCGGCGACGGGAGGTACGACTTCGCCATCCAGTCCGGGTCGGCCAACCTCACCAAGTACCTCTCCCGAGAGCGGGGCGCGAAGGGACCCACGCTGATCCTGGAGTACTAGGCGGCTCGGCCGTTCTGGGATGGCGAGCCCCTTGTCCACCTACTACGACCTGGTGGTGGGCGCCTGACCAAACCGGTGGTGCTCTACTGCGCCGTGATCGGGGCCTGGCTCGGCACCCAGGACCCGGCCGATGCGCCGCTGGGCGTGCACCGGCTGCGGCTGCTCGGCGGGTTCGCGACCACGCCGCGTGGCCTGGTCCGCGCGGTGACGATCGCCAGGACCGGCCACGTCCCGTGCGCGCTTCAGCACCACCGTCGTGCCGAACGCGACCGTTGGTGACTTCGATCTGCTCCGTAAGGGGGCTTGGAGACACCAAGGGCGGCTACTTCAAGGTGGAGCTGTACCCCAACTCGAGTCACACCAAGGCCCGAGCGTTGTGTCAGGCCAAGGGCAAGAGCGGTTCGGCGAAGCTGGTCGGCACGACGAATCTGGCCGACGGAGCGCTGCACACCATCACCTGTGAGAAGAAGCCCGACGCCTTCAACATGTACGTCGATGGTGTGCTGAAGGCAAGCAAGCCAACACCCTGGGCTCAATCACGACCACGGAGCCGCTGACGATCGGCGCGAAGAACATCGGCGGGGACTGGTACGACGGGTTCATGGACGAGGCAAGCCTGACGATCGGCTAGCGTCGGGCACAGCCCAGGCTCTACACGGCGCCGGTCGACCGGAGCTATCGGGCCGGCGAGGTGACGGGTCATCCATATGGCTTGAGACGACGGCTCGGGATTGCTCCGCTCTCAACGGCTGTCGGCTGCACGGGCCCGGCAGCCTGGATTCGCCAGCTCTTGTCCACATAGCGCTGGTGGGCGACCTCTGAGACCTGCACCGCCGCCTTGTACGCGCCGGAGGCGCTCGTCGTGACGTAGGTGCGAGTCTGGACCGGCACCTGCTCGGGGTCCGGACCGTCCCAGAGCGCCTCATGAAGGACGCGGCCGTCAAGGGCCGGCACCTCGTCCAGCCCCAGCAGGTGCAGGATCGTGGGCACGATGTCCACGTTTCCGGCTGGCACGCGATCTATCAGGCCGCGCTTGAAGCGAGGGCCCCACGCCAGGAGGGTATTCCGGACGGCCCATGGGCTCATGCCGCCGTGGCCGCTGGCCGGGCTGTGCGGGGTGTCCCCTGCCGGCCCTTTGATGGTGGTGACATCGGTCCCCGGCACGCCGAACTCGTTGGGTGCCGAGGACCACGGAAACGTGAGGAGCACGTCTGGATGCCGCCCAGGGCTGTCCTCGTGGATCAGTTCCAGCGAGAAGGTGCCCGGGACCCAGCCTTCGGGGTGGAAGGATCGCCAGTCGCAAGCTAATCGCTGCGGTGCCGCGGGCCGGCCGGCGACCGGCTCGTTGGCCGCCGTGAAGATCACGCCAGCCCAATCCTGCGCCTGCAGGGACTCGACGAGCTTTCGGATGTGGGCCGGCTCCCGGTCCTTCACGTAGAGCAGCGCGCAGGGACCGTTGCTCACGACGACGACATCGTCGCTTCGCGCCTCGCCCTTGAGCCCGGCGTCGATGAGCCACCGGTCAACACTCACGGCCGAGGCGTAGCGGGTGACGCCGTGATCGGAGACCACCAGCAGGTCGGTCGTCTCGGCCATGCCGGGTCGCTGGAGGGCGGCAAGGACGGTCCCCAGGCTCCGGTCGACCTCACGAAGGGCGTTCAGGGCCTGGGGTGAGCCGACGCCGTGGGCGTGCTGTGTGTGATCGGGCTCGGTGATCCAGTGGACGACCACCTCGGGCCGGAGCTCGGCCAGCACGTAGTCGATGAGCACCCGTTGGGTCCAGACGAGGAGGGCGTCACGCCGGTCCCGGCGACTCCCTCGGGTGGAGGGGAGACCGAACCGGGCCAGGATCTCCCGGTTCGCGTCGTCCGGGTAGGCGACCCGCACGCCCGGCTCGAACCCACCGTTCACCAATAGGCCGGTGCCGAGCGGCGCGCCCGGGTTCAGCAGGAGGGTGCTGCCCGGTGATGCCGAACTCACCGCCGCGAACCGCTGTCCCCGCGCAGCGAGCAGCTCCCCCAGGGTCGGGGTGAACAGCAGCCGCCCGCCGGACTGGGCGAGCGCGAGGAGGCGTTCGTGCTTGCCCCCCGGCAGCGGCCGCGCGGGGTCCAGGGCCCGGTCGTAGAGGGAGTTGGCCACGAACCCGTTGGCGGCCGGATAGGTACCGGTGGCGATCGCCGCGGCGTTCACCCGGGTGCCCGTCGGGAACACCGCATGGCTGGCCGCGAAGTCCACGCCTTCCCGCCGGAGGCGGTCGAGATTGGGGGTGTCGGTCGGGTTGACCGAGTCAGGCCGCAGCCCGTCCAGGACCACGACCAGCACCATCGACGATCGACCGGCCGGGGGGCGGGCGGGGCGCGAGGGGGACGGCGCCGGTGCGGCCACCGGCCCGGGCGACGACCGTCCCCGCCACCTGGACAGGATCCTCCTCGCCCGCCGCCGGGCCCGCCGTCCCACGGCGGTCATGAGGAGACCTCCTCGGCGGCGGTCGCCTCCGGCGTGCCGGCCCGTCGGCGTCCGGCCCGGCCCAGCCGGGCGAGGGTGTCCCGCGCCACCTGCCGGTCCTCCGGCTCGATCCCGAGGGCGGCAAGCAACCCGAGGTACAGGACGCCGAGCAGCAGGCAGCGGACCCCGAGCCCGGGCAGGCCGTGCAGCCCTGGCAGCGGCAGAAGACGGGCGACCGCCCCGGCGACCAGGCCGGCGGCCAGCGGACGCAGGATGCGGCGGTCGTAGGGCCCAAAGCCGAGCACCCTGTGGACCTGCCACAGGCGAAGGAGGTTGACCACCACCACGGCCCCGGCGTTGGCGACCGCCGCCCCGAGGAGCCCCTGGCGAGGGATCAGCAGCAGATCGAGGACGATCGAGAGGCCCAGGAAGACGACGGAGTTGGCCAGGGTCAGCTTGGCCCGTCCGGCCATGGCGAGCAGGTTGGACACCGTCCCCGTCCCCACGTTCACGAGCTGGCCGATGGCCAGGATCACGAGCGCGGGGGCGCCGCTGGCGAACGACCTGCCGAACACCCGCAGGATCTCGGGCGCGAACAGCACCTCGGCCAGGCAGACCGGCCAGCCGAGGGTGAACAGCCAGCGGGTCGAGGTCTTGAACAGCCGGTCCAGCTCCCCGGTCCTGCCCCGGTGGTGGAGGTCGGCGACCATGGGGTTGAACAGCACGGTGATCGAGGTGAGGAGGGCCCCGATGACCATCGACACCCGCTTGGCCACGCCGAAGATGCCGAGCGTGGCCGTGGGCGCCAGCAGGCCCAGCACGATCACCTCGGTCTGGTTGTTGGTGTAGAGGATCACCCGGTTGAGCGACATGGGCAGGGAGTACCTGAACAGACCGGGCACCGGGCCTGACCGTCCGGCGCGGGGAAGCGAGACCAGGACCATCAGCAGCGTGACCGCGAGCACGGTCGCCTCGGTGCCGGCGTAGGCGACGGCCGCCGCCCGGGGCGAGGGGGCCATAGCCATCACCCACACGCCGGTGCCGAGCCGGAGCGCCGGTGTCACCACCGAGTCGGACAGCACCGACGGCAGCGCCCGGCCCAGGGCGCGCAGGGCGGCCCGGGCGACCTCGGATCCGCCGGTGCACGGCACCGCCAGGGCGAGCGGCAGCAGGACGCTCTCCAGCTCCGGCTTCGCGAACAGGCGCGCCACCAGCTGCCCGGCGGTGGCGAGCAGCGCCGCGGCGGCACCGCCGGCGATGGCCACGCCGAGGAGGGCGCGCATGACGACGGCGCGGAACCGGCCAGGGTCGCCGGCCCCGTGGGCGATGCCCCCGAAGCGGAGCACGCCGTAGTCCAGCCCGAGGTCGCACGCCTCGGCGAGGAAGGTCGAGATCGCCAGGCCGAGGACGAGCACCCCCATGCCGGCCGGGCCAAGGTGGCGCGCGATGACGACCTGGTAGGCCGTTGACAGCAGGATCGACAGCCCACCGCCGGCGAGCGCCACCATGGCGCCGCCGGCGACGCGTCGCGCCTGGTCGGCGCTGGCGCCGCCGGCATCCGGGGCCGGGCTGGACCTGGGACCCATCAAGCGCCTCGTCCGCTCAGTCCAGGTAACCGAGGGCGCGCAGGCTGGCCGTGACCTCCCGGTCCGGGTCGACATGGCGGCGGTCGCCGGCGCCGGCCGCGCCGGCCGTCTCGGCCAGCCATTCCTGATGCAGCATGCGGAAGGCCCGCAGCCGGCCCTGGTCGGCCGCGGCCAGGTCGGTGCGCTCACCCGGGTCGCTGGTCAGGTCGTACAGCTCCTCGCGGCCGTCCGACGACCAGATGTACTTGTGCCCGTCCTGCTGGAGGGCGCGCAGCTCCCGGTCGTAGGGGGCGGGGTCGAAGTCGCGGAAGCGGGCGAAGCGGGCCAGGTCCGGCTCCAGGTACTCCGACACCAGGACCGGGCGAGGGTCGCTGGCCTGGCACAGGCTCACGCCCGGCCCCGGCCCGGGGTCCACCCCGGCCGCCTCGAGCAGGGTGGGGAACAGGTCGAGGGACTGCACCGGTCGCTCCACCCGCCCGGCGGGCAGCCCCGGGTGCCGGACCACCAGGGGCACGTGGGCGACGGCCTCGTAGACGCTGAAGAAGTGGCCCATCAGGCCCTGCTCGCCGAAGTGGTGGCCATGGTCGGCGGTCACCACCACCAGGGCGTCGTCACCGGCGGCGTCCAGCACGAGGGCGAGCAGCTCGTCGCCGTGGCCGACGGTGGCGTCGTACAACGACCGGACCAGGGCCAGGTCGTCCTCGCCGAGCGGGTTGGCGCCGGCCAGGAAGGCCATCGCGTCGTGGTCGAGGGCGGCAACCCGCCGCCGGCCGGGCTCATCGAGGAAGCGCCGCGCGATCGCCGCGGGCGGGGCGTAGGGCACGTGCGACTCCATGAAGTGAACCAGGGCGAACCAGGGTCGGCCGGCCGCCCGTGCCCGCCGCATCCAGGACGCCGCCGCCTCCGCCAGCCGGCGGCCGCCGCTGTCGCCGCGCTCGGCCCGGCGGCGCTGGAGCCGCATGGCGGCGGCGGTGACCGCCTGGCTGCGCTTGACGGTGCCGCGGACCCGCGGCCAGAGCCATCGGTAGCCACGGTCGAGGGCGCCGCCGACGGGCCCGTGGGCGCCCTGCACCCCCCACAGCTCGTGCAGCTCGTCGAACCCGCGGTCGAAGCCGAAGGCCCGCCCGACGTGCGGGTTGGCCGAGAACCCGGCGGTGTGGTAGCCGGCGCCGCGCAGCCGCTCGGGGAGCGTGGTCAGCTCAGCGCCCAGGGTGCGGTCGGCCCGGTTGATGCCGTGCTGGGAGGGATACCGCCCGGTGAACAGCGAGACCATCGACGGCAACGTCCACACGCCGGCGGAGACGTCGAGCAGAAACTGGGTGTACTCGGACGCGAACGCGTCGAGGTTCGGGGTCGTCGGCTGCGGATACCCGTAGCAGCCGACGTGGTCGGCCCGGACACAGTCCAGGATCACGATCGCGATGTCCACGGCGGTCAGCCTAGCCGCGGCCGCCTCGGCCGGGATCGGCCGACCGGCGTAGCCGGGCCGCCCTGACGCCTACGTCAGCGGAGGCTGGTGGCGCCCCGGCCCGGCTGCTTGCATGCCTGGCGGGAGGTGCGATGGCCCGACCGGACGTCTATGTGGTCGTGCTCGACACCGTGCGGGCGCTTGAGGCGGCCGCCGCCATGCCCTGGCTGACCGCCTGGGCCGGTCGGGAGGCGGTCGTCTACCCGCGGGCGATGAGCGTCGCCCCGTGGACGCTGCCCGCCCACGCGTCGCTGTTCACCGGCTGCTATCCCTCCGGCCACGGCGCCCACGAGCTCCACCACCTGCTCGGTCCCGTCCTGCCGACCATGGCCGAGTGGTTCCGGCAGGGCGGCTACCGCACCGCGGCGGTGTCGGCCAACGCCTGGGTGAGCCCGGAGATCGGCCTGGGCCGGGGGTTCGACGAGTTCATCCGCGTCTGGCAGCTCACCCGGACCGACACCGACCTGGCCGGGGCCATGAAGCTGTCCCAGCACCTCCCACAGCACCGGAAGGTCGTGCGGGTGCTGGCCAGCCGGCGGCCAGCCGCCACGCTGAACATGGCCGCCCGGTACGTCCGCCGCCGGCTGCGGTACGGCGACTTCAACGCCCGCCGGGTGACCGGTGAGGCGCTCCGGCTGGTCGCCACGGCCGGATCGGACCCGGTGTTCCTGTTCGTCAACTACATGGAGGCGCACGCGCCCTACTGGGGTCCGGCCAGACACCGACGGCGGCTGCTGCCGCTCGGCGCCAGCAGCCGCCGGGCACGGCGGATCCCGCAGAGCTCCTCCCGGGTCAACGCCGGCGCCGCCCGGCTGGGGCCGGAGGACTGGCCGGTGCTGCGCTCGCTGTACCTGGCCGAGCTGCGCTACCTCGACGAGCAGCTGGAGCGGCTGCTGGCCGGGATCGCCGACCGGCGGGGGCTGGACGGCGCGGCCGTGGTGGTGCTGTCCGACCATGGCGACAACATCGGCGACCATGGGCTGCTGGGCCACAACTACTCGCTCTGGGAGACCCTGCTGCATGTCCCGCTGACCATCCGGTTCCCCGGCGGCGAGGGCGGCGGCGGCCACGACCGGCGGCTGGCACAGGCGGTGGACCTGCTCCCGACCCTGGCCGACATGGCCGGCGGAGGTCTCGGCCAGGCGGTCGCGGGCCGCAGCCTGCGCACCGGGCCACCCCGCGAGGTCGCCACGGCCGAGTACCTGGCTCCCATGCCCAGCCTGGACACGCTGCGGCGCAAGTATCCGGGCGCGGACGTGGACCGCTTCGACCGGGCCCTGCGGGCGCTGCGCACCGCCGACGACGAGAAGCTGATCTGGGACTCCCGCGGCGACCACGGGCTCTACGACCTGGCCGCCGACCCCGGCGAGCGCGTCAACCTGGCCGTCGAACGACCGGAGCGGGCCGCCGAGCTGGCCGGCGTGCTGGCCGGCTGGGTCCGCGAGCAGGCCGTCGGCGACCCGGCGCCCGGCCCTGCGGCAGCCGTCGGGGACGAGGTCCGCCGGCAGCTGGAGGCCATGGGCTACCTCGGCTGACCGTCGCCGTCACCTCACCGGGTAGCCGTGACGGGTCAGCCAGGCGCTCCGGGTGGCGTCCCAGACCGACCGGTCCTTGGTCACCCGCACCCCGGGAGGGACGGGCGCCGGGTAGCTGCCAGGGCCCGTCCACACCAGGGTGACGTTCTCGGCGGTGGTGCCGGCGGGGAACCTCATCGACCTTCTGCCGTTCATCGACACCCGCTCGACCAGGAAGACGCTGTTGCGCAGCACCAGGCGGTTGGCCCAGGGCGACCACTTGAAGAGCTGCCCGTTGCCGAGGCCGTCGGGGGCGTCGTCGCGGGGCATGGGCTCGAGCCGCAGGAGCACCCCGTCGAGGGTGAACGTCTCGCCGGCCGGCGGGGGGGTGGGCTGGAACCCCTTGCTGGGCCGTTCGGACAGCCCCATGCTGCAGCCGTCCAGGAGGCTGTCGGCCACGACGCCGCCGGAGATGGCGTCGTTCTCGATGCAGTCGTCGCGGATGTAGGTGAAGTACAGGCCGCGGCCGACGAAACCGTCGCCGAACGGCGAGATCCCGTCCTCGACGTTGTCGACTCGCAGCCCCTCCACCACGTACCGGCCACCGGCCTGGACCCGCAGGCCGTCGCCGTCGTAGGAGCGCTTGACCTGTCGCCAGGTGAGGCTGCGGGGCTGCTGGCCCACCACCGTGCCGCCGATGATGCACAGGCCCTGCGCGGCCGGCCCGGTCGGCCGGCCGTGACGGACGTCGCCGAACGACAGCGGGTACAGGGTCTGGTCCGGGAACGCCACCGACCGCAGGCCACGCAGGTCGTAGGTGGTGTCACTGGAGGGTTCGGCCACGTGGAGGGCGTCGCGCCGGGTGCCGGTCACCCGCACCGGGTGGGGACGCTGGGGACAGGCGGGGGCCGACGCGGCCGCCTGGGTGCCGCCGGCGCCACCGGTGGTGCCGGGCGTGCCGCCGGTGCTGCCGGGGGCGCCGGTGGACGCCGAGGGGGCCGGGGTCGTAGTCGTCGTGGGCGCGGCCGCCGGCTCCCGGCCCGAGCGTCGGCTCAGGGCGGCGACAACCACGGCCGCGACGAGCACGGCCACGACCAGCAGGGCGAGCCCCAGGCGCGTGCCGCGGCGGCCGTTCATGACTCGAACCCGTAGCCGGCCAGGAAGTCGTAGCGGCCGATCCGCCGCTCGACGTCGGCGACCAGCGGCGGCGTCCATGCCACCCTGGTCCTGGCCCGGCTCGGCCGGTCGTCCACGACCGACGTGGCCGCGGCCACCCAGGCCTGGTCGTGGTCCACGCCGAGGAAGCCGGCCAGTGACCGGAGCGCCGAGGGCGGGTCGGCCACCAGGTCCTCGTAGCGCACCTCGGCGAGCTCCTCGGGGTCGAAGCGCCGGCGCAGCGCCGCCATCGTGTCGCACAGGCCGAAGTACTCCTCGGCCACCTCCTCGAGGGCCGCGGGCCGCCGGAGCTGCATGCTGGCCATGTTGTCGAATGGGCAGCGGATGACGTGGACGGCCCGTAAGGGCACGCCGACGGTGCGGCGCATGCGGTCCAGCAGTGCCGGCCGGTCGCGCAGCCGCCGGGTCGACTGCCCGCCCTTCTTGTCGCCGATCACGCGCAGGGCCCGGAAGCGGCCCTGCCAGGCGCCGGGGACGGTGTAGTCCGACCCGGTCCAGCGGCGGCCGGCGGCGGTGAAGCTGCGCTCGTTGGCCAGGATCATGGCGTAGACCTGGTCTCGGCCGAAACCGAGCCGCAGCAGGCGGAGAGCGTCGAGCTCATGGGCGATGACGACATCGGGATGGGCGTCCAGCAGGGACCCGACCAAGCTGTGGCCGCTGCGAGGGTAGCCGAGGAACATGCAGAACCGCTCCACCTGGTCGAACTGGTCGCGCTGGCGGGCTCCCTGGCGCCGCGACGACAGGTACAGCGAGGGGAGCCGGCCGCGGGGCTGGGTGCCGACCAGCGGCGGGCGGGCGCGGACGGGGGCCTGGTCGCTCATCAGTGCTCCACTCCTTCGGTGAGCGGTGCGGGAGGTTCGGCGGTCTGGGCATCGGCGTCCGGGCGCCGGCGCAGCCGCTGGCGGAGCGCCCGGGCCACCTCCCGGTCGCCCGGCTCGATGCCGAGGGCGAGCAGTGACACCAGGTAGACCACGCCGAGGACGAGCGCCCGGAGCCCAAGGCGGGGGAGCGGATGGAGCGCCGACAGCGGCAGCAGCCAGGCCACGGCGACCGCGGCCAGCCCGGCTCCGAGGGGGCGCAGGAAGTGGTGGTCGTAGGGGGAGATGCCGAGGGCGTGGTGGACCTGCACCAGGCGGAGCAGGTTGACGGCGGCCAGCGCGGAGGCGTTGGCGATGGCCGCGCCCAGGATCCCCCAGCGCGGGATCAGCAGGAAGTCCAGCACGAGCGAGAGGCCGAGAAAGAACAGCGAGTTCAGGACGCTCAGCCGGGCCCGCCCGATCATTGCCAGCAGCCCCGTCACCGTGCCCGTGCCCACGTTGACGAGCTGGCCGAGGGCCAGGACGGCCAGCGCGCTGGCGCCGCCAGCGAAGCCGCGGCCGAACAGGTGCAGCAGGTCGCGGGCGAAGACCAGCTCGATCAGGCAGAGCGGGAAGGCCATCGTGAACAGCCAGCGGGTGGCCGTCTTGAACAGCCGGTCCAGCTCCTCGTGGTCCCCGCGGTGGTGGAGGTCGGCGACCATCGGGTTGAACAGCACGGTGATGGAGGCGAGCAGGGAGCCGAGCAGGGTCGACAGCCGCCGGGCGACGCCGAACACGCCGACCGGCCCGGCCGGCTGGAGCAGGCCGAGGATGAAGATCTCGGTCTGGTTGTTGGTGTAGAGCAGCACCCGGTTCAGCGACATGGGCAGGGAGAAGCGGAACAGGCCGGCGGGTGGGCGGCTCCTGCCCGACCGCGGCAGCAGGCGGAGCAGCATGGCCAGGGTGGCGAGCAGGACGACCACCTCGGTGGCCGCGTAGCCGATGGCCACATGGCGCGGGTCGGCCGCGATCGACAGGGCGACCAGGCCGCTGACCAGCCGGACGACCGGGGTGATGACCGAGTCGGACGCCACCGAGGGGACGGCTCTGCCCATCGCCCGCAGGGACGCCCTGGCCACCTCCGAGGTCCCGGTGAAGGGGATCGCGCAGGCCAGTGGGAGTAGCACCGGGACCATGGCCGGCTCGTCGAAGACCCGGGCGACCTGGGTGGCCCCGGCGGCGAGCAGCACGGCGGCCACAGACCCGGCGGCGAACGCGCCGAGCAGCCCCCGCTGGACGACGGCACGGAGCCGGCCAGGGTCGCCGGCCCCGTGGGCGATGCCCCCGAAGCGGAGCACGCCGTAGTCCAGCCCGAGGTCGCACGCCTCGGCGAGGAAGGTCGAGACGGCCAGCGTCAGGACGAACACGCCCAGGCCCTCGGCACCCAGCCGACGGGCGATCAGGACCTGGTAGGCGGTGGCCACCAGGAAGGAGACGGCGCTGCCGGAGAGGGCGACGATGGCCCCGCCGGCGATGCGCCGGGGAGCGTCCGAGGCACGGTCAGAGGTAGCCGAGGGCACGCAGCTCGGCCTCCATGTCCGGGTCCCGCTCGCCCGCCTCGGCCCGGCCACCGAGCAGGCACGGCTGCCGTTCGGCGAGGACCTCGACCAGGCGCCGGTGCAGCGCCGAGCGTGTCCCGGGGGCGCGCACGTCGGTGGCCTCCCCCGGGTCGGCGCCAAGGTCGTGGAGCCGCTCCTGTCCGGTCCCGTCGCGCACGTACTTCCACGGCCCGTCGTAGATGGCCCAGACGGTCGCCTTGAGCCGGGAGTCGTCGGGAGGTCGGGGCAGGCGCCGGAGCGATCCGGCGTGATGCCACAGGCCCTCGTAGTCGGCCACCACCGGTTCGTCACTGACCAGCGTGGCCGCTTCGCCCCTGGACCAGTCGAGCAGGGCGTGGTAGAGGCGCCGGGTGGACACGCGGGCCTCCTCCACGCCCCGGCCGACCAGGTCCTCGGGCCCCAGCACGAGCAGCGGCACGTGCAGCAGCTCCTCGTACACCGAGGCGACATGGCCGACCAGGCCGTGCTCGCCCAGGTGCTCGCCGTGGTCGGCGACGATGACGATCACGGTGTCCTCCAGCCGGCCCAGGTCGGCCAGCAGCTCGATCAGCTCCCCGAGCCGGCGGTCGAGGTAGGCGACCTCACCCAGGTAGAGCCGGTGCAGGACGGCCGCGTCCTCGGGTGGCGGGTGGCGATGCCAGGCCGGCCCGCGGTAGCGGGCGAGCACGTCGAGGGCGTGACGGGCCTCGGCCGCCGAATAGCCTTCCAGGTCCGACGGCGGGTGGTAGGGCCAGTGCGGCTCCATGAAGTTGAGGAAGGCGAAAAACGGCCGGGGGGAGCCGGCCAGCCACGCTTGCAGCATGGCCAGGGTGCGGCCCGCGCCCCAGTCCTGGCCGCGGCGGCGGACCTGGGCCGCGACCCGGCGGCGGCGCAGGCCGTCGGCGAGCGGCTCGGGCAGCCGGTGGGCCAGCCGGACGGCCCGGGTCCGGCGGACGCGGCCGGAGGGGTTGTAGCGCACGTTCGCGAAGCGCTCGAAGCCATGGTCGAAGCCGAGGTGGCCGCCGATCCAGGAGTTGGCCGAGATCCCCAGGGTGCGGTAGCCACGCCGAGCCAGCAGGTCCGGCAGCCAGCGGTCGAGGACGGGCCCACGGAGGCTGCCCGGCCGGGGCCAGCCGTCGTGGTCGAGCAGGTTGGGCCCCCAGACGCCGTGCTCGCTGGGGGCGAGCCCGGTCAGCATGGAAGCGTGGGCGGGCGGCGTCCAGGGGGCCGGCGAGGTGGCTCGGCGGTAGCTGCGGCCCATGCGGGCGGCGGCCTGCACGGCCGTCGCGACCCCGCCGTCGGCGCCGAGCCCGAGCGCGTCGGCACGGGTCGTGTCCACGACGGCGAGCACGATGTTGGGGGCGAGGGGGGTCGGTGGCGGCAAGGGTCCCGTCTCACAGGTATCCGAGCGCGCGAAGTTCGCTCTCGATCTGGGCGTCGTGCTCGCCCGCGCCGGGGGTCGACAGGCACGGCCGGCGGGCGGCGAGCGTCTCGGCGAGGCGTCGTCTCATGGCGTCCTGGGGTCCTCCGGAGCCGGCATCGCGGGTCTCGGCCGGGTCGGCGCCGAGGTCGTAGAGGGCTTCGTGGCCCAGCTCGTCGCGCACGTACTTCCAGTCGCCGTCGTAGAGGGCCCAGGAGGTCGCCTGGAGGTCCGCCTTCCGCGGTTCGGCGTCCGGCATCCGCTGCACCACGGGCTGGTACCACATGCCCTCACGGTCGGCCACGACCGGTCCGTGGCCGCCCAGCGGCACGGCTTCGCAGCCGGCCCAGCCGAGCATGGCGTCGTACAGGCGCTGGGTCGACACACGGGCGCCCTCCACCCCGCGCCCGGTGAGCTCCTTGGGCCCGAGGACCAGCAGCGGCACGTTGAGCAGCGGCTCGTACAGGGACGAGCCGTGGCCGTACAGCCCGTGCTCGCCGAGCTGCTCGCCGTGGTCGGCCACGATCACCACCACGGTGCGCTCGAGCCGGCCGGCGTCGGCCAGCCGCTCGAGCAGCTCGGCCAGGCGGCGCTCCAGGTACTCGACCTCGCCCGTGTACAGCCGGCGCAGGATGGCCTGCTCCTCGGCGGCCAGCGCGGCCCGGCCGAAGTACGCCTCCAGCGTGAACCGCTTGAACTGCCCCAGCCGGGCCAGGAGGTCGAGGGCCTGGCGGGCCTCGCTGGCCGAGAAGCCGTCGAAGCCGGCCGGTGGCCGGTAGGGCCAATGGGCTTCCATCAGGTTGAGGAAGGCGAAGAACGGACGGTCGGACTCGGCGACCCAGGCCGAGAGGGTCTCCAGGGTGTGCCCGGTGCCGGCGTCGGGGCCGGCGTCCCGGAGCCTCCTGGCCATCCGCCGCCGTCGCAGCCGGCGGGCGACCGGCGTGGGCAGCCGGCGCGCCACGCGGGCCGACACGGCGCGGCTGGCCCAGCGCGGACCCCATGCCCGCAGCGACTCGAACCGCTCGAAGCCGTGGTCGAAGCCGAAGTAGGGGGCGACCCAGGGGTTGGCCGACACCCCCAGCGTGCGGTAGCCGACAGCCGCCAGCCGGGCAGGAAGCCAGCGCTCGGCGACCTCGCCCTGTACCGGCCTGGGCCGGGGCCGGCCCTGCTCGTCGAACAGGTTCGCGCGCCACACCCCGTGCTCGCTGGGGGCGAGCCCGGTCAGCATCGAGGCGTGGGCGGGCGGCGTCCAGGGGGCCGTCGACGTCGCCCTGGGGTAGGTGCGCCCCTGGCGGGCCGCCGCGGCCAGCGGGGACCCGTGGGTGGCGAGCAGGTCGGCCCTGGTCGTGTCGGTCACGACGAGCAGCAGGCTGGGACCGTTCATTGGCCCTTCCTGGTGAGCATCACGAGGACGGTCCGGGCGGCGATCTCCAGGTCCAGCAGCAGCGAGCGGTGCTTGAGGTAGTACAGGTCGTACTCGTGGATGATCCATTTGTCGCGGACGCTGTCGCTGTAGCCGAAGCGGACCACCGCCCAGCCGGTCACCCCTGGCCGGACGAGGTGGCGGCGGTCGAAGAAGGGGATCGCCCGGCCGAGCAGGCGGACGAACACCGGGCGCTCCGGCCGCGGGCCGACCAGGCTCATCTCGCGGCGCAGCACGTTGAAGAACTGCGGAAGCTCGTCGAGGTGGGTGGAGCGCAGCAGCCGGCCCAGGCGGGTCACCCGCTCGTCGTCCGCGGAGGCCCACACCGGCCCCTCGGCCTCGGCGTCGACCCGCATGGTGCGGAACTTCCAGATCCTGAACGACCGGCCGCCCAGCCCGATGCGCTCCTGCCGGTAGAACACCGGCCCACCGTCGTCCAGTCGGTAGACCAGCCACACCAGCGGGACCAGGAGCAGGGCCAGCAGGGTGCCGATGGCGCCGGCGAGGAGGTCGACGGCCGCCTTGATGGCCGTGTAGACCGGGCGCCGCCGCAGCGGCCGGTCGAACAGGAACCACGACTCGTCCAGGTCGTCGAGCATGGCCCGACGCCGGGTCTGCTCGTACTGGTCGCGGGGCCGCAGGAGCCGGGCCCCGTCCAGCGCCAGCCGAGCGAGCTGATCGGCGGTCGTGGAGTCACGCAGGACCTCGTCGGTCACGACCAGCGACCGGCCACGGCCGCTGCGCGGCAGCTCGGCCACCCGCGGCGCCAGGCGGTCGCCGTCCAGCCACACATCCCGCCGCTCAGCCGAGAGCATGGACGTCCTCGGCTGGCTGGGGCTCCTCGGCGGTGGCCAGCTCGGCGGCCACCCAGAGCAGCGCGAACAGGACGATCGCGTGCCGGTAGTGGAACACCTCGTGGAAGAAGCCGTCGGTGACGGTCGCGACCACCCCGGCCCCGAGGGCCGCCGCCCCGATGCCCTGCTGACGGCCGGCGAGCACCGCCCACCCCGCGCGGCGGAGCAGCGCGCCGTACAGCAGCAGCAGCCCGGTCAGGCCGAGGATGCCCCGCTCGATCAGGAAGGCCAGATAGTCGTTGTGGAGCGAGTGGACGGCCAGGGTGCCCTTGCGGCTGACGCTGCCGTTGGAGATCTGCAGCTGCGCCTTGGCCGACCCGGGGCCGACCCCGATCAGCGCCCGCGGCCCCGCCGTGGCCACCGCTTCTGACCACAGGCCGAGCCGGCCGGTCAGCGTCTTGCCGGCCCGTCCCACGCTCTGGTCCAGCGGGCCGCCCTGGGCGCGGTCGGCCACCGTCTGCACGTCGGTCACGCCGAACCGCGGCAGCCCGGCGATCAGGAGCAGCCCCGCCACCAGCAGCGAGGCTGCCAGCAGGCCACCACCGAGCAGCCCGCGGACCTGCGCGGCGGTGTGACCGCCGCGCAGGTAGGCCCCGACGGCCAGCACCGCCCCACCGGCCCCCAGCCCGAGCAGGCCACCGAGGGAGCCGGTGGCGAACTCGCCGAGCAGCAGCCAGCCGGCGGCCAGCATCCGGACCGGCCGCCGCCGCGGCCACGGCGATGCCAGCAGCACGAACAGGGAGGCGACCAGGTAGCTGGCGGCCAGGTTGGGGTTGTTGCCGGTGGGGCCGGAGGCGCGCTTGGCGTCCGGCCTGACCCGCAGGAGCTCGCCGAGCACCGGAGGCAGGACCTGGTAGTGCGCCGCGATCAGGATGGCCGCCCAGACCAGCGCGGCCACCGTCCACACGACCAGCACGGCGCGCACGGCCGGGGCGTCCAGCTGCAGGTGGTTGGTCATCGCGACCAGCAGCAGCAACAGGTAGGTGTCGACCAGCAGGGTGAGCAGCCCGGTGCGCGGATGCTGGCTGAACGCCAGCGCCAGCAGGCTGCCGGCCAGGATCAGGGCGAGCGCCGGCCAGGCCGGCACCTCCAGGCGCCGGCCCCGCTGGATCAGGGCCAGCAGGGTCAGCACCAGGAACCCGGCGGCGAACAGGTCGACGGGAGCGGTGTTCCCGGGCCCGCGTGGCACCAGCAGCGGCAGGAACGCCACCGTCAGCCAGAGCAGAAGCCTGGTCACGGGACCGGTACCTGCTTCGCCGCGAGCGCCTCGCGATAGGTGCCGTCCAGCCCCGCGAGCATCTCGTCCACGTCGAAGCGGCCGGCGACCCGGGCCGCGCCGGCCATGCCCAGCGCCGCCCCCCGGTCCGGCAGGGCGAGGACGTCCAGGATCTTGTCGGCCAGCAGGTCCGGGCGCCCGGCTGGCACCAGATGACCGGTGACCCCGTCGACAACCAGGTCGGGGATGCCGTTGACGGCCGTGGCGACGACCGGCCGGGCGGCCAGCACGGCCTCGGTGAGTGCTCGGCCCAGGCCTTCCCAGAGTGAGCTGAACGCCACCACGTCCATGGCCGCGAACAGATCGGGCACGTCGCCGCGATAGCCGAGGAGGTGGAGGCGGGGGTGGCCGGCCGCTGCCGCCTCCACCTGGCCGCGCAGGGCGCCGTCCCCGACGACCAACGCGTGCGCGTCGGTCGCCCTGGCGAGGACCTGGCGGGCGGCGGCCACGAAGTCCAGGGGGGCCTTCTGTTCCATGAAGCGGGTGACGGTCCCGAACGTCGGGGCGTCGGCCGGGATGCCGACGGCTGCCCGGCCGCGGGCCCGGTCGCCCCGCCGGACGGCCTCGGCGGGCACGCCGCTGACCACGACGCGCAGCTGCTCGGGCCGGGCGATCCCCAGATCGATGGCCTCGTCCGCGTTGGCCTGGCAGACGGCGATGATCCGGTCGGCGAGGCGACCGGCCAGCCGCTCGACCGCCAGGAGGACGCGGCGCTGCAGCGTCGGCATTCGGTCGTTCACCGGGAAGGCGTGGATGGTGTGCACCACCACGGGGACTCGTCGGCAGCGGGCGGCCAACCGGCCGAGGACGCCGGCCTTGGCGGTGTGGGTGTGCACCACGTCGTACCGTCCGGCCAGGCGCCAGAGCGTGACCGCGGCGCGCAGGTCACCGAGCCGGCCGAGCTCCCGGCAGAGGCCGGGGACGACGATCAGCCGGTCCGCGGCGTCGCGGGCCCGCCCCTCCAGGGCGCCGTGGCCGGCGGCCAGGTCGACCTGGTAGCGGGAGCGGTCCAGCCCGGCCACCGACAGCAGCGTGTTGTCGGTGGCGCCGCCGGGGCCGAGGTGAGTGATCACGTGCAGCACCCGCACCCGCCGGGCTGGGTCACGGCCGGCGGCCCCCCGGTCGATCCGGGTGGCCGGTGCGGTCTGGCTCACCCGATCACCTGCCCGCTGGCCAGGAGGCGCCGGCGGCCCATCAGCCAGCTCGCCTCGGCGGTCAGGCCCTCGACGAGCTGGACCTGCGGCCGGTAGCCGAGCAGCGCCTCGGCCCGGGTGCCGTCGGCGCCGGTGTGACGCGCGTCGCCCGCCAGGGCGGGGCGTCGTTCGATCTGGAGCCGGCAGCCGGTGACCTGCCCGATGGTGTCGATCGCCTCCTGCAGCGTGACCCGCCGGCCGCCGCCGACGTTGATCGCCTCGGCGCGGACCGGCGCGGTCATGGCGAGCAGGTTGGCCTGGACCGCGTCGGCCACGTAGGTGAAGTCGCGGGTCTGCTGGCCGTCGCCGTACACCGGGATCGGCCGTCGCTCCAGCGCAGCCTCCAGGAAGCGACGGAAGCCCATGTCGGGCCGCTGGCGTGGTCCGTAGACGGTGAAGTACCGCAGCGTCGCCACCGCCATGGACGGCGCCGCCTGGGCGTAGGCCAGGCACAGATGCTCGGCGGCCAGCTTGGTGACGCCGTAGGGCGACACCGGTCGGGTCACCGATTCCTCGGTGGTCGGATAGCTAGGGGCGTCGCCGTACACGCTGGACGAGGAGGCGGCGACCAGCCGGGGAACCCCCGCGCGTACGCACGCCTCCAGCAGCCGCTGGGTGGCGAGCACGTTGTTGGCCACATAGGTCGGGAAGTCCTCGCCCCAGGAGCTCCGCACCCCGGGCTGGGCGGCCTGGTGGAACACCACGCTGGCCCCGTCCAGCCAGGCGTCGAGCTCCATCCGGGTCAGGTCGTCCTCGACCAGCCAGAACCCCGGCTGCCGGCGCAGACCGGCGAGGTTGGCGCGCTTCTCGCGCGGCGAGTAGTAGGGGGTGAAGGCGTCGATGCCCACGACCTCGTACCCCCGCTCCACCAGGGCCTCGGCCAGGAAGGAGCCGATGAACCCGGCAACGCCGGTGACCACCACGTAGCCGGGGTCGGGCCGTGCCGGCAGACTCATTGCAGATACCCCAGGCTCTCGAGCGCCCGTCGCACGCCGGCGTCGGGCAGGTCCTCGGCCTCGCCGTCGGCGGTGCCGTCGCGGCCGATGGCGGCCAGCCGGTCGGCCAGCTCGCGTGCCTCCCCAGGCCGCTCGCCGGCCAGATCGTGCAGCTCGCCCGGGTCGCTGGCCAGGTCGTGCAGGACCACCGACCCGTCCGAGCCGACCACCAGCTTGCGCCCGTCGGCCAGGCGTAGGGCGCGGAGTGCGCGGTCGAAGCGGCGGAACGGGGCCGGGTCGCCCCGCCGGGCGTGGGCCTCCATGGTGGGCTGGGGGCCGAGGTACTCGGCCAGCACCCAGGGCCGGGGGCCGGCCTGGAGCGGCCGCCCGAGGCCGGGGGCCTCGGGCGTGCCCTCGCCGGCCGCGGCCATGACGGTCGGCGCGACGTCCACCAGCTGCCGCAGGCCCGGGTGGACGCCGGCGTGCTCGCGTCCGGGCCAGCGGACGGCGAGGGGTACCCGCAGCAGCGCCTCCCCCAGGGAGTACTGGTGGTCCATGAGGCCGTGTTCGCCCAGGTGCTCACCGTGGTCGCCAGCGACCACGGTGACGGTGTCCTCGAGCCCGAGCGTCTGGTCGAGGCCCTCGAGCAGCCGGCCGACGACGTCATCGAGGTGCGCCAGCTCGGCGGCGTACAGGCCGCGCAGCAGCTGGAGCTCCCGCTCGCCCATGGGCACGCGTCCGCCGACAAAGGCCCAGGGGTCCTGGTTGAGCCGCCGCGCCTGGCGGCCGGCCTGGGCGAGGGCGGATCGGCGGTAGCGGCGGGGAGGCCAGTAGGGCAGGTGGGCGTCGAGCAGGTTCACGAACAGGAAAACCGGCCGCCCGCGGCTGGCCAGCTCGCGGGCGAGTGCCACCGAGCGGCGGGCGGCCCGCTCGCCCCCGAGGCGGCCGCGCCGGCGCCACAACAGGTGGTGCAGGGTGTTGACGGCGCTGGCGGCGAGGCCGCCGGCCCGTGCCTGGCGCAGCGCCTCGCCCAGGTCGGTGCGTCCTCCCGCCCGGCCGGCCCGACGGACACCGGCCAGGTCGCCACCCCGGTCGACCAGCTGCCAGGCCCGGACGAACCGCTCGAACCCGCGGTCCAGCCCGAACTCTGGCCCGACCCAGGCGTTGGCCGAGACGGCGCCGGTGGCGTACCCGGCGGCGCCCAGCCCAGAGGCCAGCGTGGGCAGCTCCCGACCGAGCCGGCGGTGACGCTCGTGGCAGCCGTGGCGCCACACCCAGGACCCGGTGAACAGGCTCGCGTGCGAGGGCAGGGTCCACGGCGAGGGGCTGTAGGCGTCCGGGTAGACAGCCGCCTGGCCGGCGAAGGCCTGGAGCTGGGGCATGGCGGACGGGTCGGGTGCGCCGAGCCCGGCCCCGTCGGCCCGGACGGTGTCCAGGACCAGCAGCACGACATGCGGGCTGCCCTTCACCGCGGGCCGACCCCGGCCGGCTGGGGCGCCGGGCTGGCCCGGCGCCGGCTCCCGTCCAGCACGCTGTCGCCCTGGAATCCCTGCGGCTCGATCCCGAGCAGCTCGACGATGGTCGGGGCGAGGTCCTGCAGCTCGTAGGGGCCCTCGCGGAGGGCGCGGCCGGCCACGAACAGATGGGCGTCCTCGAGGGTGTGCATGCCTCCCAGCCCCGCGGCCGGCGGGCCGAACACCGCCCGCGCGGCCGTGGCGCCTTTCAGCTCGTAGCCGGGCTTGAGCGTGAGCACCAGGTCCGGGCCGTGCGCCGCGTAGGGCCCGTGGTAGGCGTCGTCCCGCCGCACGACCTGGCCGTAGACCAGCTCGCCGGTGTCCGGGTCGCGGAGCTCGGCCAGGTCGCCGGCCAGCTGCTCCACCACCGCGTCGGCCCGGTCGCTGGGCACGCTGCCGCGTGGCCGACCGCCGGCCCGGTTGACGTAGAAGCGGCCTGGGTCGAGCGAGTAGGCCGTCGACGCCGGGCTGATCCGGCCCATCCCCTTGGGCTCGTCCACGTCGAAGGCGAGGTAGCCGCGCTCGCGCAGCCAGGCGTTGGTGAACACGTCCATGCGCTCGGCCGTAAAGCCGTGATCGGACATGCTGACCAGTCGGGTGCCCGAGGGCAGGGCGTCGACCAGCCAGCCCACGAACCGGTCGATGGCGGCATGGAACCGGTGGAACAGGTCGACCGCTCGTCCCTCGCCGGCCGCCATCGCATTCCACAGGAAGTGGTACAGGCGGTCGGTCTCGGTGACCACGGCGATGAACAGGTCCCAGCGCTCCTCGGTCAGCAGCATCCGGACCGTGTCCACCCGCCGCTCGAAGGTGGTGAACAGGTCCGCCTCCAGCGCCTCGAACGCGCCCCGGGCGGCCCAGGCGTCGAGGTCGATGCGGTAGCCCAGGCGGCGCAGGCGGGCCAGCAACTCGGGAGGATGGACGGCCCGCTCGATCGAGGGGGCCACGAAGCCCGACACAAGCACCCCCTCCATGGGCTGGGCGGGATAGGTTCCAGGGACGTTCAGGACCACCGAGCGCCGGCCGCTCCGGCCGACCACATCCCAGATCGTCGGCACGCGCACGTCCTGGTAGTTGGGGAAGCGGAAGTCGTGGCTGTCGGGTTTGCAGTCCATGAAGCCGAACACGCCATGGCCGCCGGGGTCGCGACCGGTGAAGAAGGTCGTCCAGGCCGTGGAGGACACCGACGGCAGGGAGGACCTGAGCGGCACCAGGCTGCCCTCCTGGAACAGCGCGGCCAGGTTGGGCAGGCGGCCGGCCGCCACCTCCTCCCGCAGGTAGCTGTGGGGCGTCCCGTCCAGGCCGAGGACGAACACCCGGTCGCGCCCGCGCTCGCGAATCCGGCCCAGCAGTCTCACGGTGGCCCTCCCGCCTCAGCCGAGGTAGCCGAGCGCCTCCAGGCGGGCGGCCACCTCGTCCTCCTCGCTCGGCGAGTACACGTCCTCGTCGTCGGCCAGGCGGTCCTCGGGCTCCGGCTCGCTGGGCGTGTGGTCGATGGTCATGCGAGCACCCTCCCTCGCTGGCCCGGTGGGGCGGGCAGGCGGAACAGGGACTGCAGCGTCGGGGCCACGTCGTAGATGGACAGGTCGTCGCGGCGCCCGGTCGGCAGACCGTCGCCGGCCAGGACGAAGACGCCCTGGTCGGCGTGGTTGGCGTCGTCCGGGCCGGTGTCGTTGTCGAAGGTGTAGAGCCCCTGGCCGAGGCCGAGCGAGCCGACCGCGCGCCAGCGCAGGTCGCCGAAGTACACGATCAGGTCGGGCGCGACGCCGCGGACCTCCGGGTACAGCTCCTCGGGCCGGAACGCGCGCGTGCCCATGGGCCGACCGAGGTGGTCGACCAGTCCTTCCAGACTGTCGATGAGCTGGTCGCGGACCGTCTCGTAGTCGGCGGCCGGCACGGTGCCCTGTGGTTCCCGGCCCTCCACGTTGAGGAACAGGCGGCCGTAGTAGCCGCCGTCGCCCCAGGCGGCGGTCCGGGACCAGTCGATCTTCGCCTTGCCGATCGGCGTCGGCCCGCCGGGGGCTTCGGCCAGGGTCAGGAGCCCCTCTCGGACCAGCCACTCGTTGAAGCAGAAGCCGCCGACCATCGCCTGGCCGCCGTGGTCGCTGACGACCAGGACCGTGGTCCCGTCGGGAAGGACCTCCAGGAAGTCGGCCAGGTGGCGGTCCACCGCCCGGTAGTAGTCCCGGAACACGTGTGCGTACGGGTTGCCCGGCCGGTACTTGGGGTGGTCGGGAACGCAGTGCTGCCAGAAGCCGTGGTGGAGCCGGTCCGGCCCCATGTCCACGAACGCGAGGAAGTCCCAGGGCCTGGTCGTGGCCAGATGCCTGGCCAGCGCGAAGCGCTGCTCGGTCATGTCGAACAGCTCCTGGGCGATCCTGTCCTTGTCCTTGGTCCGGAAGTCGGCCACGTCGAGGGTGTAGCCACCGGTGACCCGCTGGACCTCCTGGCGCAGCTCGGGAGGGAACGTGAACTGGGCGTCGGTCGAGGGGGCCAGGAAGCACGAGACCAGGGAGCCCCGGACTCGCGGCGGGGGATAGGTGCCGGGCACGCCGAGGACAACGCTCTCGCGGCCGGCCTGACCGAGCAGGTCCCAGAGCCGCGGGACCCGGATCGCCCGGGAGGTGGCGAACGCCAGCTGGTCGTACCCGTGGTCGCGGCGGTTGCGGAAGCCGTACACGCCCAGCTCGCCCGGGGTACGCCCCGATAGCATGCACGACCACGCCGGAACGGTGATCGGTGGAGCGGTGCTCTCCAGCGGCCCCCACATCGCCCCCTGCCGCAGCGCCGTCAGGGTTGGCATGTCGCCCGCGTAGCGATCGAAGAGCAGCTCGGGGGTCCCACAGTCGAGACCGATCAACGCGATTCCCATCGGCAATCCTCGCAGCGCCGCCTGGTATCGAGCTGAAGCCTATGCGGGGCAGACGCGACAACCGACGCCCCATTGGCGTAATGGGCCACTACGAACGGTCGCGCGCCCTGAGCCTGCGCGGGGTCAGAGTAGGAGCTCCTCGTCCACCAGGCGGGCGCTGGACTCCGGCGACCCGGGAGCGAAGGTGTAGGTGGGCGCCCTGGCGCACAGCCGCACGAGCGCCTCCATGCCGGCCTGGAACCTCGCGGGCACCCGGTGGAGCTGCGCGCACAACCGCTCGAGCGCCTCCCGCCGGGCCAGCGGCGCGAGCCGGGGCCGTCCGTCCGCACCAGAGGACTCGAGGAACACCAACGCGCCGGCGTCGGCGGCGACCCGGGATGCGCGCCCGCCGAGCAGGAGCTGAGGTTCGGCGCGCCATTCGACCTCGCCTGCGCGCGTCCGGAAGGGCGTCAGGGCCGGGTGGGCCACATCGATCCCCAGCAGGCCGAGCGCCTGCCGGTCCAGGAGCAGGGCCTTGGGGAACGGGGCGACCAGCAGGTCCTCCGGGTCAAGGGGGACGATCTCGTCCGCGAGCAGCCATGCCCCGCGGGCCAGCATGGCCACCGTCAGGAGGGCCTTGCCCGCGCTCGGCTCCGACAGCAGCAGGACCGCCTGACCGGCCCGGCCCACCGCGGTGCCGCGGAGGTACAGCCATCGGTCCAGCGGGGGCACCCACAGCGGTGGGAAGAGCGGCTCCTCCCCGGTCCACCGCTGGACGAGGTCGCCCACGATCACGGCGGCCTCGCCGGGCTGGGGATGGTCGCCGTCGTCCGGGCAGCCGACGGCCACGGTGACGTCCGCGGCGGCCGGCCGGACCCGGAACGCCGCGTACAGCATGGACCACTGCCGCAGCAGGCTCACGCTGGACGAGATGACACGAATCCTCGCGTCGAGGATCTCGAACATCGCCTGCACCGAGGCATCGTCCCCATCCGCCAGGCCGTTCGGGAGCCGCAACAGCGCGGCGTCGTTCATCGACTGGCCTCCTCGAGCAGCTCGGCCGCCTTCAGGAAGGCGAGGACTCGGAGGAGGCCCGGAGCGACAGTGGCCTCCTCGGCCTCATAGCGACTGGCCAGCTCGGACACGATCTGGTGGGCGCTCCGCCGCCCGTCGCAGAGCTCCCAGCTTGCCCAGGCGGTTGGGTTGAGGACGTAGGCGGCCTTGCCGGTGACGTCGATCAGCACCTGATCCTCGTCGAGGCGGCGGGCGACCGCGGGCCGCCGGTCGAGGGGCCGCCGGTCGAGCGCCGTACCGGTGCCGGCTCCCGCCGACGTCTGCCGGCTGGCTGCCTGATCCGGCGCCGTCCGCGCCTGAGGGTGCACCACCCAGACCCGAGGCTCCTCCCAGGCGAGGGCTCTCCCCTCGTCCTCGGGGAGCTCAGGCCGGCTCGTCCTTCGAACGCGAAGCACCGAGAACCTCGCTTTCGTCGTACTGCCACTGGGCTGCGACGGCCTTGCCGCGACCGAGGGCTGGCGGCTGCGGCTGAAGGTCGCCGCGGGCTTGGCGCCTGCGGCCGGGCCGGTGCAGCTCGTGGCCGCCAAGCACGCTGCGGGCGGTGCCTACGACCACGGCTCCCAGCACCGAGTGCTCGGCCCGTGAGAGGCCGGCGGTCAGTGCCCGCAGCGACCGCACGCGGGTGGTTCCCGATCGCGCCACCAGCACCACCGCGTCGGCGCTGTCGGCCAGAAGGAGCGCGTCGGCCAGCGGTTGCGCGGGCGGCGTATCGATCACGATGAGCCATTTGAACTCGCGCAGGGAGGTCATCAGCCTCGCCCACGTGGGGCTCGCCAGCAGCTGGGCCGGGTTGCGGGTCGGGGTTCCTGCGGGCATCACCATCAGCCTGTTGGTCGCCGACCACAGCAGGGTGACGGGATCCCGCTCGTCGCCCTCGAGCAGATGGGCCAGGCCGTCGGTCCGCCTGATGGGGAAGATGGGCTCGACGCCCGGCCTACGCAGGTCGCCGGAGACCAGCAGCACCTGCCGGTCCTGGTGGGCGAGCGCGTAGGCCAGGTTCGCGGCCAGGGTCGACCTGCCCTCACGACGGTCGGGTGAGACCACGGCGATCACCTTGACCTCGTCGCCGAGCCCTCGCCGCTCGAGCTCGGCCGCCACCCTCCGGTAGCCCTCGGCGGCCGGGCTGAACGGGTCACGGGCGACCGGGAGCCGGCGGCGGGAGCCGACCCCGGCCCGGGGTACGGCCCCGATCGGCTCCGCGAAGGTCGCCCGCTCCAGGTCGTCGACGGTCACGACCTTGGGGCGGGCCGCTTCGACCACCAACGCCAGACCGACGCCGGCGGCCAGGCCGAGGAGCAGGCCGAGCACCAGGAACACCGACATGGCGATCGGCTGGTCCGCCCGCGCGATCGTCGGCGAGCTGAGCACGGCCGTCCGGGGGCCGAGGAAGAGCAGCTGCCGGCGGGCGGTGTCGATCGCCTCTGTCTGTGCTTTCCACCGGTCGGTGGCCAGCCGGAGCTGGGTCGAGGTCGCCGTCGACGGCGAACGGTGCAGGGCCGGGTCCGACTCTTTGTCGGCGCGTGTCGACCAGAAGACGATCGACGCCTTGAGGTTCTCGAGCTGCTTGGTCATGGTGCCGAGGGCCCGCCTGGTGAGGGCGGCGTCGTCCGCGTTCCGCTTGCGGACCAGGGCGTCGGCGTAGCGCCGGATGACCAGGGCCGCGAGGCCGGGGTCGCGGTCGGTGTACGACAGGTCGAACTGGGTGGACCCGGGGACGGCCACGGGCTCGATGCGGTCGGCCAGCGCTCCTGGCCACTGCTGCTTCGGTACCTGCTTGACCGCCGAAAGACTCGCTGCCCTGGCGCCCAGCTGGTGAAGCACGGTCCGGCTGACGTTCAGGTCCTGCAGGGGGCTGGCCGGTGTCGTGTTGCTCTGGCGCTGCGGCGTCGAGCCGTCGGATGGATTCGAGGGCGCCAGCAGACTCGACGCCAGGGGCTTGACGTCGACACGGACCGTGGCCCGGTAGCGAGGCGGCGACGCGACCTTGGGCAGGGCCACGTAGCCGAACGCCAGCCCGGCGACCAGCCCTAGGGCGACGAGGTACTTTCGGCGCCACGCAGAGCGCAGGTGGTCGGCCAGTCCGGGGTCATCGCGACGGGTCATTCGATCTCCTGGTGGCGCCCTCACGTGACGGCCGGCAGCTCGTCGGCCCGTTCCATCGCGAAGGTTGCCGCCTCCAGGCGCGAGTGGATGTCGAGCTTCTCGAGGATGTTCTGGACGTGGGTGCGGACCGTGTGTGGGCTGATGTAGAGGACGCTTCCGATCGACTCGTTGCTCCAGCCCTGGCCGAGCAGGGCGAGCACCTGGCGCTCCCGCAGCGACAGACGTTGGACCGGTGACTCGCTCACCCAGTGCTGCGCGTCCAGGAGCTGACGGAGCACCCGCGGCAGGGTCGCCTTCGGCCCCAGCTCACCGTCTCCCACGGCGCTGTCCACGGCGCTCGCCACGGTGGCGGGGCCGCTGGTCTTCAGGACGACGCCGAGCGCGCCGGCGCTGACGGCGTCCACCAGGAGCTTCAGGTCCATCTCGAGGGCCAGGACAAGCACCTTGAGGTCGGGCCGCTCGGCAAGCGCCTGCTCGATCACGGTCGGCGTGCCCGACATGGCGACGCCCGCGTCGAGTAGCAGGACATCGGGTCGGAGCCGGCGTACGGCCAGAGGAATCTCGTCGTGGGCCGAGCACCGGCCGACGACCTCGTGTCGGCCATCGCTGGTCAGGAGCGCCTCGAGTGCCTGGTTGAGGAGCGGTTGACGGTCGGCGGTAAGCACCCTCGCCATGATCATCACCCAACGCCATCCGTCTGGAGAGTTACGGACTCGGGCAGCGTGTTCCGTTGGACTGCTCAACGGATACGCTCGACGAACTATCGGTGGACTACGACGATAGGGGGATTCTCAGGAGGCTGAGTCGAGGAGACAGTGGCCTTCGAGCCAGGCCAGGACTTGGTGGACCGAGTCGTCGACGCTTTGGGTGTCGGTGTGCAGGGTGATCTCGGGGGCCAGGGGTGGCTCATAGGGGTCCGATACCCCGGTGAAGTGCTGGAGCTGGCCGGCCAGGGCCTTGGCGTACAGCCCCTTGGGATCCCGCTGGGCGCAGATGGGCAGGGGGGCGGCCACATGGACCTCCACGAACACCTCCACGCTGGCCCTCACCTGGTCGCGGGCCTGACGGTAGGGGCTGATGGCGGCCACCAGCACCACCACCCCATGCTTGGCCAGCTTGGCGGCGACATAGCCGATGCGGGCGATGTTGGTGTCCCGATCGGCCCGGCTGAAGCCCAGGCCTTGGCAGAGGTTGGTGCGGACCTCGTCGCCGTCCAGCAGCTCGACCCGGTGGCCCCGTTCGGCCAGGGCCGGGGCCAGCTTGGCGGCCACGGTCGACTTGCCCGCCCCCGACAGCCCGGTCAGCCAGACCACGAACCCGGTGTCAGTCCTCGTCACCACAGCAGCATGCCTTTCGTCTCAGGTGCGGTAGGCGTCGATCAGCAGCTCGGCCACCTCGGCCCGGGAGAACTCCGGCGGGGGCAGCCGGCCCGCGGCCAGCAGGGCCCGGACCTGGGTCCCCGACAACGCCACCTGCTGATCCTCGGGGTGGGGGCAGGTCTTGGCCGTGGCCATGGCCCCACAGCGCCGGCACCAAAAGGCGTTGTCAAAGCGCAACGGCACGATCCCCAGGTCCTCTGGGGGCAGGCTGGCCAGCAGCTGCTGGGCCTGGAAGGGCCCGTAGTAGCTGCCCACCCCGGCGTGGTCGCGGCCCACGATGAAATGGCTGCAGCCGTAGTTCTTGCGGACCAGGGCGTGCAGGACCGCCTCCCGGGGGCCGGCATAGCGCATCGGAGCGACCAGGGCAGAAAGCAGCACCCGGCCGGCCGGGAAATAGCCGAGCACCGCCTCGTAGGCCCGCATGCGGACGGTGGCCGGCACATCGCCCTCCTTGGTCGGCCCGACCAGCGGATGCAACAACAGCCCGTCCACCATCTCCAGGGCACACTTCATCAGGTACTCATGGGCCCGGTGGACCGGGTTGCGGGTCTGGAACCCGACCACCGTCTGCCAGCCCCGCTCGGCAAACACCGCCCGGGTCTGGGCCGGGGTCAGGGCCCGAGCCCCCACCGGCCCCTCCAAGGGCTCGACCACCGCCCAGATGGGCCCGGCCACCGCCCGGGCCGGGGCGGCCAGGACCCGGGCCACCCCCGGATGGGCCGGATCGGTGGTGCCATAGACCAGCTCGGCCTCGGCGGTGCGGTCGCGGTCGAACACCTCGGCCACCTCCAGCAGCCCCAGCAGCCGCCCCCTGGGGTCACGCAACCCCAGCCGGTCGCCCTGGACCCGGAGGCCGTCGGGCAGGCCCAAACACACCGGAATGGGCCACAACAGCCCCTCGGGCAGCCGCATCGACTCCAGGACCGCGTGGTGCTCCTTGGCCCCCATGAACCCAGCCAACGGGCTGTAGGCCCCCGTCGCCACCGCCCGCAGATCCGCCGCCTCGGCCGCGGTCACCACCAACGACCCCACCGGACCCGAGGCCAGCCCCGCCGCCTCCCCGGCCTCCAAACACCGATCCACCAACACCCCACCATGGGCCAAGGCGCCGCTCGGACCGGTCAACGTCTGCTCGCTCATGGCCAGCGAGCCTACGGGCTGGGGTGCACCGGTCAGAGAGTCGCTCGGCGTAATTGGCCGCTACGCCATGTTGTGGTTGCCAGCGGGACGGCAGGTCGATGAACCGCCCCGCCACCGGCGTCAGCCGATCGTGACCGAGGAGGCGGCCCCCGCCGGGCGCGGGACCGCGGCGAACATCGACTGGCCGAGCCACCGGGGGACGTTGCTGTGCGCCCGGCGGGGCCGGTGACCTCGACCCGGCCGCCGCGCGTGGACGGCGACCCCCACTCGATCGAGCTGGCCCGCGGGCGGGTCGCCGACCGCGTGGACCTGGTCTGCAGCCCGCTCGAGCAGTTCCGGCTGGACCGGCCGGCGGCGCTGGTCGTCAACAACATCTCCATGCACGAGTGCCGCGACATCGACCTGGTCACCGGGAACGTCCTGGCCGCCCTGGAGCCCGGCGGCTGGTTCGTGATCTCCGACTTCCCGTCCCCGACACCGAGGAGGGCCTGCGCAGCGTCCCCGGCCGGGTCATGGGCGCCATCCAGTTCTTCGAGGCCCAGATCGACGACCAGCTCCTGCCCCGCGCCTGGTTACGACGACCTGCTGGCCCGCCACGGCTTCACCGACCTGGGGTCGGCCAGCCTCACGCCGATGCGCGCCCTGACCTGGGGTCGCCGGCCGCTGCGGTAGGCCGGGAGGCGACGGTCGGGGGCTGTGGACAACCGCCGCCGCGCCGTTCCGCCGTGCGCTACGCTCCCCCTCCGGAGGAGGTGGGATGGGCGGCGGGGTGCCGGAGGGAGTGCAGGGGCCGGTCCGGGCAGTGCTCGAGGGGCTGCCGGCTCGGGATGTGGACCTGTTCCTGGTCCGGCTGCGCCGCTGGTGGGGTGACCTGGTCGAGGGGCTGGGGGGGCCGTACGGGGAGCGGCACGACCTTGATGGGCTGGTGGAGCGGGTGGCGGTGCTGCTGGCCGAGCGGTACCGGGAGCGGGACGAGGAGCTGAAGCTGCTCGACCTGGAGCGGAGTATCCGGCCCGACTGGTTCCAGGACCCGGCGATGGTGGGCTACGTCTGCTACACGGACCGGTTCGCGGGCACCCTGGAGGGGGTCGGTGGGCACCTCGACTATCTGGAGGAGCTGGGCGTCCGCTACCTGCACCTGATGCCGCTGCTGGCGCCGCGCGAGGGTGACTCCGACGGCGGCTACGCCGTGCGCGACTACCGGGCCGTCGACCCCCGGCTGGGGACCATGGAGGACCTGGAGCGGCTGTGCGGGCTGGCCCGGCGGCGGGGGATCAGTGTCTGTGTCGACCTGGTCCTCAACCACTGCGCCGCCGAGCATGGGTGGGCGGTGGCGGCCCGGGCCGGCGACCCCGAGGCCGAGGCGATGTTCTGGGTGTTCCCCGACCGGGAGCTGCCCGACGCCTACGAGCGGACCCTGCCCGAGGTCTTCCCCGACTTCGCCCCGGGCAACTTCAGCTTCGTCCCCGAGTCCGGCCGGTGGGTCTGGACCAGCTTCAACTCCTTCCAATGGGACCTGAACTGGTCCAACCCACGGGTCTTCGTCGAGATGGTCGACGTCCTGCTCAACCTGGCCAACCGCGGCGTCGAGGTGCTGCGGCTGGACGCGGTCGGGTTCATCTGGAAGCGGCTCGGCACCAGCTGCCAGAACCAGCCCGAGGTCCATGACCTGCTCCTGGCCCTGCGGGCCTGCGCCCGGATCGTCGCCCCGGCGACGGCGTTCAAGGCCGAGGCGATCGTGAGCCCCAAGGAGCTGGCCGCCTACCTGGGCGTCGGCCGCCACCACGGCCGCATCTCCGACCTGGCCTACCACAACAGCCTGATGGTGCAGTTCTGGTCGGCGGTGGCGACCAGGGACGCCCGCCTGGCCACCCTGGTCCTCGGCCGGCTGCCGGCCAAGCCGGCCTCCACCGCCTGGGCGACCTACCTGCGCTGCCACGACGACATCGGCTGGGCCGTCCTGGACGAGGACGCGGCCGCGATCGGCTGGAGCGGGTTGGCCCACCGCCGCTTCCTGGCCGACTTCTACGCCGGCAAGTTCCCCGGCAGCTTCGCCCGCGGCGAGGTGTTCCAGGACAACCCGACCACCGGGGACCGGCGCACCAGCGGCACCATGGCCAGCCTGGCCGGGCTGGAGGACGCCCTGGCCGCCGGCGACCCGAGCCTGGTCGACCTGGCGGTCCGCCGGATCCTGCTCGGCCATGCCCTGATGTTCGGCTACGACGGCATCCCGCTGCTCTACATGGGCGACGAGCTCGGCATGCTCAACGACCACGGCTACCTCGACGACCCGGCCCTGGCGGCCGACAACCGCTGGCTGCACCGCCCGGCGATGGACTGGGAGCTGGCCGCCCGCCGGGCCGAGCCGGGCACCGTGGCCGAGCGCATCTTCTCCGGCCTGGTCGCCCTGGCCGAGGCCCGCCGCCGCACCCCGCAGCTTCACGCGGCCACCCCGGTGGAGGTGGTCGACCTCCAGCAGCCGCAGCTGTTCGCCTTCATGCGCCGCCACCCGCTCGGCAGCCTGCTCGCGGTCCACAACGTCACCGAGCAGCCCCAGCGCGTCAGCCCCATGGCCCTGTACCTGGTCGGCCATGACCGGCCGGCGGACCGCATCGCCGGCCGGCCGGCCCGGGTCGACCACGGCCAGGTCGTGCTCGACCCCTACCAGGCGGTCTGGCTCACCCCCACTGACGGCTAGGGTCCCGGCCGCAGCCAGCGGCGCGGGGACCTGGTGACCAGCGGCATCACCACATAGGTCATGAGGGTGAGCAGGACCAGGGGGAACAGCGCCGACCTGACCAGCAGGGGTAGGCGGCTCATCCGGGGCGTCAGGGCCCACTGGAACAGCACCACCAGCGGGTAGACGGCGATCAGCGAGACCAGCCACATCTTCCAGCGGGGCGGCGGCGGCCGGGGGGTGGCGTCCGGGCCGGGGAGGTCGAACCAGGTCTCCAGCCCGGTCGTCTGCTGGAGCTCGTGGTCCTGGTCCTCGGTGAGGCGCTCGACCCGGCCCAGCCAGCGGCCGCGCTCCTCGGACTCGGCCCAGGCCCGGAACCGGTCGCGGTCGGTGAACTTGTAGACCAGGTGGTACCAGGGGCTGCCCGGCTCGTGCAGGACCGAGGCTCCCAGGTGCCCCGGCCAGCGGGTGGCGGCGGAGATCACGCCGTGGGCCCACTCCTCGAACTCGGCTTCGCGGCCGGGCCTCACCTGCCGGCTGAACACGGCCGTCACCGGGTCGGTCCTGGCCACCCGCTCACCGGCCCGCACCTCGCCGCCCTCGCCAGGCTCCTCGGTGCCCGGCTCCGGGTTCTCGATCGCCACCTCGGCAGTGTGCCGGGCCGGTCGCGGGGACCACAACCAGGGCGACAACCAGGCGACGAGCAAGGGCGGTGCCCCGGAGGCCCAGCCCACGACGCCTCGGCGGGCCCGCCGGGCGGTACGCGCGCCTGCGTAGCCGGGGCCGCGGCGGCTACGCCCGCCGACGGATGCCCGGCTCGGGCCGGGCGCCTATCGTCGTCGGTATGGGAGCGAGCGGGCGCGTGCCGCTGGCCCGAGGCCGGGCCCTGACCATCGACGCCCTGCTCGCCGTCGGGATCGGTCTGGTCCAGGTGCTCTCACTGGTGGTCTCCGAGCGCGTCGGCCGCTCGCCCGACTGGCGGGCCCCCGACGCCCTGGCCTGGCTGCTGCTGGCCGTGGGGCCGGTCGCCCTGCTGGCCCGGCGCCGCTGGCCGCTCGGGGTGCTGGCCGTGACCGTGGCCGCCGGGCTGGCGTATGCCGCCCGCACCTACCCGGAGGGGCCGTCCCAGCTCGCCGTCTTCCCGGCCCTGTGGACCGTCGCCCTGACCGTCCCGCGGCGCCAGGCGTGGCTGGCGGCGGGCGTCACCGCACTGGAGGCCGCCGGGGTCGAGCTGGTCCTGTACGGCGACACCATGTTCGACGGCGAGCCGCTGTACGCGGCCGTCGCGGTGCTGGCCGCGATGTGGTGGGGCGAGGCGGTCCGGGCCCGGCGGGCGTACGTGGCCGAGCTGCGCGACCGGGCCGAGCGGGCCGAGCGGACCCGGGAGGAGGAGGCCCGGCGCCGGGTCGACGAGGAGCGGCTGCGGATCGCCAGGGAGCTGCACGACGTGGTCTCCCACACCATCGGGGTGATCAGCGTCCAGGCCGGGGTCGCCGCCCACCTGCTGCACCGCAGGCCCGACAAGGCCGCCGAGTCGTTGGCCGCGATCCGCCAGGCCAGCGACGAGGCCCTGGGTGAGCTGCACGCCATGCTGGGCGTGCTCCGCGAGCGCGACGGCGACGCCGGCCAGGCCCCCCTCGCCCCGGCGCCCGGCCTGGCCGAGCTGGACACCCTGGTCGCCCAGGCGGCCGGGGCCGGGGTCGAGGTCCGGGTGTCGCTGGAGGGCGAGCCGCGGCGGCTGCCGCCCGCCGTCGACCTGGCCTGCTACCGGGTGGTGCAGGAGTCGCTCACCAACGTCGTCCGCCACGCCGGGGCCAGCCGGGCCGACATCACCGTCGCCCACCACGACGGCCGGGTGGACGTCGAGGTGACAGATGACGGCAACGGCCTGGTGCCGCCTTCGGCGGCGGCCGATCCATTCCGACCGGCAGATTCGCCGGTCGGCGACCGGCAGGTTCGCCGGTCGGGACAGGGGATCCCCGGCATGCGGGAGCGGGCCAGGGCCCTCGGCGGCACCCTGGAGGCCGGCCCCCGGCCCGGGGGCGGGTTCCGGGTCCGGGCCAGCCTCCCGGTGGGCGGCCGGTGAGCCCGGTCCGGGTGCTGCTGGCCGACGACCAGGGGCTGGTCCGGGCCGGGTTCCGGGCGCTGCTGGACGACGCCGGCGACATCGAGGTCGTCGGCGAGGCCGGCGACGGGGCGGCCGCGGTCGAGCTGGCCCGCGCGACCCGGCCCGACGTGGTGCTGATGGACATCCGCATGCCGGTGCTGGACGGCCTGGAGGCCACCA
>Ga0126313_10000120_pt1 | contig 33196 bp, 26 predicted proteins | sample Plot105A_FD_89954 | JGI IMG/M metagenome (GOLD analysis project Ga0126313, IMG submission 89954) | Serpentine soil microbial communities from UC McLaughlin Reserve, CA, USA - Plot105A | ecosystem: Environmental > Terrestrial > Soil > Grasslands | place: USA: UC McLaughlin Reserve, Lake County...
CTGTCGGCCCCGCGTGGGGCCTCGTCGCGGACGCGGCGACGTTCGGCACGAGTGCGGTCTTCCTCGGGCTCATGCCGCTCCCGCCGCACTCGCGTGCGGAGATCGAGCCGTTCCTGCGCGAGCTCCGCGAGGGCTGGCGCGAGTTCACGTCGCGCGCCTGGCTCTGGCTCGGCGTCCTCTACTCGGGGCTCGGGAACATGCTGACGCTGTCGCCGTTCCTCGTCCTCGGACCGGTCGTGTCCGCAACGGAGCTCGGCGGCGCCTCCTCGTGGGCGCTGATCTCGGGAGCGTTCGCGGTGGGTGCGGTGGCCGGCGATCTGATCGCCCTTCGGTTCAGGCCGTCGCGCCCGATCCTCTGGTTCGGGCTCCTTCTCCTGCCGCTCGCGCTTCCCCCCGCCGCGATGGCGCTCGACCTTCCAGCGATCGTGATCGCCGCTCTCTCGATCATCCCGGCCGCCGGCCTCTCGCTCGCGAACACCGTTTGGATCACGACCGTCATGCGCGAAATCCCGCCCGCGGCGCTCTCACGGGTGAGCGCTTACGACTGGTTCGGCTCGCTCGCCCTCCGCCCGGCGGGGTTCGCTCTCGCCGGGCCCGCAGCCGTCCTCCTCGGCATCGATACGACGCTCTGGATCTCCGTCTGCTGGGGCGTCGGGTCGACGGTCGCGCTCCTCGCTGTACCGCAGGTGCGGGCACTGCGCGCGCGGCCGCCGGAGGAGCCGCGCGGCGAGCCGCCTCCGAGAGTCCTCCCCAGCCCCTCCTAGCGGGCCGGCGCGGCGACGCCGTGCCGGACGCGCTCCCGGGCGGTCCGATAGCGGAGTGCCTCGTACGCGACGAGCCCCACGCAGACGGCGGCGAGTCCGCCGAGCGCCGCGAGCGAGGCAAGCTCGGTGGCGACGGGGACGAGCGTCAGGCAGATCCCGGCGGCAACGAGGCGCCTGACGCTCCACGTGCCGACGTTCCGAAGACGGAACGCGATGTGTCCGAGGAGGTAGAGCGCCACACCGCCGCAGAGCGCGAAGGCGATCGGCGTCGTCAGCGGGTCGCCGACGTGGGCGAGCGTCTTCTTGACCCCGAGCGCGAGCAGGACGATCCCCGCGACCATCGGCAGGTGGAGGTAGCTGAAGGAATCCCGGGCCATCACGTTTTGGGCGCGGCCGCGCAACTGGCCGAGCTTGCGCGCGGCGACGATCGCGACGACGTCGAAGTACGCCCACCAGAGCGCTGCCGCGATCGTCAGTCCGAACAGCGCCCCGGCTCCGATGCCCGCGGTGAGCGGCAAGGAGCCAGCACTGACGCCGATCGCGACGATCGACTCGCCGAGAGCGATGATGATGACGAGGCCGTGCCGCTCGGCGAAGTGCGCGGCGTGGACGCGCCAGCCCTCCTGGCCCGTGAGTGCCGGACCCACGTAGTCGATCGCGAGGCTGACGAGCCAGAACGCGGCCTGCGCCCAGCCGTCGAAGCCCGAGGCGACGACGATCAGGATCGGCGCCCCGACCGCCGTCCACGCGAACCGCCTGACGGAGTCCCGCACGTCCGCGTCGTCGGTGGCGAGCCCGTAGAGGAGAACGTGGAGGACGCGCACGGTTACGTATGAGATCCCGAAGAGCAGCGCGTCGTCCCCGAACGCCTCCGGGGCCGCGATCGCAGCCAGGAGCATCGCTCCCATCGCCGCGAGCACCGTGAGACGGGCGCCGCCCTCGTCGGCGTCGATCGTGTTCGTGAGCCACGCGTACCCGACCCACGCCCACCAGAGCGCGCCCAGGACGAGTAGGCCCTTGCCGAGCCCGGCCCACGTGGGCTCCGCCGACATGAGGCCCGTGACCTGCGTGAGCGCGAAGACGAAGACGAGGTCGAAGAAGAGCTCGAGCGGCGAGACCCGGTGCTCGGTCTCGACGAGGTGGTCTGAGTCGCTCGCCGCCGTCACGCCTCGTCCTTCAGGAAAAGCGCCACGGACTCGACGTGCGGCGTGTGCGGGAACATGTCGACGGGACGCACGCGCTCGAGCCGGTAGCCGTGCTCGCGCGCGAACTCCTTCGCGTTCCCCGCAAGCGTCGTCGGGTTGCAGGAGACGTAGACGAGACGCGCCGCCTCGAGGCTCGCCACGCGGTTGAGCGTCTTCGACGACAGCCCGGCGCGAGGGGGGTCGAGGACGACCACATCGGGCCGCCCGGCGCGGTCCCGGAGCTCGGCGATCGCCGACCCGACCTCGCCGGCGAAGAACGCGGAGTTCGTGACGCCGTTCAGCTCCGCGTTCTCGATCGCGCAGGCGACGGACTCCTCCGAGACCTCGAGGCCCCAGACGGTCAGGGCGTCCTTCGCGAGCGAGAGCCCGATCGTCCCGGTTCCGCAGTAGAGGTCGTAGACCGTCTCCTCGCCCGTGAGCGCCGCGTACTCGCGGGCGAGGCGGTAGAGCTCCTCGCACATCTCGGTGTTCGTCTGGAGGAACGCGTTCGGGCGGATGCGGAAGCGCAGGCCGAGGATCTCCTCCTCGATCGCCTCGCCGCCCCAGAGGACGCGCGTCGGGAGGCTGGTCACCTCGGCGGGCCGGTCGTTCACCGCGTGGTGAATCGAGCGCACCTCAGGGAAGCGGCGGAGCGTCTCGACGAACGACGCCGCCGCGCCGAAGGAGCCCGGCGCGGTTACGAGGACGACGAGCGCCTGGCCGGTGTTCCGCCCCTCGCGGACGACGAGATGGCGCAGGAACCCGTGCTGTGCCTCCTGGTCGTAGGGCTCGAGCTTTTCCGTCCGCGCCCAGTCCTTGACTGCGTTTCGGATCGCGTTCCCGAGATCGGTCGTGAGCCAGCACTTCTCGACGTCGAGGACCTCGTCCCAGCGACCGGCCCGGTGGAAGCCGAGGGCGAGGCCCTCGTCGGTGGGCGCGAAGGAGTACTCGAGCTTGTTGCGGTAGCCGAAAACCGACTTCGCGCCGATCGCCGGCTCGGGCTCGACGTCCGTCAGGCCGCCGATCCGCCGCAGCGCGTCCGCGACCTGGCCCGCCTTTGCCTCGAGCTGGCGCTCGTATGCGAGGTCCTGGAACCGGCAGCCGCCGCAGGCCGGATAGTGCTGACACGGCGCGTCGACCCGCTCGGCTCGCGGCTCGACGACCTCCGTGACGATCGCCTCGGCATGACTGCGCTTGACCTTCGTGACGCGGGCGCGAACCCTGTCGCCGGGTAGGCCGCGGCGGACAAAGACGACGAACCCGTCGTGGCGCGCGACGCCGTTCCCGCCGTAGGCGAGCGAGTCGACGGTGAGCTCGATCTCCTCGTGCTCGCGGACGGGCGCAGCCATGCGCCCGATGGTACGCAAGCGGCGGCGCCGTGCCTTCCCGCTAGTGAGGAACTCTTCGATCACGTCGATCACGTCGTCCGGCTCCCAGAACGGCACGTGCATGTCTCCGGGGAGCTCGACGAAACGGGCGCCGGGGATACGCTCGGCGATATAGCGCCCCTCCTCGACGCGCGCGTCCAGGTCACCGGTGCGATGGATGACGATCGCAGGCGCCTGCACCGCCGGGAGAACGTCGCGGACGTCGGCCTTCGAGTTCATGACCACGAGGTCACGCGCGGAGCCGGGGCTTGCGGCGGCGCGTGCCCGCGCCAGGCACCAGTGTTTGAGCTGCTCGTCGGCGCTCGGCGCCATGCGGCTCATATCGGCATCGACGCCCCATTCGCGCTCGGCGGCGGCCGCGTACGCAGCGCGCTCTTCGGCCGTCTCGCACCACGGATAGTCGCCGTCGGGCCCAAGTCGCTTCGCGTACGTCCCGTAGAGCTCGAGGGCGCTGACCCGCTCGGGGTACGTCGCGGCGAACAGGACGGAAAGCGGCCCTCCCCTCCGAGTAGCCGAAGACCGCCGCACGCTCGCTGCCGGCGGCGTCCATGACGGCCCGAACGTCGTCCATCCGTGTCTCGAAGTCGGGCAGGCCGATGGCGCGGTCGGAGAGTCCGGTGCCGCGCTTGTCGAACCGGATCAGGCGTGCGAAGCCCCCGAGCCGCTCGAGCATCCGCGCGGACCCGGGGTGGTCCCAGTCGTTGTCGAGGTGGGAGACGAAGCCCGAGACCACAACGAGGTCGAACGGCCCGCCGCCCGTCACCTGATACGCGATGTTGACGTCGCCGCTCCGCGCGTACTGGATCGGAGCGTCCATGCCGGAATTCTCCCGGCCGCCTGGCCGTTACGCCAGCGTGGTCACATAGACCCTGCGCGTCCGCGGACCGTCGAACTCGCAGAAGAAGACGCCCTGCCAGGTACCGAGCGCGAGGTCGCCGTCGCGGAGCGGGATCAGCACCGAGGTCGCCGTCAGCGCCGTCCGCACGTGCGAGGGCGCGTTCTCCTCTCCCTCCTCAACGTGGTCCCAGCCCCACTCGTCGCCGACGATCCGCTCCAACGCCTTCTCGAGGTCGGTGCCGACCGCGGGGTCGGCATGCTCCTGGATGATGATGCCGGCCGTCGTGTGCGGAACGTAGACGAGCGCTGCGGACGCGCCATTCGCGCCGCCGAGCGCATCCCGCACCTTGGGCGTCACGTCGACGAGCTGGGTCCTGCGGTCTGTCGTGACCTCGAACTCCCGAAGCACGGCCGGGTATCCTACGCGACCGATGTCGGCCCCACTCGCCGGGAGCGACCTCGACGCTTACCGCGACGAGGCCGATCGCTTCATCGCAGCGCTCGACGAGGAGTACTACCTCCACCTCGCAGGCCACAAGGAGACGCTCGACGTCGGACCGATCTACGAGCGCTTCTCCGACCTGACCTCGCTGGACGCCGCCGAGCGTCTCGGCGCGGGCGCCGCCGAGGATCCGAGCCTCATCGAACTCTGGCGCTTCGCCTGCGAGGGCTCCCTCGGCGCGCTCACGCGCGAGCAGGCCGAGCGTCTCGCGAACCTCGAGGCGACGCTCGAGGTGGAGGTCGACGGCAACACGATCCCGTTCCGCCTCGTCCGACCCGCGCTGGCGAACGAGCCCGACCGCGAGCGCCGCGCACGCCTGGATACCGCGCGGATCGAGCTGGCCGAGGAGCACCTTCTGCCCCTCCACCTCGAGGCCGTACGGGAGCGCACCGATGCGGTCAGACGCCTCGGCGCGCCGACGTACCGCGAGCTCTACGAGCGCTTCAGGTACCCGCTCGAGCGCATGGAGCGCCAGTGCCGCGACTTCCTCGACGCCACCGAGGACCAGCACGTCGAGATGCTGGACGCGCTCGTCCGCGAGCGGATCGGCGTCCGCCTCGAGGACGCTCGACGCTCCGACGTCGTGCGCATGTTCCGCGCGGCCGAGTGGGACGACGGCTTCCCGGCGGACGCGATGCTCCCGGCACTCGAGGCGACCCTCACCGACCTCGGGATCGACCTGCGGCGGCAGGAGAACGTCGACCTCGACATCGATGCCCGGCCGCAGAAGTCACCGCGCGCCTTCTGCGCCCCGATCGAGGTGCCGGGTCGCATCGTTCTCGTCATCCAGCCGATGGGCGGCGTGGACGACTGGCGCGCTTTCTTCCACGAGGCCGGGCACGCCGAGCACTACGCGCACGTCCGCGCATCGCTCCCGGTCGAACACCGCCGCCTCGGCGACCCGACCGTCTCCGAGGGCTGGGCGGCGCTCTTCGAGCGCTTGGTGGACGACCCGGTCTGGCTCTCCAGACGGCTCGACTTCGGGCGGCCGGAGGAGTTCGCGGCCGACGGGTCCGCGCTCCACCTCTGGCTCGCGCGACGCTACTGCGCGAAGCTCCTCTACGAGCTCGAGCTGCACACCACCGACGACATCGAGTCGATGCGCGACCGCTACGTCGAACTGCTTCGCGAGGCGACGAAGATCGACCCCGCCGGCGCGGACTACCTCGCCGACGTCGACGCCGGCTTCTACGCGATCGGCTACCTGCGCTCCTGGGCGTTCGAGGCGCAGCTCCGGACCTTCCTCCGCGAGGAGTTCGGCCACGCATGGTTCGCGCGGCGCGAGGCCGGGTCGCTCCTGCGCGAGCTTTGGAACGAGGGCCAGTCGATGAACACCGACGAGATCCTCGACGAGGTCGCCGGCGTCGAGCTCGAGCTCTCGAGCATCGCCGAGCGGATCCGGGAGCCACTGCGCGCATGAGCCGCCGCCTGGTCGTCGCCGGCGCGGCCGGACGGGACTTCCACAACTTCAACGTCGCGCTCCGCGACGATCCGGACGTCGACGTGGTCGCATTCACGGCGACGCAGATCCCCGACATCGAGGGCCGCGTCTACCCGGCTGAGCTCGCGGGCGAGCGGTATCCCGACGGCGTCCCGATCGTGGCGGAGGACGACCTTCGCGACCTCGTCGTCCGGGAGCGCGTCGACGAGGTCGTCTTCGCGTACTCGGACGTCACGCACGAGCATGTCATGCACGTCGGCTCGATCGCGCTCGCCGCCGGAGCGGACTATCGCTTGCTCGGCCCCCGCTCGACGGAGGTCGCGTCGTCGAAGCCGGTGGTGGCGGTCTGCGCCGTCCGGACAGGCTCCGGGAAGAGCCAGACCACACGCCACGTCGCTCACATCCTGCGCGAGGATGGCAAGCGCGTCGCAGTTCTCCGCCACCCGATGCCCTACGGCGACCTGACGCAGCAGATCGTCCAGCGCTACGAGACGTACGACGACCTCGAGGCGCACGCCTGCACGATCGAGGAGCGCGAGGAGTATGAGCCCCACCTCGCCGAGGGGAACCTCGTGTTCGCCGGGATCGACTACGAGGCAATCCTCCGCGCGGCCGAGGAGGAGGCAGACGTGATCCTCTGGGACGGCGGCAACAACGACACACCGTTCATCGCACCCGACGTGCACATCGTCGTCTGCGACCCGCACCGCGCGGGCCACGAGCTCCGCTACCACCCGGGGGAGGAGAACCTCCGCATGGCGGACGTGTGCGTCGTGAACAAGATCGACTCCGCGCCGGCCGAGGGGGTCGAACAGGTGCTCGCGTCGATCCGTTCCGTCAACCCGGGCGCGGCGGTCGTCCGCGCGAACTCGCCCTTCGACGTGGAGGGCGACCCGGGCGAGATCAGTGGCAAGCGCGTGCTCGCGATCGAGGACGGCCCGACGCTCACGCACGGCGAGATGACCTACGGCGCCGCCGTCCTCGCGGCGAAGGCGAACGGCGCGGCCGGGCTCGTCGACCCGCGCCCGTTCGCGGTCGGCTCGATCGCGCAGACGTTCGAGCGCTATCCGCACGTCGGTGAGCTGCTCCCGGCAATGGGCTACGGGGCGAAGCAGATCGAGGAGCTCCGCCAGACGATCGCGCGGTCGGACGCCGACCTCGTCCTGATCGGGACGCCGATCGACCTGCGGCGGCTCGTGGAGATGGACAAGCCGGCGCTCCGCGTCACCTACCGGCTCGAGGAGGCCGGCGAGCCGACACTCGGCTCGATCCTGCTCGAGCGCGGGATCCTCGACGCCGCCCCGGCCGCGGTCTGACCAGAGGACTGGTCCCGACCAAGCATCTAGCGCGCGTGCTCCCGCTCAAGGACAACGTGCCCACGCGGCGCTTCCCGATCGTCACGGTCGCGCTCATCGTCGCGAACCTCCTCGTGTGGGTGACGTGGGAGAACATGGGCCAGGGGCGCGCGTTCGAGGACTCAGTCGTCGACGGCTCGTACTTCCCCTGCGAGCCGGAGGGGTCCTGTCACGACGTCGGCTACTCGTGGCCGGTGAACGCGCTCACTTCGATGTTCATGCACGCAAGCTGGGCGCACATCCTCGGCAACATGCTCTTCCTCTGGATCTTCGGAAACAACGTCGAGGACACGCTCGGACGCGTCCGCTTCCTCGTCTTCTATGTCCTCGGCGGACTTGCCGCGACACTCCTCCAGACGTTCGTGACGCTCGGCTTCGGCACGGAGCGCGACGCCGAGATCCCGAACCTCGGCGCGAGCGGGGCGATCGCAGCGGTGCTGGGCGCCTACTTCGTCCTCGTCCGCGGGAGTCGCGTCCTGACGTACATCCCGCCGTTCTTCATCTTCCCGTTGCCTGCCGTCTTCTTCCTTGGGTTCTGGTTCGTCCTCCAGCTCTTCGTCGGCGGCTACTCGTTCGTGCAGCCCGAGTCCGGCGGCGGCGTCGCGTACTTCGCACACATCGGCGGGATGGTGTTCGGGTTCCTCGCAGCCAAGCCGTTCGCGGTTGGCCGGCCCCGTCCGCTCTCCCCGACGTACTGAAGCGTGCCGCTCGACTTCGAGGAGCACGTGCGCCGCGCCGTCGCCTCCCTCCCGGACGACCTCCGTGCAGCGATGTCGAACGTCGCCGTCGTCGTGGCCGACGAGAACCCGGAGGACCCCGACCTCTACGGCCTCTACACGGGGATCCCGCTGACCGAACGCGGCGAGGACTACGCCGGGGTGCTGCCGGACGCGATCGAGATCTACCGCCTCCCGCTCGAGGAGGAGTTCGGCGACGATCCGGCGCGGCTCGAGGAGGAGATCCGGATCACGGTGCTGCACGAGATCGCGCACCACTTCGGGCTCGACGACGCGCGCCTGGACGAGCTCGGCTGGGGCTAGTCGGGTTCGCTGGCGTCCTCGGCGAGCGGCAGTTCGAAGAAGAACGTCGAGCCCTCGCCCTCGGACGACGCGACCCAGATCCGGCCTCCCATGTGGCGGATCAGTTCGCGGCAGATATAGAGGCCGAGGCCGGTGCCTCCGACGCCGCGGGTCAGGTTGGGATCCAGCCGGTAGAACTTCTCGAAGACTCGCGACTGCTCGTGGAGCGGGATGCCGAGCCCCTCGTCCCGCACGGCGACGCCGAGTCGCCGCCCGCGCGTCTCGATCGCCACCTGGACCCGACCGCCGTCCGGCGAGTACTTGACCGCGTTGACGACGAGGTTCGTGAGCACCTGCCGGACCTTGTCCGAGTCCGCCGCGACGAGCGGGAGCGGCTCGTCCGCGACGAGCTCGATAGAGACGGCTGCGGGCAGGTGCGTCCGCGCGGCATCGATCACCTGGTACGCGAGCGCGACTGGCTCGAAGGCCTCGTCGGAGAGATCGAGCCGTCCGCCCTCGAGGCGGCTCGCCCAGAGGATGTCGTTCACGGTCTTCGCGAGCCGGTCCGACTCCTCCGAGATGACGTCGAGGAGCCGCTCGCGCAGGCTCTCGTCGAGGACGGCGTCGCGGCGACGAAGGGTCATGGCGGCGCCGTAGACAGCGGAGAGCGGCGTTCGGAGCTCGTGCGAGGCCGTCGCGACGAATTCCGTCTTCAGCGTCTCGACCCGCCGCTCGTCCGTGAGATCCCGAAACGCGTAGACGGTGCCCTCCGAGAACCCTACCCCCGCAATCGACAGCCAGAGCTCGCTTCCGTTCAGCTCCATCGGGAGCGTCTCGGGCCGAACGGGCGCGCCGGGCGCGCTTGAGGTCGGGACGAGCGGCGCGATCGCCGCCCACCCGGGGATCGCCTCACCGGCCGGACGGCCGAGGATCTCCCCCGCCGGGATACCGGTGACAGCCTCGGCGGCGGGGTTCCACAGGCGGACGCACTCGCGGTCGTCGAGCATGAAGACGCCGTCGCCGACGGCCGCGAGCACCTGACCGGCGTGCCCCCGTTCCTCGGCGTCGCGGTACAGACGCGCGTTGTCGACCGCGAGACCTGCACGGCGGGCGAGTTCGCTCACCAGGCGCAGAGCGTCCGCGTCGTAGCGACGGCCCGAGTCCAGTGTGATGAAGGTGAGGGCCCCGAGCGTCTGGCCGCGGGCCTGGAGGGGCACGATCATCACCGATGTCAGGCCCAGCCCGCGCAGGCCCGCGAGGTGGTCCGCGTCGCGAGCGACGGCCTCGAGGTTCGAGTCGAGGTCGTTGAAGACAAGCGGCTCGCCGCTCGAAAGCACGCGCCCCACCGGGCTCGCGGGATTCCCGGGGTCGCTCGGGAAACGCCGCTCGAGGTCGCGGACGAGCTCCTCGCGCCGCGGGTCGACGGCGGCGACGGCGACCTGCCGTACCTCGCTCTCCTGCTCGACGACGTCAACGACGCAGCAGTCCGCGAGGCGCGGGACGGAGATGCGGGCGAGCCGCTCGAGCGTCGAGCCGTAGTCGAGCGAGGCGCCGAGCACCTCGCTCGCGTCGACGAGGAGGCTCATCCCCTCCTCCGCACGCCTGCGCTCCGACACGTCGTGGAACGCGAGCACCGAGCCCACCGGGACGCCGTCGGCCATGATCGGCGAGGACGTGTAGGAGACGTGGAACATCGACCCGTCCTTCCGGACGTAGGCGTCCTCCTCGCCGTGGACGACCTGCTCGGTCCCGAGTGACGAGACCAGTGGGCACTCCTCCCGCGGGAAGGCACTGCCATCCAGCCGGCGGTAGTGGATCATGCGGTGCATGTCGCGGCCGAGGAGCTCTTCCTCGGACCAGCCCAGCATTGCCTCGGCGGCCGGGTTTACGAAGATGACCCGGCCGGTGAGGTCGAGCGCGTACATGCCCTCGGCAAGGCTTCGAGTCACGGCCGCGAGGCGCGCCCGCTCGGCCTCGACGGCCCGGTAGAGGCGCGCGTTGTCCACCGCGAGCGCAGACCGGCGGGCGAGCTCCTCGGCGACGACGAGGTCGGCGGATGTGTAGGTTCGACCCCCCTCGACGGTCGCGAAGACGAGCGCGCCCAGGATGCGCCCGCGCGCCACGAGCGGCGCGCACATGTAGGAGCGCGTGCCGATGCGGCGGAGAATCGCGAGCTGGTCGTCATCGCGCGCGGCCTCGTCCGTGAGCTCGGGGACGAGCTCGGGCTCGCCGCATCGGATCACGGCCGGGACGCCCGTCGGCGCGTCGGGGTCGACAGGAGCGGCACGCGTGAGCTCCCGCGCCCACTCGCGCTTCTCAGGGTCGCCGTGCTCGGCGGCCAGCACCTCGATCGTGCCGTTCTCCCGGACGATGTGAACGGCGCACCAATCGGCGAAGTCCGGGACGGCCATCCCAGCCACGCGCTCGAGCGCGGCCTCGTAGTCGAGCGACGATCCGAGGACGTTGCTCGAGTGCAGGAGGAACGCGAGGTCGTCCTCGCGTCGCTTCCGTTCGGTGACGTCGTGGAAGGTCACGACGCCGGCGACGACGGTGCCCGCCGCGTCGTGGATCGGCGAGGCGTCCACCGAGATGAAGCCCGTGGTTCCGTCGCCACGCTGGATCCGGATCTCCTCGCTCTGGACGACCTCGCCCTGCGCGATCGCCCGCGCGAGCGGCCACTCGGACGGCTCGTAGGGCCGACCGTCGTGGTGGAAGCCGCGGTAAGCGTCGTAGTCGCCGACCTCCGCCGCCGCGAGGAACGGGTGGCGCCAGATGGCTTCCACCTGGTCGTTGCCGAGGATCAGCCGGCCCGATGGCGCCTCGGCGATCATGACGCCCGCCGGCATCTGGCGCAGCACCGCCTCGAGGAGCTCGCGTTCGAGCTCGATCCGGTTCAGCAGGTCGTCGCGCTCGAGCTCGCGAAGGCGGTTTTCCGTGACGTCGCGGAAGATGTTGACGGCGTAGAGGACGTCGCCAGCGGGTCCAAAAACCGGCGCGGCACGGGCGATCGACCAGCGCGTCTCGCCGGAGGACTTGATCCGCCAACCCACTGTCTGCGCGGGAGGGCGCTCGCCCGTGAGCGCACGCCGGCCCGGCAGGCGTGAGCGGTCGAGCGGCACTCCCGCCTCGTCTAGGAGATCGAAGCGCTCGAGGATGGAGGACGCAGCGAGCAGATCCTCGAACGACTCGAAGCCGAGGAACTCGACCGCCGCATCGTTCGCGTAGACGAGCCGGCCGTTGGGCCCTTGGACGGTGATGCCGTCGGCGACGCCGCGGAAGATGATCTCGAGCTGGTCGCGGGACCGGCGGAGCTCCTCCTCGGCGAGCCGTCGGGCGACCGCCGCAGCGACGTGGCCGGCGACCGTCTGCGCGAGGCGAAGCTCGTCCTCAGTGAAGACGTGCGGCTCGCGATGGTAGAGCATGAACTTCCCGACGACACGACCGCGATGGACGAGCGGGACGAAGGCGCAGGCCTCGATCCCTTCGCCAAGGATCGTGTCGCGAAGCTCGCCGAGGCTCTCCTCCGCCCGAACGTCCTCGACGTGGATCGGGCATGCGTCGACCGAGTCACGCGTCCAAGGGGAGTGTCCGTCGACCGCAGCCCGATAGGCGTCCGAGAGCCCGCGCCACGCGCGGAAGCGCATCACCCCGGCCTCGTCGAAGACGAGGATCGACGCCCTCTCGACGCCGAGCGTGCGCACTATGCCGTCGATGGCCGCGTCGTAAACCTCCTCGAGGGTCTCCGCGCGGGCCACCGCACCGGCCAGATCGTGGAGCGTGGTGAGCTCCGCGTAGCGCCGGGCGAGCTCCTCCTCGGCCCCGCTAACCGCGGCCGGAGCCCCGCGGAGCGGGGCCGCGCGGCCGCCGCCCTCGCCGTTGTCCGCTGCGTCCGCGGGGTCGCCGTCGGGCAGGGGGGCCCGTCCCCCCGAGACGGACTCGGTCCGCTCGCTCAATGCCGCTCCTGCCGATTGTCGTGGCCCCGGCTCGGACAGTAGCAGGGTCCTCCCGGCACTTCTCTCTGGCTCACGGGCGGGCAAACCTTGAACCCCTGCGCCGCGCGTTGTAGAAGTCGGTCATGGGCCGCCGCAGCCTCGTCCTTCTCGTGACCCTCCTCGCAGTCGGGCTCGCGCTCGTGCCCGCCGCAGGTGCGCTCATCGTCCCGAAGCACTCGATCGCGGGCGCCTCGCTCCGCGACACGCGGGCGGAGATCAAGGCGGCGCTGGGACAACCGCTTCGCATCATCCACGGCACAAACGAGTTCGGCCCGTTCACGCGCTTCCATTACTACCGCCTGAACGTCCTCTTCCTCGGCAGCTCGGGCGGCGCGATCAGCATCGACACGACCCGACGGCGCGAGAAGACCGACCGCGGGATCGGCGTCACTTCGACGACGCGCGAGCTCAAGGACGCCTATCCCTCCGTGGACTGCCAGCGCGTCGGGTTCCATTCGCGCCTCTGCGTCCTCGGCGTCCCGCAGGTGGGCCGGCGCGTCACCGTCTTCCGGATCCACGACGGGATCATCACGCGGGTCGAGGTCGAGTTCGTCGTCGACTGACGGCTCGCTCTAGCCCTCCGCGTCCTTCGCCGGGAAGAGCACGGCCGGCGGCTCCTCCGTCCCGGGATCGCGGTTTCGTACGACCACGTCGACGAGCGTGACCACGATCGCGGCGAGCGGGATCGCGAGGAGGACGGCGAAGCCGCCGAAGAGGAAGGTCACCGCCGACACCGAGACGAGCACGAGGAGCGGCGAGAGCCCGACCGCGTCCCCGAGGACACGCGGGATGACGATGTAGTCCTCGAGCAGACGCACCGCCAAGACGGCGATCCCGGCCGCAAGGGCCGCCTGCCAGGAGACGGTGAAGCCGATCCCGATCGCGGCCGCGCCCGCGACGAGCGGCCCGATCACCGGGACGATCTCGACGAGCCCCGCGAAGATCCCGAGCAGGAGCGGGTACGGCAGGCCGATCAGCCAGAACGCGAGCGAGAGCACGGTCGCAACGAGCGTGATCAGGAGGATCTGGCCGCGCACGAACGCGCCGAGCTTCATGTCGATCAGGTCCCACGTCTCGCGGACGATGCGTCTTCGCTTCACGGGGAGGAGCGAGAGGACGAGTCGCTGTGCGCGCTCCTTCTCGAAGATCCAATACGCCGCGCACGCGAGGGTGAAGAAGATGCCCACGAGCACCTCGAAGACGGTGACCGTGACCGACACCGCCGGATCGAGCAAGGCATCGGCGCTCGGAAGCTCCTCGAGGCGCCTCTCGAGGCCGAGCAGCACGCGCCTCCGGATCCCCTCAGACTGCTGCGCCTCGGATCGCACGTTCCCGACCGCGTTGACGGCGTGCGTCACCTCGTCCTTCGCCCGCGGGACGACGGCCCACAGGAGGAGGCCGATCGCCATCGCGAGCAGGAGGTAGTGGAGCGCGATTCCGGCTCCGCGCGGGACGCCGCGCCGGCGCAGCATCTCGACGCCGGGCCGCATAGCCGCCGTGATGATGAACGCGAGGAAGAGAAGCGCGATGACGATCTTGATCTTCCAGAGCGCCAGCCCGAGAACGACCACGCCGCCGACGACGACGGACGCGATGAACGCCTTACGGGCGGTGTCACGCATCTGCGCCTAGTGTTGCTCCGCCTTCCAGGGTGCGCAAACCCTGTTTCCGCCTGCGCGCTGTGATACGTTCGACCGTCGAGCGCTATCCGAAATGAAGTCACGCCTCCTCGCCCTTCTCGTGCTCGTTGCCGCGCTCGCGGTCGCCGCAGGCTGCGGCTCCGACGACGACGGCGGTGCGTCCTCGGCGCCGGCCGGAACCGGCTCGTCCGCCGCCGCCGATCCGTGCGCGAAGGAGAATCTCCAGCTCGTCAACTCAGGCAAGCTGACGATCGCGACGAGCAATCCATCCTTCCCGCCGTGGTTCATCGGCCCGGGCGGGGCCCCGTGGGATCCGACCTCGAAGCCGACCCACAAGGGCTTCGAGGCTGGCGTGGCCTATGCCGTCGCCAGCGCGCTCGGCTTCAGCGACGCAGAGGTGCAATGGGTGGCCGTCGGCTTCGACCAGTCGTACGCGCCCGGCCCGAAGAACTTCGACTTCACGTTGCAGCAGATCGAGTTCACGCCGAAGCGCGCCCAGGCGGTCGACTTCAGCGACTCGTACCTCGATCTCAACCAGGCGCTCGTCGCACCCAAGACCTCCGATATCGCCAACGCGACGACGATCGCCGACCTGAAGGACGCGAAGCTCGGAGCCCCCGTCGGAACGACGAGCTACGACTACATCGTCAACACCATCCAGCCGAGCCAGGATCCGGCGGTCTACAACACGCAGAACGACGCCGTCGCGGCCCTGAAGGCGAACCAGATCGACGGGATCGTGGTCGACCTTCCGACCGCCTTCTACATCACCTCGGCCCAGGCCCCCGGCTCGAAGATCGTCGGTCAATTTCCGCCGGCCGGTGAGCCGGGTCATCTCGGGCTCGTGCTCGAGAAGGGAAGCTCGCTCACGCCGTGCTTGAACCAGGCGCTCACGAAGCTCCGCGACGACGGCACGCTCGCTAGCCTCGAGCAGAAGTGGCTCCAGGCGGACGCCCCGGTTCTCAAGTAGAGGTCCCGACCCCGCAGGTTCCCGGCTCTCCCGACCCGGTGTCGGGGGGGCGCGGCTCACGGATCCTCGGCGGCATGTCGAGCGACGCGAGGAGCGTCACGATTGCGGTCGTCAGCACGCTCGTCTTTCTCGTCGCCGCCGCGCTCGTCGTCGTCAACTCGCCCGGCTGGGACGAGGTCAAACAATTCTTCTTCAACGCCGACGAGTTCGCAGCGTCGTTCCCGAAGATCGTCAAGGCCTTCTGGACGAACGTGAAGCTCTTCTGCCTCGCGGAGGTCTTCATCCTCGCCGCAGGCCTGCTCCTCGCCGTCCTGCGAAGCCTCCCCGGGCCGGCGTTCTTCCCCCTTCGGGCCCTCGCGGTCGTCTACACGGACGTCTTCCGCGGCATCCCGACGATCCTCGTCATCGCCATGCTCGGATTCGGCGTCCCGACGCTCGAGATCGAGGGCCTCCCGACCTCGACGTTCTTCTGGGCCGTCGTCGCTCTCGTCCTCGTCTATTCGGCCTACGTCGCCGAGGTCTACCGAGCCGGCATCCAGTCCGTGCACCCGAGCCAGGAGGCCGCCGCACGCTCGCTGGGCCTGACCCGCCGGCAGACACTGCGCTACGTCGTCGTCCCCCAGGCGGTGAGACGCGTCGTGCCGCCCCTTCTGAACGACTTCATCGGCCTCCAGAAGGACACCGCGCTGGTTGCCATTCTCGGAACGGTCGAGGCGTTCCGCCAGGCCCAGATCGATGCGGCCGCCACGTTCAACTACACGGCCTACACGGCTACGGCAGTCGTCTTCATCCTCGTGACGATCCCGATGGCGCGGTTTACCGACTGGCTGATTGAGCGGGACCGGCGCCGACAGCTCGCCGGGCGGGCCGCGTGAGCGACCAGGCCGTCCTACTCGAAGGCGTCCGGAAGAGCTTCGGCGCGAACGACGTGCTGCGTGGGATCGACCTCTCGCTCGCCGAGCACGAGGTCGTGTGCCTGATCGGCGCGTCCGGGTCCGGGAAGTCGACGCTCCTCCGCTGCGTGAACGGGCTCGAGCCGGTCGACGCAGGCCGCATCGTCGTCCACCGCCGTGAGGTGACTGCGCGCGGCGTCGATCTGAATGCGGTACGCCGCGAGATCGGGATCGTCTTCCAGGCGTTCAACCTCTTTCCGCACATGACCGTCCTCGGGAACGTCACGCTCGCGCCGCGGAAGGTGCTTGGTCTCTCCGAGCAGAAGGCCTCCGAGGCGGCGAAGGCGCTGCTCGCCCGCTTCGGCCTCGTCGACCGCGCCGACGAGTACCCCGACCGGCTCTCGGGCGGTCAGCAGCAGCGCGTCGCAATCGTCCGCGCGCTCGCGATGCGCCCACGCCTCATGCTCCTCGACGAGGTGACGAGCGCGCTCGACCCGGAGCTCGTCGCCGAGGTCCTCGCGGTCATCCGCGAGCTGGCCCGGGAGGGCATGACGATGCTGATCGCGACGCACGAGATGGGCTTCGCGCGCGACATCGCCGACCGCGTGTGCTTCCTCGAGGCCGGCGTGATCCTCGAGGAGGGGCCGCCGGAGCGGATCTTCTCCGAGCCCTCGGAGGAGCGGACGCAGCAGTTCCTGCAGCGGATCATCGCCGCCGGGCGGATGTAACCCGCGTTGCTTGCACCGCGGGCCCGCGCGGTGTTTGATCCCGCGCACGGCGGTTGCGGCCCGCCGTTCGACCATGGGGTTCCTCGCCGCGACCGCAACCTTCCTCGACCGCCGCTTCGGGTGGGATCGCCTCCCGAAGCTCGTCGGCCTCCTGACGCTCGCAGGCATGCGGACACGGCTCCGCGAGGAGAACCTCTACGACACGGGAGTGCGCCCCGGGGAGCCGGGCCCCGAGGAGCGCGAGCGCGCCTTGCGCGCCCGCACGCTCGACGGCACGTACGACGACCTCGGCCAGCCGTACATGGGCGCGGTCGGCGCACGGTTCGGGCGCAACGTCCCGCTCGAGCTCACGTTCCCCGAGCCGGAGCCGGACATCCTCGAACCGAGCCCGCGGGTCGTCAGTCGCGAGCTCCTGACGCGCGAGACGTTCATCCCTGCGACGACCCTGAACGTCATCGCGGCGGCCTGGCTCCAGTTCGAGGTGCACGACTGGTTCAGCCACGGCAAGAACCAGCCCGAAGGTCCCTGGGAGATCGCCCTCGCCGACGACGACCCCTGGCCCGACCGGCCGATGCGGATCCCGCGCACGCGCCGCGACCCGAGCTCGGACGACGACCCGTCTACGCCGCCGACGTTCGCCACCGCGGACAGCCACTGGTGGGACGGCTCGCAGATCTACGGCAGCGACCCCGCCTTCGCCGCCGCGCTCCGGGCGAACGAGGGCGGCCGGCTCCGGCTCGACGAGGAAGGGCTTCTCCCCGCCGACCTCGAGCAGCACGTCGATCTCGCCGGCGTGGCCGGGAACTTCTGGATCGGCCTCGGCGTTCTCCACACGCTCTTCACCCACGAGCACAACGCGATCTGCGACCGCCTGCGCTCGGCGAACCCGGGCTGGAGCGACCAGCAGCTCTTCGACACGGCCCGGCTCGTGAACGCCGCGCTCATGGCGAAGATCCACACGGTCGAGTGGACGCCCGCGATCATCGCGCATCCGACGACGCAGGCCGCCATGCGCGCGAACTGGTGGGGGCTCCTCGGCGAGCGCGTGCGCCGGCGGATCGGTCGCGTCTCGTCCAGCGAGCTGTGGAGCGGCATTCCGGGCTCAGCGACGAACCACCATTCTGCGCCGTACTCGCTGACGGAGGAGTTCGTCGCCGTCTACCGGATGCATCCGCTCCTGCCCGATGAGTACGCACTTCGCGACGTCCGGACGGACGAGCTTCGCGCCGAGCGCACCTTCCCCGAGGTAGGCGCGCTCGGAACGCGCTCCCACCTCCAGGAGCTCGGCGTCGCGAGCGCCTTTTACTCGCTCGGGATCGCGCACCCGGGCGCGATCACGCTGCACAACTACCCAGGCTTCCTGCAGCGGTTCGAGCGCCCGGACGGCGAGGTGATCGACCTGGCGGCGACGGACGTCCTCCGCATCCGCGAGCGCGGCGTGCCGCGCTACAACGAGTTCCGCCGGCGCTTCCACAAGAAGCCGATCGAGTCGTTCGAGGAGCTGAACCCCGAGCACGCGGACGCGCTCCGCGACGTCTACGGCGGCGTCGAGCGGCTCGACGTCATGCCGGGCCTCTACGCCGAGCCGGTCCCGAAGGGCTTCGGGTTCAGCGACACCGCCTTCCGCGTCTTCATCCTCATGGCGTCACGGCGCCTCAAGAGCGACCGCTTCTTCACGGCCGACTACCGGCCCGAGTTCTACACGCCGGAAGGGCTCGCGTGGATCGACGAGACGACGATGAAAGACGTGCTGCTCCGTCACTACCCCGAGCTCGCGCCGGCGCTCGACGGCGTGGAGAACGCTTTCACGCCATGGCGGCGGACGGGCGCCGCGTGAACGAGCTCGCGACCGGCGTGTGGTCGCTCGGCCAGAAGCAGGGCGGCCACGTTCACGCCTTTCTGCTCGAGGCGGGCGGCGAGCTCACGCTCGTGGACACGCTCTACGACACCGACGGCCACCGGATCCTCGAGGCGATCTCGTCCCTCGGCCGCTCGCCGAGCGACCTGCGGCACATCGTCCTCACGCACGCGCACCGGTCTCATCTGGGCGGGGTCGCGGCGCTAAAGCGGGCGAGCGGCGCGCGCATCCTCGCGCACGAGTGGGAGGCCGACATCGTCGCCGGCGAGCGCGAGGCCGAGCGTGTGACGCTCGTGCCGCACCGCCCGCTTCGCGCCTACTTCCCTCTCCAGGTCGGGCTCGCGCTCGGCCTCGGGAAGCACCCACCCTGCCCGCCGGATGCGACCGTCGAGGACCAGGACGCGATCGGCCCACTCCGGGTCGTCTATGCGCCCGGCCATTCGCCGGGGCACCTCGCGTTCGTCTGGCCCGAGCGGCGGCTCCTAATTGCCGGCGACGCGGTCTCGACCTGGCCGTACCTCGGTGCAGGCTGGCCGGCGTTCAACCTGAACCAGGCGCAGCACCGTGAGTCACTGCGTCACCTGGCGTCGTTCGAGCCGGAGGTCGTGTGCGTGGGCCACGGCGAGCCGATCCAGCATGGCGCTGCCGACCGGCTGCACGAGGTGGCCGAAGCGGCCTAGGCGTCTACCCGCACTTTCCGCGGGAGAGCCGCGAGCCGGAGCACTTCCTCGCAGTTGACGGTCGTCGCACCGCGGTATCGGTCGATTCCCGAGCCGCCGTCCACGCTCCCGTTGTCGGTTTCGAGCGTGTCGTCACCGCCACGGCCGTCGACCCCCGCCGTGAGCTCGCAGACCAGATAGTTCGTGCCGTCGTCGCCGAAGAGTTCGCCGCAGCGGGCCAATACGTTCTCCACGCCCGTGACGACATTCGGGTCGCCCCCGGACTGGCCCTAGACGAGGTCTGAACCGCTCCCGCCGTGAATGCGATCGGAGCCAAACCCGCCGCACACGATGTCACGCCCGCCCCGACCGTAGATCTGGTCGTCACCCGTCCCCCCGACAATCACGTCCCGGCCCGCGGTGCCACGCAGCGTGTCATCCCTAGCCGTCCCCACGATCGTCGCGGCATGCCCCGCACACGACGCGGCCGCCACCGCCTGCACGAACACGGCCGCACCGGCGACACACCCCACCACCCGCAAATAGGCGAACAACCACAGACCAACCCCTTGTACTCCTCACACGCCCCCGTCCCGGGATCAAACTCGACGCCCGGGAGGGTAGCCCGCCTTTCTAATGCGGCTCTAACACAGCGCTAACGCGCGCGGCCGCGTTCTCGCGCGTGAACGGAACCGGCTCCGCCGGTTCCTCCCTGCGAATCGCGCGGGAAGCGGCGCAATTCGCCCGGCCGCTTTTCAGCGGCCTCCGACCTCCGCGAGCCCGGCCGTGCACGACGAGCGACCCGTTCTCTCGAAGTAGCGCTGGTGGTACTCCTCGGCGCGGTAGAAAGGCCCGGCCGGCTCGATCCGCGTGACGATCTTGCGCCGGCGGCTCTCCTGCGCGCGGTCGCGCGACGCCTTCGCCGCCTGTTCCTGCTCGGGCCCGTGGAAGAAGATCGCCGAGCGGTACTGCGAGCCGAAGTCGAACCCCTGGCGGTTCCGCGTCGTCGGGTTGTGTTTCGCCCAGAAGACCTCGAGCAGCTCGTCGTAGGACACGCGATCGGGATCGAAGGTCACCTCGACGGCCTCGGCGTGGCCTGTGCGACCGGTGCAGACGAGCTTGTAGTCCGGGTTCTCGACCGTGCCGCCCGTGTAGCCGACCTGCGTCCGCACGACGCCGGGCACCTGCCGGAACGCGGCCTCGACGCCCCAGAAGCAGCCCGCCGCAAACGTCGCCTGCTCCACCTGTCCTCCTTCGTTCGTCACCCCGCCAGTCAACCAGACCGCGGGCCGGCCGGTTCGCTACGCGCGATCCTTGAGACCGGTGTAGACGAACTGGAGCAGATCGGCGAGTGCGAGAGCTGTGTAGAGAGACGTGACCGCGCGCGTCGCCCTCGGAGCATGGAGCATCCCCGCGAGGAGCCCGCCCGCGACCCACTGGCCGGTGCACTCGGGGCACGAGACGAGCTCGCCGATCGACCGGCGGAGGCCGGTGCCGCGAGGCGTCTCCTCGAGCGTGTTCGTCCCGCTCTTCTCCTCGAGGCGGACGAACGGCGCGCGCGCGAAGCTCGTCACCGAGTCCTTCGTGAGGACGCGGGCGAGCTTGTGGGTGGCGAACCCCATCCGGACGACGTCGTCCGCGGTGAGGCGCTCGGCGAGGCGGCCGCGCCGGTGCGCGCCCACGAGCGCGGCGGCGAGCGCACCGTTGAAGACCGCGCTCAACGTGGCGTAGCCGGCGAACGGCTGCTGGTCGTCGGAGTAGCTCTCGCCGAGCTTGTGAAGCGGTGCGACCGGCATGGACCCAGGCTTCCCTCGGACCCACCGACTAAACGGCGGCAGGGGTGAGCCCCGCCTAGGGCGAGACGGTCAGTGTCCTCCGCTTGGCGGCGGTCGGGGCGTTGTCGGCGAAGAACGTCACCTTGGGCCTGTACGTCCCGGCCGCGTTCGCGTGGAACGTGAGATCGGCGGAGTACTGGTCGTTCACGCCGTTCGGGAGGCGACATGCAACCGTCCCGCCCCCGAAGCCGGGGAGCGAGGCCGCGCAATGCGGTATCCCGGTGGAGTTGAGGTGCATGTGCGCCGGGACCCTGATCTCGACGGCCGGGAACGCGAGCGTACCGGTATCGGGCTCAGGCGATGCGTTGAACGTCAACGGATCGGCCACGTGAGCAGGGGTGGGACCCGTGTACGTCAGCGTCGGCGCCATCGTCGTGTCCTGGCTGAGGCCGGCGAATAGGGCTTCCTCCTGGTCGACGGAACGCGGCGCCTTGGAGGGCATGTAGACGGCCTTCATCTCCACGTTCGGCGGCGACGGCTGTCCGTTCCCGATCGCCGGCGGCACCGTCCAGGTGATCCTCGCGACGAACCTGTCACCCTGACCGAGCGCGGGCGTGTGACAGCGGAGCAGGCCTTGCTTCCTAGGAGTCGGCGCTTGTGCAAGCGTGCAGGGGACGCTCGAGTCGACGAAGGATGAGCCGGCCGGCAGCGTCAACGTGACCTTCCCGGCGGGCCCCCTCGGGGACGGCGAGACGTATGGCGTGTAGAGCACGCTCTTCCCGGGCGTGTGGATCGGCTGATGGGCCGACGAGCCGTCGGAGAACGTGCCCGTGCCTCCCGTGCATCCCGTGAACCTGTGAAGCGTCTTGCCGGTGCACGTGACGAACTCGTCGTAGGTGATGAGCACATCTCCGGGGATCTTGAAGCCTCTGGTCGATTCGACGCGAATCGTGCCCTGCGGAAGGGTTACGTCCTGCGTCAGGAGCGTGTACGGGCTGCGCCGAACGGTGTCGAGCCCAGCTCGGGCACCGGTCCCCGACGAGAGTCCCACGAAGCCGGGGTTCGGAGTCGCGTCTGGCGGCGTCGACTCGCCGTAGTCGTAGCGGATGCGCCCGTCGTCAAAGAGCACGGCCTGGAAGTTCCGTTGCGGGGGCGCGCCGCAGCAGTATTCGCCCGCGTCCCACTGGATGGCTACCTGGTGGGCGTTCACCGGGATGACCGACACGGACCCCGGGCCAGAGACGCCGTTCGCAAGGTGGAGATCGCCCCAGAACGGCATGAGGGCATGGTAGAAGTTCGCGACTGCGTAGTTGAAGCCGCGATAGTCGTAGAACACCAGGTCGTCCAGGTAGTCCCAGGCCCCCGTCCCGAAGCCGGCCCACCCGTTCGTCGAGACGCTGACGTCCCTGTACGGGATCCCGAAGAACGGCATCCGGAACGGAAGAGCGACGGCCGCCGGCGCGTCGTCGGTGTTGTCGAAGGTGAGGACCGTCGCCGTTCCGGTCGCGAGCTCGCGAGCGGGAACCATTGTTCTCCGGTAGCCGGCGTGACCCGTGCCCCGCGCTGTCACACGGATCGTGGTCACGACGTCGTCGCCCGCGCCAGGTTGGACACCAGCAGCGTCCTCGAGGAAGCCCCAGTCGAGCGCGTCGTCGATCTGGAGGTCGAAGGCCGTTCGATCCTCGCAGGAGACGAACCTGTCCACCCCACCCCCCGGCGAGGACACGCACGTGTCGTGACCGAGCTGACCCCGAACGACGTCGTGACGCGGGCCACCGTCCACGTAGTCGTTGCCTGGCCCGGCGCAGATCAAGTCCTTGCCGCCCCTGCTTCTGACCCGGTCCGCGCCGCCCCGGCCGACGATCACGTCCGCGTGCTGCGTCCCCACGAGGACGTTCGCGGCGTTCGTCCCGACGATCGTCGCGGCCTTTCCTCCGCACGTCACCGCCGCCTGGGCGCGCTCCGCGCCGACGACCCCGGCTAGCGCAACAAGGACCCCGAAGCTGACAACGCCTGCGGCGCGTCTCAGCATCTCGTGACCGATGCTACGACGATCCCAGCAGAATTCAAGACCCGATCTTCCGGTCCTCAAGGCGCGGCCCCAGCCCGACCGCCCCGACGCCGACGCGCTAGCCGCCGCCCGTCGCGCCCGTTCTAGCCAGCCGTGCCTCGGCCACCTCGTACCCGGCCGCGTGCGAGGCGGGATGGCAGGCGACCGCCGCGAGAAACGCGTCGCGCTCGAGCGCGTAGAGCTTCGAGGCGGTAACCGCCGTGACGGTCGCGGTGCGCGGGACGTCTCGGAGCAGGGCGATCTCGCCGAAGTAGTCGCCTGCCTGCGCGCTGGAGCGCATGCCGCCGGCGTCGATCTCGAAGGTGCCCTCGGCGACGATGTAGAAGCGATCTCCTGCCAAGCCGGTTCGAATCACCTCAGTCCCCGCCGGAGCCGAAACGGGAACCAAGCTTTTCGCCAGGCGCTCCTTCGCTGCGATGGAGAGCGGCGCGAACATCGGCACCGGCTCGAGCAGCCCGAGCTCAGGCGCGGGAGCGATCGTTCGGTCGATCTCACGGAGATTTCGGGCGCTCGCCAGGGTCAGGAGGGGCAAGAGCAACCCGACGGCGATCAGCGTCGGCTTGGCGCCGAACAAGTCGATGATCGCAGGGGTCACGATCGAGCCGATTGCGACCGCTCCCATCGCGAGACCCCAGAAGACCCCGAGCGCGCGAGTCAGGAGGCGATCCGGGATCATCCGCTGGAACAGCGTGAAGAGCGCGACGTCTTCCATGCTGTTCGCGGCGCCGACCGTCGCGAGCAGGATGGCCACCGCCCAGGAAGCGGGTTCCGGCGCGATCAGGGCGATCGGCATTCCCCACCCGATCAGGGCGAGCCCGAACACACCGCCGAGGCGCCCGCCCTTGAGCATCATTGCTCCAAAGGCACCGAGCAGACCACCCACGCCGATCGCTGCTGTCAGGTAGCCGACCTGAGCGTCGCCCCCATGCAGCAGCTCGAAGACCGCCACGACGAGGAGCACGTTCAGACACCCGCGGACGAACGCCTGGGAGACACCGAGCGCGGCGATGAGCCTCGCTCTCGGCGTCCGCACGAGCGCTCGGAATCCGCCCAGCAGCTGGATGTGGCCCTCCGCCTCGGCGGCGGTTTCGACGATGCTCCGCCCCTCGGGGCGCACGCGGGCGAGGGCCACGGCCGCGCCGAGGAACAATGCTGCGCCCGCGGCGAACACCACGTCGACGTCCGCCTGCGCGACGAGAACCCCGGCGAGGAGAGGTCCTGCGAGTGTCCCGAGACTCTCGACCGTGGAGGTCGCCCCGTTCGACGCGATGAGCTCTTCCGGCGTCCGCGCGAGCGACGGCAGAAGCGCCTGCAAGGCCGGGCGGAACAGCGTTGTCGCGATCCCGACGACCGCGGCGGCCCCGTAGACGACGACGTCCGCGCCGGCCGACGCCGCGAAGGCCGAACCGGCGAGAGCCGCCGTTCCGACGAGCGCGACGGCGATCAGAAACCGCTCGCGACGGAAATGGTCGCCGAACGACGCCGCCACGGGCGCGATCGCAGCCGACGGAAGAAGCCGGATGAGCCCGGCAAGACCGACCGCCGCCGCCCCGCCATCCTGGTAGGCGAAGACGCTCAGCGCGACGAAGTGGGCCCATTCCGCCGAGATCGAGCCGCCCCACGCGAGCTGGACGAGGCCGAGGTCGCGATTGCGGGCGGCCGCGCCGAGCCCGAGCGTCCTTGAGCGTCGCGGCATCGGCCGATTCAAACCGCCTGCACCGAACAAGACAAGGGCGGATCCATCATCGCGAGGGCCTCGGCCGGCCCTGCTACGGCTCGGCGGGCGTCAGCGTCCGTTCGAACTCGATGTCTCCCGCCGTGTTGATGATCCGGATCGAGAGCAAGCCGCTGCGGGTCAACTCGAGCTCGCCGAAGTTGAACCAGCGCTTTGCCTCGGACCACGAGGTCACGGCCCCGGACGATGGCGGAGCGAAGAACGCAAGCCGTTCCGGGTCGAGCGTCAGGTCGAAGGCCGGGTTGGGGAAGATCCTCGCGTTCATCGGGCCCGGTCGCGAGCTCGTACACGCTGAAGTCCGAATCGTCGAAGGGCTCGTAGCGAAACGCCTCGGCGAAGTGGACGTCGGTCGTGATCCACACGCTGTCCCGGACGCCGTGGGCTCGCATGAAGCCTAGGATCTCGAGCAGTTCACGCTCGTACCCCGTCGCCTGGTCGAAGTTCGCCCAGCCGTCCCGCCCGTTCGTCGCCGGGAACCCGGTCGGGATCGACATCGGCACGCTCGAGACGATCACCTTCCAGGTCGCGTCCGACGTCCTTAGCTCGTTCTTCAGCCAGAGCAGCTGCTCTCGCCCGAGCATCGTCTTCGGATCCGGACCGGTGTCCGCCTCGAAGTTCGGGTCGCGGTACTGGCGCACGTCGAGCACGATCAGCTCGAGATGCTTGCCCCAGCGAAAAGAGCGGTACAGGCGCCGCGGCGCGTCCTGCGCGCTCGCGACGGGCGTGTAGTCCAGAAACGCCTCGAGCCCGATCGGCATCAGATGGACGCCGGGCGTGTACGGCGGCGCGCTGCCCGTGTCGGTGAACGGACCGAAGTCGTTCAGGACCTCGTGGTCGTCCCAGACGCCGACGTAGTCCGTCCCCTCGAGCAGCCGCTGGAAGCCGGCGTCGGCGCGGCTGTAGCGCCAATGCGCCCAGTAGGTCGGCAGGTCGACCGCCGGTCCGAAGGTGCCCGGCACCTGGGCGTTGCCGTAGCGGCCGGTTGCCGCGCAGTCGTCGTCCGCACAGATGATGTCGCCGAGCCCGACGAAGATGTCGGGCCGCCGACCACGGACAGTCCGCATGATCGGCATCCCCTCGGCAGCGTCGCGGCAGACGTTCTGGCCGTTCAGATCGCCCCCGAAGTCAAGGCGTAGCGGCGCGGCCGTCCGAGGGTCGGGCGCGGTGCGAAAGCTACCCTCGACCGTCGGACCGTGCGCGGCCCCTGGCCGGCCGAGGCTGAACCACGCGCGATATCGATACGTCCTCCCCGGCGCGAGGTGATCGAGCCGGGCTCGAGCCGTGAAGTCGTCGTCGGCACGCGCCCGCGCGTACGCGAGCGGCCCGTGGCGCCCACCCGAGAGGGCGACGTTCAGGACCGCGTCACGGTCGGCGCGCGCCCAGAGAAGCGCCGAAGTCGTCGTGACGTCGCCGACGATCACACCGTGCGTGATCGCCGGGCCCGGCCGCTCCGGCTTGACGACGGGCGCTTGCCCCGCCGGCCGCGACCGAGAGAGCGGCAGTCGCAAGAAGGAGTCCCAGGGTCTTCATGGCTCGCCCTGCGCCATTGTCCCACGTCCCTGGGCGGGCCTCGGTCGCGTGGACCGAACGTCGACACGTCCTTCCTGAAGTGCGGCGGGGTCGATTCAGACGGAAACCGACGTTACGCTTGATCCCATGATGAAGGGACTCAGGACCCGACGTGCCGAGCGGCTGCTCGAGCTCGACGAGGTCGAGCGCCGGCTGAAGCCCCTCGGGCGCCGGTACATGGGCGTGCACACGATCCCGCTCGACGCGCTCGTCGGTACGGACAGCCGAGCCAGCTCGTTCACGCGCGACTTCCGCCCGCTTCACTCATTCAGCCGCGACCGGATGCGCTCGCTCGAGAGCGCATTCGCCGACGGCGCCTTCCCGCCGATCGTGACGGTCAAGCTCGGTGAGACCTATTTCGTGATCGACGGTCACCACCGCGCCGCCCTCGCGCGGCGCGCGGGCGCGGAGATGATCGACGCCGACGTGACCGAGCTCGTCGCGCTCGTCCCGCTTCCGGCCGGTGCGGACATGCTTGAGGTCGTCCTACGCGAGCTCGAGCGGATCTTCCTCGAGGACAGCGGACTTGCCGAGTCGCGCCCGGGTGCGCGCGTCGCGGTCAGCCGACCCGCGCACTACCTCGAGCTGCTGGAAAACATCCAGGTGCACGGCTACCACATGATGCGAGAACGCGGGCGCGTGTACGAGAACGCGGACATCGCGGCGAACTGGTACGACGCGATCTACCTGCCGACGCTCGATGCGATCGAGCGCCTGCGTCTCACCCGCGTCTACCGAGACGCGCCGCCGGGGGATCTGTTCCTCGTTCTCCACCGACACCGGCGGGATGCGTTCCCCAAGACCGGCTGCCCGCACCTCGCGCAGACCGTCGTCTCGGTGATCGGCGACGGCGGTCGACGCCGCCGGCTTCGGTTGCCGCGCCGCCGCGACCGTTCGCGGGCCTAGCGGCCACAGGCTGGCGTCGAGATGGCGTCGGGAGGCGAGGACGACGGCGCCAGACGCGAAACCCGCCTGGAACGGGCTTCGGGCGATGGAGCGTGACCTCGTAGAGACACCCGACGCGACCCCTCGCCGCAGGCGGTTCTCGTGGCGCCACGTCCTCGGGATCGGCGTCGGCATCGGGGTCGTCGTCGTGACGTTCGCGTTCGTCCTTCCCAAGATCGCCGACTACCGGGATGTCTGGGCGGTCGTCAAGACGCTTTCGTGGACGCAGGTCGCCGTTCTGTTCGGAGCGACCGCGCTGAACCTCCTCACCTTCGCCCCACCCTGGATGGCCGCCCTCCCGGGCCTCCGCTTCCGCCAGGCATTCGTCGTCACCCAGTCCTCGACGGCGTCCACCTACATCGCGCCCGGAGGAGTGGCGGTGGGGATGGCGCTCTCGTACGCGATGCTTCGCGCCTGGGGGTACCTGAGCTCGGCGGTCGGACTCGCCGTGGCAGTGACCGGCGTCTGGAACCAGCTCGCCATGCTCGCCTTCCCGACTGTCGCGCTCGTGCTGCTCACGCTGACCGGCGACTCACATGCCGCGCTCGACACGGTCGCCTACCTCGGGCTCGCAATCTTCGTGGTCGTGGTCGCTGCGTTCGCGGCGAGCCTGAGCACGCCGAGGCTCGCGTGCTGGATCGGCGATCTCGCAGCTCGAATCGTCTCCTGGTGCAAACGGCTCATCAGGCGAAAGCCTGTCACGTGGAAGGGGGAGTCGTTCGTCCACTTCCGCAACCGGACGAACGACCTTCTCAGGCGCCGCTGGCACGTGCTCACGCTGACCACGCTCGCCGGCCACCTCACCGTTTTCATCGTGTTGCTCGTGTCGCTCCGGGTCTTCGATGTCTCGGGGACCGAAGTGAGCACCGCCGAGGCATTCGCCGCGTGGTCGCTCGTTCGTCTCCTCGGCTCGATCCCGATCACGCCGGGTGGGCTCGGCGTCGTCGAGCTCGGCCTGACGACCGCGCTCGTCGGCTTCGGCGGCGATCAGGTCCAGGTGGTTGCCGCCGTGCTCGTCTACCGCGCCATGACCGTCGTGCCCACGCTCGTCATCGGCCTCGTTGCCGGCGTGACATGGAAGCGCTATCGCCCGGACGACCTCTCTGCGGAAACGTCGTCCGCGATCCCGTCCAGCGGAAGCTGCGGGCCACCGCCGGGATTCTGACTACCGCCGGGGCCTTGATCAGGGCGGGGCGAGCCGGACCGGATGGAGGCGAGCAGGAGCACGCCGACGCCGCGCTCCCAGCCATCCCGTGCACGAGAGGGCTGCCCCGTTCCCGAGCCGGCGGTAACGTAACGAGGGCCGCAGAGAGAAAGGAGCGACGTGACTCAGAGCGTCAGCGAGAGCGAGAACCCTGCAATCCCCAGCCCGACTCCGGCGAGGACCCGACCGAGGACGAATCAGGACTGGTGGCCGAACCAGCTGGATCTTCGGGTCCTCCACCAGCACTCGCCTCTCTCGAACCCGATGGGCGAGGACTTCGACTACGCAGAGGAGTTTGCGACGCTCGACCTCGAGGCGCTCAGGCGTGACCTGATCGAGGTGATGACGTCGTCGCAGGACTGGTGGCCGGCGGACTACGGCCACTACGGGCCGCTCTTCATCCGCATGAGCTGGCACGCCGCGGGCACGTACAGGATCGCGGACGGCCGCGGCGGCGGCAGCAGCGGCGCCCAGCGGTTCGCCCCGCTCAACAGCTGGCCCGACAATGCGAGCCTCGACAAGGCACGGCGGCTGCTCTGGCCGATCAAGCAGAAGTACGGCCGCAAGCTCTCGTGGGCCGATCTCCTCATCTACACGGGCAACGTCGCGATGGAGTCGATGGGGTTCAAGACGTTCGGCTTCGGCTTCGGGCGGGAGGACATCTGGGAGCCCGACGAGATCTTCTGGGGACCGGAGGACACCTGGCTCGGCGACGAGCGCTACAGCGGCGACCGGGAGCTCGCGGAGCCGCTCGCCAACGTGCAGATGGGTCTCATCTACGTCAACCCCGAAGGGCCCAACGGCACTCCGGACCCCCTCGCGGCGGCTAAGGACATCCGCGACACCTTCGGCCGCATGGCGATGAACGACGAGGAGACGGTCGCACTGATCGTCGGCGGGCATACCTTCGGCAAGACGCACGGCGCCGTCTCCCCTGAGTACGTCGGGCCGGAGCCGGAGGCCGCGCCGCTCGAGCAGCAGGGACTCGGCTGGAAGAACAGCGTCAATGGCGGCACCGGCGCACACACCCTCACCAGCGGGGTCGAGGGCGCATGGACGAACGAGCCGACCAGGTGGGACAACGGCTTCCTGGACAACCTCTTCAGGTACGAGTGGAAGTTGACCACGAGCCCGGCAGGCGCGCACCAGTGGACGCCGGCAGATCCCGGGGCGCAGGACGCGGTGCCGGACGCGCACGATCCGTCGAAGCGGCACGCGCCGATGATGATGACGACCGACCTGGCGCTGAAGATGGACCCTGTCTACGGGTCGATCACGAAGCGCTTCCACGAGCACCCCGAGGAGCTCGAGGAGGCGTTCGCCAAGGCGTGGTACAAGCTGCTCCACCGCGACATGGGGCCGCTCCCGCGCTACCTCGGCCCGTGGGTCCCGGAGCCGCAGCTATGGCAGGACCCCGTGCCTCCGGTCGATCACGAGCTGGTCGACGACGAGGACGTCGCCTCGCTGAAGCGCGCGATCCTCGACTCGGGACTCTCGATCTCGCGACTGGTCGCCACCGCCTGGGCGTCAGCCGCGTCGTTCCGCGGCACCGACAAGCGCGGCGGCGCGAACGGGGCTCGGGTGCGACTGGAGCCGCAGCGCCACTGGGAGGCGAACGAGCCGGCCGAGCTTGCGCAGGCGCTCGAGACGCTCGAGCGTATTCAGGAGGAGTTCGAGAGCTCGCAGACGAGCGGCAAGAAGGTCTCGCTCGCCGACCTGATCGTCCTGGGCGGCTGCACGGCCGTCGAGCAAGCGGCGAGGAACGCAGGACACGACATCACCGTCCCGTTCGCGGCAGGGCGCACGGACGCCTCGCAGGAGCAGACCGACGTGGAATCGTTCGCGGTGCTCGAGCCCAGGGTCGATGGCTTCCGCAACTACGTCCGTGGCGGAGAGAGGATGCCGCTGGAGCACGGACTGCTGGACCGCGCGTACATGTTGACGCTGACCGCTCCCGAGATGACGGTGCTGATCGGCGGCATGCGCGCCCTCAACGCCAACTTCGCGGAGTCCGGGCACGGCGTCTTCACGGACAGGCCCGGGACGCTGACGAGCGACTTCTTCGTGACTCTGCTCGACATGGGTACGGAATGGATCCCGTCTGCGTCGGCCGCGAACGTTTACGAGGGACGTGATCGCACGACCGGAGAGCCCCGGTGGACCGCCACCGCCGTCGACCTCGTCTTCGGTTCCCACTCCCAGCTCCGGGCGCTCGCCGAGGTCTACGCGAGCGACGACGCGAAGGAGAAGTTCGTGCGCGACTTCGTGGCCGCCTGGGACAAGGTCATGAACCTGGACCGGTTCGACCTCGTGTAACCCGGCTCCGAGCGGACGGCCCGAGGCCAGCCGAACGTCCCTTGGGAAGCGGCCGCTGACGCCTCACCACGACGCGGGATCATGGAGCGTACCGGGATCGAACCGGTGACCCTCATGCTTGCAAAGTCGGCTCGAGCGCGGAAACCCGGCAACGGGTTAGGAACGAAGCGTTCGGGAACTGCAAGGTTCCCTCGTCGAGAGGGAGGGGTCTCTACAGGGGTCGGTCATGCAAGCGCTCACCGGGGAGTGCGCGCTTGTTGGACGACGGCGACCGGCCCCTAACCCCTCTAGACGAAGACGAGGCAGCGGGGTACTGTCAAAGGCGGCGTCGGCGGGGGGCAGGGGTAGCACTTACTGGGCAAAGGCAGAGCGGGAACACCCCCGGTCCCACTCTTGCTCGCTACCTGGCTCCCCGCCGCGCCGAACTCGGCATTCCACTCGCCTTATACACAGGCGAGAGCGCGACTTGAAATGACGAGCGCCCGCCGAAGGCGGGCGCTCGCTTTCCCCTGTCTGATGAATCGACGACGGCTAGGCCGCGAACGTATCGCCCGGGGAGGTCGAAGTCATCACTCACCCGAGGGACGGCTTCATCCCTCACCTGAGGGATTTGCCTGGCCCGTTTGACCGGACGCAGTCCGAGGAACACCTTCGACGGAGTCCTTTGCCCGACGAGCCTGTAGCTGCACCCGACGACGAGGCGCTGGCCGCTGCCCTGTCGAAGGCGTCAGCCGTCCCGAGATGCTCCTGGTGCGGCCGGTATGCGGTCGAGGGGAACGTGGAGGCGGTTCAGGGTCGAGGAACCGTTCCTTCGAGACCTTGCCGCGAAGAAGCCAACGCACACGATCTGCGATGAGTGCTTCGCGAGGCTGAGGGCGACCGGCCAAAGTCACTAACGGCTACGACGCAGACGCGGGCGTCAAGCCGAGCAACTCGATCACGCGGCCAGGAGCCTCACCGTCCGGCGGAGCGGCCGCCCACGACGCCGGCGGCGCACCCTCACCGCCCGCTGCCCGCCAGAGGTCCTCGAAGCGCCAGGCGCGCACGACAGCCTCCACAACCCGCCGCTCGGCCGGCGAGTGGCCCCTCCGGCGGGACGACGGCTCGCGAGCGTCACGACGCCCCCGCCGCCCGCGACGGCGTGGTCGGCGCCCGGGATCCCAAGCGCGTCGAGCAGCCGGCGAAGCTCGCCTCGAGCCTGGCGAACCTCCGCCAACGCCGGATTCGTCCGAACCTGGCCGCGGCTCGCACTGACCGTCGCCCCGTCCCTCGCGACCGCGCTGCGCAGTGCGTCCACCTCGTTCAGCTGGCGGCGCGCCTCGACGAGCAACTCGAGCTCGACCGACGAGAGCTCCCACTCCGACACGACCCGCTTCCAGGACCGGCGGCCGCTACTGCACGCCGCCAGGTCAGACGGAGGAGCCGGAACGCGGCCGCTCACGACGTCCACCGGCAAACCCGATGCCGAGGAACGCATGCTGTCCGGAACGCTATGCCGGCGACTGCCGTGGCCGCGATCGTTTGGGCCTCCCCCCAGGCTTGCCAGCGGAAGTGCTTGTGCCCTGGTCAGGTTCGTGGCATAGCTTCATGCTTCCGAGCGAGGAGGAAAGAATCCAAATGCCGCAACAGAGGAGAATTCGGGTGAAGACGAGCGGGAGCGAGGAGCAGGAGAAGAAGGTCGAGATCACTGCCTCCGACGAAGACGCTAAGAAGCTCGACGAACTCGACCGCTGGGTGAGTGAAGAGAAAAAGAAGAAGCGCAAGATCGACGACGTCCGCTTCGAGCCCGCATAAGGCCACGTCAGCGACAGACGAGTACGCACGGATGCGCAACGAGCCGGCGGCGTCCACGTCGGTCGGTTCCGGGCGGCTCGGAGGATCGCGTTCATGTTCGGATCGCGGTCGGCGTAGGTCGGGCTGGCGCCCGGTCGGAGTCCGTCGAGCGAGCTGCGGGCCGGGATCTCGACGCGGCGAGGACGTGCCGGTCGCGCAACTGATCGTTCGCGCTGATCTGACCAGCGCAGCGCGGAGCTCCGGCTCGTCGAGGTCGGCGGGAAGCCGGTCGCCGCGAGCTCGAAGTGGGCGTCGACCTGGCGGCGCCGTGGCGCTGTTACGAGCCGGCGGTCGGGTCGGGTTCGGTCATGGGCGCTCGTCCCTCTTCCACCCCGAGACGCATCCGAGCCTCGGCCTCCGCCTTTCGGCGCCGCTTATCGTCAAACTCCGCGCGTTCGAGCGAGCGGAGGAGGAAGGCCTTGTACTCGGCTTGCATGTCGCTCTCCAGCGAGCGCAGCCGCCGGAGGTCGGCGTTCAACCGCTCGCGCTCACTCTCGGCCTGACGCACGGTCTCGCGC
>Ga0126313_10000121_pt1 | contig 33184 bp, 34 predicted proteins | sample Plot105A_FD_89954 | JGI IMG/M metagenome (GOLD analysis project Ga0126313, IMG submission 89954) | Serpentine soil microbial communities from UC McLaughlin Reserve, CA, USA - Plot105A | ecosystem: Environmental > Terrestrial > Soil > Grasslands | place: USA: UC McLaughlin Reserve, Lake County...
ACCAGCTCGTCCTCCAGCCAGCCGTAGCCGGAGGCGAGCCGGCTGGCGAAGAGGTTGCGCGGGTCGCGGAGGACGAGCAGGTCGACGCGCCGGGCCGACCTGCCGACCACCGCGTCGTGCCTGTCCTCGTTCTCGGGCTTCTTGAACGGGCCGAGGAAGGTGTCCTCGTAGCTGTGGATCAGCAGGTCCTTGCGGCTCAGCCGCCCCGCCCGCTCGGCCTCGATCTCGAAGCCCGGGTAGGACGCGCGCCAGCCGGGAAGCTCCGGCGTCCGCGGCCGCGCCGAGACGAAAGGGTTGCGACCGGGCTCGGCGCAGTTGAGGAAGCAGGTGCGTCCCGGCGACTGGGCGAGGATCCAGTTGATGATCGCGTGGTTGCCGCTGCGCGACATCCCGACGACCCTGATCTCGGTGCGGTTCACGTAGTCGAAAGGGGACATCCTCAGTCCCTACCCGAGGCCGCCCCGAGGCAAAGCAGCCGCCGGGTCAGCCGCCCGGCTCCGCCAGCCAGCGGAAGTAGACGCCGTAGCGCAGCGAGCCGCTGTGGTTGACGCCGCCGGAGTGCGGCAGGTCCGGCGTCATCATGATCGCGTCGCCCGGATCGGCCTCGACCGGCAGCGGCCCGTCGGCGGTCTCGACCAGGAGCCCGCCGTTGCCGCCCCGCCAGGGACTCAGCGGGACCCCCACTATCCGCAGGTAGGTCCGCCCCTCCGCCCAGGCCGGCTCCTGGTCGAGATGGAAGGTGATCTCCGGCTCCGGCCCCACGTGGGGAAACTGGAGGAGGATCTGGGGGTCGCAGATCCGCCCCGTCCGCCACTCCTCCGGCAGCGACTCGCCGAGGGCGAAGATCTCCTCCCGTTCCTTCAGGTGCGGGAACCAATGGGCTCCCCAGAGCCACTTGCTCAGCTCCTCCGCCGAGGCACCCCGTTCGAGCAGGTCGAGGTGCAGCAGCCGCAGCGCGGCATCGATCCGCTCCCGCGGAACGACACCCTTGGCGAGCTCGTAGGAACCGCTGACGGGCAGGGCGGACACGGGTGCATCCTATGCGGCCTCGAGGCGGCTGAACCCAGGGAGGAGGCGTGGGAGCGGCAGCCGTTTCGTGCGCCTCTGTCGAGCCTGTACCTTTGTTCTGCTCCCTGTTCGCACCGGAGCCGCGCCAACGCGCCGCGACCTTGCCAGCGTGACGCGATTGCATCCGGCTGGCGGCACGGTGCCTTGCCTGAACGGCAACGCACCGGGCAGCCGCCGAATCCCTCGTGCCGTGGAGGTTTCGCTTCTTCATCAACCGGGGAGGCGTTGGCCATGCGGACGATGGCTTTCACCTGGAGCCTGATCCTGATCGGCGGGATCGTCTACTTCTCGATCATCGGCCTGACCCATCACTGAGGGCCATGAAGCGGTTCGTCAAAGAGAACTCGCTCTCCCTCTTCTTCCTGGCGATCTTCCTGCTGGCGCTGCTCGGCCAGGCGATCTCCGGCCACAACCTCTACAACGAGGAGGCCCTCCAGCACGAAGAGAGCACGATCAGCTTCTGGCGCTACCTCTCCTCCTCGGATTTCGGGCAGGCCGTGATGGAGAACTGGCAGTCCGAGTACCTGCAGTTCGCGCTCTTCGGCCTCGTCACCGTCTGGCTGCTGCAGAAGGGCTCCTCGGAGTCGAAGGAGCTCGACAAGGCGGGAACCGAGTCAGACGAGGAGCAGAAGGTCGGCGAGCACGCCGAAGAGAACTCGCCAGGCTGGGCCAAGGTCGGCGGTCTGCGGACCGCGATCTACTCCAACAGCCTGATCATCGCGATGGCGCTGCTCTTCTTCGGCTCCTGGTTTGCCCAGTCGGTCACCGGCTGGACCGCCTTCAACCAGGAACAGCACGACCATGGCGACCCGCGCCTTTCGTGGTGGAGCTACGTCGGCAGCTCGGACTTCTGGCAGGCCACCTTCCAGAACTGGCAGTCGGAGTTCCTCGCGGTCGGCTCTTTCGCGGTGCTGGTCATCTACCTGCGCCAGCGTGGCTCACCGGAGTCGAAGCCGGTCGGCGCCCCGATCACCGATGCGACGGGGCAGGAGGGCTAGACGTTCTAAGCGACGGTCGCCTGCAGGAGAACGCCGGCGATGCCGCAGCCGAGCACGACGTAGAGCACGGTCAGTTTGCCGTGCCAGCGGTTCAGGGCGAGGAAGGCGACCACCGCGAGGACGGCGGTGTAGACGTCGACCACCGAGGTTTCGACGATTTCGACGGTGACGGCGGCGATCAGGCCGACGACGCCGGCCGCTACGCCGAGCAGGAATAGGTGCAGGCGCGGGTTCTCGGAGATCGCGACGAGCTGGCGGTGGAGGAAGATCGGGAAGACGAAGGCGGGGAGGAAGATGCCGAGCGTGATCACCAGCGCGCCGGCGAGGCCGCCCGCCAGGTAACCGACGAAGGTGGCGAAGATGATCAGCGGCGCCGGCAGGATGCCGCCGATCGCGAGCCCGTCGACGAACTGTTTGTCGGTCAGCCAGTGGTGCCCGTCGACGGCGCTGTCGTGCAGGAAGGGGATCACCGTGTAGGCGCCGCCGAAGGTCAGCAGCCCCGCCTTCAACCCCTCCCAGAAGATCGAGACGCCGAGGGAGAAGCTGATCGCGCCCAGGGCGACGAGGGCGATCCCGAGCGGGCCGACCGTGAACGATCCGGCGCGACCGACCCAAACGCGGGCGTTGCGCCACAGCTCGTAGGCGATCCCGCCGCTGAGCAGGATCAGCACGAAGCTCGCCCCCGCGAAGAGGGTCAGCGCGAACCCGGCGACGGCGATCAGGACCAGCGGCAGATCGGTGAGGAACGACTGGCCGAGCCGGACCACCGCCCGCGCCACCAGCGCCCCGACCGCCGCGCTGAGGCCGTAGAAGAGCGAGTGGAGATCGCTGGCGATGTTGGCCTCGACATACAGCGCCGAGAGCGCCAGCATCAGCAGGAAACCGGGCAGCATGAAGCCGAGGCCCGCCATGAAGCCGCCCAGCTTGCCGCCGCGCAGGCGGCCGAAGTAGACGCAGAGCTCGTGCGCCTCGGGGCCGGGGAGCACCTGGTAGACCGCGAGCTGCCGCTTGAAGGTCGGCTCGCTGATCCACGCTTCCTCGTCGACGCACTCGCGCTTGATCATCGCGATCTGGGCGGCCGGCCCGCCCCAGGCGAGGCAGCCGAACTCGAGGAAGCGGATGAAGATTTCCCTGGGCGATTCGGGGTGCTCGATGGGATCGCGCGGAGTCAAGGCGCGAGATTGTCCACGTTTTCAGTCAGGAATAGACCCCTGCCTCAGCGATTTTCCGCCCGCATCCCCCATTTGGCGTAGATTGACTGCAGCAGAGTAATCGAGGAGTATCGATATAGATAACCGAGAGGACGCTGAGCATGGGGATGGGACGCTTCGAGAACGGCCGGTTCGACCTTGTCGTGGTCGCCAACTTCGGGATGACCGCGACCGACGTCGCCCAGTGGCGCCGCAGCTTCGCCAAAGCGTCGGAGCTGCTCTTCGATGCCACCGAAGGCCAGATGCAGTACGGCCGGATCTTCGTCTGCGACGACTCGATCGGGATCGACGCCGCCGAGGTCATCCTGCACGCCAGCGGCGACCCGAGCTACGGCACCTGGGGTCTGTTCGGCCAGCCGGGCCAGGCGCTGCACCTGATGCCCTACGTCAAGTTCCAGGTGCTCACGCACCTGCACGAGATGGGCCACCACGTCTGGGCGCTCGGCGAGGAGTACGCGGGCGACGCGGTCCTGGAGGACATCGACACCTCGGTCACCCCGGCCGACTTCAAGACCATCCCCCTGGTCAGCAGCAGCTACGCGACCGGTGCGCTGGTCGGCAACGACGCGATCCTCAAGTTCGGGTCCTTGCTCGAGCGCCACCGGATCGTCGCCAACACGCCGTCGTCGGTGACCGTCGACGTCGCCTTCTCGCAGTCGCCGGTCAACGACTCCGACGCTCGCGTCCAGTACCAGTTCCCGGCCGAGTGCGCGACGGGCGCAGGCCCCGACTTCTGCATCATGGAGAACAGCCGCGGCGCCGCTGGCACGCTCAGCCCGACGGGCACCTGGACGCCGGCCGCCGATCCGGTCACCGAGTTCTGCACCGACAGCAACCACGATCCCGACGGCAACACCCAGCAGGAGATCCGCAACCACGACTCGTGCTGGGAGACGATCATCTCGCGCCCCGGCTTCACCGCTTCGACCGCGCCCGACCCCGCGGCGCCCGGTCCTTCGGCAGGCTCGACCGCGCCCGACTGGATCGTCCTCGACAAGCAGCTGCGTTTCTCGGTCGTCGTCGACCGCTCGGGCTCGATGGCGGCGGGGCACCGCATGGAGGACGCCCAGCACGGTGCCGTCTACTGGCTGGAGTACTGCTCGGCGGGCACCGACCTGCTGTCGGTGGTGGCCTACGACGACCAGGTCGACACGGTGCTCACCCAGACCCAAATCTCGGCGCTAGGCGGCCTCGGCGGCACGACGTCGGCGATCGATGCGCTGACGCCGCGCGGCGCCACCAACATCCGCGACGCGCTGTTCCGCGCCCGCGACCAGATCGAGTCGCTGCCCACGCGTGCAGCCGCCCAGGTCGTGCTGCTGCTCACCGACGGCATCCACAACTTCCCGGCGGGGTCGTCGGCACTGGAGGCGCTCGGCGACCTCCAGGAGGGAGGCATCCGCGTCTACACGCTCGGCGTCGGCACGCGGAGTCAAATCGACATGGGAACGCTGGACGCGCTGGCCGCCGGCACCGGCGGACGCTCCTACTCCGTCGGCGACGACCAGCCGGCGCTGATCGAGACCAAGATGGTGGAGATCAACGCCGAGGTCCGCGGAGGGATCATCACCACCGAGCCGGTGCTCTTCCCGGACAGCCGCCCGAGCGCGGTCGACAAGGTCATCGGCCGCTCGCGCGAGCCGGTCGACCCGCGCGAGCGCCCGCCGCTGGAGAGTCTGCTGAAGGCGGCGCGCATCTCCGATCTCACGCAGCTTCGCCCGCGTGGCGAGCGGGCGCGGCACAGCCGTCTGGTCGCGTTCCCGGTCGAGGTCGAGCCCGCCGCCGACCGCGCCAGCTTCACGGTCAACCATCCCGGCGACGTCGACGTCTGGCTCTACCTCGTCGACCCCACGGGCACGGTTGTCGACACCACCCCCGGAGGCCCCGCGGTACAGGTCGCCAGCGCCGCGCCGCACGAGTTCATCGTCGTCGACCATCCGGACCCGGGCCGCTGGACGATCGTCGCCGTGCGCACCAAGCCGGGCTCGGAGTTCGAGGGCCACGTCGTCGCCGGGGGCGAGAACCGCAACCTGCAGGTCTTCGCCTCGGCGCCGGCGACCGGCGAGGCGGGCGCTCCGGTTCCGATCTCGGCCTCCGCGCGCTGGCGCCACGCGCTGACCGGTCTGCAGGTCCGCGCGGTCGTGACGTCGCCCAACGGCGCGCGCCGCACCGTGACCCTGCACGACGATCTTGCCGAGGGCGGCGGCAGCGGCGACTACGTCGGCGTCTTCACCCCTTTCCAGCATGGCCGCCACCAGGCGATCGTCACCGTGGTCGGTCGGCCCGGCGTGAGCCTGGCCGACCCCTATCGCCTGCTGGCGCACGCCGAGGACGATGCCGACGTCGTTGACACCGCGCTCGAGGTCCCGGCCTTCGTCCGCCGGGTGGTGGTCGTCTTCGAAGTCGGCGAGGCCGAGGGAGAGAAGCCGTGGCGCGAGAAGCCGTATGGCCGCGAGGGCCGGAAGCGACCGGTTGCGCTGCGATCGGCTCGGGGGAGCAAGCGCGCCGGCAAGCAATGAGGGTGGGCGTTGTGGAAGGTTGGCGGCGCACATGCTCAGCCCGCACCGACTACTCCTAGGGCTTCTTGGCGCGCTGATCCTGCTTGGCGCGGCGGCGCAGGTTGCCGGAGCGGCGCCGGCGGCGCAGGGGATGGGCTGGACCGTGATCGACCGCTACGGGGGCGATGCCAACGGTGACGGGAAGCTCGACGATCCGACGCCGCTGCAGCCGGCCGATCTCGACGTCTTCGCGGTGCGGGTGCTGCCCTCGGCCGCGGTCTGCGCGGAACTGGAGCGGGCCTCGTGGCGGGTCGACGGCGAGATCGCCGAACCCCGCGAGCTCGAACCCGGCTCCGGCTCCGGCTGCGGTGGGGTGTTCTCGGTCAGTGGGGAGGGGGAGCACACGATCAAGGCGCTGGCCAGGAACCGGGCCGAGGTCGCGCGGGTCGAGGTCGACGACAAGCTGATCATCGCCCTCGGTGACTCGGTCGCCTCCGGCGAGGGCAACCCCGCCGGCAGCGGCCCCGACCGCTGGCTCGACGCGCCCTGCCACCGTGGCGCCGCGGCCGGCTTCCAGCAGGCGGCGAACCAGCTCGGCAAGGTCGATCGCCGCCGCTCGATCACCTTCGTCAGCCTCGCCTGCTCGGGCGCCCGGATCGACGCCGGCCTGCTGGGGAGCTATGACGGCATCGAGCCGCGGCCGGGGGCGGCTACCTACCTGCCCCAGGTCGACCGCCTGCGCGAACTCGGCACCGCCCGCCGCGCCGGTGAGGACGACGGGCCGGGGGTGGACGCGGTGCTGCTCAGCGTCGGCGCCAACGACGTCCGCTTCTCCAGCGTGGTCAAGAAGTGCGCCCTGCCGGGTGACTGCCGGGAGGGGGTCAAAGCGGGGGTGGAGCAGCGGGTGGCCTCGCTGGGCGCTCGCTACGGAGAGCTCGGCGGCGCTCTCGCCGAGGCCGCGCCCGCGACCCCGGTCCTGATCACCGAATACTTCGACCCGACCCACGACGAGTTCGGCCGCTTCTGCAAGGACGGCCCCGGGCTGACCACCGACGCGGAGGCGCAGTGGGCCTACGAGGAATTGCTGCGGCCGCTGAACCGGCAGATCAGGACGGCCGCCGACGTCAACGGCTGGCGGCCGATCGGCGGGATCGCCGCGGACTTCGAACACCACGGCTACTGCGCCAGGGAAAGGCGCTGGATCCGGACCCTGCCCGAGGCGCTGGCGATGGACAACCCGGCCGGCACCCTGCATCCCAACGAAGAGGGGCACAAGGCGATCGCCCGCCGGGTGGCCGGCCCGCTGGCGGCGCTGCTCGACTTCCAGGCACCGGCGCCGCCGCCGGAAGCCGAAGCGGAGGAGGGGCTGCCGAACCTGGGGGAGATCGGCCAGGGCGTGGCGACGGCCGTCTTCGCGCCGCAGCCGGCGATCGCCGCGAAGCTGCTCTCGCCGGACCTGGACTCGACCTGGCGCCAGGTGCTGGCCCTCTGGCTGCTGCTGCCGCTGCTGATCGCCCTGGCGTGGCTTGCCTGGCGGGCGCTGATGCTGCTGCGCGCGACCTGGCCACCGGACCCGGCCGGCCGCCGCCAGCCGCCGCGGCTCCGCGGCCGCGGCACCCAGCTCTCGGTCCGCCAGCTGCTGCTGATCGGCGTCGGCGTCGCCGTTCTGCTCGCGGCGATGATCGTCCTCGCCGGGCTGGCCGGCCGGGCGATCCTCTGGCTGCGGTTCTGGTGCGCCGGGCTGCCCGCCGACCAGGCGGCCGACGCGGTCTCCGGCGGCGAACTGGTCTCCACCGGCTCGGTCGCGCTGGTGATCTTCCTCGGCCTCGGCCTGGCGGCGGCCGCGATCGCCTGGCTGCTCGACGGCAACGGCCGGGAGGTGCGGACGACGCGGCGCGGCCTGGTCGCGATCGGCCTGGTCGAGGTGATCGCCGCGATCTGGATCGGCGACTTCCGCTCCGACCAGGCCCTGCGGCTGCTGATCGGGGTCGTGGTCGCGGCGCTCCTGCTGCACTACCTGGTCGACCGCGGGCTGGAGTGGCGGGAGGGGCGGCGAAAGCGCCGCGCCGAGCGGGCGGGGCCGGCCAAACCGCTGGGGGAGGAAGTCTGGGGCGACCTCAAGGCCTGGGCCTGGAGGTTCGTCAGGAGCGAGGTGCCGTGGGCCCTCCGGCTCTTCCAGCTGCTGCCGTTCCTGCTGCTCGCCGTCGCGCTCTACCTGTCGAAGTCGACCGAAGGCTTCGACCGCGTCTTCGTCCTCGTCGCCTACCTGGCCGCGGCGCTGCTGTTCGCCGCGCCCGGCGGGCTCGCCGCCCCGGGGGTGCGATGGAGGGACCCCGAAGTCCGGGCGCTGACAGTGCCCCGTGTCGCCCTGGCCTCGGTCGGCTTCGCGATCGTCGTCGTCCTCCTCGCCCGTGACGAGCTCTGGCTGGCGGGCGTCGCCGCCACGGCGGTCCTGCTCGGGCTGCTCTGCCTGGCGGTCGCGGCCGCCTCGGGCGAGTGGTTCGCCCCCTACGGGCTTGCGGTGCTCGTCTCGGTCCCGCTCTTCGCCGGCGCCGCCGCCTTCCTCCACGGCCTCGACTCGCCCGAACTGCAGCCGGTCGCGATCGTCCTCGACGACGGCGAGGCGGTCTGCGGCGCCTTCGTCGGCGAAAGCGACGACCAGCTGTGGGTCGCGCGGGTCGTCCTCGACGAGCGGGCCGGCGTGCACCGGCCGCGGCGCGGCGCGATCGCGCCGATCGACGCCGACCGGGTCGCGGCGAAGGCGCTGGGCCCGCTGGAGCCGGTGGACCTGCTCGAGCCCCGCGCGCTGCGCCTGCGCAACCAGCTGCTCGACGACCGCGGCGACGGCGACCCGCGCAAGCGCGCCCCCAGCTGCAGTCCCTCGCCCGAGATGAGGGCGGCGATGGCCGAGAAGGACGCGCCCGGTGCCGGCGCCTGGCAGCGCCAGCTCGCCGAGGAATACCAGCCGGAGCTGGTGGTCGACCGCAAGGACGGTTTCTGGCCGATCCCGGTCGCCACCCTGTTCTCGATCCGCGACCGACGCGCCTCGATCTGCCGGCGCGTCGCGGCCGGCGGCGACGGCTGCCTGCGGCTGGGGACGCCGGGCCAGTTCCCCTGGCTGGGCGGCGAAGGCGAGTCGCTCGAGTACCCGGCCGCCGACAACGACCCCGACGAGCAGCACGACCAGATGGTCGCCGCGCTGGGGTCGGCGGACCCCGAGGCGAGCGCGGCCGAGTACTACCTGGTCGACCGCGAGGAGGATGGCAAGGGCCCGATCTCGATCCAGTACTGGTTCTTCTATCCCTTCAACTACCAGCCGGTCGGCGGCGGACTGGCCGAGGGCGGCTTCCACGAGGGGGACTTCGAGTCGGTCGGGGTGCTGCTCTCGGCGGCCGGCGAGCCGCGCTACGTGTGGATGAACCGCCACGACAAGGAGGGGCGGGCCTTCCCCTGGGAAGACGAGGCGCTGAGCCGCCCCGACGGGCATCCGCGCGTCTTCGCCGCCCGCGGCAGCCACGCCACCTACGAGAACTGCGAAGGCCAGGTCCGGCCGCTGGACGTGAAGGGGCTGATCGACGACCACCCGACCTGCGACGCCGTGCGCCAGCTGCACCTGCTGCCCGAGGTGACGCCGCTGATCGACCTCTCGCGGGTCGGCTGGGCCTGCTGGCACGGGCTCTTCGGCCATCGCAACGGCGGCGTCGGCGTCTACGAAGGCAGCAACAAGTTCCTCATCGCCGACGCGCCGAAGAGCCCGCTCTGGCAGCAGAAGTTCGGCGGCGAGGAAGTCGAACCGTGCCGCGGCCTCGAGGATCCCGGCGGCCGCGACGGCCTCGGCGAAGAAACGGTCGAGGAGAAGACCGGCGTGCCCGCCGCCCTGCGGCGCGGCGCCAGCCACCTGGAGAAGGCGATCGACGACTGCTCGGACTGGGAAAAGCCGGCGACCAGCGGCATCTACATGGTCGTCTGCGACGAGGCCACGCTGGATCGCTACGTCGCCGGCGGGCTGGAAGAAACCGGCGGGGCGGGGGTGAGGATCGAAGCGCTCGACGCCGACGAAGCGGCGTCCGGGCCGGTCTCGGTGCCGGCGGTGCGGCGCAACCGCAGCGGGACTTACCTCGATGATTGGCAGATCTCCGCCGCCCAGCCGGTCGAAGCCTCCGTCTTCGCCTCCTGTCCGAGCGGCGACACGGTCGTCGTCGCCCGCTTCGAAGACGTCCCGATCGAATTCGGGGCGAGGCTGACGATCGACGATCACGCTCCCGGCGGCTCCTGGGTGCTGCGGGACAGCGACGGCGCCCCGGTGAGCGAAGCGGTCCCCTTCACGACCAAGGCGAAGGACGGGCTGCTGGTGCCGAAGGCCCCGGTCCCCGGTGCCTACCTGCCCTGCCGGCGCTGATCCGGGTAGAAGTCCTGGCATGAGCGCCGGGTATGAGGTCGTCGAGCTGGCTCGGGATGAGATCGACCGGGTCGCGCCCCTGTTCGAGGGGCTGGTCGAGTTCCACCGCGAGGTGGTCGAGGGCGCCTGGCCGGTGCGCGACCAGGAGGCCGCCTGGGCGATCCGCCGGCGCCAATACGAGCAGTGGCTGGGGGAGGGAAGCGCGCGGATGCTCGTCGCGGTGCCGGCAGGGGACCCGGCCGCCGCGCCGCTTGGCTATGCCGTCCTCAGCGTCAAGCCTTCGATGGCGAGCTGGGACGTCGGCGAGCGGGTCGGCGAGATCGAGACCCTGGCGGTGGCCGAGGAGGCGAGGGGCGCCGGGATCGGGACGATGCTGATCGAGGCCTGCCGCGCGCGGCTGCGCGCCGACGGCGTCAGCCACTGGGCGGTGGGGGTGGTCGAGGCCAACCGCGACGCGACGCGCCTCTACGAGCGGGCCGGCTTCCGGCCCTACTACCGGGAGCTGCTGGGCGAGGTGTAGCCCTCGAGCGTGGCGGCGGCAGCCGGCGCGGCGGGGCAGATCTCGAGCCCGTCGGCGAGGGCGAAGAAGGCGACGGCGAAGGGGCTGTTGACAGTCTCCTGGCGCAGGCGTCCCCAGTCGATCTGCTCGCGCAGCGAGCGGGTGATCAGGATCAGGTCTCCGTAGTCGGCGCTGTGCTCGTCGAGCGCCATCAGCTTGGTGATCAGGATGTCGTTCAGGTCCATCACCCGGACCCCCATCGCCATCACGCTCAGCTCCTCGCCGCGGGCGATCACCTCGTCGTCGATCAGCATCCCCGAGGGTTCGAAGATCAGGTCGATCAGGATCTCGCCGTCCCACGCCTTCAGCAGCCACTGCTCGGGCGGAGTCTCGGGCCGCATCCCGGCCTCGGCCAGCGCTTGCTGGGCCCGCCCGGCGTCCTCGCGCTTGACCATCAGGTCGATGTCGTTGCTGGAGGGGGGACCGCCGCGCGCCCAGCAGCCGAGCCCGCCGCCCAGCAGGTAGGGGACGTCCCGCTGGTCGAGGGCGGCGACCGACCGCTTGAGGCTGTCGGTCAGCTCCTCGGCGACCTCGCTCTTGCCCAGGTTCTCCGCCACGCACCTTTCGGTGCCCAATCCGCGGCTCCGATAAACGCCGGGCCGGTCGGGTAGGGGAGCGGCGTGCCTTCTTCAACCGGACCCGCGCGGCTGCGGATCGCGGCCACCGGCGACATCCACTGCCGGGACTCCAACCGCGAGGCGGTGGTCGCCTCGTTCGCCGCGCTCGGCGACGACGTCGACCTCGTCCTCGTCGCCGGCGACCTGACCAGCCACGGTCGGCTCGACGAGGCGGAAATCCTCTGCGAGGCGGCGGCGGCGACCGCGGCGCCGGTCTACGCGGTGCTCGGCAACCACGACTGGCACGCCGACGAGGCCGAGGCGATGCTGCGGCGGCTGGGGGAGGGGGGCGTGCGGATGCTCGACCGCGGCACCGCCGTATGCCAGGTCGGCGAGGTCGAGGTCGGGATCGTCGGCGTCAAGGGGTTCGTCGGCGGCTTCGCGCCGCGCCACCTGCCCGACTTCGGCGAGCCTTCCCTGCGCGCGGTCTACGCCGAGGCGACCGCCGAAGTCGAGGCGCTCGACCAGGGCCTGCGCGAGGTCGCGACCTGCCCGCTGCGGATCGTCCTCCTCCACTACTCGCCGGCGGAAGAAACGCTGGAGGGGGAGCCGCGGGAGATCTGGGTCTTCCTCGGCTCCGACCGGCTGGCGGCGCCGATCCTCAAGCACGGCCCCGATCTCGTCCTCCACGGCCACGCCCACGCCGGCTCGCCGGACGGGACGATCGGCGAGACCCCAGTCCACAACGTCTCCCAGCCGGTGCTGGGGACCGACTTCCGCATCTTCGAGCTCGACGCGAGCCACGCGCACAGCCCGATTCCCTAGCGCTTCGGTTCGAGGCCGATCAGGTCGTAGTAGCCGATCAGGTAGAGGCGCATGCCGTCGGAGACCATCGGCGTGTAGCCGGCATCATCGAGGTGGAAGGTGCGCTTGTGGGTGCGGACGTCGAGGCCGGTCGTCTCCTGGGTCTCGAAGCTCGAGGTGTAGACGGTGTGGCCGATGACGGTCGCGGTGCCGGGGATCGGGCCACCGACGTCGTAGTGCCAGCGCGCCTTGCCGGTGCGCGCGTCGAGGGCGAAGAAGCGGCCGTTTTCGGCGCCGATGTAGACGGTGGGCGGGGTGCCGGGGACCTGGGCGACGGCGGGCGAGCCGTAGACGTAGTCGCCGGTGTCGAAGTGCCACTCGACCTTGCCGGTCTTCTCGTCGAAGGCGTAGACGGTGCCGTCGTCGCGGGCGGCGTAGACGTTGCCGAAGGCGATCGCGGGGGAGGAGAAGAAGCCGCCGTGGCCGAAGGGGGGCACCTTGCTCGTGTTGCTGCGCCAGATGGGCTTGCCGTTCTTCGCGTCGAGCGCGAACATGCTGCTCTGGTAGTCGGCGAAGAAGACCTTGCCGTCGTCGTAGCTGGGGCTGGCTTTGATCGCCCCGGGGGCGTTGAAGCTCCACAGCGTCTTGCCGCTGGCGGCGTCGAGGGCGAGGAGGTTGGTGGTATCGGTGCCGAGGTAGAGATTGCCGTCGACCGCCAGCGGTGAGGATTCGAGGTGCGCGTCGAACTTGCGGACCCAGACCTTCTTCCCGGTCGCGGCATCGCCGGCGGCGAGATGGCCGGTGAGGAAGGCGCCGTAGATGCGGCCCTCGTAATAGACCGGCGCGGTGACGAAATTCGGCTTCCCCTTGTCGCTGGGCCGGATGTTCAGTTCCCAAAGCACCTTGCGGTCGCTGAGCCGCACCGCTTTGCCATTGCCGTACTTGTTGATCACGTAGGCGATCCCGTCGTGGACCGCGGGTGGGAACTCGATCAACGCATGCGTGTTGATCGACCAGTCCTGCTTCAGCGGCGGATCGAGCGCCTTTCGATCAGCGGCGAGGTAGTGCGTCCGCTGCGGCACCCGACCGAACAGCGGCCAGTCGGTGTAATCCGACCCGGTGGCGACTTCGGAAGCCGAGGCCCCGGTTTCGGTCTCGTCCGAGCTGCCGCAGCCGGCGACGAGGAGAGCAAGGATCAGAGCAAGCAAAGCTGCGGCGCGCATCGAGGCTCTCATCGGCAGGCAGATACCTGCCCTTGAAGGAGAGCGGCGGACGGGACTCGAACCCGCGTCATCGCCTTGGAAGGGCGAGGCTCTACCGTTGAGCTACCGCCGCGCGGAGGAAGCCGCCCCGCTTCGCGGTGCGGCGTCGATGACAGTTTGCACAAACGACCTCGCACTTTGCAATCTCGTTGAGCACGTCGGCCCAGTTGCGGTCCGTCAGACCCTTCGAAATCCCAAACTTCTTGTCTCGCAGGTGGTCGAACTCGAGGACGACCGGATCGTCCTCTCCGCAGTCGGCGCAGGGATGCTCCCGCAGGAAAGCGACGAGATATTGGGTCCGTTCTTCGACCATCGCTTTCTTCCGCTGCCCGGCGAGGGCGATGTAGCGCTTCTTGTTCGCCAGATAGTGCTCGCGATGCTAGGCCGACCGGCAGGGCCGGCAGTAGTTATCGAGTTGCCCACGCGCCCGCCTCCGCCAGGCAAATTCCTCTGCTGGCTTCTTCCTTTTGCAGCGCTCACACCGCCTCATGACCGCAGCATACGAAGGCGAACAGACGTTCCCATAGGCACCGCGCCCGCCAATCCGTCAAAATGAAATCCCACGGGGAGTGGCGCAGTCTGGTAGCGCACTCGGCTGGGGGCCGAGCGGTCGCAGGTTCAAATCCTGTCTCCCCGATCTGAAAATCTGCGGGGCGGTGCGTGGGGAAGCGCATCGCCCCGTCTTTCGTTCGTGCCTGTGCGGAGCGGTTCGCGGGGATCAGTGACGCAAGTGTGACGCAAGGACACCGGCCGCGAGTGACGCACTCGGCGGGAGAATCCAACATCGGGCGCCGGTCCACCTAGGCCGCTCCGGTCTCGCGTTCGCGATGGTTGCGAACCTCGATTAGGGCCGTCCATTGAAGTTGCCGAACCCGGTCGATATGGCAGCGGAGTTCGTCCGCCAGTTCGGACAGCTTCATGCCTTCCCGCCGCATCCGTAGGACGTGCTGTTGGCGAGGATGGAGAATCGCTAACTCGGATGGGTGGACCTCCCTGACTGAGGGCAGGGAGAGCTTTGGAATCTTCATGGGTGGGTTTGGTCGAACACCGATCCGGCGGCGGTGCGGACGGCCGCTATCTCGTCTAGGTCCGCCTGCACTTCCTCGGCATCGGGCCGCCTCGACTCGTGCAGGTTCACCGCCTGTTCCTCCATGCGCATCAGGATTCGGCGAAGCTCGGAATCGGGGAGGGTTAAGACGGTCGGGCCGACCGTCTTCTGTTGCCAGCCCAGCCCGCCGTCCAGAATGAGGCGCAGGCCGTCCGTGATCTTGCGACCGAGCCTGTAACACGCCTCCTCTTCGCCCACGCCCATAGCGTGCTCAAGGTCCCCGAACAGGGTGAAGTCCGCCGTAATCTGCGCGTAGACGGCATCCCGTTCATTCGACTGGAGAGTGACGGCCATCAGGGATACCCCGGCAGAAGCTCGGCATCCTTCAGGACGGCAACGTGGTACGCGATCTTGGCTGGCTTAGCGTCCTCCGCCTTCAGGTCGGGGAACTCGGTAAGCAGGTCGGCCGCCAGTACGTCGACCTTCAGCGACCGTAGCCGGTTGCAGTTGAACAGCTTCAGAATCATCTTGCGGACCGGGTGCTGTGCGGCCTGTGTCTGGTCGCCTTCGATCCGATTGCGGTCGCGTCCGTGGCGTGGCCTGGGTTCTTCGTCCCCCTAGTTGGGTCGGTCGGTTTCGCCCAGCCGGACCCGTCACTTCTTCTTCCCCTTGCTCCGTGACTTCTTCAACTTGCCGCCGCCCCGCTTCCCCTGGCGCTGACCGTCCGAGACTTCATCCGGCGTCGGCGATGGGTAGGCGGCGACGGCAAACGTTCCGGTAATGCAGTCCTTGTCTTTGCTTTCGCCGTTGGCGCGGCGCTGGATCGTTTCCTCTTGAAGTTGGTTCTGGAAGTCGATGATCCAGCGGACGCCTTGCATTAGTTCCTCATAAGCCTTCGCATCGAGCAGACGCGGAATCCAATACAGGGTCGCGTCCTCGCGGGTGAACATCTTTCCCGTCTCGATAGCCTCGCTAGTGCGGCCGTTGAAGTCCTGCAAGATCGCCCCGGCGACCCCCGGCCTCAGCTTGTCCTCCACGTCTGCCCAATCCGCATCCGAGATGAAGCCGTTCCGAGTCGCCCGGTAGAGCTTGCGCTTGGCCGCGTCCTTCACAGAGGTTTCCTCGACTAGCTCCAGAAACCCCGCACGGCGCAGGACGCGGAAGTGGTAGGTAGCCGTGCTGTACGGGATTCCGGTCTCGGCGGAAAACTCAATCGTGCTGATGGCTCGCACCATCGCCGTAGACAGAATCTGCACGCGCAGGGGGTCGCGGGTGACGATGTGAATGTTCGGCTGAATCAGCCCCCGCGCGGCGTGCCGTGCTTCGGCGTCGCCGTTCCCCCTGGGGGTGGGAGTTGGGATTTCGATTGGGAAGCGCCTGGCCGGCGGCGACTACCCGACCGGCTACCCGCTGGCGGTCACATCGACCCTTACGCTGTTCGGTCCCTCTATTGCCGTCATCCCTTTGAGTAGTTAAGCAACCTCAGAACTGGCGACTTGCGCAAAACGCTAAAGGTGGTTGACGCATTGTCTACCTGTCGCGCATTGTTGGAGGCGTTGTTGAAGGCGGGCCGTACCGGAATGCGGCCCGTCGCGCTATGCGCGAGAGGGGGTGATGCAGATGGCCGCTATCAAGGTCAGGCGGGCAGTCCCGTCTATTCACATCATGAAGTCCGCCTAGCGGCAACGGGGGACCGGGACCACGCTGACCCCGGTCCCCGCGCGTTGTTGAAGAAGCCGGACTAACGCCCGCCGCCCTTGATCGTGGAGGCCGGAATACCTCCAGGCGGCGGTCGTTGGGGTGACGCGGTCCGACTAGTGGAGCGAAGGTACAACCGACGCGCTAAAGCACTTTGGCGCGTGGGGTGTAGAACCCTCACAGGATCGGAGTTGCGGTCGCGCTTCGGCTGCATTCGCGCGAAAGGGCGAGGGGTCAGGCGGCCGTACGAGACTCGGGCCAGGCTCCCGACTGGACCCGCTCGTAAAGCGTGTCGGGGGCGAGGTCGGCGCCTCCGGGCCAGACGACGGTTCCGGTCTCCGGATCGGTTTCAACCCTGGCAAATCCCTTGGGGGTGCGGGCGTCTTCGAAGACTGGGCCGCGCATGCGGTCCAGGACCTCGACCTCTCCACTCAGCCCGTCGGCAAAGGTCAGCCGAAGGACGCCGTGGCGGACGACCTCTGCGGCGGTGATATCAGGGGTTAGGCCGTTCATCTCAAAGGCTCGATATCCAAAAGTGTCTCACCGGCGCGGGCTCGGCGCCAGTTCTCTTCCAATTCTTCCTGATGGAGCTCTGCCCAGGCGAGGACGAATCGCAGTTGGCGGCGATTGAGGTTGCTGTCCATGACCTCCAGATTGTCGATTCGCACCTTTGCTTCTCCTTCGGCATGGCGAGCATGGAAGTGCGGGAAGCCGTGATCGTCGAAGAACATGACGATGGCTATCCCGAAGAAGCGGCTGATCGTCGGCATCCCTCAATCATGCCGACGGCATCGGCGGCTCGAATGCAGACCAAAACTTTCGCTTCAGAGCGTCGCTGGTTTCGTAAATGGCGCGCGTCGCGCCGGACGAAAGCGCTGAATTTCGCCGGCCCAACCTTTGGGGTGCTTGAATGCGGGAGTGCTTCGTCCACGTCGGTACCTCGGTCTTCTCCTGGTCGGCTGCTTCCTCTTCGTCTTGCCCGCGGCGACGAGCTTGGCGACCAGCCGCGTTGCCTACCCGGCGAAGCTCTCGGTCACCGGCGGCGTGACGATCACCACGGTCCACGACTTCACCAGCGATTGCGGACCGGGCCAAGCCTGGACGATCGAGGCCGAGGCCGAGGTCAACATTCACGGCCGGATCGAGGTCGAAGTCATCGGCAGCAAGCAGGTCCAGAGCACGGCGGCGATCACGTCCGGGGGTGCCGTCAACACGAACACCTCGAGTAACTTCCACGAGACCAACTACTGCCCGCCGGAGGAACCCGTCAGCCAGGATCCGCCGCCGGTCTGCAAACGGCACACGGGTGCCGGTGCCGCCAGCCTCTCTCTCGGCCGGGCGCCCTGGCTGGTGTCGCTCGGCATCGGTCGCAAGGGTGGCGGCGAACAGGACCAGAGCTGCATCGGCGCGCCGGTGATCGGCCCGAAGCCGACCCGGGCCCAGATCGAGGCGCTGCAATCGGATTACGAGGCGATTGTCCTGCCGCTCGACCTCAAGCCCAAGCAGTTCATGGGCCTGCGGGTCGGCAAGAAACTCTCGAGTCGCATCAAGGTGAACGGTCCCTGTAACCGAACCACCGCCACCGCTTCGACCTTCCGCGATGACGTCTGCACCGTCAGCGGCTCCTTTGCGGCCGTCGTCAAGCGACTGCCGGGCAAGGGCCGCGGCATCAACGTCGGCTGAGCCGCACCTCCCGTCTCCCTTAACCTCGCCGGGCGCGATGCTGTTCCTCTAACTTCGCCTGACCGAGATCGAGCGAGAGGAGCCCCGTGGACATCGAGTTCATCGCCAGCATGAGTGTCATTGCCGCCGAGCCGGCCGAGAGCCGGAAGTTGTTCGTCGAGGCGCTTGGGTTGCCGCTGCAGGCGGCCGACGGGGGCGAGTACTTCCACAGCGAGGAGATCGGCGGGGCCAAGCACTTCGGCGTCTGGCCTCTGGCCCAGGCGGCGCAGGCCTGCTTCGGGACCCCCGAGTGGCCCAGCGAGCGCACCGTGCCGCAGGCTTCGATCGAGTTCGAGGTGGCCGACGCCGCGGCGGTCGCCGCCGCCGCCGAGGAGCTGGAGGGGGAAGGCTTCGAGCTCCTGCACGGCGCCCGCGAAGAGCCCTGGGGGCAAACGGTCGCCCGGCTGCAGAGCGTCGACTCCCTGATCGTCGGCATCTCCTACGCGCCGTGGCTTCACCGCTGAAATCGCTGCGCCGGCTGACCGCGCTCGGCAGCCTGCCGACGGACAGCGAGGAGGAGCGGCTCCGCAAGTCGGTGCTGGTGCTGTCGTCGAGCCTGATGGCCACCCTCGCCTTCGTCTGGGTGGGGACCTACGCGGCACTCGGGCTCTGGCTCCCGGCGGCGATCCCCTTCGCCTACCAGCTCGCCTCGGCAACGAGCATCTACACCTTCTCCCGCACCCGTCGCTTCCACCTCTTCCGGGTCAGCCAGCTGCTGATGAGCCTCCTGCTTCCCTTCGCCCTGCAGTGGAGCCTCGGCGGCTTCGCCGCCTCCTCGGCGGTGGCGCTCTGGGCCTTCGCCTGTCCCGTCGGCGCCCTGCTGTTCATCGGCACCCGCCAGGCGGTGCCCTGGTTCCTCGCCTTCGTTGCCCTGGTCGTCTTCTCCGGCCTGATCGACCCCGCGCTCGCCGACGGCGCGCCCGAGATCCCCGAAGGCGTCGTCATCTCCTTCTTCGTGCTGAACGTGCTGGGCGTCTGCGTCACCGCCTACGTGCTGCTGCAGTACTTCGTCAGGGCGCGCGAGCGGGCCCTGGCCGAACTCGAGGTCGAGCGGGAAAAATCCGAGCGCCTCTTGCTGAACATCCTGCCGGCCTCGGTGGCGAGCCGGCTGAAGGAGTCCGACGAGGTGATCGCCGACGGCTACGACGCCGCCACGGTCCTGTTCGCGGACATCGTCGGCTTCACCCCGCTCGCGCAGGAGCTGGCGCCGGCCGAGACCGTCGCCCTGCTCGACCGGATCTTTGCCGGCTGGGACGCGCTCGCCGCTCGGTACGGCGTGGAGAAGATCAAGACGATCGGCGACGCCTACATGGTGGCTGCCGGCTTGCCCGGCAAGCGGGACGATCACGCCGAGGCGATCGCCGAGATGGCGCTGGAGATGGGGGCCGAGGCGGCCCGATGCGCGGGGGAGGGTGCCCCGCCGCTCGAGGTGCGGATCGGCATCGACAGCGGCCCCGTGGTCGCCGGCGTGATCGGCCGCGCCAAGTTCACCTACGACCTCTGGGGCGACACCGTCAACACGGCGAGCCGGATGGAGTCCCACGGCGTTGCCGGCTCGATCCAGGTGACCGAGCGCGCCTACGAACGACTGCGCGAGCGCTACGAGCTGCGCCCGCGGGGGCCGATCGAGGTGAAGGGCAAGGGACCGATGACGACCTACATGCTGCTCGGGAGACGTGGGTAAATCAGTAGCACATATCGTGCTACAGTGGTGGGGATGGCCCGCTCCCTTCACGTGCGTCTCGATGACAGCTCCGATGCTGCGCTCAGCATCGTGCGGGGAGGCGACGGGATGAGCGACTCCGAAGCGGTGCGAACCGCTCTTCGGGAGGCCGCTGCTCGGCGCCGAGCGCGCTCCTCCATCGCCGAAGAGGTGGGGCGGCTGATGGCCGACGAGGGAGATCGCAACGAGATGCGGCTCGTGCGCGAGCAGATGGCAGAGCTCGCACCCGATCCGCCCGACTGACGTGGTTCGTGGCGAGGTCTTCCGGCTGCCTTCACCGCGAGGAGCCCAGGGACACGAGCAGCGAGGAGTGCGCTACGCGGTTGTCGTTCAGGCCCATGAGTTCATGGCGCTGAGCACCACGCTTGTAGCGCCGACCTCGACCGCTGCGTTGCCGGCCACCTTTCGGCCGACGATCACGCTGGCTGATCTCGAAACGCGCGTCCTCGTCGAGCAGACCACCGTCGTCGATCCACAGCGCCTTGGCCGCTCTGCCGGCCGACTCGATGTCGACGAGATGCGAGCGATCGACGAGGCGCTCGCTCTGGTGCTGAGCCTCTGAGCCACGAGCGCGGCAGCGAGCGCCGGTGCAAGGGCTAGGCGCCGCCGCCCCGGTCCCCCTCGCCGATTTCGCGGGCGACCCGGGCGGGGTTGCCGTAGGCGACGACGCCGGTCGGGAGGTCGCGGGTGACGACCGAGCCGGCGCCGACGACCGTGTTCTCGCCGATCGAGACGCCGGGGCAGACGAGGACGCCGGCGCCCAGCCAGACGCCGTCGGCGATCCTCACCGGCAGCGCCTGCTCCCACGCCGCCCGGCGCGCGAGGGGATCGATCGGATGGGTGGCCGTGATCAGCTGCACCCCGGAGGCGATCGCGCACTCGTCGCCGACCGTGATCGGCGCCCCGTCGAGCATCGTGCAGTTGAAGTTGACGAAGGTGCGGGCGCCGATCCGGATCCCGTCGCCGAAGTCGCAGTAGAAGGGCGGCCGGATGGAGGTGTCTTCGCCGATCGCCGCCAGCAGCTCCGCGAGCGCCGCCGCCCGCTCCGCCGAGCGCTCGTAGGGAAGCGCGTTCAGCGCCGAGACCATCGCCTGCCGCTCGTCGAGCTCCCGGTTCAGCTCGGGGTCGTCGCCGGGATAGGGCTCGCCGGCGCGCATCAGCTCCTTCGCGGTCCGCACCGAAGGCATCGTAGTGAGGGTTGCCGGCAGCTACCGTTGGAGGAGTGCTCCGTCCCACCGACATGCTCTCGCTGATCCCCGGGGTGCCGCAGGGGCGGCCGCCGCAGGCCCGCGAGGTCGACGGCTTCTTCGCCGCCGACTCGACCCTGCGCCGCCTGCACCGCGAGCGGCTGGTGCTCTTCTCGGGGGTGCGGGCGCTGTTGATGCAGGCCTGCGACCCGCTCGCGGTCGTCGGCTTCCAGCGCCACTCGATCATCTTCGACGACCCGCAGCTGCGCCTGCAGCGCACCGACGAGTGGATGTCGCGGATCTACTTCGGGACCGCGGGCGAGGCCGAGGAGGCCGGGCAGACCGTCCAGGCAATGCACCGCCGGGTGAAAGGCAAGACCCCCGCCGACTACGGCCCGATCCCGAAGGGGACGCCCTACGACGCGACCGATCCCGAGCTGGGGCTCTGGGTCCTCGCCACCCTCGCCGACTCCGCCGTCGTCTACTACGAGCGCATCTTCGGCGGCCTCTCGCCCGAGGAACGCGAGCGTTACTGGAGCGAATACCGCCAGGTCGGCCAGTTGCTCGGCCTGCCGGGCGACTCGATGCCCGCCACCTACCTGGACCTGAAGGACTACGTCGACGGCCGCCTCACCGACGGCAGCCTCTGGATCTCCGAGGACCGCCGCAAGCAGGCCGAGCGGATGATCCTCGACCCGCCCTTCGAGGGCTTGACGCGGGCGGCGCTGATCCCCGTCACCGAGACGATCCGCCTCGTCTCCACCGGCCTCCTGCCGCCGGAGATCCGGCGCATGTTCGGCTTCTCCTGGGATCCCGGCCGCGAGGCCCTGCTGCGCTCCGCCCTCCTGCAGCTGCGGCTCGGCACCCGCTTCTGGCCCGATGCCGTCCGGCTCCATCCGGCGGCCCGCACCGCCGCCGGCGAGCGCTACGGCGCCCTGGCCCTATAGTCGTAAAGGGGAGGCCTTCGACAATGGCCCACAGGGGAAGGGGCTCGATGAAGGAGGAGAGCTTTGAGTTCTGCATCGATTCGTCAACTGATGACGACGGTCGTCGCCCTGGTCATAGCGCTGGCGTTGCCCGCGTTCGCCGCCGCCGCCCAGGAGGACCACTCCGACAACGGCCGGGGCAAGGTCGTCGACGTGATGACCCGCAACCTCTACCTTGGCGCTGACCTCGCGCCCGCGATCGGCGCCGAAGACCTGAACGAATTCGTCACCGCCAACGGCAAAATCCTGCGCGAAGTGACCGAAAACAACTTCCCGGTTCGGGCCCAGGGGCTGGCGCGGGAGATCCTCGCCGAGCAGCCCGACCTGGTCGGCCTGCAGGAGGTGGCGCTGTGGCGCACCGCGCCGCCGAGCCTGACTCCGGCCGTGAGCGGCGAACCGACCGCGACCACGGTCCGCTACGACTACCTGCAGCTGCTGGTCGAACAGCTGAACAAAGGTCCGGGACCGAACCGCTACGAAGTCGTCGTCGTCCAGAACGAGTTCGACCTCGAGGCCCCCGGCGACGAGAACCAGGTGGCGGGCGACGGTCCCAACCCGGCGATCGCCGACGCCGAGATCAACGGCCGGCTGACGATGCGCGACGTGATCCTCGCCAAGCGGGGCAGCGGCGTCGAGACCGCGCGGCCGCAATCGGCCAACTTCAAAACCCTGCTCCCGGTTCCGATCCTCGGCAAACCGCTGGCGATCAAACGCGGCTGGACCGCGGTCGACGCGCGGGTGCGCGGCAGCGGCTGGTTCCGCTTCGTCAACACCCACCTGGAGGCGTTCGACCCGGCCTTCCTGGTGCCGAGCATCCGCGCCCTGCAGGCGGCCGAGCTGGTCGCCCCCGGCGGCCCGGCTGACAGCACCCTGCCGGTCGTCCTCGTCGGCGACCTCAACTCCGACGACGACACCGTCGCGCCCGGTGACCAGCAGGCCTACCGGGTCCTGCTCGAAGCAGGGCTGGTCGAGCGCAGCACCAACGACCCGCTCAGCTGCTGCCTCGAGTCGAGCCTGCTGGCGGAAGGGGCGGGCGGCAGCGTCGCCGACTTCGACCACCAGGTCGACCACGTGATGACCGACGACCCGGCGGGCATCAAGCTCGAGCGCTCCGAGGTCACCGGCCTGCTGCCGGTCAACGGGTTCTGGGACTCCGACCACGCGGGCCTGTTCAGCGCCCTGCGGTTCGGGCGGTAGCCACACCTGCCGAGGGGCGGAGCCATCCGCCCCTCGGCATCTCGCCATGGAGCTGCGCGACGAGGCCGAGATCAGGCCCGCCGTCGAGGCCGCTCTCGAGCGCGAGCGGCAGCGGATCGCGCGGCTGCTCCCAGGGGCCGACGTCCAGCACATCGGCTCGACCGCGATCCCCGGCTCCCTCACCAAGGGCGACCTCGACATCCTGGTCCGCGTAGCCGGACGCGAGTTCGCCGCGGCGTCACCCGCGCTCTCCGAGATCTACGAGGTGCACCAGCCCGAGGAGTGGCAGGACGACTTCGCCAGCTTCGCCCTTTCGCCCGGTGGTGAGATCGCGGTAGGGGTGCAGCTGGTCGTCGAGGCGGGGGAGAGCGACCGCCTCTTTCTCGGCTTCCGCGACCTCCTGCGCTCTCACCCGGAGCTCCGTGACGCCTACAACCAGCTGAAGAACGCGCATCGTGACGACAGCGTGGACTCCTACCGCGAGGCCAAGGCCAAATTCATCGGCGAGGCGATGGGAGACCCGGGCGGCGACATGCCATTCTCCGGCTGATGTGGGTCCAACGCGCGATCCGCCTTCCCGCCCGCCCGCGGGGGTTCCATCTCGTCACCAACGAGGTGGTCGACGCCCTGCCGGAGGTGGAGGGGATCTCGGTCGGCCTGCTCCACTTGCTGATCCAGCACACCTCCGCTTCGCTGGCGCTGAACGAGGACGCCTCGTCGGACGTGCGGCGCGACTTCGAGAGCTGGTTCGACCAGGCGGTGCCCGAAGGCGCCCCCTACTGGACGCACACGCTGGAGGGCGAAGACGACATGCCGGCGCACGTCAAGGCCGCGCTGCTTGGTCCCTCCCTGACCTTGCCGATCGCCGGGGGCCGGCTGGCGCTCGGGACCTGGCAGGGCATCTACCTCTGCGAGCATCGCGACCACGCCGGCCCGCGCTCGCTGGTCGCCACCGCCTGGGGCGAGGGCGGTTAGGTGGCGGACGCAACACCCGCCAGTCGAATGGCTCCATATCTCTGTCTTGAAAGGAAGGCCGATTCATGCGTCTAGTTCCGCTTCGAGTCGGGATAAAACACCGACCAACAACCTCCGCTCAGAACCGACACCGACTCGCTGGAGAAGTGCCGTCGCCCGCATGAGATCGGGCACCTGGGAGTCGGGATTGATCCTGTAGATGTGTTTTGCCGCGCCTCGCCGCTGCACCCTGTCAATCTCTTTGATTGCCTTGTATTTAGTAATACACGGAAGTGGTACGAGGCAACATTCAGGTCGATCGCGTTGCTCGACCTTTCGGTAGCCGCGCTGAATGCTTTGGGGCTGCAAGTGCCCTCTGCTTTCAGGGTCCAAAGGATCCTCGTACGAACAGGGTGAGTGAGAGCCTTGGTAGAGACCCTCGCTGTCAGACGTATTCTCCGGCTTCGCCATCGCCACTTACCTTTACCCTTCCGAGTTCGAGGGTGGTTGCCATAGACAGCTGATTGCCGCAACCGCCCTAAATGGCGCTGCTGAAGTGGTCGTCTCTTCTTTAGGTCCCACCCTCAAGCCTCTCTACAGCCAGGATGTCGGACGGCCACATATATGGCCTTTTCGTCGCGGATCTCGCTTGGACACTCGGAAAGCACGATCTGATCCTCCTCTCGCTGGCCAAGCACTGCGATGGCATCGAGACCGGAGGCCTCGAGAGCCAATTCGATCTGCTCTCTAGTCCAATGCCGCTGTTTGTGAATGTGCGAAGCAACCCCTCGGCCAGATAGACGCGCTTCGAAGAGCCCTCCCATCTGGGTGCCCTTGGTCAGTCCGTGCCATTCCCAGCCCTTGGCAGCCATCTCTTCAGAGAGCCCGGAGGCGTAATCGTCTCGGAAGAGCGCGAGCGTGTTGGAGTCGAAGATCAGCAGGCCGCCGTGGGCGCTCAGGTTCCGGCTGACACCTTCGAAAACCTTCTCGAGGTCGCCGTCCTCGATCAGATAGTTGATGACGTCGTTGAGGAGCAGCACAAGTTGGAAGGATCCGGCGGCAAGCCCAGGTTCGGGACGGATCGCCGGAAGGGCGCGCGCGTCGAGATTGAGGAGGCGGACCGCCGATCCATATTTTCTCTTCGCCTCAGCGAGCATCCCCTCCGAAACGTCGCAGCCAATAATCCTCCAGCCGCGGGTTAGAAGCGGGTCAAAAGCTCGGCCGGTCCCGCACCCCACATCCAGCGCCCAGCCACCAGCGGCTAGCCCCAGCTTCTGGAGCTGAGGCAGAAGGATCTCGCCTAACCACAACTCGTAGTTGTTTTGCTCGTTCCATTCGTCGTAGATCGGCGCGTAGCGGTCGTAGGCGGTTCTTGCCGTTACGTCTTCCGACATTAGGAGGTGGTTCGCCGCCTCTTGGAGGCCTTCGGCATCTTGAAAAGCACGACCGAAGAAGAGACTGGGATGTCCTCCGTGTTCTCCCGCATCCTGCGGTCTGCGCTGCGGGTTGCGATCGCAGTCATTGCGTTCTCGAAGTCTCCCGCTGCCTCCATGGCTTCCTTGATGCCTTCTGGATCGAGGATCAGCGGGGTGCGAACGATCCAGAACTCCTCATCGAGCGCGACGATCGCTGCTCGCCGGGAGCAGGTGTAGTCATCGACGATGCCTTGCATGAATTCGTCAGTTAGCGCCTCCGCCATAGTCGGCTCGAGCTCGGCGAGTTCTCCCCACTCCTCCGTGTCGATCATGTGCTCGTCAGTAGCTCGGTAGAAGTGCTCGACGGCTCCCCTTACCTGCCGGTGTTTGACTTCCTCCACACATCCGAACTCTCTGAGTTTTCGGATGTGGTAGCTGACTTCTTTCAGATCGGCTTCTAGCTCCCGCGACGCCTCCGCCGGGCTAAGGGGGCCGCGGTCGCGAATCAGCCTGAACACCTCCGCTCGGAGCGGATGCGACATCGACTTCATCCGGTTTTGGGTCGCCTGTCGGCGCTGCGCTTTCGTGGCCACGCTCTTCCTTTCGACGTTCCTGAGTGCTTGATCCTAGTCGTTCAATCATGAGGTAGGCGACAAAACAGACCTAACTGTGGATTGCTCTCCACTGGTGGAATCCTGTCCACCAAACCAAGCGAGGGGAGGTGATTCGCGATGGTCATTAGCTCAGACAGGGTTCTGCCCTCCGTTGCAAAGGGAAAGGGTTCCTGACCCTCTAGGGATTGGTCAGCCCATGTAGGAGAGGGCTCCCGGCTCGCTTCACGCTGGGAGCCCAGTTTTGTTTCCGCACTGGCGATTTCTTCTGGAATAGGCCCCAGGGATTGCGATCAAGTCGCTCCTGCGGTGTCGGCGCGGCTCAGGTGAAGACGACCACCGGAGCCCAGGCGATCTATCGTTGCCGCATGGACGACGCGATCGCGCGCTACCGGGCCGCCTCGGAGGCCGGCGACATCGGGGGGATCATGGCGACGCTGACGCCCGACGTCGAGCTCGTCTCGCCGATCTCCGGCCGGATGGTCTTCCGCGGCGAGGACGACGTCGAGCTGCTGATCCGGGGCGTCTACGGCGGGACCCTGAAGGGGCTGCGCTGGACGGACGCGCTCGGCGAGGGCGACCGGCGGGTCGTGATCGGCGAAGCGCGGTTGCTGGGGGTGCGGCTGACCGACGCGATGGTCTTCGACCTCGCCGCCGACGGGCGCATCCGCCGGATCGGCCCTCACCTGCGGCCGTGGCTGGCGCTGACCCTCTTCGCCCTGGTGCTGGGGCCGAAGGTCGGCCGCCGACCGAGCGCCATCTGGCGCGCCCTGCGCGGCTGAAGCCTCTCCCTCGGTGAGCTAGGCGATGGTTCGCTGGCGGTACTTGCGCACCGCGTAGACGATCGCGATCGCGCAGAGCACGGAGAGCAGGAAGCCGGGGCCCTCTTCCTTGTCGAACACGTAGTAGGCGATCAGGCCGGCGACCAGCGAGCCGGCGATGCCGACGAGTATCGTCTGGAAGAGGGTCATCGGATCCCGCCCAGGCAGCAGCAGCCGGCCGAGCGCGCCGACGATCAGGCCGGTCAGCAGCAGGCCGATGATGTAGAGGATCACGTCCATGGGGGCAGCTATTCCCGCCAAGTGGGTAGAGGAAACGCGTGACCGCCATCGGCACCGGGGAGCTGCTGAAGGACCGTTACCGCCTCGAGCGTACGCTCGGGCGCGGCGGGATGGCGGCTGTCTGGCTCGGCCACGACGAGGTGCTGGACCGGCCGGTGGCGGTGAAGGTGCTCTCCGACACGATCGCCTCCGACCAGGGATTCGTGACGCGGTTCCGGCGCGAGGCGCGGACGGCGGCCGGGCTCTCGCATCCCAACCTGGTCGGGGTCTACGACTTCTCCGAAGAGGGTGAGAGGCCCTACCTGGTGATGCAGTTCGTGCCGGGTGAAAACCTGGCCGAGCGGCTGGAGCGGGGGAGGGGGATCGACGGCGACAAGCTGGCGCGGGAAATGCTCGAGGCGCTCGCCCACATCCACGGCGTCGGGATCCTCCACCGCGACGTCAAGCCGGCGAACATCATCGTCGAGCCGGAGGGGACCGCGAAGCTGATCGACTTCGGGATCGCGCTGCCGCGCGACGCGACCGCGCTGACCAGCACCGGCCTCGTCCTCGGGACCGAGCGCTACGCGGCGCCGGAGGTGATGAACGGCGAGCCGGCGAGCGAGCGCTCCGACCTCTACTCGCTGGGGGTGGTGCTGCGCGCCTGCCAGCAGGGCGGCTCGGGGCGGCTGGCCGACCTGGTCGAGTGGCTGGCGGCGAGGGATCCCCGCGACCGTCCGGCCTCCGCCCAGCAGGCGCTGGACGACCTCGACCGACCCGAGCCCGCCGAGGTCGAGGAATCGACGCAGGTGTTCGAACCGACCCGGCCGCTCGCGGTCGAGCGGCCCGAGCCGGCCAAGCCGCGGGCAGCTCGCCGGGGCGCCCTGGTCGCGCTGCTGGCCTTCATCGCCGCCCTGGCGGCCGTTGCCGTGATCGCTCTTGCGGGCGGTGGCGACGAGCAGCCGACGCAGGGGCGAGAGGCGGCGAAGTCGGACAAGGCAAGGGCGAAGAAGAGCGCTGAGCCCGCGGCTCAGAACACCGCCGCGCCGGCGCCGGAAGCCGAACCGGAACCCGCCCCGGAACCGGAAGACGAACCCGAACCCGCCTCGGAACCCGACGCCGAACCGGAGCCCGCCTCGGGCGAAACCGGCAGCGGCGCCTCGCTCAACGAACAGGGCTACGAACTGATCCAGGCCGGTGAATACGAGGCCGCCGTCCCGGTCCTCGAGGAAGCGGTCGCCGCCTATCCCGAAGGCAGCGAAGACCTCGATTACGCCTACGCCCTCTTCAACCTCGGCAACGCGCTGCGCCTCAGCGGCCGGCCCGAAGAGGCGATCCCGGTGCTCGAGCAGCGGCTCCAGATCCCGAATCAGACCGCCACGGTCGAAGAAGAGCTGGAAGCCGCCCGGGCCGAAGCGGGCTGATCTGCCCTATGCGCGAACACGAACGTATGCGAACATACGTTCGTGTTCGCGATCGCGAGAGACCGCCCCCCTGAAACGGGTCTCCGCCTGCGGCATTTCGTTGGACGGCTGCGTACCGGAAGAACGCCGGTAGCGGGAGCTTCGAGGTGGCCGTTGAGGTCTCCTCTATGGACGTGGGGGCGGGGGGCACATTCCCTTCCTTAAATGCCTCGCCGCGAAGAACCCCAGATCGGCCTCAGCAAGGCAATCCGCCAGCTTCGCAAGGAGGTTCACCTCAGCCAAGAAGCCCTGGGCCTGCGCGCTGACATCCACCCGACTTGGATATCCCACATGGAGTCCGGCAGGGTCAACCCGACCTGGGGGAACGTGCGGCGGATCGCCGTCGGACTGCGGGTGACGCTGCCCGAGCTCGCCGCCCTGGCTGAAGATCTGGAGGGCAAATACGGAACCGCCCCCCGGTCCGAGGACGGCGGAGGGCGGTGAGAAACGGCTTCGGGGTGGCTGTGCTCAACTCTAATACTCAGTGATTTACCCGGGAGCCACCCGCGGTTATCGCTGGCGACCGCGCTTTGGGATAGGGTCGCGCCGTGCGATTCCCCCTCGCTGTCTTCGTCGTCCTCGCCGCCCTCGTCCTCGCCGTTGCCGGCTGCGGCGGCTCCGACGACACGACCGGGACGAGCGCCAGCACCTGCAAGCCCGGCCAGCTGCCGACCAACGAGCAGGGGGTGCTGACGATCGCAACCGACAAGCCGGCCTACCCGCCCTACTTCGAAGACGACGACCCGACCAACGGGGAAGGCTTCGAGAGCGCCGTTGCGTACGCGATCGCCGATCAGCTCGGCTACCCGAAGGCGAAGGTGAAGTGGACGGTCGAGTCGTTCAACTCCTCCTTCGCTCCCGGCCCGAAAGACTTCGACTTCGACGTCAACCAGATCTCGATCACGCCGCCGCGGGAGAAAGCGGTCGACTTCTCGGCGCCGTACTACACGGCCAACCAGGCGGTCGTCGCGCTGAAGGACTCCGACGCGGCCACGGCCGAATCGCTGGAGGAACTGCGGGACGCGAAGCTCGGGGTCCAGGTCGGGACCACCAGCCTCGAAGCCGCCGAAGCGGAGATCGAACCGAGCAGCCGGCCGGAAGTCTTCAACACCTCCAACGACGTCGTCCAGGCGCTGAAGAACGGTCAGATCAACGCCGTCGTGGTCGACCTGCCGACGGCGCTCTACCTGACCGCCGTCCAGGTGCCCGAGGCTGCCGTCGTCGGCCAGTTCAGCGCCCCCGGCGGCGACCAGTGGGGCGCCCTGTTGGAGAAGGACTCCGAGCTGACCGGCTGCGTCTCCGAGGCGGTCGAAGCGCTGGAAAGCTCCGGCGAGCTGGAAAAGATCACCCAGCGCTGGATGAGCCAAGCCGCCGGCGCCCCTGAATTGGGCTGATGCCCAGCGACCGTCGCCTCGAGCGGGAGGCGGCGAAGCGCCGCCGCCACCGCCGCGGCCAGGCGATCGCGGCTCTCTCCAGCGTCGTCGTCCTCGGCGGCCTCGCGACGTTGATCCTGACCAGCCCCGGCTGGCCGACGGTGCGCGAGACCTTCTTCGACTGGGAGGTCTTCAAGGACTCCTTCCCCGACGTCCTCAGCGCCTTCTGGCTCGACGTCAAGGTCTTCCTCATCGTCGAGGTCGCGGTGCTGGCGGTAGGACTGGTCGTCGCCCTGGTCCGCATCGCCCGCTCGCCGGCGTTTTTCCCCCTGCGGCTGCTGTCGGTCGTCTTCGTCGACCTCTTCCGCGGCATCCCGACGATCCTGCTCGTCTTCATCGTCGGCTTCGGCGTCCCGGCCCTGGAACTCAGCGGGGTGCCAAGCGAGCCGATCGTCCTCGGCGCGATCGCCCTGACGCTCTCCTACAGCGCCTACGTCGCCGAGGTCTACCGGGCCGGGATCCGCTCGGTCCACCGCGGCCAGCGCGACGCGGCGTTGGCGGTCGGCCTGACCGAGAGCCAGGCGATGCGCCACGTGGTCCTGCCGCAGGCGATACGGCGGGTGGCGCCGCCGCTGCTGAACGACTTCGTCGCCCTGCAGAAGGACGTCGCCCTGATCTCGATCCTCGGTCCCCTGGAGGCCTTTCGCGAAGCGCAGATCATCGAGGCACAGCTGTTCAACTTCACGCCGCTGGTCGCGGCGGCGCTGCTCTACCTGGCGGTGACGATCCCGACCGCCCGCATCGTCGACCGGATGGGTGGCCCCGAGGGGGCGGTGCGGTGAGCGCGCCTGGCGCGGCCGTGTTGGAGGTCCGCGGCGTCACCAAGGCCTTCGGCGAGCGCCAGGTACTGCGCGGGATCGACCTCACCGTCCGCGAGCACGAAGCGGTTGCCCTGATCGGCGCCTCCGGCTCGGGCAAGTCGACCCTGCTGCGCTGCGTCGACCTGCTGGAGGAGATCGACGACGGCGACGTCCTCCTCGACGGCGAGACGATCACCGACCCCGCCGTCGCGCCGGTCGCCGTGCGCCGCCGGCTGGGGCTCGTCTTCCAGGCCTACAACCTCTTCCCGCACATGACCGCGCTGGAGAACGTAGTGCTGGGCGAGCGCCGCGCCCACGGCGCCAGCCGCGCCGAGGCCGAAGAGCGGGGGAGGGCGCTGCTCGCCCGCTTCGGCCTCGCCGGCCGCGAGGACGACCGTCCCGACAACCTCTCCGGCGGCCAGCAGCAGCGGGTCGCGATCGCCCGCGCCTTCGCCGGACGCCCCCGTGCCCTGCTGCTCGACGAGGTCACCAGCGCGCTCGATCCTGAGCTGGTCGGCGAGGTGCTGGAGGCCGTGCGGGACCTGAAGGGGGAGGGGATGACGATGCTGATCGCCACCCACGAGATGAGCTTCGCCCGCGAGGTCGCCGACCAGGTCGCCTTCCTGCACGAGGGCCGGATCCTCGAGCAGGGCCCGCCCGCCCAAGTTCTCGAGGCGCCCCAGCAGCCAGAGACCCGTCAGTTCCTCAGCCGCCTCTTGGAGGCTGGACGGGCGTAATTGGGGGGAGGGTACCGGTATCCCTCTCCGGAAATTGACCTCCCCTTCGCTTCGCTACGGGGAGAACCTGCTGCGCGCTTCGCGCGCAAGAGACAGATTGCATATCGCCGAACATTCCTGCGAGGGACAACGGCACCCTCCCACCAGCCCGCTCCGTCAGACGCCGAAACGAAACCGCATGAGACGCCGATATGCGATGTCTCTCGCGGTCTCGGTAAACAGCGATCCATAGGTGCTGTCGCTAGGAGGGAGGGACACCCCTCCCTCCCCACCGAACACCGCCTGAGCCCCTCTGGAAGAAGCAGACGCCCACAAACCTCGCTATTCCGGCCAATTAATCAAAAGATTTGACGTGAGTGGGAGATGTCGTTATGCTCGCGCCGCGCTTGAGCAATCAGGGTTTGCTCACGGGCAGGGAACCATAGCTAGCACCTGTGCCTTAATCGGTTAAAGGGTCGGCGTTGTAAGCCGAAGATCCGGGTTCGAGCCCCGGCGGGTGCATTTCGAACAACCAATTCGAGGCAAGCAAGTTCGAAAGCAAGGGCTATGGGCGAGAACATCTTCAACAAGTTCGAAGCAGCGGCGGCGGGCGAGGGCGGCACGGCTCTCTGGGCGGCGCGAGCTCCCTACCGGCCGGAGCCCGACTTCGACCTGATGCTGATCCCGCGGCTGCCGAAGGACGCCGACTGGCGCCAGGACGACGAGGCGAAGGCGGCACTCGACCGGATCGAGGCCGAGGACTGGGTCGCCTCACTCGACCGCGATGGGAAGCAGCCGCGGCTGCGCCTCGCCGACGAGTGGATCGAAGCCCAGGGCGAGGCGATCCGCTCCGGCGCCGCCGCCGGCGCCGCCGGCGCCACCGAGTTCGCCGACATGGCCGCCGAAGACCGCTACGCCGTCTACTTCTGGGGCGCCAACACCACCAAGGCGCTGCACATTGGCCACCTCCGCAACCTCGCCGTCGGCAACGCGATCGCCGGCTCGCTGAAGCAGGCTGGCGCCCGGGTCGAGAACCGCAGCCTGATCTGCGACGTCGGCCGCAGCATGGGGGAGGCGATGGCCGGCGTCGCGACTCGCGCCGGCGAGGACTCCGGCCCCGACGCCGACGAGAAGTCGGACCATTTCGTCGGCTTCTGTTACGCCGACTACGTCACCGCCAGCCGCAACGGCGGCCAGGGCGACGACGGCGCCGAGGACTCGGTCGCGCGCGAGTCGACCCAGTACGACGACAAAGCCGACGAGCTGATGATGCGCGTCCTGGGCGGCGACCAGAAGGCGCTGGAACTGTGGTCGAAGACCCGCTCCTGGGTGGTCTCGGGCCAGCGCAAGACGCTCGCCAGTCTCGGCATCACCTTCGACAGGGTGATCTACGAGTCCGACTACCTGCCCGAGGTCGCCGAGTACATGAACCAGGGCCTCGCCGCCGGCACGCTGACCAAGCGCTGGGGTGACGACATGGTGATGTACGAGACCGAACGCGAGGAGCTGGAAGAGATGCCACTGGTCCGCTCCGACGGCCTCCCGACCCAGCACATGCGGGCGCTCGCCTACTGGGCCGCCGCCGACGAACTCGACGACGTCGTCTCGATGCAGGTCTGCGGCAACGAGTGGGTCGCCCACGTCACCTGCCGCCGCAAGCTGATCGACGAGATGGGGCTGCAGAACGGCAACGGCAACGGCTCGGCCCGCGGCGGCGGCCCGCCGACCCACGACATCTTCCACGGCATGGTCGCCCGCGAGAACGAATCGATCAGCTCCTCGAAGAAAGGGGCGCTGCTGATCGACGAGCTGGTCGAGTGGATCGAGGACGAGCT
>Ga0126313_10000123_pt1 | contig 33021 bp, 29 predicted proteins | sample Plot105A_FD_89954 | JGI IMG/M metagenome (GOLD analysis project Ga0126313, IMG submission 89954) | Serpentine soil microbial communities from UC McLaughlin Reserve, CA, USA - Plot105A | ecosystem: Environmental > Terrestrial > Soil > Grasslands | place: USA: UC McLaughlin Reserve, Lake County...
CGCCAAGGCGGGCGCGGACATGATCACCCTGTCCGGCTTCGAGGGCGGCACCGGCGCGGCGCGCTCGCATGCGCTGCGGCACGTCGGGCTCCCCTCGGACATTGGCACCCGGGCGGTGCACCTGGCGCTGATGGAGGCCGGGATCCGCAACCGGGTGGAGATCTGGGCGGACGGGGGCTACCGGCACGCGCACGACATCGTCAAGCTCCATTGCCTCGGTGCGAATCGGGTGGGCTTTGGCACGCTTGCCATGGTGTCGCTCGGCTGCACGATCTGCCGCGGCTGCCAGCTCGACACCTGCCACGTGGGCATAGCCACCCAGATCGAGACTAAGGAGGAGGCAGACCTCAAGGGCCTCAAGAAGTTCACGCCGCAGGAGTACGAGATCGCAGCCGAGAACTGCGCCCGCTTCTTCGAGGCCATGGGCGAGGAGGTCCGCGAGCTCACGGCGCAGCTCGGCTTCGAGCGCGCCCAGGACCTCGTGGGCCGCTCGGACCTGCTTGTGCAGGCGCGCCACCTCCGGGGCGTGGACGTGGAGGAGCTGATCAAGCCGATCGACGAGATGCTCGACCTGGAGCCGCTCGACCTGCCGGGACCGGAGGACGAGCGTGAGGCGGCCGGCCTGATCGTCGCCCGCCCGATCCGGATGAAGGCCAAGGAGACCTCCGCGAAGCTGGCCGCGCTGGCAGGCGACATCTCCACGGGCAACGCCATCGAGCAGGAGTGGGAGGAGGCCACGGACGCCCACGACCGCGTGCTCGGCACGGAGCTAGCCGGCGAGATCGCCCGCATGCGCATCTTCAAGGGCGGCCCGGAGGCCACTGAGGACACGCTCGCCAGGCTTCACTTCAACGGTGGCTCGGTGGGCGGCCAGGGCCTCGGCGCGTTCAACGTCTACGGCCTCGACATCACCGTCGAGGGCGGCGCCCAGGACGGGGTCGCCAAGACGATGCTCGGCGGCAAGGTCGCGATCATGAAGGGCAAGAACCGCTTCGGTCGTCGCGTGAACGGCTCGGTCGGCAAGTCCTTCGCGTACGGAGCCCAGCGCGGGCGGCTGTTCGTGCAGGGCGATGCCGACTCACGCTTCTGCATCCGTCTCTCGGGCGCAGACGTCGTGATCGGCGGCGAGCCCCAGCAGCCGCTCGACGACTCCCTGGGGTGCGTTGCTGACCGGGCGAACATCAAGGGCTTCGCGTTCGAGTACATGACCAACGGCCGCGCGGTCGTGCTCGGTGATCCCGGACCCTGGTTCTGCGCCGGTCAGACGGGCGGCCGCGTGTACCTGCGGATCAACCCCGAATGGAACCTGACCCGCGAGGCACTCCGGCTGCGGAAGGGCAAGGGCGCCAAGATAAGCCTCGAGGACCTCGACGCGGAGGGTGTGCTCGACGTGCAGGAGCTCCTCGGCCACTACGCGAACGAGCTACACGCCACGGGGCAGGAGGAGGAGGCAGCGCGGATCGGAGAGCTGGCGGCGGATCCGCAGGCGAACTTCGTGATGTCGGTGCCCATGAGCCAGCAGACGGACCCCTCGATCTCCACCGAGTAGTCGCCGATGGGCGGCCGCGCAAGGCGCGCCCCCGCCACGCGACGGGCGTCCGCGCGCGCGGCCCGCCCCCCGCGCGCCCGCGCCTCGGTTTGGTCGCCGCGCGTGCTGAGACCGGGACCGTGGCCATGGACATCGGTTAGGCTCGCGCGCCGGTGCGACTCGTCGGTGCTCTATTCCTGCTTCTCGCCGTCTTCCTCGCCTCCGTAGCGCTGTCGATGAGGAATATCTAGTCCTGCGTGCACCGACACGCCGTCCTCTACGACCGCGACTGCGGCTTCTGCCGCTGGTCGCTCGGGCTGATCCTGCGCTGGGACCGGCGGCGGGTCCTGCGTCCGGTCGCGCTGCAGGATGCCGACGCCGATCGCCTCCTGGCCGGCATGCCGCAAGAAGAGCGGATGGCGTCATGGCACCTGGTTGCTCTGGGTGGCGAGATTCGTTCGGCGGGGGCAGCCGCCGGGCCCCTCCTCCGGCTACTCTCGGGAGGACGTCCGCTCGCCGCGCTCCTCGAGCGCTTCCCGCGCGCGACCGACCGCGGCTACCGCTGGGTCGCGGATCATCGGAGCCTCTTCGGGAAGCTGGTCGCAGAGCGATCCAAGGAGCGCGCGGATGCACTGATCCTGGAGCGCACCGAACGCTGGGCGCGTTAGGGGCGCCCCCCGTCGCATCTCATTGGGCGAAAGGCCGGCTTCGATGGGGCGGGCGGCGACTCGAGCGCACAGCGGCCACGAGCTTCGGGCCTACCGTGCCAGTAACCGGGCCCCACAGCCCGGCAACTGGCATTGTTGCGGTCGAGCGGCCGACGAAGCCCGACCGGCGGGCCAGGGGACCGGCGAGATTCGAGCTCCTCTCTATACCCAGCAGCATTTCCGCGCACGGAGAAGCGAGACGGGGGGGCGCCTAGTCTGCGCCCACCACCCGGAGCACGGCGGGTCGATGACGAAGGGCCCGCCAGGCGGGCCCTTCGGGTCACTCCGTTCCCTCAGCCGGCTCAGCCGAACGCGCTCTCGACCGCCGCCGGTTCGCGCTCGCCGGTCAGCGAGACGAAGTAGAGCCGGTAGCGGCCGAGCGCGATCTCGTCGCCGTCCTTCAACTCGGCGTGGTCGACCCGCCGTCCGTTCCGAAAGACACCGTTCAGGCTGCGGTCGTCCAGGATGCGCGCCCCCGTCTCGTCGCGGTAGACCAGCGCGTGGCGACGCGAGACCGTGGGGTCGTCGAAGCGGACGTGCGCCGAAAGGCTGCGCCCGATACGTGTCCAGCCGTCCTGAAGCGGGAGGACTCGGACGCGCTCATCGTCCTCGAACGCGAGGTAGTCGCCCTGCGTGACGAGCGCGCCGCGGGCCCCCTCGAGCCAGTCCGGCGGGCCTTCCACGGTCGGCTCGGGGGCGGGCTGCTGCCGCGTGAACAGCGACGCGCGCTTGAACGTGGTGCCGCCGCATTCGGGGCAGGTCGGGACCTCGTCGAGCTCATGGAGCGCGATCGCAAAGCCGCATGCGTCGCAAATGAACGAGCCGGCCCCTGCCAGGGTCCCGGCGCTGAAGGCTTCCATGGGTATCTCTCCTCAAGCCTGGGGGTCGTGCGCATGGTAACGACGTGTCCAGAGACATGCCGTGAAAAATCCGCTAATTGCACGGACTTTCACGCGAATGGCGCACATGCGGCGCCCGGCTGGGCCGTTTCGTCCCCCTTGGCGGGAGAGGATTGTCCGGTGCGATCCCGAAACTGGAGCACATGCCCGACCTTGGCTCGATGCTCTTCAGGCGCTGCATCGGCTCCCTTGGGGCCGCCGGCTCGAGCTGCTCCGCTTGCAAGCGGACCCCGCTTGCGGGTGAGCGCTTGCACGAGCTCGACTCAGGCCCGCTGCTCTGCGACCTCTGTTTCGGGGCGCTCCCGGAAGAGCGGCGCCTGGCGGTGAGCTCGCAGCGCGTGCGGGCGAGCGAGCGGCCGCTGGCCGTAGCGCCCAAGGCCGCCTGACCGCCCCGCATAGAATTCCGGCGCCATGCGCCAGGTCACGGTCGACGTGCACATCTCCGCGCCGCGGGAGGACGTGTTCGACTTCGTCGCCGACCTGGGAGGCCGGCCGGCCTGGACCGACCACTACCTGAAGGACTACCGGCTGGCGCGACCCAACCCCGTCGGCCTCGGCGCGGCCGCGCGCTTCCTCCTGCGGGCACCGCTCGCGAAGGAGTACGTCGAGCTTGCGATCGTCGAGTACGAGAGGCCGCGGCGAATCGTCGAGGAGGCGCGGGTAGGTCGCCGCGGACGCAACCGCTCTGTCGCCGTGTACGAGTTCGAGCAAGAGGCCGCTGGCCTGACCCACGTCGAGCTGACGACCTACAGCGAGCCCGCCACGCTGGTCGACCGTTTCAGGCAGATCGGCGCAGCTGGATGGATCAGGCGTAGGACGAAGATGGCCCTCGAGAGGCTCCGGCTCGTGTTCGAGGAGCCGCCCGAGCGCCCGCTCGCTCGCGCGAGCGTGGGAGGGTACGAGCCGCTCAAGGCCCCTCGCTTCGGAGCGCGCACGGGCATGGACCCGGCCCGCCCGCGCCGCGCCGGCCGCGAAGGCCGTGCCCAATAGGATGCGCCCCCGGATGCCCGGGAAGACGATCGCGGTGGCGTGCGCGCTGGTGGTCGCCGCCGGGCTGGCGGGCTGCGGGAGCAAGGGGCAGGGCACCGAGGAGCCTGCGCGAGAAGGCCTCTCGCTCGGCCTCGCGGGCATCGACTACAACGTCTTCATCACGCGGGAGCTCAACCCCGCTATCCCGCCGGACAGCGCCTACTACAAGGGTCCCCCGGCGAGAAAGGGGGAGACGCTCTACGGCGTCTTCCTGCAGGCGTGCAATAACGGCAAGCAATCCCTCCCCACGGCGAGCCGCTTCACGGTCGTGGACAACCAGGGCAACGAGTTCCACCCGAGCCCGCTCCCTGCCGCCGACGACTTCGCCTACAGGCCCACCCGTCTCGGCCCGGACGAGTGCCAGCCGGAGGCCGGCAGCGTCGCCCAGCTGGGGCCCACCGCCGGATCGATGCTCCTCTTCAAGCTGCCGCTCTCGAATACCGAGAACCGGCCGCTCGAGCTCGAGATCATCGCCCCGGCCTCGGTGGCGAGGCCGGACCATGAGAAGCTGACCGTCACGCTCGATATCTAGACCCGCGCGGCGGTGGCGAGGGCTCCGCGCGGCGGTCGCGGCGGGCTCCGGGCGGAACCCACGACCGGGCTCCGCTGAAGCGGCGGAGGCCACCGCCGGCTACAGCGCGGCGTCCAGGACCACCCGCGCGGCCGGCGCGGCGGTCTGGCCTCCCGCCCCGGCTCGCACGAGCATCACCCCGACCGCGATTCGCGGCCGGCCGACCGGCGCGTAGGCCGCGAACCAGGCGTCGGTGTTGCCTCGCTCGTGCGTGTCGGCGTTCGGCCCGCGCGTGTCCCCGAGCTCAGCGGTTCCGGTCTTGCCGGCCACCTTGACCCCGGGCAGGGCGGCGGAGGTGCCGGTGCCGAAGGCCACTACGTCGACCATCAGGCGTTCCAGGGTGCGCGCCACGCGCGGCGTGGTAACGCGTACGGGAGGGGACCCCCGCCGCCCGACGCGGAGCGTGGGGATGCTGCGAACCCCGCCTGCGGACACGGTCTGCGCAATCGATGCAAGCTCCAACGGGGTAGCCAGCACCTTTCCCTGGCCGATCGCGGTCGAGCCCACCTCCAGCGGCGTGCGGATGTCCCTGGCCGGGGGCAGTGTGCTGGGCCGCTCGCCGGGGACGCTCGGCGCCGTGTTGAAGCCGTAGCGCTCCGCCGTGGAGACGAGCCGCTTGGCGCCGACCTTCACGCCGAGCGGCGCGAACACGGAGTTGCAGGAATGCGCGAAGCTCGCCTCGAACGTCCCGCCGCACGACTCCCCGTTTGCGTTCTCGAGCGCGACGCCGTCGATCAGGGCCCGCGTCTGCACCGGGAACCGGTCGCCGAGCTTGACCTTCCTGGCCTCGAGCGCCGCGGTCGTGGTCACGATCTTGAACGTCGAGCCCGGCGGTTGCAGGGCCGAGAAGGCCACACCGGCCAGCGCCCGGATCTCGCCGGTGCCGGCGTCCAGAGCGGCGATTCCCCCGAAACGGCCCCCCAGGGCCCGGACGGCCGCCCCCTGCAGCCGGGTGTCGATGGTGCTGCGGACGGTCCGTCCCCGCACCGGCCGGGAGCGCGCCAGCACTCGGCTACCCGCCAGTAGCTCGCCCCCGGGCCGACCGGCGAGCTGGCGCTCGAACGCGCGTTCCAGGCCCGTCTTGCCCACCGGCCAACCCCGTGGGAAGCCGCGTGCGTAGAGCACCTCGCGCGCCGCCGCACCGTCGGCCTTCCCCACCTGACCCGCTATCGAAGCGGCGAGCGGACCGAGAGGCGAGCTCCGCGAGCGTGCGGGACCCCTGGCGAGGGTCTTGCCGTTGCGAGACAGGATCCGCCCCCGAGCCGGTTGCCGGGTACGCCGCCTGAGGGCGTCGCCTGGCTCGAGCCCCGGGAAGACGAGGTGCGGCGCCCAGGCGACCGCGCGTCCCTCGATCGGGACCGACACCTCTCCTCGCACCGTGCCGAACACGCGCGTGCGGACCTCCACGGGCAGACGCACGGCGCTCCGCCGCTCACCCTGCGGGTCACCGACGTCAACCGAGCCGGCGGTGGCCGTGGCGGCAGCCACGGCGTACGCCCGCTTCAGCCTCCTCTCGTCCCAGCGGCCTCGCGCCTCAGCCGTGAGAAGCTCGTGCATGCGGCGGTAATCGCCCTGCTGCCAGGCGCGCCCGAAGGCGCGGGCGGTCCGCTCGGCGCCGGAGTCGATGCCCGAGCCGACCATGACGCCCGCGAGGAGTGCAAGGGCCGCCAGCCCGCCGAGGACGGGAAGCGCGCGGTAGGTCAGGCGCCGGCGGCGCTCGGTTGTCAGCTGGTTCACGCGAGGCCCGAAGCGATGGTAATGGCGGATGTACCGTTCGTCGCTTCGTGACCTCGATCGACTGGATCATCGTCGGCCTCACGGTCCTGATGGCCGTCTGGGGCTATGCGCAGGGCCTGATCGTCGGCGCGCTGTCGCTTGCCGGGTTCGTCGCCGGCGCCCTCGTGGGCTCCCGCGTGGCTCCGCTCCTCGTCTCGGAGGGATCGCACTCGGAGTACGCACCGCTCTTTGCGCTGGTTGGAGCGCTGTTTATCGGCGGCCTGCTTGCGTCCGGACTCGAGATCCTGGGCTTTCATCTCCGCTACCGGCTCGGAGAGCGCCTCGGCTTGCTCGACGGGATCGGAGGCGCGGCCCTGCTGGCCTGCCTGGGTCTCGGGTTGGCGTGGGTGGTTGGCGCCGTGGCCCTGCAGACACCCGGCGCCAGGGAGCTGCGCGAGCCGATCCAGCGCTCCGCGATCCTGAGGAAGCTGAACGGGGTCCTGCCGCCGTCGGGACCGATCCTCCAGGCGCTGGCCCGCTTCGACCCATTTCCGCAGATCTCCGGGCCGCAGGCCCGGGTCCCGCCGCCCAGCCCCGCGATCGCGAGCGACTCAGAGGTAAAGGCGGCAGGGCGGAGCGTGGTGAAGCTGCTCGGCACCGCGTGCGGCCTGGGCGTCGAGGGCAGCGGCTGGGTGGCGGGAAGGGGGCTCGTCGTCACGAATGCCCACGTGGTCGCCGGCCAGGACGACACGACGGCTCAGCTGGCCGGGCAGGGGCCTCGCTATGACACGGAGCCGTTCTGGTTCGACTCGACGAACGACGTGGCGATCCTGCGGGCCGAGGCCCTGAACGGCGTTCCGGCCCTCGGCCTCGATGTGAACGCGAAGCCAGGCACATCGGCGGCGATCCTCGGGTTTCCGGAGAACGGTCTCTACGCTGTGCAACCTGGCCGGCTCGGCGGGACCAGCACCGTGACCACGCAGGACGCCTACGGCAAGGGGCCGGTGCGGCGCTTGATCACTTCCCTGCGAGGGCTGGTTCGCTCCGGGAACTCCGGGGGGCCTGTCGTGGACGGCAGCGGGCGGGTGGTGACGACCATCTTCGCGGCCAGCGTGTCCGACGGCGGCCAAACGGGCTTCGGCGTGCCCGACTCGATCGTGCGAAATGCGCTCTCCCGGGTCGCCGGAACGGTGGACACGGGCCCCTGCGTCCGATGAGCGAAGCCCCGGACGGCCGAGGCGTTGAGGTACTAGCAGCGGCTGGAAACGCGCGCGCCTGCAGCCCGGGTGGCGCCCCCTGCGCCGCCCCGCCGGGGCGCGGCGGATCGGGCCGTCCTTCGCCGCGCGCCGTGCTTCTGACTCTCGTGCGGCCGAGCGAAATCCACAGGCGAGGCTAACCTCACCTGGGATTCGACATGCCCAAGACGCTCGTGATCGCAGAGAAGCCCTCCGTCGCCCGCGACCTCGCTGGCGCGCTTCCGGATGCCTTCAAGCAGGCGAAGGACAAGACGCACCTAGTCGGCGACGACTTCGTCGTCACCTGGGCGGTGGGTCACCTGGTGGGCCTGGCCGAGCCAGACGCCTACGACCCGAGGCTGAAGAAGTGGCGCTTCGCCGACCTGCCGATCATTCCCGACAAGTTCAAGCTGGTCCCGAACGACAGCAAGGCGGAGAAGCAGCTCGGGGCGATCCATCGGCTGATCGAGGACGAAGAGATCGAGCTGATCGTCAACGCCTGCGACGCCGGCCGCGAGGGCGAGCTGATCTTCGCCTACGTCTACGAGACCTCGAAGTCGAACAAGCCGGTCAAGCGCTTGTGGCTGAACTCCATGACGAAGGGCGCCATCGCGGAGGCGTTCGAGCGGCTGCGGGAAGGCGCGGAGATGGAGAGCCTCGAGGCCGCCGCCCGCTCCCGCTCCGAGGCCGACTGGGTGGTCGGGATGAACGCCACCCGTGCGGCCTCGATCCGGTTGCGGGCTGCCTTCGACGGGGCGGTCTCGCTGGGGCGAGTGCAGACCCCCACGCTGACCCTGGTCGCCCGCCGCGAGGAGGAGATACGCGACTTCAAGCCGGAGCCATACTGGCTCGTCGAGGCGAACTTCGCCGCCGAGCGCGAGCGCCTCTACTCCGGCCGCTACCTCGGCGGCAAGCGGATCGCCGAGCACGAGGCGGACAAGATCGTCTCCGACACCACCGGCAAGCCGGGTGAGATCACCAAGCTCGAGAAGAAGGACGAGCGCGAGCGGCCGCAGCTGCTCTACGACCTCACCTCGCTCCAGCGCCACGCCAACACGCGGTACGGCTTCTCCGCCCGGCGCACCCTCGCCGCTGCTCAGCGCCTCTACGAGGAGCACAAGGCAATCACCTACCCGCGCACCAACTCGCGGTTCCTGACGGGTGACATGGTCGCCGAGATCAAGCCGACGGCGCAGCTCGTCGGGCACAACGCCCACTACGCGCGTGCGGCCGAGTACGTCACGTCGCTGAAGCGGCTGCCCTTGCAGCGCGTCGTGAACGACAGGATGGTGGAAGACCACCACGCGCTAATCCCCACCCGCTCGGAGCACGACCTCTCGCGCATGGGCCGGGACGAGCTGAAGGTCTACGACCTCGTGGCCAAGCGCTTCCTCGCCGTTTTCCACCCGGAGGCAGTGTTCGAGCGCACCAGGGTGGACACCACGGTCGAGGAGCACGTCTTCCGCACCACCGGCCGGCGGTTGATCGAGCCCGGCTGGAAGGCTGTCTACGGCGACGAGGCCGAGGCCGGGCGTGCCGACGACGACACCGGCGGCCACCAACTCCTGCCGAAGCTCGAGCAGGGGGAACGGGTCGAGACGCGCTCGGTCGAGTCGCTGCGCAAGGAGACGCAACCGCCGCGCCGCTACACGGAGGCGTCGCTGCTCGCGGCGATGGAGACCGCCGGCAGGGACATCGAGGACGAACAGCGGCGCGAGGCGATGAAGGACTCCGGCATCGGCACGCCCGCCACGCGTGCCTCGATCATCGAGCGCTTGATCCAGGTCGGCTACATCGAGCGCGAGGGTCGGGCCCTGCAGGCCACGGACAAGGGCATCCAGGTGATTCGGCTGCTCGGCCGGCACCCCCTCACCTCTCCCGAGCTCACCGGCGAATGGGAGCACCGGCTCGGGCTGATCGAACACGGCGAGGACTCCCGCCCTGCGTTCATGCGCGACATCGCCGCCTTCACCACCGAGACCGTGGAAGAGCTCGACAAGCTCAAGGGCGTGAGGATCGAGCGAGCCAAGCTTGGTCCCTGTCCGATCTGCGGTCGCGAGGTCGTCGAGAACCGCAAGGGCTACTCCTGCTGGTCGAGGGACGACCCGGGCTGCGGCTTCGTGATCTGGAAGCGCAAGGCCGGCAAGTCGCTGCCGCCGGTCGTGGCGACGGAGCTGATCGAGTCGCTGCGAGCCTCACGAGAGCGGGGCGAGGACCCGGGCGTCGGGCGCACCGAGAAGCCCGTCACCGGCTTCAGGAGCCGCTCGGGGCGCAGCTTCAGGGCCAAGCTGAAGCTGGAGCAGGACGACGAGGGCAAGTGGCGCGTCGACTTCGACGAGGAATGGGCCAAGGGACCGCGTCCGTCTCCGCCGGCCGAGGAGGACGACGGCGCCGCTCCGGCGAAGGAGGCCTCGCCTGCGGGGGCCCCCGGCGAGGGCGCGGGCGGCCGACGTGGTCAGCGCGCGCGTGCGGGCTGAGGCGCCGGCCGCAGCTCCACGTCCTGCAGCACGTTCTGGAGCTCGGGCGGACCGTCCGGGCCGATCCAGGTCACGCTGCCAGGCCAGTAGGGGCTCTCGTGAGGCCGGGCGCCGAGGAAGACCCGCTCGTGGTACCAGCTGCCGGCGTTCCACAGCTGTCTGCCGCCGGGCAGCCGCCATTCGCCGAGGTCGTCGCCGCGGAGCGGCCCGGGACGGTGGGTGTGGCCGAACAGCACGTGGTCGGCCCCGACGCTCAGGGCGCGAACGACGTCGGCCATCGCGCGAAGTCCCGCGCGGCGTAGCTCCGCGCCCGACAGCACCGGGCTGAACGGGCCGAGCCCGACCCGGTTGATCGCCGCCACGGCGCCCGGGATAGTGACCCTGCCGATCAGGAAGCGGGCCAGCGGCGGGCCCTCGGGGTCGGTGGCGCGCTGCCACACCAGCCGTGACAGCGACCCCGTCTGGGGCGTCGGCGCGGCGCTCTGGGCCAGCGCGTGGTGGAACGCGTACATGGGCGCCAGGACCGCCTCGTAATCTGCGACCGAGCGGCACTTCCGACCGTGGCGCGTCATTCGGGCCAGCCCCGAGGCCGCGAGCGCCTCCAGCCGCGGAATGGTGAGGTGCACGTCCAGGTAGTGGCCGTGCGTCAGGTACAGGTCCGGCCGCAGCTTGAAACCGGGATAGGCAAGGGTCAGCTCGGCATGCGGCATCCACGCGGCGAGCCGGCCCGCGATTCCCTCGTCGCGCTCGATGGGCCACTCCTGGTCGCACACGTCGGAGGCGCCGTCAAGCCGCCAGCGCACCAGATACGGCTCCGCGAGGGCGTGGTCGTGGTTGCCGGGCACGAGCGTGACACGCTTGCCGCCCAGTGCCTCGGCTGCCTCCTCGAAGAACGGCCGCACGCGCCGCAGGAGCTCGGGGAGCGGGCGTTCCCGTAGCTCGAGCACGTCGCCGAGCAGCACCACGCGGTCGGCGGCGTCGAGCGCCTCGAGCAGCCGCTCGCGGGCCGCGGTGAACCTGGCGACGTCGGCGCCGTTCTCGACACCAAGGTGCAGATCGGAGACGACGATCGTCCGCACCGCGCCCATGTTGGCAGGCGTCCCGCGGGCTAGGCTCAACAGCCGTGCCTCAGCTCTGCCGCCACAATCGCTTCACGGCCGAGTGCCCCATCTGCTCCAAGGGCACCGTCCTCGACCCCTCACGGGCGCCCGGCCGCCGCTCAAACTCCCCGCCGCGGGCTGCGCGGAAGAAGGACGCCTCGCTTGGTCCCGCGTTCAAGGGTCCACACGCGAGCACCGGCCCATATTCGGATGAGCACGGCAGCTACGAGGTCCGGCTCGAGAGCGTGCCGGGCGGGCTGAGGCTGGCCTCCTGGACGGCGGGCCAGATTCGCCGTGTCGCCCCGGTCTTGGCGGTGGAGGACCTGCCGGGACTGCTCCGGCGCGCGGCCGAGAGCGGGGTGCTCGACCGGAGTTCGGGGCTGCTTCAGGCAACCCGGGTCTCCCCGGCGGGCCATCCGGAGCACGGAGCGAGCCCCGGCCGGGCCGGCGAGCTGCGCGAGGAGCTCCGGGTCGAGGCGCTGGACCACGGCCGCATGAGGTTGGCACGCTGGCTGCTGCGCCCCGGCAGGGGCTGGGAGCTGCAGGAGGCGCCGGTGATGCTTCCCGCCGCCCGCTACGCCGAGGCTCTCGAGAGCGCGGCCGCAGCCGGCATCCTCAAGTCAGGTTGACCGGCGGCGGCGCGACACTCAAGTAGTGCCGCTGAAACTGATCACGGGCCCTGCCAACGCCGCCAAGGCGGGTGAGGTGCTGGGCGCGCTGCGGTACCGGCTGGAGCAGGAGCCGCTTCTGGTCGTGCCGGCGTTCTCGGACGTCGAGCACAGCCAGCGCGAGCTGGCCGAGCGAGGCGCGATCTTCGGGGCCCGAGTCCTCCTCTTCGCCTGGCTGTTCGAGACGATCGCGGAGCGGGCAGGCTACAGCGAGCCGGTGGCGTCCGAGCTCCAGCGCCAGCTGATCATCGAGGAGGCGGTCGCGGGCGCGCCCTTGACCGTCCTGGCGGAGTCGGCACAGCAGCCTGGCTTCGGCCGGGCAGCTCTTCGCTTCGTCGCCGAGCTGGGGCGCTCCATGGTGGAGCAGGCGCGCTTTGCGCGGTCGCTCCGGCAGTGGGCGGGGGAAGGTCCGCGGCGCGGATACGCAGTGGACGTGGCCGCCGTCTACCTCCGCTACCGCGACCGGCTCGACGACGCGGGGCTGGCAGACCGGGAGCTGTTCGCCTGGCGCGCCCTCGACGCCCTCCGGCGTGAGCCTCGACACTGGGGCCGCACGCCAGTCTTCGTCTACGGCTTCGACGACTTCACGCCGCTCGAGCTGGACGCGCTCGAGACGCTGGCCGATCGCTGTGAGGCCGACGTGACCGTCTCGCTTCCGTTCGAGCCCGGCCGCCAGGCCTTCAAGGCCGTGGCCGAGACCTACGGCCGGCTCGAGTCGCTCGCGGACAGCCACGTCGCCCTCGATCCGCTCTCCAACCATTACGCGGATTCCTCACGGGATGCGCTCCATCACGTGGAGCGCGGGCTGTTGGAGGCCGAGGCCGGGCGCGTGGAGGCGGGCGACGCCGTGGTCATGCACTCCGCGGGCGGCGAGCGGGCGGAGATCGAGCTGGCGGCAGCGCGCGTGCTGCGCATGCTCCGGGAGGGCACGCCGCCCGGCGAGGTGGCCGTCGTATTCCGCCGTCCCGACCGCTACGCGTCCCTCGTCGAGCAGGTCTTCGGAGCGTACGGGATCCCGTACTCGATCGACCGCTCGATGCAGCTCTCCCACACCGGGCTCGGTCGCGGGCTGCTTGCCCTGGTCCGCTGTGCCTCGCTCGGCGGGAGCGCCGAGGACCTGCTGGCCTGGCTGCGCACACCGGGCAAGCTCGATACGCCGGCGCTCGCCGACCGGCTCGAAGCCGAGGTTCGCCAGGAGGGAGTCGAGACTGCCCGGGAAGCGCGCGCCCTCTGGGAGGCGAAGAGGTGGCCGCTCGACGAGCTCGACCGGCTCCGGGACGCAGGTTCGCCGACGGCCTTCCTCGAAGAGCTCGACCGCCAGCTCGCCCGGCTGTTCGGGGCACCCTGGCGTCGCCGGGCGGCGGTGCTCTCGGGAGCGGAGCTCGATCATCCGCGGGCGTTCAACGCGGCCCACGACGCCTTGCGCGAGCTGCAGGCGGTGTCCGGGGCGGCGCTTGACCCCCGGCGTGTCCACGACCTCCTGGCCGAGCTGCCGGTGCGGGTGGGGGAGGACCCCCAGCCCGACCGGGTCCAGGTGGCGAGCCCCGAGGCGGTGCGCGCGCGGCGCTTCCAGGCCGTCCTTGTGTGCGGCCTCCAGGAGGGCGAGTTCCCGCGCGGCGCATCGCCTGAGCCCTTCCTACCGGACGCCGACCGGCGAGACATCGCAGGTGCCAGCGGTCTCCTGCTGCCGCTGCGCGAGGATCAACTGGACCGCGAGCGCTACCTCTTCTACGTGTGCGCGTCGCGCGCCGAGCGTCTGCTGGTGCTCAGCTCCCGCTATTGCGACGAGGAGGGCGACCCCGAGGCCGAGTCGTTCTTCCTGGACGACGTGCGCGAGCTGCTCGACGGGCTCGACCCGCACGCGCGGTCGCTGTCCGAGGTGACCTGGTCGCCGGAGGACGCTCCCACCACCGCCGAGTACGAGCGCGCGCTCGCGCTGCGGGGGCCGCGAATCGAGCCGCCGGCGCCGGCGCCGCTGACTGCCGAGCCCGTGCTTGCCGACCTCGAGGCGCGCGAGGCGGTCTCGGCGGGGGCGCTCGAGCGCTTCGCCGACTGTCCGGTCAAGTGGCTGGTCGAGGACGTGCTGAGGCCGAACGCGCTCGAGGCGGACCCCGAGCAGATGGTCCGCGGGAGCTACGCCCACACCGTGCTGCAGCGGACCTACGCGCGTCTGCGCGAGGAGACCGGCGACCGCCGGGTCACGGCCGCCAACCTGGGGACCGCCGAGCGCATCGCGCTCGAGGAGCTGCGAACCCATCGGTCGGAGTTCAACCTCTCACCCAAGCAGACCCGTGTACGGGCCGCGGTACGCCGGCTCGAGTTCGACATCCTGCGCTATCTCCGCCACGAGGCCGCGCGCGACGGCAGCTTCGAGCCCGAGCACCTCGAGCTGGAGTTCGAGCCGGTGGCGATCGACGGCGTCAACGTGCGCGGCCGCATCGACCGGGTGGACGTGCACGACGGCCACGCCCTCGTGCGCGACTACAAGAGCGGCAAGTCGGTCGATACCTACAAGGCGGCGAGCTGGGAGGACAAGAACCGCTTCCAGGCGGCCCTCTACATGCTGGCCGTCGAGCAGGTCCTCGAGCTGCGGCCGGCGGGCGGCGTCTACGACCCGCTGGGTGGCGACGACCGGAGGGCCCGCGGGCTGCTTGCCTCGGAGCTCTCGTCGGAGCTGGGCTCGGACTTCGTTGCCAACGACCTCCTCGCCCCAGACGCGTTCGAGGCGCGGCTGGCCTGGGCGCGGGAGCGGATCGCGGACACGGCCGAGCGCATGCGGGGCGGCCGCCTGTGCGCCAACCCCGACAGCTGCGCCTGGAACGGCGGCTGCGCCTATCCCTCGATCTGCCGGACGGAGACATGACCGGCTTCACCGACGAGCAGCTCGCCACGATCGGCCGTCGCGACGGCTCCCTGCTCGTCCGGGCCGGGGCGGGTACCGGCAAGACCTCGGTGCTGGTGGAGCGCTTCGTCCGCGCGGTGACGGAGGACGGCGTCGAGGTCGATTCGATCCTGGCGATCACCTTCACCGAGAAGGCGGCGGCCGAGATGAAGGCGCGCGTGCGCCAGGGCTTCGCCGAGCTCGGGCGGCGCGACGACGCGCGCGCGGCCGAGGGGGCCTGGATATCGACCATCCACGGCTTCTGCGCGCGGGTGCTGCGCGCCCACGCACTGACCGCCGGCATCGACCCCGACTATCGGGTCCTGGAAGAGCTCGAGAGCGAGCGGCTCGGCCTCGACGCCTTCGACCACGCTCTCGAGGCGTTCCTCCCTGAGCGAAGCGACCCGGGCCGGCTCGAGATGGTCGCCGCCTACACGCCTGACCGGCTGCGGGAGATGGTGCGTACGGCTTGGTCGCACCTGCGCAGCCGAGGCCAGCGTCGCCCGCGGCTCGAGCCGGTCGAGCCGCCCACTCCCGCCGGCGAGCGGGAGCGCCTGGAGGCCGCGGCGGTCGCCGCGTTGCGGGAGCTCGGGCGCTGCGGCGGAGGTCGGCGCGTGTCCGATGCCATGGAGCGCCTGGAGCGGTGCGGCGCGCTCCTCGGCGGCCTCGAGTCCGAGGCGATGGCCGAGCCGGGCGAGCTCCGCCGCCTGGAGGTGGGCAAGGGTGCCAACGCGCTCGAGTCGGACGCCTGCGATGCCTACCGGGACGCGCTGGCCGCCTACGCCGGCGCGTGTGCGGACCACCGCCAGTACCTGGACCGCGAGCTTCTCCGGGAGCTGCTCGACCTCTACGGGGAGGAGCTCGGCCGGTTGAAGCGCGACCGCTCCGGCCTCGATTTCGAGGACCTTGAGCTCATGGCCCGGGACCTGCTGGACGAGCACCCGGGTCTGCGGGAGCAGTACGCCGGTCGCTTCAGCCACGTTCTCGTCGACGAGTTCCAGGACACGAACCCGCTCCAGAACGAGCTGCTGAAGCTGCTCGAGCGCGACAACCTCTTCCGCGTCGGGGACGAGAAACAGTCCATCTACGGCTTCCGCAACGCGGACGTGGGCGTCTTCCGAAAGCACCACGCAAAGGCGGTCGAGAGTAGCCGGTCCGAAAGCCTCACCATCAACTTCCGCGCCCGCGGCGAAGTGCTCGACGCGATCGACATGGCCTTCGTCTCCGTCTGGGGCGACGACTTCGAGCCGCTTCGGCCGGGGCCGGACGCCCGGGACCGCGCGGGGAGCGTGGAGCTTCTCGTCACCGACAAGGGCCGCGATGCCTGGAGGGCCCTGCTCGAGCGCGACGAGGAGCTCTTCGGCCAGGGGCTCCGGTCGGCGCCTCCCTGGCGCGCCGCGGAGGCCAGGCTGCTGGCACGCCGGATCTCGGAGCTCGGCGAGCGGGAGGGCGTCGCCTGGCACGACGTCGTGATCCTGCTCCGCGCGACCACCCACATGCAGTTCTACGAGCGGGCGCTCGAGGAGCGGGGGATTCCGACGCACGTGGTGGGTGGACGCGGCTACTGGTCGCAGCAGCAGGTGGCCGACCTGCGCCACTGGCTGGCGGCCCTCGCCAACCCCCTCGACGAGCTGGCCGTGTACTCGGTGCTCGGGTCGCCGCTTGTGGGCTGCTCGCTGGACACCCTCGCGCTGCTCGGAATCGCCTCCAGGCGGTCCCGGCGCGATGTCTGGTGGACCCTGCGCGACGCTGGCTCGAACGGGCTGCTCGACTCCCTGCCCGAGCGCGATCGGCGCCGGGTGGCCGACTTCATGACCCTGTTCGAGGCGGAGCGCCGCGCGGCTCCGGGGGTCTCGCTCGAGACCCTGATCGACCGCGCCATCACCCTGACCGGTTACGACCGTCGCGTCCTCCCGCTGCCGGCCGGCGACCGGCGACTCGCGAATGTGCGCAAGCTGATGCGGATGGCGCGGGAGTTCGAGGCCGACGAGGGCCGCGATCTGCGCGCCTTCATCGACTTCGTCGCGGAACGCGACCTGATCCAGGAGCGCGAGGGCGAGGCGCCGCTGGAGGCGGAGGAGCTCGACGCCGTGCGGCTTATGACGATCCACCGAGCCAAGGGCTTGGAGTTTCCGGTCGTCTGCGTCGCCGACCTCGGCAAGGACGGCCGCGAGGAGCGCGGCCCGCTGCGCATCTCCGAGGACGGGACCCTGGGGCTGAGGCTGGCGTCGCTGAGCGGTACGCCCGTCGACACCGACGAGCTCGAGCGCATCAAGGAGGAGCAGCGCCTGCGCGCCGAGGAGGAGGAGAAGCGGATCTTCTACGTGGCCGTCACACGTGCGCAGGAGCACCTGCTCCTCAGCGGCGCAACGGACCTCACCAGGCTCCCTGACGAGCAGGCGCTCCAGGAGCCGATGCGGTGGGTCTGGCGAGGGTTCTGCCCGGATCTGCCCAGCGGCCAGGCGAGCGGGATCTCGGTTGGCGCCTGGGACGACCGGGAGGTTCGCGTCCGCTACGAGCGCTGCACCCCCGAGACCATCGACGAGCTCCTGGCTCCGGGCGACCGGCGCCCCGCACGCCCCGAGCCTGCCCGGGTCCTGGGCGAGGCCACGCCGCCACTCGAGCTCGGGGCGGTCCCGGCACCCCGTGCCCTGCCCCTCAGCCGGCTGAGCTACTCGGGCCTCACGCGCTACGAGCGCTGCGGCTACCGCTTCTACCTCGAGCGCGCGTTGCGGCTGCCGGCTCTCGGGGACGACCGGGAGCCGCTGGGAGCCCGGACTCCGATCGCGCCCGACGCCCCCGAGCCGCGCGGCGCCGACGAGCTGCCGGCCCTGCTTCGAGGCAGCCTCGTCCACGAGCTGCTTGAGGGCCTCGACGTGCACCGTCCGCGCGCCCCGTCCGAGGCCCAGGTGAAGGCTCTGATCGAGCGGCATGGCGCCCCTGTCCGAGCCGGCGACGTCGCCGACCTGCGGGCGATGGTCGATGGTTTCATCGCCAGTCCCCTCCGCCAGCGCCTCGCCTCGGCCCGACGCGTACGAAATGAGCTTCCCTTCGCCTTCACGCTCAGCCCGGACGCCGCGGCCGCCCGCAGCCTGCTGGTGAACGGCGTGGTCGACGTGCATGCGCTCGAGGACCAGGGAACGTTGGTGGTCGACTACAAGAGCGACCGGCTCGAGGGCGCAGACCCGGCCGAGTACTGCGAGGAGCGCTACGGAATCCAGCGGCTCGTGTACGCGCTCGCCGCCCTGCGCAGCGGTGCGGAGCGGGTGGAGATCGACTACGTCTTCCTCGAGCGACCTACAGAGCCCGTGGCCGCGGTGTTCGAGGCCGCTGACGCCCCGCGGCTCGAGGCCGAGCTTCGTGAGCTTGCCCGGGGGTTGGTCGAGGGCCGCTTCCTCCCAACCTCCGATCCCCATGCCGAGCTCTGTCACGACTGTCCGGGCCGGCCCGCCCTCTGCAGCTGGGAGGAAGAGCGCACCCTGGCGCCTAGGGATCGCTCATAGCGTCAGGCGGGTGGAAGGGGGCGATCCAGGGGCCCGCTGGCGGTCCTGGGAACGCCCTGCTGGAGCGGTATGGCGCCTTTCCCCGACATATTCGTGGAAAGGTGCCACACCCCCTTGGCGAAAGACCGGCCTACCGTTCGCCGCTGCTCCGCCGGCTGATCCCGCTCGCCTCCAGCCGAGAGCGCTGCAATCCCTCCCGTTCCGTCAGGTCCCGCCCCTATCTTGCGATTGCGTCATGCCTCTCTGCTTCATAGAGCCGCAGGAAGCCATCCGGGTCGTAGCGGAGACCGTCGGGCGCGAGGCCAGGCGGCAGCTGCTGGCGGAGGTGGTGCGCGCCTGGGTTGATGACATCCCGGATGACGAGCTCGCCCAGCACTACGCCAAGGCGGTGGAGGACCTCGACGAGGACGATCTCTCGATGCTGGCGGCCTGGCACGCGTCGCTCGAGGTCGGCCAGCCGATCGCCAACAAGGAGTTCCTCCTGGGCGCTTTCCCCCGCCTCGGCGAGCACCGGCGGGAGGCGCTGCGGATAGCGGCCGGCTTTCGCGGCGAAGACGCCTTCGAGGCCGGGATCAGCGAAGACCAGGCACTCGACACCGTGCTGCCCTGGCTGTCAGACGGGCGGCTGATGGAGCTCGCGGCGGAGGCGATCGACCTTTACTGCTGGGACCGACTGGGTAGCGACAACTGATATGGCCTGACGTTGTCACGTCGGCAGCGCCGGGTCGTCGTTTTCGGCCGCGCGCAGCGCTCGGCGCCGAAGCGGACGCGGGTATTTCAGCTCAAGAGAGGACAGGTGCTTGCGGCCGCCGCTCGACCGCGCCTACCACAAGGGACGGGGTTGCGAGTGCCTGCCCTGACGCTAGATTCCCACCCGTGACCGGCACCTTGCCCGAGGAGATTCAGGGGGTCTTCGACCGCTTCATCACGACCGAGTACACGACGATCAATCGCCGTGGACAGCCGATCACCTGGCCGGTCACCCCGTACTACTCGCCAGGCGACGCGTGCATCGACGTGACCACCGGGCTCGGCTACCCGAAGAAGGCCCACGACGCGGCGGCGAACCCGAGGGTCGCGCTGCTGTTCTCCGACCCCACCGGGAGCGGGCTGGAGGACCCGCCGCAGGTGCTCGTCCAGGGAACCGCGGAGGTGGACGACCGCGACCTAGGGGCGAATCGCGAGCGCTACACGCGCGAAGCGACGGAGAAGCTGCCCGCGACCAAGTCGCAGCTGCCCCCCAAGCCCGTGCGCGCCCTGTTCGGTTGGTACTTCACCCGAATCTACGTGCATGTGCGGCCCGAGCGCATCTACGTGTGGCCCCAGGGGGATGCGGCCCGCGAGCCGCAACTGCTGGACGCGCACATGGAGGAGGTCCGGTCGGGCCACGACGAGGAGCCGCCAGGCGAGCACGTGCCGGCGGAGGGCGGGCAGGCCGCCTGGGACGAACGCATGGACGAGCTTGGCGAGCGCCACCCGACCGCGGTGCTGTCCCTCGTGGCGCCGGACGGCTTTCCGTTCTCCGTCCGCCTCCCGATCGGGCTGGATCCCGAGGCGCGCCGGGTACGGCTCGGCGGATCCCCGCTCGCGGTGCCGCTCCAGCCTGGGCTGGCATGCCTCACGACGCACGACCACCACCCGCGGTTTGCCTGGCAGCGCAATTTCCAGGTGCGCGGCGACCTCGTTCAAGAGGGCGAGCAGTGGACGCTGGTGCCGCACAAGCTCGTCGGCGGATTCGAGCTCCCGCCGGCCTCGGTGGTCGCCCGCTATCGGCTCAACTTCCGCAAGATGCTCCGCTTCCGCAAGAAGGCACGCGAGGAGCTCGCCCGAAGGGGCGCCTGAGCTCCAGCATTTTTCCCGCACTTAGCGGGCTGTCCGGGGCGGGGGGTCTTGACCGGGGCCGGTGCCTTCTATTCACTCGCGCGCAGAGACGCGGACTAGCGCGAAGAGCGAGGCCGTGAGGTGTAAGGCCCGCCGCGAAGCCGTGCTGACCCCGGTTAGCACAGGCGCGCACCTCAAAGCGCTAACTCCGCGTCTCGTCTTCTCGGTGCCGCCGTCGCGGGCGCCTTGGCTAGCGTCGCCTGACCTTGATGGTCGCGGTCATGGAGACGGGGTGCAGCGCGCAGAACAGCCGGTAGGTGCCGGGGGTCCGGAGCTTCTTGCGGAAGCTGTACCCGGCCGGCAGGTTGCGCGAAGCGAACCCGCGCGGACCGTTGGCGACGGTGACGTCGTGGATCTGGTTGCCCTGGAACAACCAGCGCAGCGTCGCGCCTCGGCGAACCGAGAGGTTCGGGCGGCGGAAGAACCTGTCCCCGACCGTGATCGTCCCCCGGCGGCCCAGGCGTACGCGACGTCCGGGCGGCTTCGCTATCTCGCGGGCGACGCCCTGCTTCAGCCCGACGATCGGCACCCGGAAGCGGGGAGACTTGGTGCGGCCCGGCCCCGCGGCGCGCAGGTCGACCAGGTCGTCAGGCAGTCCGCCGCAAGGCGAGCGCACCGATGCGTCGGGCGCCATGTAGACGATCATGATCCCCATCACCCGCGTGTGCACGAGGGAGTCCTCGTAGTTCGCGTCCAGCCTGAGGCGCTCACCCTGCGCCACCGGGATCCCCGTCTGGGTGTTGAAGCCGCTCATGAAGATCGGTCCGGGCTCGTGAAGGATCGGGCGCACGCGGTAGAAGGGGTGGTCGCGGTTGCCCCAGAGGGGCCGGGACGTGTACAGGCGGGCCCCGCCGCAGTCCTTGCGACGCAGCTGGAGGTTCTTAGCGCCGCCGTGCACGTGGCCGCCGCCCGCCACCAGTCGTCCGCCCTCTGGGGCGGTCCAGGTGGCCGAGCGCCTGTAGGTGGAGCCGCGCCGCTTGCCGCCTGGCACGTTGAAGACGGGGTCGGCGAGGCAGTTCTTCACGTCCAGCCAGTAGGGGTGCACCTCGGTCTGGGGGGTGGTCTCCCAGGTCACGTGGTAGCGGATCCAGGCCCTGTCCACCCGGTTCTTGTGATTCATGAACATGTACGTGAGGTACCACGGTTCGCTTCGCTGGAAGGGATAGCCGTAACCGCTCGGCAGAACCATCCTGGCCCGCTCCTCGCCGGCGGCGTAGAAGCGCTCGGCGCCGGGGAGCTTCGACACCGAGTCGAAGCTCGTGAAGTTCCCGCAGGTACGGTCGCGCCGGGCCAGATTCACGAACACGATGTGGTGCAGCATCAGGCGGCTGATCGGGACCTGCCGCGCGTCCGGCCCGGGGCCGTCCACGACGTCCACGTCCATCCGCGTGACATAGCCGTTACCCGGTGGATGCGGCGCAGGCAGGAAGCCGTACTTGACCTGATAGCCGCCGACCGTCACGGGGCCTACGCTGATGGTCTTCGTCTGCGTGGAGGCGGACCCGGATGCGGGCAGCAAGAGACAGCAGACGAAAACTGCGGAAAGAGTTCGCTTCACTCCTCGCACGGACTCCGCTCCCCGCCTCCCGACCGCCAGACCGGGCAGGTATTCTGGCAGAGCCTCCGCCTCAACCACCGCCTGGCCGCCTCGAGCGTCGGCTCCCGGACGTTCCGCGCAGATGCCGCCGCAACCTCACCCCCCTCACCGGCTGACGTCCTCAGCCGAGCTCGCGTTCGATCGCCGCGATGGTCTGCTCGGTCTCCTCGAACCGCACGGCCTTCATCCCGAGCTCTCGGGCTCGGTCGCAGTTGACCTCCACGTCGTCCACGAGCAGGCATTCCCAGAAGGTCACTCCCTCGCCGAGTCGCTCCAGCGTCAGCTCGAAGATCCGGCGTTCCGGCTTGCGGGCACCGACGAACGCGGAGTCCACGACTACCTCGAAGATCTCGTCCAGCTCGGGCAGCTTCGCTCGCCAGAGGGGCTCCCACTCGCGGACGTTGTTGGTGCACAGCGCCATTCGCAGCCCCCGGCCGCGCAGCTCCCGCATGAAGTCGATCATCGGAGCGTTCGACCGCAGCCGCTCGAAGTAGACCTCGCGCAGGTGCCGCAGGTCGAAGTTCTCGGGGAGCGTGTCCTGCAGGCGCCTGCCGAACTCCTCCTCGCTGATCTCGCCCCGCTCCAGCTGAAACAGGGGATGCTCGCCCTCCCGCTCCTGCGCCCGCGCCATCGCCTTGCCGAGGTCCTCGGGTGTCACCCCGGTCTGCTCCTGGTAGGCGAGGAACCCCTCGATCAAGGGCGAGGTCAGGACGCCGCCGAAGTCCGACACGATCGCGCGGATCATGCTGCCGCGGGGGACTCCGCTCGCACCATCAGCTCGTAGGCGCCGACGCCCTCGCGGCCCTCGACGCGCCAGCGGAACACCGCGGCGTGCACGGTGAGGCCCTCCAGCTCCAGCGAGGACCCGGCGATGGCACTGCCCGACCCCCGGCGGGGGAAGTCCTCGCCAGGCAGCCACAGCTCCAAGCCGGCGCGGCGCTGGCGTCCCTCGCCGTCGTACACGGTCGAGATGCGGGCGTCCTCCACGGGCCGCGGCTCGCCCGCCTCGAGCAAGGACGCGACCACGAGCTCATCGCCGTGCCCGCGCGCACCACGAGGGCGCCGGGCCAGCGCCAGCACGGCGTGCTCCTCGTCCAGCAGCGCCGACAGCGAGCGGAGCGCGTCGAGCTCGTCCCAGGCCGGGGGCACGCGTGTCTCGCTGACCGTTCCGAGGCACTCCACCCGGGAGTCGCCCACCTCGCCCCTCACCCTGCACACGCGCGCCGCCACGCCACCCAGGTCGACCTCTTCGGAGATCGGCTCGAGCTCCAGGGAAAGTCGGTCGGCCAGCCGGGCCTTGAGCTTCCCCCGCCGCCCCTTCGCGATCTCGGGCCCCTCGGGGATCGTGGTGGGCAACTTACCCTCGAAGAGAACGGTCGTGCCCGCCCGAGCCGTGCCGTGGAGGTTCCGGGCCGGGTCGAAGAAGGCGATCGAGACCGCCGGGGCGGTCACCGCTCGAGCTGCTCGGGCGGCCGCTCCCGCTCCGTGCCCGTCCCCTCGACGTCGTAGTCGCGCGGCTCAACGACCCGCAACCCGATCCGCCTTCCGATCGCCCGCACCGCGAAGCGCCTGAGCACCCCGCGCGTGGGCGGCAGAAGCATGAGCAGCCCCAACACGTCGGTGATGAACCCGGGCGTGATGAGGAACGCGCCGCCAAAGATCACGAGGACGCCGTCCTGCACCTCGCGGTGCGGCATCCGACCCTCCGAGAGTGCCTGGTTGAAGCGCCTCCAGACCGCCCGCCCCTGTGAGCGCAGGAGCAGCGAACCGACCACGGAGTCCGCTGCCAGAAGCAGGATCGTCCAGAGGACCCCGATCGCCTCGCCGACCTTCAGGATCACGTAGAGCTCCGCGAGCGGTAGCAGGATGAACAGCGCGATAAGCGCGAGCAGGCGCATTCGGCGGACCCTACTAACCTTTCTGGCATGCCAAGCGTCGACGAAGTGCAAGAGGCCCTGACCAACGTCATCGATCCCGAGCTCGGGCTCGACTTCGTTGAGCTGGGCCTGATCTACGAGGTCGAGATCGAGGACGGGGACGTATACGTCACCTTTTCGCTCACGTCGCCCGGCTGCCCGATAGGGCCGCAGGTCAGCGAGCAGATCGAGGAGTTCGTCGGCGAGCTCGACGGTGTGGAGCGCATCTATCCGAAGATGGTCTTCTCGCCCCCGTGGACCCCCGAGATGATGAGCGAGGAGGCCAAGTTCGCGCTCGGATTTTGAGCGCGTGTCGCGGCTCCAACTGATCCGCGACTCCTTCCCGGACTATCCCGCCCTCGACACGGCGGTCTCCCGGGCGCTGCTGGAGCGCGTCGCCGCCGGCACGCTGCCGGAGATGCTCCGGCTGGCGCGCCCGGGGCGGATGGTCGCCTTCGGCAAGCAGGATGCCGTCAGCCCCACCTACCAGGAGGCCGTGCGAGCGGCGCGGGAGGCCGGCTTCGAGGCAGTCCTCAGGCTTGCGGGCGGGCGCGCTGCGGTCTTCCACGAGGGGACGATCGCCCTCGCTCAGGCTGTACCCGACCGGGACCCGCGCCCCGGGGTCCATGAGCGCTTCGAGCGTTCGGCGGAGCTCGTCCAGGCGGCGCTCCGACGGCTCGGGGTCGACGCCCGCGCGGGGGAGGTGCCGGGTGAGTACTGCCCCGGCGGCTACAGCGTCAACGCGGGGGGTCGTACCAAGCTCGCGGGTCTCGGGCAGCGCCTGATAGCGGGCGGCGTTCACATAGGCGGTGTTATCGTCGTCGACGGCGCCGACCTGGTACGAGAAGCCCTCGTGCCCGTCTACGCGGCTCTGGGCCTCGACTGGGACCCGCACACCGCGGGCTCGGTGGCCGAAGAGGCACCGGGCGTCGGCATCGACGAAGTGTTCGACGCGCTTCGAGCAGAGTACGCGCGGCGCCATGAGCTCGTCGAGGGCGGGCTCGACGCCGAGACCCTCGCGGATGCCCGCTCTCTCGCCCCCGAGCATCTGGCTCGCCGATGATGCGTTCCGCCGCGATCTCGATTACGGTTAGGGCTGGACTCGCTCCCGACGGACTGGCCCGTGGAACCCGATTCTTCGAAGCCCGGTTACCTGGAAGTGCTCGCTGGCGACTGCGGGCTGCTCATGCGCCTGTATGCGCTGGGCGGCACCTGCCTCTTGGTCTTCCTGCTGGCGCTGGCGCTCTTCACGCTGTAGGCCCAGGGGTACCCTAAGGTCGTGCTGATCGACGACCGGATGCCGTCCGACGACGGCCGCCAGCCCATCGAGGTCAACTGGAGAGTCGTCGGCTGGCTCGCGGCGGCGGGCATTCTCATCTTCGCCGGGATCCACGCCTCGGGCTTCGTCGCCTACCTGATCGTTTGCGCCACGGTCTACGCGATCTGCCGCGCGGTGACCGGCGCGGTCGATTACTGGGAGGGGCTGCGCGAGTGGCGCCAGTAGGCCCGGGCGTCTGCGTCGCGCTACTTGTTCGAGACGGTCAACGGCGTCGTCTTCATCGCGTCCGCCACCGGGGTATCGGTGACGGGCACCAGTATGCAAGCGAGCATGTCGTCGTCCGAGCCGCGAATCTCGCGGACCCGGTCGGTGAGCTCGTCGGCGTCGGGGAACTCGCGGAGCAAACCGGCCAGGCCGTCGCGGCCTAGCATGCCAAGCTTGCGGGTGCGGGCCTCGCTCAATCCGTCCGTGTGCAGGAGGATCGGCCTACCGCACTCCAGTCTCACCGTCTCCTGGTGCACCTCGGCGCCGAGGGCCACGCCGATCGGGGGACAGACAGGCCGCGGCGTGGGCAGCGGTCCCTCGGTCGCGAGCGGCGGCGGATGCCCGGCAAGCGCGTAGACGAGCTCCCGCTCCACAGGTTCGTAGACCGCCACTGTGACCGTGGCGAAGTGCTCGCCGAGCTGATCGACCTGAGCGTGGGTGGCAACCTGGATCACCTGCCGAGGCTCCAATCCGGCAAGGAGATAGGCCCGCAGCGCCTTGCGCACCTGAGTCGCCGCGACGACAGCCTGACGGTCATGACCGGAGATGTCCCCCACCACGAAGGCGGTGCGGCCGCGGTCGAGCGCCACCACCTCCCAGAAGTCGCCGCCGGAGCCCGGCCCCTCCGCGGCACGAGAGGCAACGCTCACCGCCAGACCCGGCGTGCGCTCGGGCAACCTGGACCCGATCGCCTCCTCCAGCAGGCTCTTGTCGCGTTTCAGCCGCTCACCCTGCCGGCGCGCGCGGCGCCCCCGCGCCGCGGCGACGACTGCCGCGGTCCCGAACGCCAATGCGGCGGCGCCCAGGGCTCCAAGCAGCCACTTGATCGCCGGCGGGATCACCTTCACCACGTTGCCTACGTGCCGGATGATCGTCCGCGGAGCGCTCTCTTCGGTCTTCTCCCGCCGCCGGGCTGCCCGTCGGTTGGGGGGCGCGGGTGGCCCATCCGCCTGTGCCCGGGGGGCGGCGGGAGTGGAGGAGGCGGCGTCGCTGACCGGCGCGGGCGCGCCCACCGGTCCGCCGCCCGTGCTGGTCTTCGCCTGGAGGCTGCGGCTGGGCTTGTTGCTGCGTCTGTGGCGGCGGGGGCGCTGCTCCGTGCGGGGGCGCCGCGCTCTGTCGGCGTTCGATGACGGCGGCTGCTCCCCGGTCGCGGGACCGCCGACGGCGGCCGTCGCGCGCGGGATCACGAGCCCTCGGACCGGGGGACTCACCCACCCCGACGCGGCGACAACTCGAGACGGCCGCTGCATCGTCAGATTCGATCCGAAGGCCACCCGGCGCGGCGGATCGAACACGAGCACCGTGTACGGCTCGGGCTGGGCGCCCGCCTGCGCATGCGGGCTGAAGCGTGTGACCGGGCCGCTCGTGACCAGGCCCGGTGGCACGCTGGTCAACAGGACCAAGCCGCCGTTGCGCCTGGTCGCGCCAAGCGGGTCGAGCACCAGCACGGGCGCCCGCAGGTCGACTGGCGGTACTACGCTCAGCTGGGCGGGCGCCCCGCCCGGTTCCGACGGCGGCTGCACGAGCAGCATCGGCTGTCCGGGTGTCACGGGCGCTTCGGGTTTGAGGGCGGCAGTGTCAAGCGGAGTTCCCGGAAGTGCGGCCGCCGGATCCACTGCAACGGGCGCCTCTTCGGTTGGGGACACGACGACCGTGGGCGAGCCCTCCACCAGCACCGGACCGGGAAGCTCCTCGCCGGGGGGCGGCTGCTCCGACGGCGGCGGCTTCTTCGAGCGGGCCGGCGGCTCCGAGGTGGGCGTGATGGGTGCCGGAGAGTCTGCGCCGACCGAGGACTTATTGCTCTCCATTGCCGCGCCATGCGCCGGCGCAGCGAGCCAGACGGCAAGCGGCAGCGTGACGGCGCACGCCACCGCCGCGCGCCGAAGCCGATCCGGGGCGAGGGGCGAACGCGCCACACGGGCGCCGGCGACTGGCGCATGGTCGATGTGTGGGCGGTGGTCCCCTATCAACGGCTGCAGAGTCCTTCCTGCTGAGCGCAGGCCGTGGCCGGTTCCCTTCCCGGAACGGCTACGTTCACCATAACCCGGAAGTGGGGATCGCGCACGTCACGGCAGCTCGCGTCCCAGCCAGCCCTCGTAGAAGCCCTCCACGTCCGGTAGGAACTCGTGGACGACCGGATAGCCGGGCGGCACCGCCTCGACCTCGAGCTGCCTTGCGCACGCGGGGCAGTAGTACTCGCGCAGCTCCATCCAGTCGGTGTCCGCGTGCCCCATGTGCGGATAGGCCTCCTGCATCAGCTCGTCGGAATCGCGGACGAAGACCACCGCGTCCAGCTTCCAGTTCTGGTCGTGGCGGCACAGGTCGTGACCGCAGTCGCAGCGGATCACGAGCTCCCGGCCGGCGCGCACGACATTGAGTGCCTCGCCCACGGGCAGCACGATCGGCTCGTCATAGGGGACCCGCTCCTGCAGGATGGCGACCCACTTGTCGAATCGATCCGGGTCCTTGTACCCGGACTGGATGTCCTTGACGGTCCGCCGCGACAGCTTCTCGTCGAGCATGTCACGCAGCGTGTCCTTCTCCAGGGAGCGGCCCGAGCGGGGAGCCTGGCGACTAGCGACTGGGGGCTGAGGACTGGAAGCAGCCAGGAACTCAGCCACGGCTTGCTCTGGCGCGATCTTTCCGGGCGCGGCCTTGGCTTGCTTCACCGTAGGCGTGGCTGCTTCCCATTCGAAGCCTTCGGGCAGGTCCCAGAACCCCCGGTACTCCGCCGCCCAGCGGGGTGAGAGCCGCATGCACTCGGCGCACATGATCCTCACGGGTTCGATCGCGTCCTGGGCGAGCACACGCTCGCGCTGCTCCTGCCACCACTCGCGAACCGGGCGGGCGCGCTCCAGCCGGCGCCGGCGGTAAGCGTCGCGGTCGGACAGCCCGTAGACCGACTCGGCGAAGCGGGGCAGCAGGTGGCCCTCCTCCACGGTCGCGCCCCACGGCCTCGACCGGTCGCAGCGGCGGGTCGCCCAGTCCCGCGGCTCCCTTCATGACGGACAGGTAGAGGTCGCCGTTCTCGAACGGTTGCAGCAACGTGAAGTCGTCCAGCTTGTATTTCGCGCTCCGAGCAGTCGATCTTGCAGCAGCGCCGGGTCCTCAAAGCTGCCGTCGGCGACGGGATACGCCTCGCCGTTCTCCGCCCGCTCCATCAAGTCGGGCTTGAAGAGGTTGTGCACGTAGGCGCAGGAGCCGGGATAGCCGCCGAACAGCCCGGTCGCGTAGAAGCAGCGGGTCGTGCCGAGGTTCTGGAGCTCCCAGAACGGCGTGTTCCAGATGAGCGACAGCGACTCGAAGCTCGACCCGCCGCGATGGCGCCCCGGGCCCGCCGTGTTCGCCTTGACCCGCCGCGAGAGGTACATCATCGGGCAGATCAGCTCCCACATCTCCACGTCGCCCATGTCGCCCTCCGGGTTGAACATGGCGGCACAGAAGTCGGTGCCGTCGAGCAAGTACTTGGCCCCCATGCCCTGAGCGGCCACTCGAAGTTCATGATCGCGCTGGAGTTGCCGTACTGGTCGATCCCGCCGCCCTGGATCACGTTGCCGGAGGTGGAGTAGGAGCCGATCACCTCCTCGATGAAGCCGCGGGCCTGCAAGGCGCGCGAGAGGGTGCGCGGGTAGCCGGTGAAGGCGGGCTGGAGGAAGGCCCAGGCGATCGCGGTCGAGCCCTCGGCGTCGCCCAGATTGGCGATCGTTCCCTCCGGGAAGTTGGTCTTGACCGCGAAGCGCCGTCGTTGACTTTGTCGGAGCAGATCAGCGTCTGGGTGAACTGGACCCAGATCGCTCCCTGCATCGCCGACGGCGTGCAGTTCATCGAGTGGTAGCCCCAGGAGGAGGAGCCGTCGAGATCGAGCTCGTAGACGCCGTCGCCTCCGATTCGCACCTCGAACGGAGAGTGCATCATGAAGTCGCGCCGCGCACGCGACGGGAGCTGCTCCTTGTCGGCGAAGGTCACGTCGAAGAACGACGGCGAGCGGTACCGGCCGGGCACCGTCATCTCGCGTATTCGCGATTTGAACGAGCGCCGACCCTCCTCGATCACCTCGCGCGAGAACTGCTTGAAGCGGTCGATCCCCTCCTCGAGTATCACCCGCTCGAGCGCCTCCCGGATCATGTGGCAGCCCGCCAGCCGGGTGCGCTCGTCGAGGAGGTAGTACATCGGCGCGCGGTTCTGGAGCTCGCAGCGCTTGAGGTGCCACTTGGCGAGCCGGTCGCCCTCGCCGATCTTCATGCATGGCAGGTCGATGCCGTCCTCGAGCCGGTTGGTCGGGCCCACCGGCACTCCACCGGCCGTGGTGGCACCGATGTCGAGCACGTGCGTGACGCCGACCAGCCCAGGCCACCAGCTCGCCCTCCCAGAAGACCGGCACGAAGGTCTGGACGTCGGCGTTGTGGACGTCGCCGATCACCGGGTTGTTGTTGGCGAAGATGTCGCCCGGCCGGATGCCCGGGTTGTCCTCGTAGTCCTCGCGCACCATGTACTTGAGCGCGTCGGACATCGTGTGGACGTGAACGATGATCCCGGTGGAGAGCGCGATCGAGTCGCCCTCCGGCGTGTAGAGGGCGAAGCAGAGCTCCCCGAGCTCGCGCACGATGGGCGAGGCCGAGATGTTGAGCGCCGTCTCGCGCGCCGACACGAGGCCCCCACGGATGCGGGAGAAGAGCTTCTCGTAGCCGATCGGGTCGGAGCCCTGGAGCTGCAGCTCCTCCAGCCCGTGGTAGTGGCCGGTCTCCTCGAAAAGCCGCTCCGACTCCTCGAGCATTTCCCTGAGCGTGCGCCCGTTCCACCCGATCGGCCGCTCCTCGCGCGGCTCGAGCTCGCGTGTGGCCTCGACTATCGCCATGCTGCTCTCCCCTCCTCGGCCGGGGCGTGCTCGGCCCGCGCCGCGTTGCGCGCCACTCCGTCCACGATCCTGGGCCAGACCTCGCGCGGCAGGTCGTGGCCCATTCCCTCGATCTCGATCAGCTCAGCCCCCGGTATCGCGCGCGCCGTGGCGCGGCCGGCGCGGATCGGGATCAGCGGGTCGTCGGTGCCGTGGATCACGACGGTCGGGGCTCGCACGCCGGCCAGCGCCGTCGTCCGATCGCCGGAGGCCTGGACGGCCACGATCTGCCGAGCGGGGCCGCCGCGGTCGACGCCACGGTCGTAGCTCTCCGCGGCGAGCTTCCTGACCGACGCCTCGTCGCGGTCGAAGCCCGGAGAGCCGATGATCTCGAACGTCCGAGCGACGTAGTCCACGTAGCTGTCCCGGTCGCGCGGGGCGCGCCGCAGGAGCACGGCGAGGGCCCGCAGCCGCGGCATCCCCGCGCGCCGGTTTCCGGTGGTCGACATGATCGACGCAAGCGACAGCACCCGCTCCGGCCGCCGGATCGCCATGGTCTGGGCGATCATGCCGCCCATCGAGGCGCCCGCGACGTGGGCGCCGCCGATCCCCAGGTGGTCGAGCAGGCCCAACGCGTCGTCGGCCATGTCCTCGAGCGTGTAGTGGGGGTCCCTGGTGATGCCGGCCATGGCCCGCAGCAGCTTCGGCTTCGGCCCACCCCGGATGTGTGTGGAGCGCCCGACGTCGCGGTTGTCGAAACGGATCACGTGGAAGCCGCGCTCGACGAACATCTGGCAGAACTCGTCGTCCCAGAGGATCATCTGGGAGGCCAGCCCCATAACGAGGAGCAACGGAGGACTCGCGGGATCGCCGAACGTCTCATAGGCGATCTCGATGGCGCCCCTCTTCGCGACCTGCTCGGCCATCAGCCGGCCCTCGAGAGGTGGAAGATCTGGTGCCGATCGAGCGTCGCCTTCCGCCCGGGCGGAATGGCGAACGTGGTGGCCGGCGACTCCAGCACGGCGGGCCCCTCGACCGTCTGCCCCGCCCCCACGGCCTCGAGGTCGTAGACATCGGTATCCACGAACCCCTCGTGCCACCAGACCGGCCGCGAACCCTTGGCGGCCTCTGCCAACTGCCAACTGCCAACTGCCAACGCAGGAAGCGCCGGCTTCTCGACGGCAACCCGCCCAAGGACGATCGCCTGAGTCACCAGGTACCCCAATTCGGGCGACCGCGCCGACCGCGCATAGACCTTGGCATAGGCGCTTTCGAACTCGGCAATCAGGTCGTCGACGTGCTCCCCCTCCTCGAGCTCCAAGCGGGGTGAGACGATGTCGATGTCGTTCAGCTGGCCGAAGTACTGCATCCGGACCATGTGCGTGAACTCGATCCTGTCGGGTTCTACGCCCGATTTGGCGAACTCCTCCGCCACCCGCTCCTGTAGCCCCAGCCAGGCCCCGGTGATGATCACCCCGATGCCGGCCTTCTCCATCTCGTCGGCTGCCGGCTGGATCGGCATGTCGATGGTCCGGTCGTAGCGGTACTCGAAATCGGCACATGCGCAGCCGAAGGCGGAGAAGCCCGCGGCCCAGGCCGGCACGAGCACGTCCCGGTAGGCGATTCCCTCCGTGTAGCCCGCCACGTGCAGCGGCCCGCCGCCGCCATAGCAGAGCAGCGCGTAGTCGGCCGGCGACTAGCCCTTGCCGAGGATTCTCCCCACGGCCTCGTTCTTGAGCGTCTCCTCGAACAGCTCGATGACGCCGGCCGCGGCCTGCTCGACCGACAAGCGGAGCGGCTCGGCTACCTGGCGCTCAACCTCCCGGCGGGCCCGCTCCGGGTCGAGCTGCAGCTGGCCGCCGAGGAAGAAGTCCGGGTTGACCCGGCCGAGGACCAGGTTCAGGTCCGTGACAGAGACCGTGTCGAGCTCGCCCTCGGGCCAGCAGACGCCGATCCGGGAGCCGGCGGAGTCCGGGCCGAGCTCAGGCCGGTTGGAGTTCGGGTTGATGCGAACGAAGGACCCCGTCCCAGCGCCGATCGAGTCGATCCTGACGAGCGGGATGGCCAGCACGAAGCGCGCGATGTCGGGAGTCGGGGTGATCTCAAAGCGCCCATCGGTGAGCAGCGCGATGTCGAAGCTCGTGCCGCCGATGTCCGTGCAGAGCACGTTGGGCAGCTCCATCGTGCGCGCCAGCGCTTGGCCGCCCACCACGCCGCCGATCGGCCCGGATACGAGCGTCCGCGCGAGCTCGCGGGCCTCGATCGAGATCGTGCCGCCGTGGGCCGCCATCACCCGGAGCTCGAAGCCGGCGCATGCTCACGGGTGCGGTCGCGCACCGTCTGGAGCGTGCCGCGGCTCGGCTCCGCGGCGTAGGCCTCGATCAGGGTCGAGTTGAGCCGCGGCAGGTCACGACGGGTCGGGTACAGCTCCGACGAGAGATAGACGGGAACCTCTCCGTTCAGCTCCCGCAGGATCTCGCCGGCCCGCAGCTCATGCTCCGCGTTCCGATAGGAGAACAGCAGGCAGACGACGATCCCCTCCACGCCCGCATCGTGGAGCTCCGCGGCAGCCCCGCGTACGTCCTCCTCGCGCAGCGGCAGCACCTCCTGCCCGAGCACGTCGATGCGCCCCCGCACGCCTTTCGTCAGCTCGCGCGGAACGATCGGCGGATGTGGTGGTGCGTAGCTACGTGCAGCCGGTCGGCGTAGGAATAGCCGAGATAGGTCTGGATGCCGCGCTCGAGCCGCAGGTAGTCCTCCTGGCCAGCGGTGACCAAAGCACCGATCCGGCGGCCCTGGCGCTGGAGCAGCCGATTGAGCATGGCCGTGCCGCTGTAGATCCCCGCCACGATCGTCGGGAACGCCTCCTCCGGATCCGAGCTCCACTGGCCCAAGGCGTCTTCGGAGGACTCCATGAAGCCCGCCGACTCGTCCTC
>Ga0126313_10000124_pt1 | contig 32962 bp, 28 predicted proteins | sample Plot105A_FD_89954 | JGI IMG/M metagenome (GOLD analysis project Ga0126313, IMG submission 89954) | Serpentine soil microbial communities from UC McLaughlin Reserve, CA, USA - Plot105A | ecosystem: Environmental > Terrestrial > Soil > Grasslands | place: USA: UC McLaughlin Reserve, Lake County...
AAGAACCGCCTCGCCCGCAAGCAGCTGACCAAGCTCAAGGTCTACGCCGGGCCGGAGCACCCGCACGAGGCGCAGAAGCCCCAGAAGCTGGAGATCACCACCCGATGAGCGACGACAAGCGCGACGCGGACGTCCCTGAGACGTCGGACCAGGCGCAGCCCGAGGCTGTCGAGCCCACGGCCGAGACGCCGGCCGCGCCGGAGGCCGAGACGCCCGCCGAGGAGACCGAGACGCCCGCCGAGGAGACCGTCGCCGAGGAGCCCGCGGCGGAGCAGCCGGTCGCCGAGGCTGCCGCGGCCGGGGCACCGTCGGAGGAGGACGCCGACGAGGAGTTCGTCGAGGAGACCCCGCGCGTCAAGCCGGAGATCCCCGGCATGGACCTCGAGGTCGACATCGTGCGCGAGGGCGAGGAGCCCTTCCGCGAGGACGAGGACCTCTACGGGGACGCCGAGGCCGAGGCCGCCGAGGACGATCTGGCCCAGCCGATCGCCGACGCGGCGATCGACCTCGCCGCCGGCGCCCGCTACACCGCGACCGGCAAGCGCAAGACCGCCGTCGCGCGCGTGATCCTCAAGCCCGGCACCGGCGCCTACGAGATCAACGGCCGCACGCTCGACGCCTTCTTCCCGCGCCCCGCTCTGCAGCGCACGATCCGCACCGCGCTCGAGACGGTCGGGCTGGAGGAGAAGATCGACGTCGTCGCCGCGATGCACGGCGGCGGCGTGTCGGCCCAGGCCGGCGCCCTGCGCCACGCGATCTCGAAGGCGCTCGTCGACGCCGACCCGAACCTGCGCTCCGAGCTCAAGCGCCGCGGCTTCCTCACGCGCGACGCGCGCGTCAAGGAGCGCAAGAAGGCCGGCCTCAAGAAGGCCCGCAAGCGGCCGCAGTTCTCGAAGCGCTAACGGCTTGGCCCGCAAGCTCTTCGGCACCGACGGGGTGCGGGGAGTCGCCGGGGAGTTCCTGACCGCGGAACTGTCGCTGGCGCTCGCCCGTGCGGCGACGCGGCGCGTCGACGCCGCCGTGCCCCGCGTGCTCGTCATCCGCGACACCCGCGAGTCCGGCGAGATGCTCGAGGCCGCGGTCGCCGCGGGCATCGCTGCCGCCGGCGGCGAAGCGCTGCTCGGCGGCGTGCTCCCGACGCCCGGCGCGCCGCTCCTGATCGGTCGCTACGCGTTCGACCTCGGCGTCGTCCTCAGCGCCTCGCACAACCCGTACCGCGACAACGGCATCAAGTTCTTCGGCGGCGACGGGTTCAAGCTGTCCGACGCCGTCGAGCTGGAGATCGAGCGCGCGCTGGAGTCGCCCAACGGCGCCGCCGCCCCGGCGATCGGCCGCGTCCGCACGCTGCAGGGCGCGCTGGAGGACTACCTGCGCGCGCTGCACGAGCGCTTCGCCGGCCTCGACCTGAGCGGCCGCCGGATCGCGCTCGATTGCGCCAACGGCGCGACGTACCGCGCGGCGCCGGAGATCTTCCGCCGCCTCGGCGCCGACGTCGAGGTGCTCCACGACGCGCCGGACGGCCGCAACATCAACGCCGGCTGCGGCTCCACACACGTCGACGCGCTCGTCGCGCACGTGCGCGCGGGCGGGCACGACGCCGGCTTCGCGTTCGACGGCGACGGCGACCGCGTGCTGGCCGTCGACCGCGACGGCACGGTCGTCGACGGCGACGAGCTGATCGCGCTCGCGGCGCTGCACCTGCGCAAGACCGGCCGCCTCCCGGGCGGGGGTGTCGCGGTGACCGTGATGACCAACTACGGGTTCCACACCGCCATGGAGGCCGCCGGTGTCGAGGTCGCGACGACCCCGGTCGGCGACCGCTACGTGATCGAGGCGCTGCGCGAGCGCGGCTGGGCGCTGGGGGGCGAGCAGTCGGGCCACATCATCGACACCGGCTTCGCCCCGTCGGGCGACGGCATCGCGGCCGCGCTGCTCACGCTCGAGTCGCTCGAGGGCGGCGACCTGGCCGACCGGCACGCGATGGAGAAGCTGCCACAGCGGCTCGTCAACGTGCGCCTGGCCGACCGCGCCGCACTGGACGCGGCGGTCGCGGCCACCGCGGGGGAGGTCGCCCGTGAGCACGAGGCGCTCGCCGGGCGCGGCCGGGTGCTGGTCCGCGCGAGCGGCACCGAGCCGCTGGTGCGGGTGATGGTCGAGGCCCCGACGGCCGAGGAGGCCGACGCGGTGTGCGGGCGGCTGGTGGCGGCGGTCGAGGTCGCGGGCGCGTAGACGCGCCTACGCGCGCCGCCTCGCGGCGACGACGACGTCGCCCGCGCGCTCGGCGATGACGGCCGCGCCGGCGTAGCCCGAGGCGTCGAGCGTGGCGCTGAACGCGGCGGACTGGTCGGCGGCGAGCTGCGCGACGAGCCATCCGCCGGACGAGAGCAGGTCCCGTGCGTCCGCGGCGAGCCGGCGCGGCAGTCCGAGGCCGTCCTCATCCTCCCCCCGGATCGTGCCCGGCATGTCGTCCCAGCCGGCCCGCCGCTGGGCGGGCGGCACGTAGGGGACGTTCGTGAGCAGCACGTCCACGCGTCCGCGCAGCTCCGCGGCGAGGGGGTCGACGAGCGAGCCGCGATGGAAGCGCGCGTTGCGCACGCCGAGCCGGCGGGCGTTGCGGCGCGCCCACCGGAGCGCGCGGCCCGACACGTCCACGCCGTGCACCTCGGCGGCGGGGGACGCGGTGCCGACGGCGAGCGCGACCGCTCCGCAGCCGGTCCCGACGTCGATCACGACCGGGCCGCGCGCGCCGGCGGTCCGCTCCAGCGCCGCCGCGACGAGCTCCTCGCTGAACGCGACGGGCAGGAACACGCCTCGCCCCGAGTCCACTTCGATGCCGGCGAAGCGCGTCCGGAACACGGCGTGGCCCGGCGTCTGCTCGCCGTCGAGCAGCGCCGCCACACGCCTGGACGAGGCGCTGCGCTGAAGCAGCCGGCCCGCGGCCCACACGCGCTCGCGCGGCGTCTCGCGCGGCCGTGCGCCGCCGAGCGCGCGAGCGAGCGACGCGGCGAGGCCGAGCTCGCGCGCCACCGCCGTCGCGTGCTCGCGATCGACATCCGCCGCGAGCCGGAGGACCTGCGCCCGCCACGCGGGCCGGGGAAAGCCGGGGCGGGCGAGCTGCACCGCCGCGACGAGCAGCGCGTCGACCGGGTCCGGCTCCGGGACGCCGTCCGCGCCCGGACGGGCGCCCGCCCACACGCGGCGCTCGAGGCCGCCGAGCGCCCGGCGCGGCAGCGGCGCGGCCGGGACGCCGGAGTGGAGCCACACCGAAGCGCCGCCGTCCCAGGTGAACAGCGCCGCGCACGCGAGCCGGCTGCGGCCGGCGTGGTACCTCCACGCCGTCCGCTCGAGCGCGCGCTCCGCCGTCCGGGCGTCGCCGCGCCGGACGAGGAGGTGCCGTACGCCAGACTCGCCCGACCCTCCGAGGAGCCGCACGAACGCCACTCCGGCCTCCTGCAGCCGTGCCTCGGCGTCGCGGGCCGGGTGAGCGGGGGGCGTCATGGGAACGGCGTCATGCCGCCGCGGCCAAGCGGGCCAGCGCGCGGACGGCGTCCGGCAGGCCGCCGTAGGTGAGCGGACGGTGGAAGTTCCAGATCGGGACGCCGTCGGTCAGCTGCACGAGGCCGTGGAAGCAGCGCGCGCGGTCCTCGTCGTCGGGGAGCTTGAGGCTCAGCGCCCACAGGTCGCGGAGCGCGTCGTGCGGCGCCAGCCGCTCCCCGTGCGTCTCGTCCCCGGTCCGGAGCAGCGCGATCCCGCGCAACGGCACGGGGCGCCCATCGCCCCGCAGCTCGCCCTCCAGTGCCAGGTGGGCCCGGTCGTCGTCGCGGCCGACGACCGTCGTGCCAGGGAGCGAGAGCCGCTCGTAGGCGTCCGAGCGGATCCGCAGCATCGCCGGACCCGGCAGGATCGCCGGCGCGGGCGAAAGCCGGCAGCAGGCCAGATCCTCGGTCAGGAGCCGGTGGCCGGCGCTCACGAACGCGGCGGCCAGCGTCGTCTTCCCGGCGCGGCTCGGCCCGCACAGGAGCAGCGCTCCTCCGTCGATCTCCACCGCGGCTCCGTGCAGCGGCAGGTCGCCGCGCCGGACGAAGCACAGCAGCGACGGGATGCTCCAGAGCCGTTCCTCCCGTCGCAGCGGATCGGCGCCGGCGGGGACCAGGATCGCGGGGCGATCGGCGTCGATGCCGAACCAGCCGCCGCCGTCGACCCACAGGTGAAAGCGCGCCTCGTCCCGGTACAACCGCGCCAGCAGCGGATTCGCCGGCGGCCGCCACTCCCGCACCGGTCGCCCGAGCGACGGCGGCTCGCGATCGGGGGCCTCGCCTATGTCGAGCGGATCGCCGGATCCCGCGCGCAGGTAACGGAGCGGGACGGTCGAGCGGGGCTCGTAGCCGAAGCACACTCCGCCATCGATTCCCTCTGCCACGGACACATCATCGCCACTCGCGATTCACCACTAAGGAAGCGATCGTTTAACCGTGAAACCTACCTAGACGTCTAGGGGGAGATGCGCCGCCGTCCCGCCCATACGGTGGGCCCATCGGAATGTCGGACAAAGGAGGTCATTCCGATGCGGTACGAGAAGCCCGTCATCACGGACTTCGGCTCCATCGCCGCACATACGTTCGACACGCCCGGAAAGGGCGACAAGGGCGTGTGCGGCAACGATCCGATGTTCGGCGAGCCGTCCTGTTCAAGTGACGAGAACGGCTTCAGCTAGGGCAACCGGGCAATGGGCGGCGGCTGTCGGTCGCCGCCCGGCGTCCACTCCGACCGCCTCGGACGGCCTGGAACACCGGTGAGCGCGCTGGCGGCTGCACTCGGCCCGGACGGGCGGCATCGGGACGCGGTGAAGCGCATGCTCGCCGCCAGCCCGCATCGGGGGACGGACGTCGAGCTGCTCACCCACGGGGCGTGGTCGCTCGGCGTCGTCAACTCGGGCGAGCCCGGCGCCTGGCGCGAAGGCAGCCTGGCCGGCGGCCCGCGCTTCGCCGTCGCGTGCGTGGGTGTCCTCGACAACGCCGGCGACCTGCGCGCCGAGCTGGCGCGCCGGGGCATCCGGCACCGCGATCGCACGCCGGCGGAGCTCGTGCTGGCGGCCTGGGACGCCTTCGGCGCGCAGTTGCCCGCGCGCATGCGCGGCGTCTTCGCGGCGGTGGTCACCGACGGCCGGCAGGCATGGTGCTTCCGGGACCACGTCGGCCTGCGTCCGCTCTTCTACCGCGCCGACGGGACGGCCGCCTTCGTCGCGAGCGAGGCGAGGCAGGTCACTGCCGGCGCCGGCCTGCCGCGCGCGGTCGACCTCGAAGTGGTCGAGCGCATCCTGTTCAAGGACGTCGGCAACGACACCCCCACCGCGTTGAAGGGCGTCCGGCGACTGCCCAAGGCGACGCTCCTGTGCCTCGAGCCCGACCGCGCGGAGCGGCGGCTGTACTGGAATCCCGAGGATCACCTCGAGACCGCGCGCCTGACCGCCGAGGAGGTCGCCGAGCGGTTCGACGAGCTCATGACCCAGGCGGCGGCGCGCACGCTCACCGGCGAAGGCGACGTCCTCTCGCTGAGCGGCGGCATCGACTCGCCGGCCGTCGCCGCGTACGCGGGCCCGGTGCACCTGGACCGCTACGGCCGGCCGCTTCCGGCGCTCGCGACGGTCTATCCGAGCCAGCCGACCGTCGACGAGAGCGAGCTCATCGAGCTGGTCGCCGGCCGCCTCCGGATGCCGCTGCACACGTACGAGCGCGATGCCGCGCCGCTCAAGGCGGGCGTCGAGTGGTTGCGCGTGCTGGACGGTCCCATTCCCTACCTGCTGCTGAGCGACGCCGAGGATCACTACCGGCGGGCGCGCGAGCGGGGCTTCCGCAACATGCTGACGGGCGAGATCGCCGAGCTCGTGGTCGACATGCGGGGGAACCTCGTCGGCCACCTCGTGCTCCACGGCCGGCTGGGCGCCGCCCGATGGCGGCTCTCGCGCCAGCGCTCGCACGGCCAGTCGCTGGTCGCGATCGGACGCGAGGTGGCCGGCGGGGTCGCCCCGCGCTGGGTCGAGGCCGGCTACCGCCGCCGCCGGGACACGCCGTGGACCGCGCGGTATCCGGCGTGGATCGACCGGCAGCGCGTCAGGGAGCGCTTCGCCCGCGACGCCACGACCGCGCGCCGCCGCTGGCGCGAGGAGCAGATCTCGAGCTGGATGGGTCCCGGCCTCACCATGGAGGCCGAGGAGGTCTGCCAGTCGGTGATGCACATGCGCACGCGCCGTCCCTGGGCGGACGTCGACCTGTGGCAGTTCTTCCTCAGCCTGCCGGCGGAGCAGAAGTTCCCGAACGGCCTTCGCAAGGGTCTCGTGCGGCGCCTGCTCCGCGACAGGGTCCCCGACGAGATCCTCGACCGCCGGCGGAAGGTGGTCTTCGACGAGTCGCTGATGGCGCGGGTCGAGTACCCCGAGCTGCGCAAGTGGCTGGCAGCGCCCGACCACCAGTTCGCGGGGGTGGACTACAAGCGCCTGCGCGAGTCGCTCGAACGGGAGGACCTCGACCTCAGCGCATACCTGTGGGCGAAGGACCTGGCGATCGCGCACGCGTTCCTCGGCCTGGCGGAGACCGATGGTTGACGTCTGGCAAGCGCCCGTCGAGGTGCCGGCGTTCGCGCCCGCGAGGCCCCCGGCGGCAGCGCTCGAGGCGCGCCGGGTCTCGAGGAGCTTCGACGGCACGCGCGTGCTCAACGAGGTCTCCCTGACCGTGGAGCCCGGCCGCGTGTGCGCGCTGCTCGGCCCGAACGGCGCCGGGAAGACGACCCTCGTGCGCATCTTGAGCGGCCTCGTCATGCCGGACTCCGGCTCGGTTCGCGTCTGCGGGCTCGACCCGGCGGTGCACGAGCGGATCGTCCGGCGCAGGCTCGGCCTCGTCCCGTCCGGCGATCGGACGTTCTACCTGCGCCTCTCGGGATTCGAGAACCTCGTCTTCTTCGCACGGCTGCACGGCATCAAGCGCCGGCGGGCGCGCGAGCGCGCCCGCGAGGTGCTCGAGCAGGTCGATCTCGCGGATGCTGCGCGGCTCTCGGTCCAGAAGTACTCGCACGGGATGCAGAAGCGACTGTCCGTGGCCCGGGCGCTGCTCACCGAGCCGAGCGTCTTCCTCGTCGACGAGGCGACGCACGACCTCGATCCCGTCGCCGCCCGCAACGTGATCGAGATCATCCGGGGCCTGTGCCGAGCGGGTGCGGCGGTCGTGTGGGCGACGCAGCGCCTCGACGAGATCCGCGGCTTCGCCGACGACGTCAGCCTGCTCTCCCACGGGAACGTCCGATTCAGCGGCAGCGTTCCCGAGCTCATGACGCACGCGACCCCCCGGCGATTCCTCCTGCGCCTGGAGGACGCACTGCCCGGCGGCGATCTCGCGGACCGCGTCGTGACCGCGCTGGCCGGACGCGGCCGGGTCGAGCGCGCCGGCGGCGCGGGCTCGGGCCATTACCGGCTGCGGCTGCGCGACGACGTAATCCTCGGCGACGCACTCGCGACGCTGGCGGCGGCGGATGCGCGGGTGCTGGCCTGTCGCGAGGAGCGCTCGGAGATCGAGGAGGCGTTCCTCGCACTGGTGCAGGAGCGCTCCCCATGAGCGTCGAGGTGGTCCGCGAGCGCCGGACGGCGATCCTCGTCGAGGAGCTCGGCAAGCTGCCGGCGTTCCTGCGGCGCGACCTCCTCACCGCGCTGAGCTACCGCGTCGCGTTCGTCTCCGATGTCCTCAACCTCGTCCTCCAGACCGCCACGTTCTACTTCGTCGGGCTGATGGTCGACGACGACGTCCTCCCGACGTACGGCGGGAACACGACCAGCTATCTGGAGTTCGCGGTGGTCGGCATCGCGCTGAGCATGTTCATCGCGCTGGGCCTGAGCCGCGTCGCCCGCGCCGTCCGCGCCGAGCAGATGATGGGCACGCTCGAGTCGGTGCTGACGACGCCGACCTCGCCGGCGACGGTCCAGCTCGGCTCGGTCGTCTATGACCTCATCTACATCCCGATCCGGACCGGGCTCTTCCTTGTCCTCGCCGCCGCGCTGTTCGGGCTCGACTTCGACGCGTCCGGCGTCGGCGCGGCCGCCGCCGTCCTGCTCGCGTTCATCCCCTTCGTGTGGGGGCTCGGCATCATCACGGCCGCCGGCGCGCTCACGATTCGCGGGAGCACGGCCGGCGTCGGCTTCGGCGTGTCGGTGCTCACGCTCGTCTCCGGCGCGTACTTCCCGCTGGATCTGTTCCCCGGCTGGATCCAGGCACTCGCGGAGTTCAACCCGCTGGCGATCGCGATCGAGGGCATGCGCGAGGCCATGCTCGGGAGCGCCGGCTGGTCCGCCGTGGCGGGCGACGTGCTGACGCTGCTGCCGATGTCGATCGCCTCGCTCGTCTGCGGAATCGTCGCGTTCCGCCTGGCGCTGAAGCGCGAGCGCCGGGCCGGAACGCTGGGTCACTACTAGGAGGGCCGTTGTGATGGAGACCGAGAACACCCTCGCCAAGCACCCCCAGGTGGTCTACCGGCCGCTCGAGAGCAAGGGCGGCGTCCTGCTCCATCTGCAGTCGGGCCAATATCACGGCGTCAATGGGACCGGGCTGGCGATCTGGGACCTGCTCGACGGCGAGCGATCGGTCGCGCAGGTGGTGGCGGAGCTGCGTGCGCGCGTGGAGGACCCGCCCGCGGACCTCCAGGACGATGTCGTCGAGTTCCTGGGTGGGCTGAGCGCGCGTGGGCTCACCGTCGGCTAGCAAGGTCGCACTGGCCCTCCGGGTCTGGTCCCGCTACCTGCTCGTGCGGGCGCTGCTTGCGCGACGGCCACTGCCCGACGTGGTCCGCCGCGCGAGCCAATCGCCGCGGCGCCCCCGCCGGGCCGTCTCGCACGCGCGCCTGTCGCGTGCGGTCAACCGGTGCCTGCGCGTCGGGAGCCGGCGACCGACCTGCCTCGTGGCGTCGCTCGTCCTCCTCCGGCTGCTGACCGAGCAGGGGGCGCGCGCGGAGCTCGTCATCGGGCTGCCGCGGGCGGCCACGACGAAGGACGCGCACGCCTGGGTCGAGCTCGGCGGCCTCGACGTCGGACCGCCTCCCGGCAAGGGCGGGCACGAGCCGATGGCGCGGTTCGGCTGATGGCGGCCGCGGGGATCTGGGCGGCGGTGGATCGCCTGACCGACCGCGCGGCGCGCGTGGACGACCTGCGGGCCCACCGCATCCACCTGCTCGCCGCGCGCCGCCGGCGGGCGGCCGGGCGGCCCGTGCCGGCGGAGCTCGAGGCCGACGAGCGGCGGGCCGTGGTCGGCGCGCTCACCGCGCCGGTCCTGCTGCGGCGCGTGCGGGACGCCTGCGACGGACCGCTCCTGCTCGTCAAGGGACCCGAGGTCGGCGCTCGCTACCCGGATGCGGCGCTCCGCTCCTACCACGATCTCGACCTGCTCGTTCCGGATCCCGCCGCGGCGCAGCGGGCGCTGCTGGCGGCGGGGTTCGTCGCGGTCGGGAACCCGCGGCTGTACGAGGACATCCACCACGAGCGGCCGCTCGTGGCGCGCGATCTGCCGCTCCACGTCGAGTTGCACTCGCAGCCGAAGTGGCCCGACGGATGCGCCCCGCCGCGAATGGACGAGCTGCTCGAAGCGGCCGTTCCCTGCTCGCTCGGCGTCGACGGCGTGGAGACGCTCCCCCGCGCCCATCACGCGCTCGTCCTCGCGGCGCACTCCTGGGCGCACAGCCCGCTGCGGCGCGTGGGCGAGCTGCTCGACGTCGCGTCGATGTCGGACGGCGTCGAAGCGGGCGAGCTGCGCGCGCTCGCGGCGGATTGGGGGCTCGGGCGGATCTGGCGCACGACCGACGCCGCGGTCGGCGCCCTGCTCGAAGGTCGTCGCACGACGGTTCCGCTGCGCACATGGGCGCGTCACCTGCCGGCGGTTCGCGACCGCACCGTGCTCGAAACCCACCTGGAGCACTGGCTCGGCGACTTCTGGGCGCTGCCCAGGGGGCAGGCGCTCGCTGCCGCCCGCGGTCTCCTCCGCCGCGAGCTGACCCCGGCTCCGGGAGAGACGCTCGGGGCGAAGCTCGCGCGCAGCCGGCTCGCCGTGCGCCACGCGCTCGTCCGCCGCGTGGACCACGTCGAGCAGCTCGAGCGCGCCGGGACCAGAGCGCCGCACTTCTATGAGCTCGCGGCTCCCGGGACGGACCAGCGCCCGCCCCGTCCGGACGGCGAGGAGCACGGATAGGCCGGTACCCGCCGATGGTCCAGAATTCCCGCCGCGGGAGCGCGCCGGCTCTAGACTGCTCACCACGTGGGGGCCGCACTGCGGCCCCCCGTCCATTTGTCACGGAGGCGCTTGAGCATGTGCGGGATCGTCGGTTACGTAGGACAGCGCTCCGCGCGCGAGATCATCCTCGCGGGGCTGGAGCGGCTCGAGTACCGGGGCTATGACTCGGCCGGCCTGTCCGTGCTCGAGGACGGGCGGCTCGACGCCGTGCGCGCCGTCGGCAACCTCAGCCACCTGCGGGCCGCCGTGGGCCTCGACGACGCGGCCGGCGACGCCGGCGGCGGCCTGGCGGTCGCCGCCCCGCCGGCCACGACGGGCATCGGCCACACCCGCTGGGCCACGCACGGCCGCGTGACCGAGGAGAACGCGCACCCGCACTACGACACCGAGGATCGCGTGCACGTGGTGGTCAACGGGATCGTCGAGAACTACCTCGAGCTCAAGCAGCAGCTCATGGCCGACGGCGCGGTGTTCACCTCCGAGACCGACGCCGAGGTGATCGCGCACCTGATCTCCCGCCACCTCGGCGACGGCCCGCTCGACGACGCGGTCCGGGCCGCCTACGCGCAGCTCCGCGGCCACTACGCGTTCGTCGCCGCCGCGGCCGACGCGCCCGGCGTCCTCGTCGGCGCCCGCAAGGAGTGCCCGCTCGTGGTGGGCCGCGGCGACGGCGAGCAGTTCGTCGCATCCGCGATCCCCGCCTTCCTCGCCCACACGCGCGACGTGCAGCTGATCGAGAACGGCGAGATCGTCACCCTGCGCCCCGACGGCGTCGAGTTCACCCTCGCCGACGGCACGCCGGTGGAGCGCGCGGTCGAGCACGTCGACTGGAACGAGGACGTCGCCGAGAAGGGCGGCTACGAGACGTTCATGCTCAAGGAGATCCACGAGCAGGCCGATGCGGTCGCGGAGACGATCGCGGACCGCACGCTCCGCGCCGACGGCGTCGACCTGGGCGACCTCGGCGCGATCGACGACGCCTTCCTCCGCGGCCTGCGCCGGGTCGTGATCGTGGCCTGCGGCACCTCGTACCACGCCGGCCTGATCGGGCGCTACGCGATCGAGCAGTGGGCGCGCGTCCCGGTGGAGATGGACATCGCGTCCGAGTACCGCTATCGCGATCCGGTCGTCGGCCCCGGCGACCTGGTGATCGGCATCTCGCAGTCGGGCGAGACCGCGGACACCCTGGCGGCCATGCGGCTCGCGCGCGAGCGCGGCGCGACCGTGCTCGCGATCACCAACGTGATGGGCTCGCAGGCCACCCGCGACGCCCACGGCGTGCTCTTCACCCGCGCCGGCCTCGAGATCGGCGTCGCGGCCACCAAGACGTTCGTGTGCCAGGTCGCGGCGATGTACCTGTTCGCCCTCCGGCTCGCGGAGGTGCGGGCCACCCTGCCGGCCGAGCGGCGCGCCGAGCTGGTGCGCGACCTCAAGCGGCTCCCCCACTGCATCGACGAGATGCTCGGCAACGGCCTCTCGGCCGCGGTCGAGCGCATCGCGACCGCGCATCACCGCGCGGACTTCTTCCTCTACCTCGGCCGGCACGTCGGGCTCGCGGTCTGCCTGGAGGGCGCGCTCAAGCTCAAGGAGATCTCCTACATCGCCACCGACGCGTACGCGGCGGGGGAGATGAAGCACGGCCCGATCGCGCTGCTCGACGAGGCGACGCCGGTCGTGGTGGTCGCCACTGACTCCCCGGTGCTCGAGAAGGTCGTGTCGAACATGCAGGAGGTCCGCGCCCGCGGCGCGCACGTGATCGCGGTCGCGACCGAGGGCAACACGGAGATCGGGGAGCACGCCGAGGAGGTCCTGCGCGTGCCGCGGTCCGACTGGATGCTGCAGCCGATCCTCGCCGTCATCCCGCTGCAGCTGCTGGCGTACAGCATCGCCAGGCTGCGCGGGCTGAACGTGGATCAGCCGCGCAACCTGGCGAAGACCGTCACCGTCGAGTAGAGGTCGAGCTAGGCGCCGACGAGGCGCTCGATCCCCATCGCGTCGATCGTGCGCTGCAGGCCCTCGCGCAGCTCGACCTGCGGCTCCCACCCGAGGAGCTCGCGGGCGAGGCTGATGTCGGGCCGGCGGACCTGCGGGTCGTCCTCGGGCAGGGCCTCGTGGACGATCTCCGAGCCCGATCCGGTGACGTCGATCACGGCCTCGGCGAGCTCGAGCAGCGTGAACTCCTTCGGGTTGCCGATGTTGACCGGGTGGTGGTAGCCGGACTCCGAGAGCCGGATGATCCCGTCCACGAGGTCGGAGACGAAGCAGAACGACCGCGTCTGCGATCCGTCGCCGAACACGGTGATCGGCAGGTCCTGGAGCGCCTGGCGCATGAACGTCGGGATCGCCCGTCCGTCGTAGGGACGCATGCGCGGCCCGTACGTGTTGAAGATCCGCACGATCGCCGTGTCGACGCCCTGCTGGCGGTGGTAGGCCATCGTCAGGGCCTCGGCGTAGCGCTTCGCCTCGTCGTAGACGCCGCGCGGCCCGATCGGGTTGACGTGGCCCCAGTAGGACTCGGGCTGCGGGTGGACCTTGGGGTCGCCGTAGACCTCCGACGTCGACGCGGTCAGGAAGCGCGCGCGGTGCGCCTTGGCGAGACCGAGGGTGTGATGCGTCCCGTACGACCCGACCTTGAGCGTCTGGAGCGGCAGCCGCAGGTAGTCGATCGGCGACGCGGGGCTCGCGAAGTGGTAGACGAAGTCGACCGGCTCGTCGACGAAGTACGGCTCGATGATGTCCGCCTGCAGGAAGCGGAACTCCGGCACGCGGATGTGCGCGATGTTGGCGAGCGACCCCGTCTCGAGGTTGTCGACGCAGATGACGCGATGGCCGCGTCGCAGCAGCTCTTCACACAGGTGTGAGCCGAGGAATCCGGCTCCCCCGGTGACCAGGCAGGTCGGCATGTGGTGTCCTTTCCAACTGAGGCCGTGAATGCGACACAGTCTCGGGTGCGCGCGCGGCGGGCGAACTGGCCGATGGTCAAGTGCCGCCTGGCACCTGTCGTCTTAGGCTCGCCGCGATGTCTTCTGCGACGAGTCCCCTCGCCCAGGACGCCGGCCTGTCCACGGGCTGCGACGGCTGCGGAGAGCCCGCCGCCACCGAGATCCTGCGCACCGGCGACCGGCGCTTCGGGGTTCCCGGCGACTTCGCGGTCGTGCGCTGCGCCGGCTGCGGGCTCGTGCGGACGACGCCGCAACCTGCCGACCCGGCCGCGTACTACCCGGGCGACGAGTACTACTCCTACCAGCCGCCGGCCCCGCCGACCGCCAGGGTGCGCGCCCGGGTCCGGAGCGCGTACGCACAGGATCAGGGCGACACCCGCATGCAGCGCGCGCTGGCGCGCGTCGCACGGGACCGGCTGATGCCCGGCCTCCCGCCGGGCCCGCCCGGGCGCATCCTCGACGTCGGGTGCGGATCCGGCGGGTTCCTGCTCGCGCTGCGCGAGGCCGGCTGGTCATGCGAGGGCGTCGAGGTCGACGGCCAGGCTGTCGCCGCCGCGCACACGGCCGGGCTCCTCGACGTCCGGGAGGGCGACCTCACCGCCGTCGACCTCCCGGCCGGCTCGTACGACGTCGTACGGTTCTGGCACGTGCTCGAGCATGTGCGGTCGCCCGCCGAGCAGCTGCGTGCGGCGCGGCGACTGCTCCGTCCCGGTGGAACGCTGCTCATCGGGGTGCCGAACGCCCGGTCGCTGCTCGCGCGCACGGCCGGCGACGCCTGGTACTACCTCGACGTGCCGCGCCACCTGTGGCACTTCGACCGCAGCTCGCTCGCACGCACGGTGGAGGGCGCCGGCTTCGCCGTCGAACGCTGCCGCCTCACCTCGACGCCGACGGCGCTCGTGGGCACGCTCGGCTATGCCACGGGCCGCGGCGAACGGCTGATCGACCGGCGGGACATCTGGTACGGGCTGCTGCCCTTCGCTGCGCTGCTCGATCGCGCGGGGCTCGGCGACGCGATCGTGCTCACGGCGACGCCCCGGAGCACCGCGAACTGACCATGAGGCGGCCGAGAACCTATCCGATGGGCGTGCTCAGGCACTGTTTCGCGGGCCCCCGCGCCCATACGCTCGAGCAAGCCTCGATCCCGTCGAGCGCGACCCCTGGATGACCACCATGACGACGCACACCGACGATCCCACATCAGCGAGCGAGGCCGCCTCCGCGCTCCGCGTCCTGCGACCAGCCCCGCCGCCGCGCCCGGGCGTGACGTTCGTGCACGTCGTCGGCGCGCGTCCGAACTTCGTGAAGATGGCGCCCATCGTGGCTGCCCTGGAGACGCGCACGGACGTCCGTCAGCTCGTCGTCCACACGGGCCAGCACTACGACAGCAAGATGTCGGACGAGGTGCTCAACGACCTCGAGTTCCGCGCCCCGGATCGCTTCCTCGGCGTCGGCTCCGGCACCCATGGCGCGCAGACCGCGCGTGTGCTCGCCGACTTCGAGCAGGTGCTGCTCGAGGAGCGTCCGGTGGCGGTCGTCGTCGCGGGCGACGTGAACTCCACGCTCGCCTGCGCGCTGGCGGCCGGCAAGCTCGGCATCCCGATCGCCCACGTCGAGGCGGGGCTCCGGTCGGGCGATTGGAGCATGCCGGAGGAGATCAACCGCGTCCTCACGGACCGGCTCTCGGATCTGCTCTTCACGCACAGCCCGGAGGCCGAGGCCAACCTGATCTCCGAGGGAATCGACGCCAGCCGGATCTGGTACGTCGGCAACACGATGATCGACTCGCTGCGGCGCTGCGAGCGGCGAGCCCGCAAGCGCGCCGTCTGGAGGACGCTCGGCATGCGGGAGGGGCACTACGTGCTCGTCACGCTCCACCGCCCTTCGAACGTGGACGTCCCGGCGCGGCTGAGTCGCATCGTCGACGCGCTCGCGAAGCTGGCCGAGACGACGCCCGTCGTCTTCCCGGTCCATCCCCGGACCCGGGCCAGGCTCGACGCCGACGGCGCGATCGAGCGCCTGGACGCCGTCGGCGTGCGGTGCATCGAGCCGCTCGGCTATCTCGACTTCCTCTCCCTGCAGGCGGGCTCCGGCGCGATCGTCACCGACTCCGGCGGCGTGCAGGAGGAGGCGGCCGCCCTCGGCATCAGCTGCTACACGTTCCGGCCCAACACCGAGCGGCCCGTGACGATCACGCACGGGACCAACGTGCTGCTCGGCGAGGCGCCCGAGGAGATCGCGTCGATCCGGCCGTCCAAGCACGCTCCGACCCCGTGCGCGATCCCCTTGTGGGACGGCCGGGCGGCCGACCGCGTGGCCGACGTCCTGATGGGCCACTACGTCCTCACGAGGCAGACCGCGAACGCATGATCGCGGTCGCCGATGCTCCGTCGGCCCGCGTGCAGGTGCTGGGCTGCCCCGTCGACGCACTCGACATGCCGGCGACCGTCGCGCGCTGCATCGAGGTCGTCGAGCGCGGCGACTGGACGCAGCACATGGCCGTCAACGTGGCGAAGCTCGTCTCGCTGCGTCGCGACGAGCGGATGCGCGAGATCGTCGCCGGATCCGGGCTGGTCAGCGCAGACGGTCAGGGCGTCGTGTGGGGAGCACGGCTGCTCGGCGTCCGCCTTCCCGGTCGCGTGGCGGGCATCGACCTGATGGACGAGCTGCTGGGCGAGGCGGCGCGGCGCGGCTGGCGCGTCTTCATCCTCGGCGCACGGCGGGACGTCCTGGATCGTGCGATCCAGGCGCTCGAGGAGCGCCATCCGGGGCTGATCGTCGCCGGCTCGCATGACGGGTACTTCAGCGGCGAGGAGGAGCCCGCGGTCTGCGCGGAGATCCGCGAGAGCCGTGCCGACCTGCTGTTCGTCGCGATGAGCACGCCGCGCAAGGAGCTGTTCCTCGCCGAGCACGGCCGCGATCTCGGTGTGGCGCTGGGGATGGGCGTGGGCGGCGCCATCGACGTCGTCGCGGGCGTCACGTCCCGGGCGCCCGAGGCCTGGCAGCGAGCGGGGATGGAGTGGCTGTATCGGCTGCTCCAGGAGCCGCGGAGGATGTTCCGCCGCTACGCCACCACGAACGCTCGCTTCGCGCTGATGCTCGCCGCCGGCCTCGTCCGGCGGTCGACCGGACGGCGCTGAATCACAGCCCGTGATACGGGCGCAGCACGTCCTGCCACAGCGAGCGGTTGAACGGGAAGCCGTAGTACGTGTTGTCGCTGCGGTAGACGTACGGGTCGCCGATCGCGCCCGGAACCCACTGTGACGCGCCCTTGGCGTATCCGCGGTAGCCGCGATCGAGCTTGTACCAGAGGTCGACCATGCCGACCCGTATCCGGGCCAGCGCGCCGCCGGCGTCGGCGCCCTCGCGCCAGAGGCCGCCCGTGATGAGCGCCAGCTGGTTCACGAGGTTGACCTTGCCGCCGTCATAGGCGTACTGCGCCGAGCTGCGCGCGCCTCCGGCGTCGATACTGTCGAACTCCTGCAGCTCGCCCAGGCTGCCCTTGTTCGGCAGGCCGCTGCACCCCGACGAGATGATGCCGGCGACGCCGTCGGGCGTCGCGATGCCGGCGCCGCCGTTGAGCCCGCACGACACCTGGCTGTTGAACGTGTTCTCGGTCAGGGTCCGGTAGAGGCGCATCGGCTCGGTGATGGCGATGCCGTAGTAGCGCCAGCCGCGCACCGCCTGCTCGATCTGCGTCGCGGTCGGAGCCTTGGAGGTGGGGTGGGCGGCACGCCAGTCGAACGTCGCGGCGAGGTTGCCGAGGCCGGCGGCACGGACCGCGGCGAGGAAGTCGGCGTGGCGGAACGCGGAGAGCCGCTGCGCCGCTTCGGCGGGGCCGAAGTACGCGGCGGCGACCAGCGCCATCCCCACCATCGCCTCGCGGTAGTTGGGGTTCCAGTCGCGGTGGACGTTCGAGTCGCCGTCGAGGGTGTACTGCTGCGTTCCCGCGAGGACGAAGGGGTTGCTGTCGCTGGTCGTGAACGCGGCGCCGACCAGCGCCCCCTGCATAACGAGGTCCGCGCGCGCCCGCTCGGCGGCAGTGAGGGCCTGCCAGATGCGCGGGACCTGGCGCGCGATCGCGAGCATCCCGGTTCCGAACCGCTCGTGCTGCGTCGCGTATCCGCCGTTCGCGACGGGCTCATTGCCTCCGGACAGGAGGTCGTGCAGCTGTCCGAGGAGCCGGGCGTCCGCGGTCGTGTTGCCCGCGAAGGCGGCGGCCGCGAGCACGACCGAGGCTCCCGTGTTCCACGCGTCGTTCGTGAGGCCGTCGCCGTATTGCCGCCCGAACCGTATGTAGGGCGTCGTCACGGCGCTTGCGACCACGGACTGCGCCGGGCTCGCCAACGCGACCGGCGTGGGCGTCGGAGTGGGCGTGGGCGTCGGAGTGGGCGTGGGCGTCGGGCTCGGCGTCGGCGTCGGCGTGGGGGTGGGGGTGGGCGTCGCCGTGGGCGTGGGCGTCGCCGTGGGGGTCGGCGTTGGCGTGGGGGTCGGGGTTGCGGTCGGCGCGGGCGTCGCCGTCGGCGTGGGCGTCGGGGTCGCGGTGGGCGTCGGCGTGGCGGTGGGCGTGGGGGCGGGCGTGGGCGTCGGCGTCGGCGTGTGCACGGGCTTCGGCGGGCGCGGGCGGGCGGGCGCCGAGGCGGTCACGGCGACCCGGAGCACCGGGCACGCGCGTGCCGAACGGGCGCCGTCCCACCGGGCGGGCAGGCGCGGTCCGGACGTGCGGCACGGCACCGCCGCCCGGATGAGCCGGAGTGCGCTCTCCCGGGCGTCGACCGCGATCCAGTAGCGGCGTCCGGCGATCACGCCGAAGGCCGGCACGGCGACTCGGCGCCAGCCGCTCCCGCGCACCGTCACCACCGCCGAAGCCAGCCGGCGATCGCCGGCGTCGGAAACGACGACCCGCACGCGCTCGCGCCGCCGGGCCGCGATGCGGACCTCGAGCGAACCGACGTCGCCGGTCACCGGCGCCTCCCACGCGATCGCGTGCGCGACCACGGGTCGGACGCGCGCCGCCGTCGCCGGCTGCGCCCCTCCGGCGAGCAGCGCGGGCGCGAGGACGCCGGCAACCAAGAGGCGGACCGAGGCGCGGGTCACGCTGCATCGCATCGGCCGGCCCGCCGCTGCCGCCGACGTCGCCCCCGCGCAGGCGGACGAACATCCGAGTCAGCGGCTCAGATGACCGGCACGCGATGACGCACGGCGCCGACGGCCGTCGCGCCCACTTCCAGCGCGTCGTGCAGCACGAAGAACGGAACGTGCTGGGGACCGCCGCGACGCTTGCGCACCCGGCCCGCGACGTTCATGAGGTACGGGACGGCGAAGAGCGCCGCCGCGGGCGTGCGCCGCGTCAGCGCCGCGGCGAGCAGCGCCTGCAGCAGGAGCGGATGGGTGCGGCGATAGAACACGCCTTGCACGAGCAGGCCGCGGAGCTCGGGGTTGAGCTTGTAGGCGCGCAGGTCCTCGGCCGCCAGCAGCGCGGTCCGGAGCGTGCCGGAAGGGCCGACCTGATGGACGGCGTGCGAGACGACCGCGTCGGGCGCGAACACCGCGGACACGCCGTTGCCGGCCGCGCGCCGGCCGAGGTCGGTGTCCTCGCCCGCGGGTGCGGGATAGGTCTCGTCGAAGCCGTCGAGCGCCTCCAGCACCGCGCGCGGATACAGGATGTTGCAGGTCTCGTAGTGGGGGCTCTGCACGGGCAGGTCCAGCGTCTTCGAGAACGGCCCGAGCGTCTCGATCTCGTCCGGATCCGGCTGCGTGCGTCCCTGCACCACGCGGTCATGGCGCCCGGAGGATGCCGCGAGCAGCGCCTCCAGCCAGCGCGGATCGGGACGGCAGTCGTCGTCGGTGAACGCGATGAACCGGCCACGCGCGGCCTGCCAACCGAGGTTGCGGGCGGCGGCGGGGCCGCGCGGCTCCGCGTGGGCCAGCGCGCGCAGGGCGAGCGGCCCGCCCGCGGCGGCGCCGGCCAGGACCTCGGCCGTCTCGTCGCCCGAGCCGTCGTCCACGACCACGACCTCGAAGGCGTCGGTCCCGATCGTCTGCGCGGCAAGCGCGTCGAGGAGCAGCCGCAGACGTGCGGCCCGGTTGTGGGTCGCAGCGACGACCGACACGGCGAGATCGACAGCCATGCGGCGAGCGTAGCCACGTCCGGGCGCGCCATGACTGACCGACCGGCCAGGTCTCACGGGTCCCGCCCCCCGCCGGAGTCCAGGTCGGCTCGACGCGGGTCCCATACGGTAACCACAGGGATGAAGAGGCCTGATCGACTACGCCGGGCGACGGCGCGCAGCGCCGCGCTGGCGGCCCTCGCCGTGGTCCTGGCCGGAGTGCTGATCGTCGTGCTCAGCGGCGGCGGCGCGGCGGCTCCGCAGCGCAAGGCGCGCGAAGCGCCGGCTCCCGACCCCGAGCCCGCGCCGCGCGGGATCGCCGCGCCCGCCGAGCCTGCGGTCGGCGCGCCCGCGCTGTTCGTGGCCCCCGACGGCGAGAAGGGCGGCTCCTGCACCGAGGCGGACCCGTGCGATAGCCTCGGCAGAGCCGTCGAGCTCGCGCAGCCCGGCGACCTCGTGGAGCTCGCGGCCGGTCGCTACGGCCTGCAGGTGCTCTCCGCTGCCGCCGGTCCGCAGTCCGGCGACGGGGTGATCGCCGTTCGGCCCGCCCCTGGTGCGCGCGTGCGGCTCGGGGAGCTCCGGTGCGGGCGCTGGAACGGGGATCTCGGGCCCGACGCCGTGGACGTGGCCGACATCTCGGTGCGCAGCGTCGTCGTCCAGCGCTGCGACCGCTTCACGCTCCGCCGTGTGACCATCAAGGGCGGCATCTTCGTCAACGGCTCGAGCAACTTCTCCATGCTGGGGGGGAGCGTCGGTCCCGGCGTGGACTACCACCCCGACGTCGCCGCGGTGTACGAGTCGGATCCGCCGATCGTCCCGCGCAACGTGCTCTTCGACGGCGTGCACTTCCACGACTGGACGCTGAAGACGCCGGGTGTCCACATCGAGTGCCTCCAGGTCTCCGACGTGCACGGCTTCACGTTGCGCGACTCCCGGTTCTCGAACTGCGACACGTTCGACGTCCACGTCGACGGCACCGTCGCCGGACCGGTGAAGGACGTGGTGATCGAAGGCAACGACTTCGGCAGGACCGGCGATCACACCAACGGCAAGACGCCGGCGTACTACGGCCTCTCCGTCCGCGACGGCGAGGACGTCTACATCGGCGGAAATCGCGCCGAGCAGGCGTTCGCGCTCCCGGCGCCGGAGGAGGCGATCAGCGACTGGGTGCTCGAGAGCAACCAGGCGCCGCTCGAGCCCTGGCAGTGCGACGCTCGCATGCGGTACGAGCAGAACGAGTGGGACGGCGCGCGCTGCGGGCCGACCGACCGCTAGGGCCGGCTCCCGCCCTCCAACCTGGCGAGCACGCCCTCCCGGCCGCACCACGCCTCGAGAATCCAGCCCATCGAGTACGGCCGGTCGGTCGGGTTGAGCTCCGTGAGTCGCGCCTGCGAGCCGCCGGTGGGCAGCCGGGCGAGCGACGCCGCGGTCTTGGCGGCGAGCCAGAACCGGTCGGATCCGCGCCGGCGGCGGATCGACCGCGCCACGATGTGATCCTGCGGGAAGACCATGTCCTGACCGCGCTCGTTCGCGCCCCAGATCCAGTCCAGGCCGCGTCCGGCCGCGCGCGCGTAGCGCTCGTCCCCGCTCACGTCCGCCAGCTCGAGCAGCGCCATCGGCGCCATCGCGTGCTGGTGCACGCAGTAGATCTCGTACCGCTCGACGACCGTGCCGCGCTCGGCGTCGAAGAGCCAGGGCCAGCCGCCGTCGGGCAGCTGCAGCGCCAACAGCCGGTCGGCGCACGTCCGCGCCGCCTCGAGGGCGCGCGGGTCCAGCTCGTGGCGCGCCGCGACCGCCAGCGCCAGGACGGCGTAGATCTGCGTCGCGAAGTTCGGGAACCGGCGCCGCAGCCCCGGCGCGCCGTGGTGACGGAACAGACCCGACGGCGCCCGGTTGACGCCGAGGAGCTGGTCGAGCGTCTCGCGGAGCAGCCGCTGTGCCCGCGCACCGGCGCCGGCGGCGACGTGGTGCGCGAGGCCGGTCGCGATCCAGCCCATCTCCATGCCGAGCCGCGCCGGCAGGCCGCCGCTCGCGGCCAGGGCCGCCTCCAGCCGGTCGCAGAGCTCGGGGCCGCGGCCGACGCCGGCACGCGCGTCGACCCAGAGGTGCAGGCCGAAGTCGCCCGGATCGAGCTCGGGGTCGTCGAGGCGGTCGACGAGCGCCGCGTGCACCGCTCGCGGGTCGACCGAAGGCGCGCGGCCCGCGCTCTCGGCCTTGAGCAGGCCCAGCAGGGCCATCAGCGAGTAGCGCAGCGAGCGGCCGTGGGCATGCGGGTCGTCGAGCCGGCGCTCCCAGCAGAAGATCCCGGGCTCCTCGTCGCGCACGTAGTGCGGCAGGGCGGCGAGCGCCAGGTCGACGAGGGCCGAGATGTCGGCTTCGGACGTCGGCCGGGTGGACGGGGTGGTCGGCATGGTTGCGGTCCTGCTCATCGGGCTCATCCCTTCACGGCGGCAGCGGCGGGGCTGCGTCGCTTGGCTGTATCTGGTCGGTTCGCTGCATCGGCCGCTCGCGCGAGCACCGTCTCGAAGAGCTGGGCGAGCTCCTCGTTCAGGCGCCGCCGCTCGAGCGGGGCGATCACGTCGGCGCGCTGCGCCGCCACCGACGCGCGGCGTTGCGGACGTCCGGCCTCGTCGCGGAGCACCCGGATCATGGCGTCGGCGTCCGCGGGCTCGACGAGGAACGCGTCCGCTGCGAGAGCCATGAGCTCCCGGCCGTCACCGGGGGGCATCGCGGCGAGGATCGGGCGCCCGGACGCGAGGTACTCGTACGCCTTGCAGGGGACCATGCGAGCGCGGCCGCCGCGCGGCAGGTCCTGCATGGGCAGGAAGAGGAGATCAGCGGAGCGGATGAGCGCGATCGTCTCGGGGTGCGAGAGGAATCCGTGCTCCCGGACGCCCGTCACGCCGGCGAGCGCCGCGCGGTCCGCGTCGGTGAGCGACCCGGCGAGATGCAATTCGACCCGCGCGGCGAGCGCGGGCTCGGCGGCGGCGAGCCGCCGCAGCGCCTCGCCGAGGAACACCGGGGTGCGGGGCAGCACGTCCACGGCCTGGTGCGGACCGCCCCGGAGCAGCCGGCGGGCCCGCGCCGAGTGCTGGTGCGCGCGGGCCATGCTGGTGTGGAACGACCCCGTGTGGACGATGCGGAACGCGTCGTCCGTGCGCTCCTCCGCCGGCGCGGCGAAGTCGTCCGCGTCGAAGCCGACGGGCAGCGCCGCGACCGCCTTCGTGCGCATCTCGGGGAACGCGCTCTCGAGCGCCGAGGCCGCCTCGCGGGTGTTCATCACGACCCCCGACGCGGTGCTGAGCGCCCGCCGCATCGCACGCGTGTCGGCGCGCCGGTGCAGCGCCGACTGGTAGACGCGCATCTCGTCGAGCGCCCAGGGGTCCCCGAGATCCGCGATCCAGGGGCAGTCCAGCTCGGCCGCCAGGCGGGACGCGGCCCGCGCGGTCGCGTCCGGTCCCAGGTCCGCGTAGACGAGGTCGACGTCGCGCACGTCGCGTCCGGCCGCCACGAGGCCGTCCTCGAGCCAGTCCTCCCATGCGCCCGGACGCGCCAGCCAGCGGTCGCGCCGCGCCGCCCAGCCGGCGGGCCGCTCGGGTTCGGCGCCGGGGATCCGGTGGACCTCGACGCCCGGGACGGCGAGCGTCTCGTCGTGTGGCCGGAAGCGCCCGAACGACTGCCCGGGGCCGGTGACGACGACGGGCTCGAAGCCCAGATGCGGCAGCCTGCGGGCGAGCGTCACGCCGCGCAGCGCGGCAGCGCCGCCGAGCGGCGGGAAGAAGTAGTTGACGATCAGCACGCGCCGCATCAGATCGCCTCCGCCGGAAGACGCCGGCCCACCCGCCGCCGGCGGCCGGCGACGAGCCCGCGCAGCTCGTCGAGGAGCTCGGGCACGCGCCACGCCGCCGCGAGCGCGTAGATCACGGCGCCGACCGCGATGCACGCGAACAGGCGCGGCGCCGGCCCGACGTCCGCACCGACCAGGAGCGTGCGGCAGGCGAGCACGCCGGCCGCCATGATCGCCGTCGCCTGCGCGACGCCGGCGAGGCTGCGGAAGAAGCGCCAGGGGGACGTGCCGAGCTCGCGGGCGGTCAGCACCGTCAGCACCGGCTCGACCAGCGTGCTCGAGATCGCGTAGGCGATGGCGACGCCGAGCACGCCCCACTGGACGCCGATGACGAACGCGCACAGGTGGACGAGGGTGAACAGCAGCATGTACCGGAACACCAGCGCGGTCCGGTCGCGCGCCTGGAGGATGTCCACGTTCAGGACCTGCACCGCCTGCAGGATCCCGACCCACGCGAGCGCCTGCACGAGCGGGGCCGCCGCCGCCCAGCGGTCGCCGAGGACGACGTGCACGAAGTCGGGCGCGACGATGACGAGCCCCGCGAGCGCCGGCGCGGCGATCGCGGCGAGGATGCGCGTCACGCGGATCCAGTTCCTGCAGATCCGCTCGGCGTCGTCCTGCATCTCGGCGAACGCCGGCCAGAGCACGCGCTGGATCGGGCCGGCGATCCGGCTGAACGGGACGAGCATCACGTTGTAGGCGACCGAGTACGCGCCGAGCGCGGCAGCGCCGACGAAGCGCCCGATGAGGATGTTGTCGACGTTGCGGTGCGCGTAGAAGAGCAGGCGGTTGCCGACGAGCCAGCCGGAGAACCCCCACAGCGAGCGCAGGCTCGCCCGCGAGTACCGGAAGCTCGGACGCCAGGGCGACGCCGCCCAGAGCAGGATCGAGGAGACGAGCGCCTCGGTCAGCAGCTGCGCGATGATGGCCCAGGCGCCGTGGTGACCGAGCGCCACCGTGATGCCGACCACCGCACCCGCTGCGGTGGCGGCCATCATCCGGAGCTCGAGCTGCTTGAAGCGCATCTCGCGGACCAGCAGCGACTCCTGCGTCGTGCCGAACGACGTGATGAGGAACGCGAGCGAGAACGCCATGCAGAGCTCGCGGACGTCGGGCTCCCCGTAGAAGCGTGCGAGCGGCCCCGCCATCGCGACGCCGATCAAGGTGAAGCACAGACCGGCGCCGACGCTCGTCCACCACGCGGTCGAGCGGTCGTCCTCGTCGATCTCCTTGCGCTGGACGAGCGCGGCGCCGAGCCCGAGGTCCGAGAACACGAGCACGAGGCTCGAGAACACGAGCACCATGGCGGCGACGCCGTAGTCGTGCGGGGCGAGGAGCCGCGCGAGGCAGACCGCGACGACGATGCGGGAGATCTGCAGCGCCACCTGCGCTGCTGCGCCCCACTTGAGCCCGCGCACGACGCGCGTGCGCAGGCGCTCTGGCGTGGCCTCACTGCTCGGCATCGAGGCGAAGGTATCCCGTCGCGGCACGGTCGCCCCTGGCCGGTCGGCTAGGGACCGGCGCGCGGCGCGCGCGTAGGGTTGCTCCGCGTGATGACCGCCTTGACCTACGCCATCGTGACACCCGCGCGCAACGAGCGCGAGAACCTCGGGCGGCTTGCCCGGTCCGTGCTCGCCCAGGCACACGCCCCGGCCTGGTGGATCATCGTCGACGACGGCTCCGACGACGGCATGGAAGCGATCGCCGCCGAGCTCGCCGCGTCGCATCCGTTCATCCGCGTCGTCTCGACCGGCCAGGGAGCGGATCGGCTGGAGGAGGGTCGTCGCCAGGGGCGCGACCTGGAGGCCTTCCGGCTCGGCATCCGGCGGCTGCCCGCGCCCGTCGACGTGTTCGTGAAGGTCGACGCGGACACCTCGTTCGACGGCGACTACTTCGCCGAGCTCATGCGGCGCTTCTCGGAGCAGCCGGATCTCGGCATCGGCGGCGGGTCCTGCTGGGAGGAGACCGGCGGCGAATGGAGCCGGGTGAAGGTAAACGCCGCGCACCCGCGCGGCGCCTCACGGGCGTACCGGTGGGCCCTGTACGACGACGTGATGGCACTCGAGCCGTCGCTCGGCTGGGACGGCGTGGACGAGGTCATGGCCGAGCTGCGTGGATATACGACCTGCGGGTTCACCGATCTCGCGTTCCGCCACCATCGCAAGGTGGGCGAGCGCGAAGGCCGGCTCCGGGCCGGATCGGCGCTCGGCCGGCAGGCCTGGTACATGGGCTACCGGCCGACGTACCTGGTCCTGCGCGCGCTGTACCGCGCCCGGCGCAACGTGGCGTCGATCGCCATGGTGTGGGGCTACGCCGCCGCGGCGGTGGGCGGTGAGCCGCGCTGCTCGCACCCGCTCGTTCTGGACCGCGTCCGCAGCGAGCAGCGGCTCCGGCGCCTGCTGAAGAGCCGCGTTCCCGTCTGACCTAGTCGTGGAAGGGCGCCACGACGTCCTCCCACATGACGAGGTCGGCGCGACGGCTGCTCCGTCGCGCTCAGCCGCGCCCAGATCCGCGGCGTCTGGCGCGCGATCGCCAGCATCCCCGTTCCCCACCGCTCGTGCTGGGCCGTGTAGCCGCCGTCGGCGACCGGCTCGTTCCCGCCCGCCAGCAGGTCGGAGATCTGGCGCAGCAGCGCGGCGTCGGCGGTGGTGTTGCCGGCATAGGCGGCGACGGCGAGCACGACCGGCGCGCCCCCGCCCCAGCCTTCGCTGGCGTCGGCGCCGCCGGAGTAGCGACGGCCGTAGCGCATCAGCGGCGTCGCCGCGGCGGCATCGACCGCCGCTTGGCGGGGGCTCGCGAGCGCCGCGCCGCGATCGCCACCGGGCGCGGGACCCGGGTCGCCGCCGGGCGGGCTGGGCGTCTGCCCGGCCCCGCTGACGTAGGCGGCGAGCCCACATCGGCGCTCGCGACGTCCGCCGGCGAGGCGCCTGGGCACGCGCTTGCGGGCGCACCAGCATCCGAGCAGGCCGACGCAGACGGCGCCGCCGCGGGCGCTCAGGGTCAGCCCTCCTCGAACGGGCCGATGTCCGGCGCGGCGCCGCGCGGACGCGGACGCCCGCGATAGTCGTTCCCCGGGAAGTCGGCGGGATCGCCGCCGTCGATCGCGGGCGAGCCGGACGCCGGCTGGTAGTCGAACGCGCCGCCGTTACGGAACGACAGCGGGCCGCTGCGGTCGGTGCTCCCACAGCGCGCTCCGCTCCACAGGTTGTGGCTGTAGGCGATGCGGTTGTCGCACTGGTGCTGGTCGAGCGGTGCGATGTTGTTGGCGACCCGCCAGCCGCTGATCGACTGGTCGGCGGCGGGGAAGGCGAACGACTGGGTCGACGCGTTGTTGCGGATCACCACGCGCGCGCCGTCGCGGACCGAGAGCGAGTAATACGCCGGAGTGCTGCCGCCCGTGTGGTCCAGCGACGGCTCGAAGACGTTGTTCTCGACGACGATGTCCTCCACCGGGCCGCTGGTCGTCCCGTCGATGTGCGCGGCGAACGTGTCGCAGTTGTGGAAGCGGGAGTTGCGCAGCGCGAAGCCGCGGACGTCCGACACCTGGAGGCACTCGATGTGGACGCCGGGCGTCGCGAGCGTCCAGTCGTGGAAGTAGACGCCGTCGAACACCACGTTGCGCGGCACGATCTTCGGCTCCTCGTCGGAGACCGCTGCGACGTCCGGGTGGTAGTCCACGCCGGGTCCGACGCTGCCGCCGACCATCGAGAAGTTCGTCGATCCGTTGACGAAGACGCCACTGTCCACGGTCACGCGTCGGAGCGTCAGCCGGTCGCAGCGCTGGGCGAGGACCCCGTTGACCGTGATGTCCCCGATGTCGACGGCGTCCGCGCCGAACTCGCCGAAGTAGCGGCCGCACCGCAGCTCTCCCGTGCGCACCTGGGCGCCCGGCGCCGGGCGGACGAGCACCACGGGGCCGCCGGCCGCCCGGCTCGCATCCGGCGTGAGGATCTGGACGGGATAGGTGCCGGCCGCGACCTGCACGTGCTCTCCGGCGTCGGCGGCGTGGATCGCCGCGTCGAGCGAGGCGCACGGAGCGGCCGCGCTGCAGCTGCCGTTGTCGCTGCCGCCCGGCGAGACGAACCGGGACGGCGGGGGCAGCGGCGGCTCCGGCGGCGCGAACGGGCCGATGGGATTGCCGGCCGGCTGCGCCGGGCCACCCGGTGACGGCGTCTGGCCGTTCGGACCGGTGTCGCGCGGCGCGTAGCGGCGGTACTTCCCGCGCCGGAGCCGGAAGTGCACGACGCGGCGCTTGCCCCGCCTGGACGTCTCGACGACCTTGAGCTCCTTCGCCTTGGGAGCGCCGTTCGGGAGCTGGAGCCAGCGGAACCGCGTGCGCTTCCAGCGCCTTCCGAGCGGGGATCGGCGGGCGTCATAGGCGAACAGCGAGCGCGCCTTGTGCCCGTTCCACACCGCCAGCCGCGCCACCGTGCGTCCGCGTGCCCTGCCGATCGTCCAGATCTCCGGACGCCCGTTGCGGGTGACGTCGAGCGCCTTCAGCCTGGAGATGCGTGCGAGCCTCGGAGAGAGCCGGCGGACGCGGGGACCGTCGGCCACGACGACGGCGACCCATCCGTGCAGTCGCTTGACCCGGATCCGCTCCTGCTTCCCGTCGCGGTCCAGATTCGCGCGGAACGGGTCCGGCCCAGCGCTATGCGCAGGAGCAGCCGCCGCGCAGATCAGCGCAACGAAGAGAGCCAGGGAGATGAGGAGCTTGGTGGCGGGCACGCGGATACGAGTCGCGGCAATATGCCCGTCCGGCCGCGACCAAGCGCGAGAGACTAGCGTGCTGGGCGGCGGGGGTGCATCGCGGTCGTCTTCGCGGCGAGCCGCACAGCGGGCACGGAGAGCCCGATGAAGGCGAAGCAGATGAACGTCACCTGGAAGAACGAGAACGCGTCGAACGTGACCATCCCGACCGCGTAGCCCATGATCGAAGCGGTCAGCGCCGCCAGCAGCCACCCGAAGGGAGACCGGTCGCGCTTGGCCGCGCGGCCGGTCCGGCGTATCACCCGTACGAAGAGCCAGAGGATGGCGAAGAACCCCAGCGCTCCCGTCTCCAAGAGGGTGGCGAGCCATTGGTCGTCGAGGATGAACGCGTTGACGTTCGGGTCGAAGGGACTGCTGATCCGGGTCCCGAACCCTTGCCCGACGGCGGGCTTCTTCGCCCACTCGGTCAGGCTGGGGCCGATGTCGGCCAGCCGGTTGCTCGACGACTCGCCGGCGTTCATGTGCTGCTCGGCGACGAGGCCGCCCTCCGGCATGAACGCGCTCTTGATGCCGCCGAGCGCCTCGGGCGCCGCGAAGTGCACGACGATCACGAACGGCAGCGCGTAGGGCCAGAGGCGAAGGATCGACCTCGGCTTGAGGCAGAGGAGCACCAGGAACTCCACGATCAGCATGACCATGCCGGTGCGGGCGACCGCGGACATCGCCGCGATCAGGATCAGGCCCGAGGCGAGCCACCAGCGGCGGCCGCCGTATTCGCGTGCGATGTAGAACCCGATGGGGACGAGCATCACCATCGCGGCCGAGAACGCGATCGGATGCTGTGCCGAGGCGTAGACGCGTGAGCCTCCGCCGCGATCCTCCAGCCCCTGCGGGATACCGCCGATGTTGAGGCTCAAGCCGGGCAGGACACGGTCCAGATGGTCGAAGACGTTGAACCCGGTCCGGTACTGGACGAGGCCGAAGAACGCGACCACCGCGCCGCCGGCCACGATCGACCGCAGGACGACATGGAGCTGGTCCTTGGTCGTGATGACGCTCGCGACGTACAGCATCACGACGAAGAACGAGAGGAACATGCTCGTCTGCTTCACCACGTGCTCCTCGACGCCGGGGAGCGAGAGCCGGTCGATGTTGAGCGCGATCGAGCCGAGCAGCGCGACGCCGATGGCCAACATGGGACCGAACAGCCCGGTGCGTCGCCAGCGCGTGTCGGGCTGCGCCAGCAGCGACGCGAGCCAGATCGCCAGCACCCCGGCCACGAGCACCCGGTACGGCTCGAGGTGGAACGGCAGGCTGCCGGGGAGCTCGTACCGATTGATCGGGATGAGCAGGATGCACAGCACGATCGACGCGGCGAGCACGTGCCACTGGAGCACGACGCGATGCACGAGGAACGCGCACATGCCGAGGATCGCGAGCAGCAGCAGCGCGATGACCGGCTTGCCGAGCGGCGCCGTGGCGACGAGCAGCGCCGCCGTGATGACCAGCGCCGTGCGGGCGTGCCGGGGAGCCCCGGCGGTGGCCGGGGGAGAGGCGATGACCGAGCTCATCGCGCCTCCGTCAGGCGACGCGGGACGAGCCGGCCGCCGGGATCGACGTCCAGTTCTCGAGTCCCTGCGCCTCGTCCTCGATATCGCCGAACGCGTCTTCCACCACGGCGTCGTCGGGGATGCTCGGGCGCATGCTCTCGAGCACATAGACGAGGACCAGCGTCGCGACCATGGCGAGCAGGAACGCGACGAACGAGAGGGTCATCGACCGGCCCCCCGTCAACGTCCCGGCGCGCGGCGGGTTCAGGACCTGGAGCTCGACGCGATCCTGCGCCTTGACCTCGTTGGCATCGAGCTCGTCGTTGAGGTAGCGCCGCAGCGCCTCGATCGCTCCGTCGTTCAGCTTCTGCGCGTCACGCGCCGTCGTCGCCTTGCTGGCGATCTCGAGCAGCGGGAGCGGGTCGGAGCTGCCCGGGATGCTGGGCGTGCTGACCGTGATCTGGTCGAGCAGCGGCTGTGGCGAGATGAGCTTCCGGATCAGGTCGCTCTGCGCGATGTACGCGTAGACGAGCGCGAGGTTCGCGAAGCGGTCCGGCGTCGCGAACGTCTCGCCCTTGGCGCTCGGATCCGCCACACCACCCGGCGCGAGGCCCGGGAGCGTCGCGCGGCCCCATGGGAAGCCCGGCTGCGTCACGAAGAGGCGCGAGGTGCTCGTGTAGGTGGGGGAGCTGCGCCACTCCAGGCCGGGTCCGCCCGAGAGCGTCGGCTTGAACGTGACGAGCACGGCCAGCGTGATGGCGAGGAGGAAGCCCGCAGCGAGGAGCGCGCGCCACCGCCACCAGACCCGGATGTGATGCTCGAGATCCATGCGATCGATCGTACGGGTGAAGTTCGCGGTTGCCAGGGCCGACTGGACTGATGGCTAGGTGGAAGCCGCTACCACCTGGGGGGAAGCGCCCGGGCCCACTGGCGGCGGCGCACGACGTGGCGCAGCGCCTGCAGATGCCCGCGGGCGTAGCCCGGTCGCAGGGCCGTCGCGACGGCGTGGGTGGCGGCGTGCGCGGCGATGCCGGCGATCTGCAGGGTCGCCGCGGCCCGCCCGGCGTGCTTGACCGCGTACCGCGCCCTGCTCTCGGCCATGACCCGGAGGAGGGAGTACCGCGGTGCGGACGCTCCGCCGACGTGGTGGACGACCGCGCGGGGCTCGTACCGGACCGTGAACCCGGCGGCGCGGACCCGCGCGCAGAGGTCGGTGTCCTCGCAGTACAGGAAGAACCCCTCGTCCAGGCCGCCGATGCCCTCCAGCACGTCGCGGCGGGCGAGCATGCACGCCCCCGACACCCACTCCGGCTCGTCGCTCTCGAGATAGCCCTCCCAGCGACGGTCGACCTCGTCGGCCCAGCGTGCGCGGGGCACCAGCCGGTGGAGGAAGAGCGCCTCGCTCCAGGTCGAGACCACGCGGGGGAAGTGGCGGCGGCTCGGCATGAGCTCGCCGTCCTCGTCTAGGAGCCTGGGACCGACGAGCCCCGCGTCCGGATGGGCTTCGAGGGCGGCGACCATGGCATCCAGCGCCGGCGACTCGAGCCGCGCGTCGGGATTGAGGAACAGGACGAACGGCGCACCGCCGGCCGCAAGGCCGAGGTTGCAGCCGAACGAGAAGCCGCCGTTGCGGCCGGATTCGATCCTGGCGACCGGCAGGTCGGCGACCGTCGCGAGCGAGCCGTCGGTCGAGTCGTTGTCGACCACGATGACGCGGACGCCCGGGATCGACGCGAGCGGCTCGACGCAGGCCCGCAGCGTGCCGGAGGAGTTGTACGAGACGATCACCGCGTCGACGAGCGGCGAGGTGGCAGTCGTGGACATGTCGGCGCCGACGCTACACCGGGCGGCCGGATCGCCCCCCAATCGCAGGTCCAGGTTTCGGCCTCGTTCACGCCCCGCGCGCGCCGGGTTTGTAGGATGCTGCACGTAATCGAGCTGACGGCGGGCAGGGAAGGGCATTAAGCCGGCCCCGCCGACACTCGCTCGTGAGGAGTCCTGGACGTCCGTTCGAGTTCCGTGCGGTCGCCTGGGGCCCGGGACGTCTCGGACCGATCGTCTCGCTTAGACCGACCGTGAGCGCAGTGGACGCTGCGCAGGGCTGACGCCCGTCGGGACACGTCGGTCTGGCCTCGCGCCACTCGTTCCCCCAACGGAGGTCTCGATGTCCTGCAGCGAGCGCGGGCGACCGCGCATGCCGTGCCGTTCCTTCATGCGCCAACTCGCGGGACGCCGCCGCTTCCGGGTGGTGATCGCTGCGCTGGCATTCGCCGCGTCGTCGGCTGCGGGCACCGCCGCGGCCGCCGAGGCGGCGACGCTGCACGTCGCGCCCGGCGCCGCCGGGACGAGCTGCACCGCGGTGGCGCCCTGTGGGTCGTTCCGCGCGGCCCATCAGGCGGCCCAGCCCGGAGACACCGTCCTCGTCGCCGGCGGCAGCTACCCCGAGCAGATGATCGGTCCGAGCACCAAGCAGGGCGCCGTCATCACGTTCAAGCCTGCGCTCGGCGCGACGGTGACGCTCGGCGGGCTCTCGATCGAAGGCGTGAAGGATGTCGAGGTGCAGGACATGACCACGTCCGGCTGGCAGGTCGAGAGCACGGACCGCGTCACTTTGCGGCGCGTGAAGTCGGTGCGTCCCGGCGGCTCCACGCCCGGTGGCTTCATCCGGGACGACGTGGGCTTCCGCGGCATCGACCTCGAGATCGGGCCGCTGGATCCCGGCGACGGACTGCAGATCTGGCCGCCGCTCGCCGGTCAGCGCCACAACAGCGACGTCCGGTTCGACGGGCTCTGGATGCACGACCTCACCAACAGCAACGACCCGACGTACCACACCGACTGCGTGCAGCTCGTGGACGGGTCGGGGATCGTGTTCAACCGCGCGAAGTTCTACAACTGCGCGACGCAGGGCTTCTACTCCCAGGCGGACTTCGGCGGCGGCGTCGTGGACGGCGTGACGGTCGAGAACAGCTTCCTCGGGCCCGCGCAGCTGGGCTACTACTCCCTGCATCTGCGGGCTCAGGGCCGGAACTTCACCATCCGGAACAACACGTTCACGGCGCCGGTGTACGTCCAGGACGTGACCGGCGTGACCATGACGGGCAACGTGTTCGCGGCGCTGCCGGACTACCTGTGCGGACCGCTCGCGTCACGGACCACGTTCTCGTACAACGTCGTTCCGGCGGCCTGCGCCGGCGCGAACACCACGAACAAGGTGGCGTCCGACATCCGGGCGAGCCTGGTGGCGCCGGACCCGACTTCGTCCGCCGGGTACAACGCGCATCTGAAGGCCGGCAGTCCGGCGATCGACGCCGGCAGCACCACGAGCTTCCCGGCCACCGACATCGACGGACAGGCACGACCCTCGGGAGCGCGGCCGGATGCCGGGGCCGACGAGTTCGGCGACGAGCCGGTTCCGACGCCGACGCCCACGCCGACGCCGAGCCCGACGCCGACGCCCACGCCGACCCCGACGCCCACGCCGACGCCGACGAGCGGGGACCAGGACCCGCGCGACGTCACCAAGCCCGGCGACCCGGTCCGG
>Ga0126313_10000125_pt1 | contig 32945 bp, 32 predicted proteins | sample Plot105A_FD_89954 | JGI IMG/M metagenome (GOLD analysis project Ga0126313, IMG submission 89954) | Serpentine soil microbial communities from UC McLaughlin Reserve, CA, USA - Plot105A | ecosystem: Environmental > Terrestrial > Soil > Grasslands | place: USA: UC McLaughlin Reserve, Lake County...
GGGGATAGCCCTGGGCAATGGCGACAGGGCACAGCCGGCCGACCTCCTTCGAAACGCGGACACCGCCCTGTATCAGGCCAAGGGGACCAAAGGGCGCTACGAGGTATTCCGTCCCAGCATGTACACCAGGACCCTCAAGCGCCTCAAACTCGAGGAAGATCTCAGGCGGACGATCGAAAAGGGCGGCTTCGAGGTCCACTATCAGCCCCAGGTGACGCTCGATACCAACACCATTGCCGAGATGGAGGCCCTGGTGAGGTGGGGCCACCCGCGGCGCGGCCTCGTGATGCCCTCGGAGTTCATCCAGGTTACCGAAGAAACCGGCCTTATCGTCCCCATCGGGGAGCGGGTGCTGGAGGAGGCCTGCCGCCAGGCGAGAGAGTGGCGCAACCAGAACGGCCAGCGTCCCGGGATAGCGGTGGGCGTGAACCTCTCGATGAGGCAGCTTCAGGACCCCGACCTCGTAGGCAAAGTCGAGCGTGCCCTGCGTGGGGCGGCGCTCGACGCTAACGAGCTGAAGCTGGAGATCACGGAGACCATGGTGATGGAGGACGAGCAGCACGTTATCGGCGTCCTCCATGATTTGAGCGCCCTCGGGGTGCGGATATCCCTCGACGACTTCGGCAGTGGTTACTCGGCGCTGAACTACGTGAAGAACCTCCCGGTAGACGACCTGAAGATCGACAAGTCCTTTATCGACGGCCTGGGAGAAGACCCGGTGAACGACGCCATCGTGCGCCTGATCGTCGACTTCGCCCACACGCTGGGTCTCAAGGTCACCGCCGAGGGAGTGGAGAACGAGCGGCAGGTGGCGAGCCTGACGGCCATGAAGTGCGATCGGGCGCAGGGTTTCTACTTCTCGAAACCGCTACCCGCCGAGGCAGCCGGCGATCTCGTGGCGACGAACCCTTTGTGGCGGGTGTCGGGATAGAGACAGCGTAGTAATTGCGGGCGAAGTTGCCTGTACAAGGAGGAGTCGTGACGGCTTCTGGCCTCTTTCGCCTTTGCGGGTTGGCCGCTGTGGCGGGTGGAGCGCTATGGGAAGCGTGGGGCGGAGCGTTGTTTCTAATGCCTGGACGCTTCTACTACTTCGGGTCTATCGCTGCCCTGGTAGTGCCGCTGCTGTTCTCGGTGGTGCTGATCGGACTCTACGCCACGTTATCGGGTTGGCAGAGGCTCGTCGGAGGGACCGGGCTGATCGTCGCGGTGGCGGGTTCGTTCGTCGCGTTTTGCGGATCCATCTGGTCGGTAGTGCTGCCCGCGGCGGACGTCACCCCTGTGTGCTTCTACCTCGCGGAGAGAGGATTGCCTCAGCACGTGCTGAATTGGGTACCCGACCTCTGCACGGCTCTGGTGGTGGTCGGCGCAGCAGTATTGAGCGCCAGGGCGCTGGGACGTTGGAGCGCGGTGCCACTCATCGGGGGCCTGGTCGGCTGGGCTTTCTACGTGACCGACTTCGGTAGCACCGCGGGGCTACTCCTAGCCAACATCGCGTTCGGTGCGTTGTTCGGGCTGAGCTGGGTGGGACTGGGCTACGTACTCTGGCACCGAGGAAGGCAGCAGGCGAGAGGACTGCGCGGTTGAATCGGAGCGGCCCCGATACGTCTGCCAGGCGTGTTGGTGGGGCCGACTAAGCGCGAGCAACAGCTAACCTGTAGTTTTCCGAGCGATACTTGCAGGTTACCTGGAGCCGGTCACCGTCTTGCAACGGCATGGAATGGTCGAGTACCCATACCGGGCTCCTCCAATGGTTGTTACTGTCTGCTTGCGCTGGATGTGTTGACAAACGAGTGCTTGGGCCGAGTTCCAGCTCGAAGTACATCAAAAAGCCATCTAGGTCGCCCGCAGCCTGCGCGACGAAAGTCCGTGTATCGTCGAACGACACCGGGTAACTGAACCCACCCAGATCAATGTCCGTAAGCAGGATAGGTTCGCCGAGAACTTTCCAATCATTGGCTTGCTGCGGCCTGATATGGAACGCGGGCAGCAGATCACTCTTCACCTGAAGCAACGGGCCAAAATCGACGCCGTACCAGGAGCGCCAGTTCCGCAGAGTCTCCTCCGTTACTATCCGCTTCACTCGTTCGCCTCGAGGGATAGTAACCGGCAGGGCGAATACCCTGACCCTGCCTGGTACGAGGCGTGCCCCTGGTTTGAGCAGCCGCTTACGCGCATCCATGGTCACTTGCATTACATCCTCTGCCAGAGGATCATCGCCGATGATCTCGCTGACGAGAACGTCCGCGCGCTCGGGGAGCGTTGTCCGGGTAGACCATCCTGGCACGAGGGTAATACGGTCGGCCAAGCCGTTGGCTTCGAAGATGGCCTGGGCGGATCTCCCGATGTCACTCGCTTCTATGGCGTACACATGCCTCGCTCCGGCACGCGCCGCAGCGATCGCCAGTATCCCCGTCCCTGTTCCGATATCCACAACTATGTCTCCGGCGGTCACCACCTCGCCGATGCCAGCGAGAAAGCTGGAAGTTCTAATTCTGTCGTTCAGCATACGAGCCTGCACACCCACACTACCGAAACCATAGACCGTTTCCGGCCTACTCTGCGTCTGATCCCGCAAGACTCCGGCCCGGTAGAGTTCCACTATCGTGCCCGCCACAGCAGCCCAGTCCTGCACACCAACACTCGATTTGCCTAACTTTCTCAGTGCCTCCGCAAAGGGTGTTGGTTGGTGGAAAGTATCAAGGACGGCCAGGGCGTAGGGTCCGGAAGTAACCGTCTTTCCTTCCGCGCTGATCTGGATGCGGTTATCCGAACGTAGATGCAAACTGAGGTCGGGGACACGCTGTAGTACGAGGTTTGGGTCGAGTCCAGTCAAGCGATTCTCGTGGATATCTTCTGTTCTCTCGGACACGGACACCCCCTTGCTCTCTGACAACCTGCATCGACTTCGCCACCAGTATGATGCCACCCGGTAAGGCATGGCGCATTGCCCGAACTTCTTCGGGAAGCATCAGGGAATCGGGCGTGGCCAGTATGGTAGAGTTTCGAGGGCATGAGCGAACGAATGTCGAACGATACGATCGTCGTAGTGGCCGAGGACCAGGTTTCCAGCGACCTCGGGGGGGAAGTAGCCATACTCGACCTCAAGGTTGGCGTCTACTACGGTCTGGACGAAGTGGGAGCGCGGGTCTGGGAGCTGATCCAGGAGCCGAGGGCTGTGCGCGACGTTCGGGACGTCCTCGTCGAGGAATACGACGTCGCGCCGGAACGTTGCGAGCGCGACTTGTTCGCGTTGTTGGAGAGGCTTGCGGAACGAGGGCTCATAGAGGTCAGGGATGAAACGCCTGCGTAAATTCTTCCGTTTGCCGGCAGCCAAGCGGCGTTGCCTGATCAGCGCGGCGCTTCTGCTACCGACGATCAAAGCTAGTCTGGTGGTGTTCCGGTTTCAGACCATGAGGGGTCTGTTGGCCAGGCTCACGGGGTTGCCCCTCGTCATAGGACGTTCCAAGGGGGGGGCCACCGAGGAGGTGGTCTGGGCCGTAGAGTCGGCGAGCAAACTCATGCCCTGGGCCAGCACCTGTCTTACGCAGGCCCTGACCGCGCAGGTCCTGCTCCTGCGCAGGGGTCGTCCAGCCCTGGTTCATATCGGCACCCTCAGGGGGGAGGATGGAGCCTTCCATGCTCACGCCTGGGTGGAGAGTCGTGGCGAAGTCGTGATAGGTGGGCACGAACTCGAGCAGTTCACCCGGCTGGTGGTTCTTGACGGAGGGAGACGATAAGCGCCATAGTCGGGCTCTTCTTCCGCGACGGGCGGCCCGTCGACCGGCGGGTGCTGGAGCGAATGGCTGACAGCCTGGCCCACCGGGGGCCTGACAAAGCGGGCCTGTGGGGCGAGGCCAACGTGGGGCTCGGCCACTGTATGCTCTGGACCACACCGGAATCTCTGCGCGAGGAGTTGCCCCTCACAGACAAGAGCGGCAACCTCGTCATCACCGCCGACGCCAGGATCGACAACAGGGAGGAACTCGTAGACGCTCTCGGTCTCGGTGATCGTCCCCGCGGGGAGATTTCCGACAGCGAGTTGATCCTCGGCGCGTACCAGAGATGGGGTGAGGACTCTCCGGAGAAGCTCTTGGGAGATTTCGCCTTCGCCATCTGGGACCGGCGCAAACAGCGGGTTTTTTGCGCCAGGGATCATGCGGGCGTGAAGCCTTTCTACTACTACCTTTCGGATAGGGTCTTCGCGTTCGCCTCCGAGATCGAAGCGCTCCTGTGTGTTCCCGAGGTGCCGCGTCGCCTCAACGAGGCCAGGGTGGCCGACCTATTGGTGCACAACGTGGGCGAGAAGACCGCGACCTTCTATCAGGAGATCTCGCGCCTGACCCCAGCCCACAGCATGGTCGTTGGTCGTGAGAAGACCTCTACCACGACCTACTGGGCCCTGGACCCCTCGCGCGAGTTGCGGCTCCGCTCGGACGAGGAGTACGCCGAGGCCTTCTACGAGGTGTTCGCCGAGGCGGTAAGGTGTCGCCTGCGGAGTGCTTTTCCGGTGGGTTCCGAACTGAGCGGCGGCCTCGACTCCTCTTCCGTGGCGTGCGTAGCGCGGGACCTTCTCGCCAAAGAAGGTGGAACTCGGCGCCTCCACACGCTCTCGGCCGTGTACAAGGAGGCGCCGCAGAGCGACGAGAGTGCCTTCATAGACGCGGTCCTCGCCAGAGGGGGGTTCGAATCTCATAAGGTACAGGTCGAGTTGCTCAGCCCCCTGGAGGCTCCAAAAAGTGTACTGTGGGACGCGGACGAACCCTCCATCTTGGCCGGACTGTCCATGCCGTGGGGTCTCGCCAGGGAAGCCAACCAGCAAGGCGTTCGCGTCCTCATGAACGGCTACGAAGGCGACGTGGTGGTATCTCACGGCACCGAGCGTCTCGCCGAGCTTGCGTCCACGGGACGGTGGGCGACACTCGCTGCGGAGATCGACGCCATGTCAGGCGGCGTCCGCTGGTCCCGAAGACGCATGTTGCGGAGTTGGGTGCTGGAACCGCTGGCCCCTGAAGTCGCGGTACGTGCCTGGAGGATGCTGCATGGGGCCTCGTGGAGCCGTACCGGAGAAGTGTATGCCGGTCCCATAAGGGAGGACTTCGCCCGACGCATAGGCATAAACGAACGTGTCCGAGCATCGATGAACGTGGGCGGGGACGTCCCGAGGTCAGTCAGGCTCTCGCGTAGACGACACTATCCGGTTCTTCTCCACGGGGGCAACAACTACACGCTAGAGGTACATGGAAAGATCGGCGCGCGGTTCTCCCTCGAGAACCGCTACCCTTACTACGACCGGCGATTGATGGAGTTTTGCCTGGCTTTGCCCCCCGAACAGAAGCTGAGCCACGGATGGCCACGGATCGTCCTGCGCCGGGCGCTGGGGGGCGTGGTGCCCGACAAGGTCCGCTGGCGGAGGAACAAGGGGAGTCTTACCCCTGGCCTGATCTGGAGCATGTTTACGTTCGACAGGAAGCTCGTCGAGGACACGATATTCGACGATTACCAGGACATCGAGCCCTATGCGGATCTGAACAGCTTACTTCGGAGATACGTTCGATGCGCGGCGACGATCCAGCCTCAGGCGGGAGACGTTTTGGGTCCCATTCGAACGGTGGGATTGGCGCTGTGGCTCCGCCGTGCGGGTTTCGCTTAGGCCAGACGCTCTGTAACCGGGCGAAAGACGCGCGGTTAGTCGCGCCAGGCTTATCTGCGCCAGCACTAAAGTGTGACCAGGGTCGTAGCTTGGTAGCATAAAAGCATAGTTCTCGGAGCAGATGGCTGTCATACCCTTCCTTTCGCGCGTCCGTCGGGATAGCCTGTTCATGAAATGTAGTCTGCTCTGACGGGAGGAGGTGATAAGTATGAAGAAACAGTACACCACCCCGGAGCTTCTCGTGCACGGCAGCCTCGAGGATCTGACCCAGGGACAAGTGCTAGGTCAGAAGACCCAGGAGGGAAACGATGGCTGCGGCATCGGCGAAGGCCAAGGTTATGATGGCAGGGACAGAATGTGTTCATAACTTCGTCGCTAGGTAAGGTAAACCACGAGGAAAGGCTAACTCTACCCAGGAGATGAGAATCGAAGACGCTCCTACGGTGGGGGACGCAGCCGTCTTCTTCGAAGAAGACGGCTGCGCCCATTATTTTGCTTACGGACTGCGTATACACTCTGAGTTGGCCCTCCCTGAATTGGCCGAGTCAGGGGGAGCGGCCGACGTAACCATCCGCTTTGGAAGCCTGGGCTACGCTAGTACTGATGCCCCTGGAAATGGCTTGCTCTGGGCGAATGAGGACGAAGTCTTTCTCTCCTTCGCGAGGATAGGAGCGTTCCTGGTCCGCGGAGGGCGTGAGATAGTGGTGGATCCGGCGCCAGGGGAAGACATGCGGTGGGCTCGCAACGCTGTTCTTGGCCCCGTCATGGGGGCTTTACTCTACCAGAGAGGGCGATTGACGCTGCATGCCAGTGCAACGTCCGTCGGTGGAGCAGTCGTCGCTTTTATGGCCGACCAGAGGGTGGGAAAGTCGACCACGGCCGCTGCCATGGTCGCCCGCGGGCATAGCCTCTTAGCCGACGACATCACTGCCATCGAAAACCATGGGGGTCGACTCAGCGTATCTCCGGGATATCCCTTGCTCAAGCTCTGGCCCGAAGCTGCAGCCGCCGTGGGCGAGAACCCTGCCGCGTTGCTTGAGATCATGCCGGACGTGCACAAGGGTGGTCTGCGTACCCGCCGTGAATCCTCCACGGAGTCCCTTCCACTTGGCTGTATCTACGTACTAGATCGCGGAGATGCCCCGGAGATAGTACCCTTGCGGCCCCAAGCTGCACTCATAGAGGTGATACGCAATACTTACGGCCGCCAACTGTTCCAGGCCGTAAGAACAGGCTCCCACCTCCACCAGTGCGCGGAGGTCGTTAACAGCGTACCCATACGCCGCTTGAAGAGGCCGCATTCCCTTGCCGCACTCCCTGATGTGGTGCAGTTGGTAGAAGTAGACCTTGCCAGGAACCGATAGCTTAATGAACTGCTGATGGCTCGATCGGAACTAGCACCGTAGTATACGACGTGGGCGTGTATGTTATGTTTTCGGGCCAGGCATCGTGATGAAGAAACCCTTTGCGCGCCTGTTTGGCACGTGGACGGCCAACACCTTCCGGACGTACACGAGCGTGCTCCTGGAGACCATGTCCTGGAGAGTCGCCCTGGCCCTCGTGTTGATGCTCTGTTTGAGCGTTACGCAGGGTGCCCAACTGCTCCTCCTCGTACCCCTTATGCAGGCGGCCGGCCTGAACGTGGGGCAAGGCTCGGTGGGCTGGGTCGCAGACGTTACCTCCTCCGCTCTGGCGGCAGTGGGATTGAAACCCGGCCTGGTCACGGTGCTCGTGGTTTTCGCGCTGGTCACCACCTTGCTGGCACTCATCGCCAGGTGGCAAACGATCTACAACTACAAGCTCCAACAAGATTTTGTAGCCTGCCTGCGGCGGCGGTTGTACCAGGCGATCGCCAACACGGATTGGCTGACTTTCTCCAAGACGCGGTCTTCTGATTTCACCCACGCGCTGACCGTCGAACTCGACCGGGTAGGGAGCGCAGCGTACGTTTTGCTGGGGCTCGTCACCAACCTCATACTGGTGATGGCCTACGCCGTCCTGGCCCTCAAGCTGTCTTTGGCGATGACGGGACTGGTGTTCGCCGCTGGAGTAGTACTACTATTGCTACTCAGAAAGAAGACGCAGGCCGCGCGCTGGAGTGGCGAGGACATCACGCTTGCCACTAGCGGCTTGCACTCTGCAGCGATCGAACACCTCGGCGGGATGAAGACCATCAAGAGCTACGGTGCGGAAGAGCGCAACTCCCGCGTCTTCTCCGAGCTGGCAGGCAAGGTCGCGCAGATGTACCTCCGGGTAACACGTAACCAGGCCGAGACGGGTTTCTGGTTTACGGTCGGCTCGGCCGTGATTCTTGGCGCCATCCTCTATATCTCCATCAAAATACTGGAAATGCCGGCCGCTGAATTACTCTTGCTGCTCTTTCTCTTCAACCGCATGATACCGCTCTTCAAGAGCATTCAGAACTATTACCAGGCGTACCTGAGCGCGCTGCCCGCTTTTCAGAGGGTGATGGATCTCCAGACCCGGTGTGAAGAGGCGGCCGAACCGAGGGCGACGGCGCGATCGGGAGAAATCGTGCTGCGGGATGGCATCCGTTTGGATGACGTGTCGTTCGTCTATGGGGCCGAGGAGAAAGCACCGGCGATCCGCGACCTCGATCTGGGGATCGAAGCGGGGAAGACCACGGCTATCGTAGGCGCATCCGGCGCCGGCAAGAGCACCGTGGCCGACCTGGTGATGGGTCTCCTCGTGCCGACCCGGGGTTGCGTGCTGGTCGACGGGAAGCCGCTCGAACCCGAGCTGCTGCGCCCTTGGAGGGAGCAAATCGGCTATGTGGCCCAGGACACCTTCCTCTTCAACGACACCGTGAGGTCCAATTTGCTCTGGGCGTGCCCGGAGGCCGGCGAGGAGGATATCTGGCAGGCGCTCAAGCTGGCGGCCGCCGCGGGATTTATCTCCGAACTACCCGAAGGCCTGGAGACGGTCTTGGGCGACCGGGGCGTTCGCCTCTCTGGAGGAGAGCGTCAGCGGCTGGCTCTGGCACGGGCGCTGTTGCGCGAGCCGTCGCTGCTTATCCTGGATGAGGCGACGAGCGCTCTTGACTCGGAGAACGAGCGGCGCATCCAGAAGGCTATAGATGAACTGCATGGCAGCGTGACGATCCTGGTCATAACGCACCGCTTGTCTACGGTACGGGGGGCGGACGTCATCTACGTGCTGGAGAGCGGGCGTATGATGGAGAGTGGTAGCTGGGGGACGCTCGTTGGTAGGGAGGGGGGGCGTTTCAGCGCCCTGGCCAGGGCACAGAAGATAGTGCAAGCACAAGAGTAGCCCGCAGAGGATGCGGCGTATCCTACTCGAACCCTGACCTATCAATTTACCATTGATAGTAGAGAAGTTTTGGGCTGTCGTATCGAGGACTGCGCCTTACAGTGGTCGCTTTCTGCAAACATGGCATAATATGCGGTGTAGGATGATTCGTGGCACATAATCCCGAAGAGGCTATCAACGATAACATTGTCTTCTGCACGCTCGATAACGCGTCCCGAAGTCAGGGTGCTCCTCTTATGCGCACAAAAAGATAGAAACCCCGCAGCCGACGAAAACCTCAACTCGTTGCTCGAAGAAGACCTGGATTGGGACTACCTGGCCCGCATGGCGCGAAGACACAGAGTAAGGCCGCTCCTTTTCTGGCGCTTGAATAGTGCTCTTCCAGGGGATGTTCCGGAGGGAGTTCTGAAGCAACTAAAAGACTACTTTAGTACCAATGCCCAACGCAATCTCTTCCTGACCAGGGAGTTGCTCAGGGTTCTGAGAGCGTTCGAGGCGCACGGGGTCTCTGCTATCCCTTACAAGGGACCGGCATTGGCCGCTTCCGTGTACGGAAACCTCTCGCTGCGTGAGATCGGAGATCTGGATGTCCTGGTTCGTAAGGACGATATTCTGCGGGCAAGAGGACTGCTAACCTCCCTAGGATACCAACAGTGGATAAGACTCACCAACACCCCGGGTAGCCTGACCGGCGCTCAAGAAGCGGCGCTCATGCACTCCAGGGGCGGACACAATTATGTGCATAGTGACACTATGAGCGTGGTTGACCTCCAGTGGACGGTTGCCAAGAGACATTTCTCCTTCCAACTCAATCCCGAGTACCTGTGGCAGCATGTCCAGCAGACTCGTCTCGGTGGCAGTAAGGTCCTGGCACTCCCGCCGGAGACGTTACTTATCGTTCTCTGCATGCACGGTTCCAAGCACCTGTGGGAAAGATTGATCTGGATCTGTGACGTCGCCGAGTTGGTCCGCGGCAGCGAGGGGCTAGATTGGGAAAACATGCTGGAGCAAGCGAGCATGTTGGGAAGTGAACGCATGCTCTTGTTGGGTCTCTACCTTGCGAATAGCCTCCTGGGTAGCCCTCTCCCAGAGACGGTTCTACAGAGAGTGCAGTCTGATTCGGCAGTGGGAGAACTTGCCGAACAGATACGAAGTCAGCTCTTTAAAGAATACGGTTTCGAAGGATCCTTCGAAGAGATCCGCTTCGAAACCGGTCACCTCAAAATGAGGGAACGTTGGCGAGACCGAGCTCGATATTTCGTTCTCACGCTAATGACCCCGGACGAAGAAGACTGGATGTCCCTTCGGCTACCGGACCAGCTCTGGCCCCTATACTACGTGCTACGACCGATCAGGTTGATCGGAAAATACGGACAACGATACTTGAACACCCTACGCTGGGGGCAGAGAAACCAACTGGATTAGCGCCAGAGGTCGCTTGCGGGCATCACCCTGTACGAAGGTACAATAAAGTGCGTTCCGTCGAACGCACTAAAGCGCTATATACTGCCAACAACACCGCTAGGGTAACCCTGTTCTCAACAGGGGCTTGTATAATCGTGCAAGCAGGCACTGTAGGAGGACAATGCAGCTTAAGATGAGCGATGAACCAGTAAATAGGCTTTCCGGACCACCCCGCGAAGAAGACGAAATAGTCTCGTTGAAGGCTTTCTTGCAGGTAATCTTCAAGCGGTGGTGGGTGCTCCTCGCAGTGATGATTCTGTTTGCAGGAATAGCTTTAGGTTCGAGCTTGATGCAGACACAACAGTACACTGCCTCGATCAAAGTGCTGATCGGTCAAAAGGGTGGCACTGAGCCAACGTACGCGCCGAGTCTCCCTAGTCTAGACCAGCTAACCTTTACGATGGCAGAGGCCGTCGACAGTCGTCCCATAGCGGAGGCCGTCGTCAGGGAACTGGACCTGAAGATGTCCCCAGACTACGTGCTAGCAAACCTGAGCGCGACCCCCGTGGAAGGAACCCAATTCATCGAGGTATCTTACGTAGATACCAACCCAGATAGGGCCCGGAAGGTGATCAACGCTGTCGGATCTACGTTCTCCAATGAAGTGTCGGAGATAAGCCCGAGCACAAATTACGTTGCCGCCACCCTTTGGGAGCCGGCGACGTACGCGGCCCCTGTGGGTAGCGGGCTCCTACAACCGATCATGCTGGCGTTGGTGATGGGTGTGATAGTCGGGACGGGGCTGGCGTTCGTGTTGGAGGCTCTCGACGACAGTTGGCACTCGCCGGAGGAACTGGAACAGATTTCTGGGGTGCCCACTTTCGGCGTCGTTCCCACTTTCCGGCTGTGAACAACGAAGAGAAGGGCGGAGGGTACAGGGTGGTTAGTCTGTTGCAGCGCGCCAAGAGAGCGAAGGATTCGCAAGACTTTTCAGGGCGGTTGGTAACCGTGCTTAAACCATCCGATGTGGCCTCTGAAGCCTATAGAACGCTGCGTACCAATTTGTTGTTCCACTCGGTCTCGGACGCCCAGCGAAATATAGTGGTGCTGACGAGTCCGGGGCCCAGGGAGGGCAAGAGCATTACCTGCGCCAACCTGGGTGTTGTACTGGCCCAGGCCGGCAGGAAGACCTTGCTGGTAGATTGCGACCTCCGCAAGCCCGTGCTGCATAAGATATTTGGACACCGCAATGTCCAGGGATTGATGAATGTGTTGGCGGGCGAACGAGATCTTCAGGAAGTCGCGCATGAGCCGCTGGAAAACCTGGAAGTGCTGTCAGCGGGCCCCATGCCCCCAAACCCGGCAGAGGTTCTCAGCTCGTATCATTTCGCCGAGTTCTGCGACCAGGCGCGTGAGCAATTCGACTATGTACTCGTTGACGCCCCTCCGACCCGATCGGTGTCCGATCCTGCCATCCTCGCTTCTTTGGGGGATGCAACCTTAGTTGTTGTGGACGCCCAGAATACCCGCAAGGCTTCCGTTCGCAAAGCCGTGCGCGATCTGCAGGCGGTGGGGGCCAACGTTATTGGCACGGTGATGAATAACGTCAAAGGTTACCGTGAGGAACACCCTTATTATGCATACTACACCTACAAATAAGGGTGACAGCCACCGATTTCATGGCGTTTAGCGATCAAGGCGCTGTTCAAGCGCTTGGGGAAGTGCGCCGCAGGTACGAAACGCGGAGGCGTTTACCTGCAGACTTGATCCGGTGCGGATACGTTGTCGTGCATATCCTCCGAGCCACGTACTGGCGCTTCACTCGTCGGCCCTCAAGGTCTTCCGGACGCGACAACGACTATTCTTCCTGACGCTGAACGCTATGGATCAGTGTGCGCGGATCGGGTTCGTGGGAAGCCTTATCGGCGGTTTGGCTTGCCTGGATCTGCGAGGCTCGCGTTACAGCAGACCAACGTGCTGCGGTACGGAGCTGGCAGGTCCGGTAAGCAAACATCTGCAGGTAGCGCTGTCGCTTACGGACGGTTGCCATAAGGTCGCTCGTGACAAGGTCTAGATTACGAGAGAAGTTGGAAGGCGTCAACAGACGCCTAATTGGGAATGTAACTTCGTTATCGATCGTTCAAGCAGCCAACTACTTGGTACCTCTGATAACTTTACCTTACCTGGTGCGCGTCTTAGGTCCGCAGAAGTTCGGGTTGGTAGCTTTCGCCCAGGCCTTTACGCAGTATTTCGTCGTGCTAACCGAGTACGGCTTCAATCTCAGCGCTACGCGCCAGATCGCCATACATAAGGAGGACTCGCAAAGAGTATCGGTGATCTTCAGTTCAGTCATAGTAACCAAGGCGCTGCTCATGTTTGTCAGCTTCCTGCTGATGGTGACCATCGTCCTGGCCGTACCCCAGTTCCGTAGTAATTGGCCGTTGTACCTTGCATCTTTCCTCGTAGTTGTCGGCAACGTGCTATTCCCCGTTTGGTTCTTTCAAGGTATAGAGAGAATGAAGTACATTACCGGGCTACACGTCAGTGCCAGGATTTTCGTTACCGTGGCTCTCTTTGCGCTTGTGCGCCAAGAGAGCGATTACGTGCTGGCAGCCGGTCTGCAGGCAGGAAGCCTGGTTTTGGCTGGGGTTCTGGGAATCCCGGTGATACGCTCGTTAGGTATCGTGCACATGCGCTTGCCCACCGTGCGGGAAATTCTAGCAGCTCTACGGGAGGGAAGACATGTTTTCGTCGCGACAGCAGCGATCAGCCTCTACACGGCCAGCAACACTTTCATTCTAGGATTGATCGCAACCCCTACAGTGGTTGGCTATTTCAGTGCCGCCGAAAAATTGGTAAAGGCCGCACAGCAGTTGCTAAATCCGATCTCGCAGTCTGTCTATCCCCATATCAGCGCCTTGGCCGCTCAGTCGCGAGAGGCCGCACTCGAGTTCATAAGAAGAACCTTGCGGTGGGTAGGAGCAGGAGCTTTCCTTACCTCGAGTGCACTCTTTGTCCTCGCCGGACCTTTGGTCACCTTGCTCTTGGGTGACCAGTACACCAGCTCTGTGATGCTTGTACGTTTGATGGCCTTCGTGCCGTGGGTGATCGCCCTGAGCAACGTATTTGGAATACAGACTATGCTAACTTTTGGACTGAATAGAGCATTCAGTACGATCATTGTGCTCGCGGGTCTCTTTAACGTCTTCCTGTCCGTCACTCTCGCCTATTTGCTGGAGGCAAGGGGCGCGGCCATCTCGGTTCTCGTGACAGAGACCCTGATAGCACTGAGCATGGGATTAGTACTTTACAGTAGGGGCTACAACTTGTTCAAGTTCGAGAAGAGAACGGCGTGAATGTCGAAGTTCTAGTAGTTGGTGCGGGATACGCCGGAAGTGTAGTAGCCCAACGCTTGGCCAGCGCGGGAAAGCGGGTGCAAGTAATAGATAAGCGCGACCATATTGGGGGCAACGCCTACGACGAGTACGATGAGCACGGCGTTTTGGTACACCGTTACGGCCCCCACATCTTCCATACCAAAGCGAAGCGCATAGTAGATTATCTCTCCAAGTTCACCGAGTGGCGCGAGTACGAACACCGCGTACTCGCTCACGTGGATGGCCAGCTTCTCCCCATACCAATCAACCAAGACACGGTGAACAAGCTCTACAATCTGAACCTCGACGAGGGGGGCATCAAGGGTTTTTTCGAGTACGTACGTGAGCCGCGAAACCCCGTGCTGACCAGTGAGGATGCTGTGATCAACGCTGTCGGCCGCGATCTCTACGCCAAATTCTTCAAGAATTATACCCGCAAGCAATGGGGCCTCGATCCGGCGCAACTTAGCGCCAGCGTGACTTCGCGCATACCCGTGCGAGTCAATCGAGATGACCGGTATTTTGGCGACGAATATCAGATTATGCCTTTGGGAGGCTACACGAAAATGTTCGAGTCTATGCTCGATCATCCCAATATCACCGTGGCGCTGGGTATTGATTTCCACGATGTCAGAAACCGCGTAAGGGCGGCGCATGTCGTGTACACCGGGCCTATCGACGCATACTACGAGTATAGGTTCGGAAGGCTACCCTACCGTTCCTTGCGTTTTGAGCACGAGCACATGCCAGACATCTCAAGTTACCAACCGGTGGCAACAGTAAACTACCCAAACGAGCAAGACTACACTCGTATCACGGAGTTCAAGCATCTGACTGGTCAGCGACATTCCGGTACGTCTATCGTGCGCGAGTATCCTCGGAGCGAGGGCGACCCATACTATCCGGTCCCCCGTCCTGAGAACGAAGCTATGTACAAGCGGTATCAAAGCCTGGCCTTGCGAGAACGAAAAACCACTTTCGTTGGGCGTCTAGCACAATACCGTTACTACAACATGGACCAGGTGGTGGGGGCCGCACTGAAGACCGCCCAGAACATCCTCGGTGAGCAATGAACGGGACGATAGCCGCAGTGGTGGTGACCTACAACCGGAAGAGTCTGTTGACCGAGTGCTTAGACGCTCTCTTGGGTCAGACCCGTTCGTTGGACATGATTATCCTTGTCGATAACGCGTCGACCGATGGCACACCCGAGCTGCTCGACGAACTAGGTTACTTGGACAATGCCCTCATCGACTACGTTCGCCTGCCCCAGAACTTGGGCGGCGCAGGGGGCTTCTACACCGGAATCAAACGGGGCTACCAGGCAGGTTACCACTGGCTCTGGGTGATGGACGACGACGCGGAGCCTGAACCTTCCGCCCTGGAGTGCCTTTGCCGATCTGAGGTAACGAACTCGCCAGAGACTGTCGCCGTAGCTTGCAAGAAAATCGGCAAGGACGCGAGAATACAAGCCCATCACCGAGCCTGGTTCAGCGAACGTCGGGGTCTAGTACCGGTACCAGCACACGAATATGCTGAAGAACAGGTCCGAATCGATCACTCTTCTTTCGTGGGGCTTGCTATCAGGAGCAGTGTAATAACCAGCGCGGGGCTACCCCGGCAGGACTTCTATATTTGGTGCGACGACTTGGAGTACTGCCTGCGCATGGGCCAGCACGGAGAGATCTGGCTAATTAATAGTAGCATCATAAAGCACAAGGACGATCCGGTACCAAGCAATAGATATCGATGGCTCTTATGGACGCCCGAGAAGTTGCTACCTGTGGAGGTTTTCTGGAAGCAGCTGTGCGGCTGGAGGAACATGGAGTATATTCGGCGGACTTACGGCGCAGGGAGTGTACCCAGATCACTCTGGCGCCTGCTAAAGAGGGTCGGCAAGATCGTGGTGCTAGAGGACCACAAACTGTTCCGGCTTGGGTGGACCCTAGTTTTCTACGTCGACTCTTTTCAGCCCCGCTTTAGAGCTCGTCCGCCCATGCCAAGAACGATCACGACCATGGAAGAGCGGCGGGGGGTCGCCAAACGATGAGAAGTCTCCGTCCAGCGGGCGCGCCATATGTCTCCCAGCGTGGGCGATCGAGTGTAAACGGCCCGGCTAGTGGGAGTCGAGCTTTCTGGTTGCAGACGCTGCGCACGGTTTTGTTTGTACTGTTTCTACTATCCATCTACGTCGAGGTGCCGCTCGAGGTCGGGTTTCTCATTCCGTCGTTCTTTACGCTCCTGATCTTGATGCCCCTTCTGGCGTTGATGTACTACAGAAGGGTATATTGGTATGAACTGTATTTCGTAGGCCAGATCGTCCTCATACTCCTGCTGTCGGCGTTCTTGTCTCCGGGGTCCGAGTGGCTGGGCGAAAAAATCCTGGGCTTGGTGCAGACAACCAGCTCTATCATCGGAGGCATCCTTCTGCTCAAGCTAGTTGGTGAGATGCAGAACCGGTGGTTGGCGCGTGCGTTGTTCGCGCTGTGGGTAGTTCTCCTGGTGGGCGCTGCGCTAGAAGTGGCCGGAATCCTGACCCCGGTTAGCGATGCTTTCAGAGAATTGGCATACAGTGAGGGTAATTATGGCGTCTACACCTCAGATGATCGAGACGTCAATCTCATCGGTCATGTCAGACCGAACCTATTCACTTCCGAGCCATCGTTTCTGGCGATTGGGTTTTTCGTGTTCGTCAACTCTTGGTTGGTAGCGGCCTACAGTCAGAGAAATCTGCTCGTAGCTTGCATCGCTACGCTGGTCATGCTCGGAGTGGCGGGAAGCCCTATTCTTGTACTATCCCTGGCCACCTCCCTGATTATCATGCTGTTCAGTGAGCGCAACGTGAGTTCCCTGTGGTTTACCATAGCACTTGCATTTATAGGGATCGCCGTAGCGATTTACGTGCGGCCCGATATCGCCTCTGACTTTGCAGCCAGGTTCGGCGATGCTTATCAAAACATCGGTACGGTAAAAGACACTAGCGAGAACAGGAGGCTGATCTACCCTTACATCACGCTCGTGGATGTGTTCAAGAACTCTCCGTTCTTCGGCGTGGGGATCTCTGGCAAGGAACTGGTCGAGGATTACTCGAGCCTCCCCGTCGCCGCCGACTACGCGTTGGGCAACAATGCCCTCGCCATGTTCTTCATGTACCTCGGCGTGGTTGGATCAGTCCTGTTCGGTAAGTCTGTTCACGACTACTGGCGTCGGATGGGAATCACCCAACCCATCCTGCTAGTTATCCTCATACTTGCTCTGTCGCAAACGATGGGCGGCTTCGAAACGCCCAGATTCTGGGGCTACACGTTCTTGTTTATTGGGGTGATGTGGAAAAGGTCGAAGATGAGGCATACTGCGCCGAATCGTTCTGGTACGGTCAAGTAAAGCTATGCTCGAACTTTACCCAAGCGAATCGTCAGGAGCGGCCAGTAAGTTGCTCTGGCTTGGCCAAGGCAAAACGACCGAACGGCAGCCTGCACCAAGTTGCGATCCGGGCCATGTATGGTTCCGTAAACTCCTTGACATGGTGCATACGGCGGTCCCATCGCGGCGGCGTTGGGTGGATTGATGATCCTAATACGCTTGGTGGAGTTCGGATTTCGGCTGCTGGCGGGTACTGGAGGGAGCTATTTCGCGGTGCTCACCACAGCCACCTTTATGCTCAGGCAACGGGTTTTGGAGTCTGCCTCCACTTGGCCTCGGTTTGCCGTAATCATACCTGCGCATAACGAAGAGCACACGATACCGAACACACTGGAGAGTTTGGACGAACTGGATTATCCCCCGGAATGCTACGGGGTGTTCGTCATAGCCGACAATTGCTCGGACGCCACAGCGGAGGTAGCGCGCGGGTACGGCTGCACGGTGTTGGAGCGCGCAGCGCCTGAGCGCCGGGCCAAGGGTTACGCCCTGAGCTGGGCCTTCGAGAGGATTCCCGAAGAGTATGATGCGGTCGTCGTCGTAGACGCGGACACCAAGGTGGATCCGGGACTCTTGGACACCTTTGCGCGAGCCTACGAACCCTCGGCAGCCTTGCAAGCCTTGAATCTTCAGGCTGTTGGCTCCAGTGCGAGTTCTGTGGCAAGTTTTTTGGCTTCTGCTCTGCAGAACTACCTCAAGCCCTTGGGTCGGGAAAGCCTGGGGTTCTCCGCTGGATTGGGCGGGAACGGCATGTGCATACCACGCAATCTCCTCGATGACGTGCCCTGGCGGCGATTCGGTCTGGCTGAGGATGTTGAGTACCATGCCGATCTTGTACTAGCCGGTAGAAAGGTGCTCTTCGTACCCGAAGCCCGCGTCTTTGCCACCGCCCCGAGCAGTCTTAGCGGCTTGCGGTCTCAGCGGTTGCGCTGGGAGCGTGGTAGGGTGGAAGCCCTCAAGCGCTTCGCTGGTCCTTTGCTGGTACGATCTATTCGCAAACGAGACGCCGCGTCTCTCGAGACCCTGATCGCAATAGCGGCACCTCCGCTCAATCTCACGACATCGGCTAGCCTGGGTTGCCTGATATTTGGTTCGATGCGACGCTCCGCAATAAGCCTAGCAATCGGAACGTTGGGGGTCGTAGCAGTGGCATACGCTGGTATTCGCACTCTCTGGATGGTGCGGGCTCCGGCCAAGGTCTACGCGTACTCACTCATTCTCCCGTTGTTCATTGCCTGGCGAACCTACATTTCCGTCAGGAGCCTACTGCAGGGTGTGAGTAAGGGGTGGGTGCGGACCGAGCGCTCCAGGGGCGAGCTTGACTAGGGGAGGGACCTCGAACAGGCGAGCAAGTGCGGAGGCGTCTAAATTGTGAATAGCAAGGTCAAGGTTCTTTATATCGCAGGAGGGTGGCGCAGCGGGAGCACCCTCCTCAGCCACATTCTGGCACAGGTTGCCGGAGTGTTCTCTGTCGGAGAGGCCATGTTCATGTGGGAGGACAACCTGATCTGGAACCGACTTTGTGGCTGCATGAAGCCAGCCAGGGAGTGTGAGGTCTGGCGCGGAGTCATGGACGCGGCCTACGGGGGCATAGACCTCGGACACGCTGAGGAGATGCGCCGTCTGCGCCAGAGTTTTACCCACACGCGTCACCTACCGTTGCTGTTGATGCCGGGCAGGGAGAGGTTGCTGGGGCCTCGTTTTCGGAGGTACCTGGACGACTTGGAGAAACTATATCGGGCGATGCAATCGAGCACCGGTTGCAACGTGATCGTCGATTCCTCCAAGTTTCCCGCGTATGGGTATTTGCTGAGCAATATACCCACGATAGATCTCTACGTCGTTCATCTGGTGCGAGATCCTCGGGCTGTCGCGTATTCTTGGCTGAGAAAGAAGTGGAACCCGGACGTAGGAAAGTATCTGGACGTCTACAGTCCAACCCGCAGTTCCCTGGCTTGGGACTATATGAACCTGTCCGTAGAGGCGGTCTTGGGAGGACCTCGTGGTCGCTCATTCACGCTTCGCTACGAAGATCTTGTAAAGAGCCCGCGGAAAGCCATCGAGCGCATACTAGGGCTTGTGCATGAAGAAGCGCCTCAACTTCCCTTCGTGGCGGAGGACAAGGTTGCGCTCGGGCCAAGCCACATGGTGGCCGGGAACCCGGGAGTCTACAAAGAAACTGGGATCGTGCAATTCCGATTGGATGAAGAGTGGAGATCTGGTATGAAGCCTCGGGACAAGAAGCTCGTTACATCGCTGACATTCCCATTATTGGTCAGGTACGGTTACCTTGGCAGAACGCGCACGTGATGAGGCCGTAGAGACTTCTGCAGGTCGGTGAGCCGTCAGGAAGTACAGCCGTCCTCCAGGACGGTCATCGCCCGGCCTTACATTTGCAGGAAGCGGAGGCTACTAGGTAGACTACGGTCTTTACCGGCGTTGTTCATCCGTAGTTCTGCATGTCGGCCAATCCGGATACCATACCCCGGACACCCGCAAGGGCCGCTGTTGGCTTTCCTCTCATGAGTGGCCTCAGAACCCAGAATACCGCTGCCGTAATGAAGGTAAACAACAAGCGAGAAGAGTGTTTCTTGGCGAAGAGAAGCATGCTCCTGGTGAAGTGGAAGACCATGTAGGGTGAGTCCAGCTCTGCGGTAGCAGAAACCTTGTGCCAGATAGTAGATCCTGGTTGGAAGCGGACGCGCCAGCCTTTCTGCCTCGCACGCACTGCCCAATCCGTCTCCTCGAAAAACAGAAAGAAACGCCGGTCCATAAGACCTACATCCTCCACCAGTTCCCTGGACACGAGCATGCTGCATCCGCTCACGTAATCAACATCCCGCGCTACATCCCACTGTCCGACATCCTGTTCATGCCTGCCGGCATGGCGAGTTCTGGTGGTAGCCATGTTGATAGCACCACCGGCGAACCCAATCGTGCGAGGCTGACTGTAAAAGCGGATCTTGGAGCCTACCATGCCAATACGTCGATCAGAGAGTGCCTCGGTTACCAGGGCACTCAAAGCTCCATGAGCAACTACGGTGTCATTGTTCAGCAGCCACACCAAGTCGCAACCCTCGTCGACCGCGTAGCGGATGGCATAGTTGTTTCCTGCTGCGAAGCCGAGATTATCAGCCATTTCAAGGAGCGTAAGGTCCGGATACGCCTTACGTATTTCAGCTGGTGATTCATCGGTCGAACCGTTGTCGACGATCACAATTTCGTAGTTCGGATAATCAAGTTCCTGGAGGGAAGCTACGCACGCAAGGGTATCTCTCCAACCATTCCAGTTAAGGACGATAATCGCTACTCGAGCGCTACCCTTCATACTCAGGTGCTCCTTGCCTGTCGATAGCCGGACTCATCGATGTACCTACGCTGCTTTCTGCACCAGCCGCTGTGAATGCACGATTACGATTCTAGCCATTTCGCGAGGTCTTTGTGCGCTGACCGCATCGCACCAGGCTGCGAAGCTTTGTCGGCGTTCGATAGCGCAAAGATTCGTGTGGTTGCTCGCGACACCTTCTGCTAATCACCTCGGGCGTTGCCCTCTTTAGAGGCGGGATCAGCCCCAGGGGCGCGGAGCAAACTTGCCCGGTCCTGCCTCTGTAGTACCATTCCGGTGTGACGGCGTGGAGTGATCTCGAACGTATCTTGAACCTCGGCTTGCTCAGAGTCTCCTTTCGAGCGGATGTTCGCCATCTGGTGCAGAGTCAGATCCAATGACGACTCGCCCCACTTGGCACCCTACAGTCAGCATCGTCGAAGATGCTCGGACCTTCGCGGCCCTGGAAAAAGAGTGGGACGATCTTTACAATAGTTCGCCGCTAGCCACCCCATTCCAGTCCTGGGCGTGGTTGTACTCCTGGTGGGAGTCTTACGGGAAGCGCTACGCATTGCGGCTGATGCTAGTGCGCAACGGCGAAGGCCTTTTGATGGGAATCCTTCCACTGATGCTGGAGCGCGGAAGAGGCTATCGGAGGCTGCTCTTCGTGGGCACTGGGCTGAGCGACTACCTCGACGTGCTCGCCAGGATGGGTTGGGAGACCGAGGTTGCCGAGGCAATGGCGCGGGCTTTGGGACGGGTGGGCCCCTGGCAGGTGGCGGATCTACACCAGCTACGGCCCGCATCCGCAGCGTGGGATATCTTCGAGCGGTGGGACGGTCCCAAGGTTCGAGTCTGGCAGGATAGCTGCCCGGTGATAGACGTCGAGCCTTGGGATGAGCTGCTCATGTCTCTCAAAAGAAAAATGCGTTACGACGTTCGACGCGCTCTGCGGCGGGCCCAGGCGGACGGCGTCAGTTGCGAGCAGGTAACACAGGAAAATGCAGAGAGCGCGATTCCCCGCTGGATTGCTTTGCACCGGGAAGGGTGGCAGGGGCGGACCATCGACCCGGAACACCTCACCCAAGAGTTCGAGTCCCACCTTGAAACTGCGGCCCGTCGGATGATTGCCTCTGGGGTTGGAGGAGTATACGAGTTCAGGAGGGACGGAGAGGTAATAGCCGCACATCTGCTGATCTTTGGTTCCGATTTCGTTGCGGAGTATCTGTGGGGTGCCACCCGGGAAGCGCTCGAACGGTATCAGGTGAGTTCCCTCAACATCCACAATGGTACAAACGTCGCCGTTGAGCGAAATTGCGCGTACCTGGATCTCCTGCGAGGCGAGGAACCGTACAAGCTGCGCTGGGCCACTAAGGTGGTCGCCACTCATCGAGTCGTCTTGGGACGGAGTAGGATTGCCTGGACACCTTATGCGGCTTATTGTGTCTTGCGCTCCCGGGCGAAACGGTACGTAAACTCGGACGAGGTCCCTCCCTGGATCAATGAAGCCGTACTCAGGTTTCGTGCCGTGCGGCGTAAAGCAAGATGGTATGCAAGCGAAGCGCATCGTCCCCACTGGATCAACACCGTCATAAATCGTCTAAGGTCACACTAACCTGACCGCACGATGATGGAATCTAACCATCGTCTTTTGTGCTACGCTCATACCGGAATCAATCAAAGTATCAGGAGATCTTTCGATGATCGAGTCCAGCGGCTGTGGGCCTGCACCTGCCAGATCAAGAAGAGGCCTCCCAAAGGGGATCACAGGGAGGCTGTTGCTGAAGAATTATTTGCGGTTAGGTGACGTGTGTTTTCGCTCGAGGCGAGTGGATGCCTAGGGTCGGCCGGACTCTGCTTCTAGCATCATCGGTCCTTGTCGCCGCTCATGCGGCACCTGCTATTCGCCGCTGGCCGGTGGACTACTGTTTCCCGAGGATGACCCGTATCAACACGGGTGATGCGGTGGCGTTGACTTTCGACGACGGACCTGACCAGGAGCTCGAGGCCTTTCTAGACCTTCTGGAAAGTGCCAATGCGCGGGCTACGTTCTTTGTCGTCGGAGAACAGGTGCGTCGCGACCCGGCCAAGCTGCGGGAGACGATCTGTCGCGGCCACGATGTAGGGGTTCACTGCTATCGGCACCGCAATCATTTGTTCATGACCCCCACCGAAGTCGTGGAAGACATGCGCCGGGCCAAGAACGTGATCGAGGAGGCGACACAACGTCCCACGCGGCTTTTTAGACCTCCGTACGGACGTTTCAGCCTGGCTTCCTGGATCGAGGCCGGTAGCCAGGGGTGGGAGCGGGTGCTCTGGTCTCGGGAGGGCCAGGATCATGCCGCGTGGGCAACCCCCCAGTCGGTTGTAGACAAGATCGGGCGACCGATGGCAGGAGACATCCTTCTGTTGCACAACTCTGATCGATATGCAACGCCAGGCTCTTGGCGGGTCACACTCGAGGCACTACCCATCCTGTTTGACAGGATCGCAGCCCTCACGCTACGGGCTTGCTCGATCGGGGAATTACTGGGCGAAAGCAGCTCGCACTCGGAATAGGTGCTACAACCCACAATATACGCTACATCGACGGGATCTCCCTCCCGATATCTATGGTTTGTGTAGATCACTGCTTGCAAATTGATGCAAATGATGCGATGATCCGGCTCCGCCCAGGAAAAGGCAAACCTGCCGCGAGGTGGAGACGCAAAGCCACGGGCCTTTTGGAGAGGTAGCCGAGCTGCCGGAGGGGGAATAGTTCATGAAGCCACCCTGATTTTCCTACGCCAATAGCGTGCCGCGCTGGCATGGGTCCTCGGAGCGGGCAACGGCGCCACCACGACATCTGCGCACGAAGATATTGGATGCTGCGCCATCGTCTGCCGGTCCAACGGTTTTGCGGCTGATGTAGCAACGACCTTTTACACCTTTGCGCTGCGATAGACGCCCCCGTCGCGAGATGGGCATACGCAAAGGGACACTCTCCTCTACCGAAAGGGGCGAGGCCAAGGAACGGGCGGAGAATGCCAGTTCCGCCACAGGAGGAAAGAGATGCGCTCGTTCATAAGTTCCAGGGTTAGCCTGACCCTCGTCGCGGCCACGATAGTGATCTTGGTGCTCGTCATACTGCCTGCATCCGCTGCCACCATGACCGGCACCTCCTCCGACGACAACCTCGTCGGGACGGACGGCGAGGACAAGATGAACGGCGTCGCCGGAAGCGACCAGCTAGATGGACGCGCCCAGAACGACTCCCTGGGAGGACAAGAGGGCGCTGACATCATAAACGGTGGACCCGGTGAGGACACCCTGAACGGCCAGGGCGGAAGCGACCACGTCCGCGCCGCGCCCAACACCGATACCCAGGCGATGGATTCCATAGACTGTGGCGCCGGGGTGGACTTCCTCTACATCGAGGGTGGCTACACAGGTACCGCGGTAAACTGCGAGCACCGTCAGCGCGTCTCCGATTGGAACACCTCCAAGCCTAGCTGGCCCGTCAAGGATCCGGACGGCGACGGTTTCCCCAACGATGGCCATTTCGCGGATAACTGTCCCAACGTCGCTAACCCCGAGCAGGACCCGGAAGCGTGCGGCACTCCTCCGCCTCCCACTGCGTGTGCCGATGGGGTAGACAACGATGGCGACACCCTGATAGATATGTCCGACCCGGGCTGTACCGGCAGCGCGGATACCGACGAGGCAGACTCTCCGCCTCCGCCGTCGGATAGTGACGGCGACGGCGTAACGGATGATGTCGATGCCTGCCCTAGCAAGGCCGGCCCGGCGTCCAATCAGGGATGTCCCATCGTTACCCCTCCGCCCACGGGCGGCCACGTCGCCGGAGCCTTCATCGCTGGCGCTCCCTCGACACCGAGCGTCATAGACGACTTCAACGCGCTGGTCTCCAGCCCGACGAGGTTGGTAATGTGGTACGAGAACTGGGACTCCGGCTTCTCTTCCACGCGCTTTGAGGCCGCGCATAGCCGGGGCGCCACGCCCATGGTTACGTGGGAGCCGTGGAACCGCTCGCTCTCGGGAATGGCCTCCGGCCAGTACGACGCCTACATCCGCGCCCAGGCCCAGACAACCGCCGCTTACGGCAAGCGTGTGTACATCCGCCCGATGCACGAGATGAACGGCGACTGGTATCCGTGGAGTGTGGGGGTAAACGGCGACACCGCCGCCACCTATGTGAGCGCGTGGCGGCGCATACACACCATCTTTGATCAGGAAGGCGCCACCAATGTGCGTTGGGTCTGGTCGCCGAACGTAGACCTGAAGCTCAGCGAGCTTCCCGCAATGTACCCAGGGGATGCCTTCGTAGACGTAATAGGGATGGACGGCTACAACTGGGGGCCGACGCAAGGTTGGTCCAGCTGGCAGTCCATGGGACAGGTCTTCAAGCGCACCTATGACTCGATAGGCGCCTGGAACGCCACAAAACCGATGATGCTAGCCGAGACGGCTTCCACCGAGACGGGGGGAGACAAGGCGGCGTGGATAAAGAACGGCTACCTGAACGATATTCCCACAAGCCTTCCCCGCGTCCGATCAGTCGTGTGGTTCCACCAAAACAAAGAGCAAGACTGGCGCGTGAACTCGAGCGCCAACAGTCTGGCCGCCTACAAGCAGGTCGTGGCCGATCCCTCCTGGCAAGGGACGATGCCATAGAGAGAAGGGGCAGCGTGCCCCAAACGCTTCATGTCCTCGAGTTTCTGGATGGCCAATGGGAACGCGAGAAGGCGAAAGCCTACTGCAACGGTCGATACGTGAAGCTGCCTCCGGTGGGCTTGATCGGTAAGCCAGATCTGCGCTAGGCTGCGCACAGGTTGGTAATCTGTTAGCTGCACAACCTGTACACGTTTCTCGACAGGGTTCCGGGAAGAGTGGCGACTTGAATCTCGTATTCAGATCCAGCGCATAGATCGTGGAGGAGGACAGATGGGGCGCTCGAAGGTTCTAATGTCAGCTTACGCGTGCCAACCAGGTAGGGGTTCCGAAGAAGCGGTGGGCTGGAACACGGCAAGAGAAACGTCGAAGTACTGCGAAATCTGGGTAGTGACCCGGAAGCTCAACCGCCCGAGCATCGAAGCAGAGATCTCTCGAGACCCTATACCCAACCTGCACTTCGTGTATTGTGACCTGCCCCAATGGCTTGGCCGATGGACCCGCGGACAGCTGTTGGAGTGGCATGTTTATTACTATATATGGCAGATCTATATATATTTTGTAGCAAGACGCTTATGTCGTAACATTAGCTTCGATATTGTACACCATGTCACTTTCGTAAAGTACTGGATACCCAGCTTTCTCGTCCTCCTTCCCGTGCCCTTGATATGGGGGCCTGTGGGGGGTGGGGAGTCTGCGCCGAAAGCGTTCAAGAAGGATTTCGGTTTGCGGGGAAGGATCTCCGAAGCGCTGCGAGATACAGGCCGTTGGTTGGGTGAGCATGACCCGTTTGTACGACTTACTACACGACGCAGCGCGTTGGTCGAAGCAACAACGCCGGAGACGGCCGCGCGGATACTAAGATTGGGAGCCGAGAACTTCCAGATACGCTCGCAACTGGGGCTCGGACGCGAAGAGATCGAGCAACTCAGTGCTAATGGTGTGGAGGATGACTACCCTCCAAGGATAATAAGCATCGGGCGCTTGCTTCATTGGAAAGGATTCCATCTTGGGTTGCGGGCCTTTGCCAGGGCTGATCTGCCTGGGACAGAATACTGGATAGTGGGAGACGGTCCCGAGCGAAGACGACTTCAGACACTTGCCGAGGCTCTGGGGGTCGAGAATCGCGTGCGTTTCTGGGGATACCTATCTCGTGAAGAAACACTGGCCAAGCTGGTCCAGTGCCAGATACTGATCCACCCTAGCCTTCACGATTCAGGGGGTGGGGCATGTCTGGAAGCTATGGCCGCGGGTCTACCAGTCGTGTGCCTCGACTTGGGAGGTCCTGCTGTACTTGCAACAAAAGAGACAGCTCTCGCCGTTCCCGCCATTAGCCCCGAGCAGGCGTCGCACGACCTGGCTGACGCCCTCGAGCGTTTGGCCAAAGATCCCGCGCTACGGCTCCGCATAGGCGAGGCGGCACAAGAGAAGGTAAAGCGAGAGTACAGTTGGGAGATGAAAGGCCAACTGTGGGCTCGACACTACGTGAACATCGCGAGGCAGCATCAAACACTACCGCCAGTGTATTGATTGGGGTGGGGTTCAAACCATCCTTCGAACATCTCTCTTATGACAGGGTGCCCTTGTACAGAGGAGACGTAGCCACATCCCGGTAGGCATCCAGCGTAGTCCGCGAAGAGTCTATACGCCAGTCGGCCTCCTTGAGGATATCGAACCACTGAACCCACGCGATCCGTGGACAGAGCGTCGGCAAATCCTCGAGAAAACCCTGTCTTATCCACGCAGCCTTGTCCCCGCCCGACTCTGCCGAGGCCGTCTCGCCTATCATTATTGGCTTCTCCGTCATAGTGATGAGCGACACATAATTTGCCCGGAAGATCGAGTACAGAGAGCTCCAAGAGCTCCAAGGCCGTGTGTCACCCCAGTTGTATCCGTCCAGTCCCACCCAGTCGACATAGTCGTCGCCCGGGTAGAGTTCGGGCAGAAGGTAGTTATTCGCCCCGTCGGAGTTAGGGCACCACACCCACCTCACGTTGGTGGCTCCCCGAGCGGCGAAGATCGCGTGGATGTGGCGCCAGGCGGCGACGTAGTCGGCGGCAGTATTTCCGTACAAACCAGGGCTCCAAGGATACCAATCACCGTTCATCTCGTGTGCGAGGCGGATGTAGATCCTCTTGTTCCACGAAGCCACGGAATCAGCGTAGCCAGTGATGTACGAGTCATGGGTGCCGTCGGCTATCGTGGTGAGCGCGAAGTCCGCCTGGTTCCCGCCAGCGGTGTACTTCGGCTGCCAGGTGAGCTGCGGTATCGCGCCGACGGCCACGGCTTCGTCTGCCACCAGCTGCTGGAAGTCCGGGTAACCCCCCCAGTCCTGATACCAGAGCAGCGAGGCCGGATAAGCACCAGCCTTGGCGTGGTAGATTTCCATGGCTGGTGTTCCTTGGCTCCCTATATGAGCCGTGCATACGCCGAGCGCGATGGGAAGACGTTCGGAGCCACCGCCGCAGGCGTCCAGGATCGTTGCCCCGGCGGCAGCCGCCGCAACCTTCAAGAACTCCTGCCGCGTCAAGCGGTGGATGGCACAGCTCCAAGCATCACGGTACCTCGCGAACCAGCTTCTTCGTGGCGTTTTACACCCCGCGCATCGCTACAAAGAACATGGTGTCCGTCCGGCTTGACGATGGCCACCTGGCGATGCCTCATACCCCTTTTTAGTGCAGGACCATAGGTACCATATCGCGACGAGCTAGTATCCCGAATGCGGTGTGCAGGGATACGATTTGTCATGTTCTAGTACGTAGGTGCATGCTGGCGCCGGCATCAGGTTACACCTTGCGGTGGTTAGAGTACAAATCACGATTACCTTAGGTCAGACTGCCTGTTCATGGGGTTCCTACTCGCTTAGGATTCGGACCGGAATGGAAAACAAAGAGCCGGTTAGGCAGGGTGTCAGCCCGAGTTGATGGAGCAGAGATTAACGGCGGCGCGGCGGGTTCTGATCCCCGTAGAGTGCGAGCAGTTTGGCGTCGTGAGCAAGGGACGCTGGAGGGCGGTTCGGAAGCAGTGGTTGGTCCCTGTCGGGTTGGTTCTCCCCGACTTCTTGCTCGCGCTACTGATCTGGGAGGTGGCATCCGTACTGCAGGGTGTCTGGGGCCGGGGGGGCTTATCGGAGATCGCAACCGTCACTGCGGTACCAGCTATCGCCGTTTGGGTGGCGCTTCGCGCGTTGCTGGGCCTGTACCCGGGTTATGGACTGGATTCTGCGGAGCAGTTGCGTCGGCACACCTATAGCGTGTTGTGGACACTGGCCATACTGGCCGTTTTCGCTCTAGGCTTTCAAATAGGAGATTTGCTTTCGCGCCTGCTGCTGCTTCTTGTTTTCCTGGGATTGCTATTCTCGGCCCCCTTCGTACGGTACTTCGTAAAGCTTGGTATGGAGGAGCTTGGGCTGTGGGGCAAGCCGGCGGTGATCCTGAGCTACAAAGAAGCCGGAAGGACCGTCGCCGAACACCTTAAACTGAATTGGGGGCTAGGATACAAGCCCGTGGCGATCTTCGATTACCGTCTGGGAGAGTCGTCGGGGTTCCACGAGGTTCTGGACGACGGCCAATTCCTGGCAGAGGTCACGCTTCTGGCCCGCGAGGAAAACCTGGATACTGCCATCTTCGCTATGCCCCACGCCCGCCGTGAGCAGCTGACCAAACTGATCAACCTGGCCAGCAGCAGCTTCCGGCACATCATGATCATACCCAATTTGGGCGGGGTCACGAACTCGGCGGTGGTGGCCAGGGATCTGGCTGGAACCTTCGCAGTCGAGATCAAATACAACCTGCTGGATCCATGGGCGCTGCGGGCGAAGCGGGTGGCTGATGTCATGTCCACCGTGGTCGGGGGAGCCCTGATGCTCCCGCTCATTCTCGTACTGGCTCTGCTCGTTTATCTGGAGTCGGGAGCACCCATTTTTTACACAGATAGGCGCATGGGTCAGGGCGGCGAGCTGTTCTCTTGTGTGAAGTTCAGGACCATGGTGCCGGACGCGGAAGCTGAGCTGCAACAGATCCTCGAGCAAGATGCCGAGCTTAGGGAGGAATACGCGAAGTATCACAAGCTGCGCAACGATCCGCGTATTAGCCGTGTCGGACGCTTCCTGCGCAAGACCAGCCTGGACGAGCTACCGCAACTCTGGAACGTGCTGCGCGGCGAGATGAGCCTCGTGGGTCCTCGGCCCTACCTGCCGCGCGAGTCTGGGGAGATAGGGGTCACGCAGGCCGAGATACTGCGAGTACCCCCCGGAATAACCGGGCCCTGGCAGGTCGCCGGGCGCAACCTGACCCTCTTTAGCGACAGGGTCAATATGGACGCCGTCTACATACGTGATTGGTCGATGTGGCTCGACATCGTGTTGCTGGCTCGTACCGTCAGAGTTCTCTTGTTCAACCGGGGAGCGTATTGAACACCGTTCTGGTGGTGCCTCGGGCGGCTACGTAGCACAAGAACGCAGCTATTGCGGTATTCCCTACTTACGCCTGTGGTACATTAGTACGCGCAGGCGGTAACACTGTAACTATCGGTGGTCGGCTGCCTTGTTGCTTGAAGTTGCTGCAGCAGGCGCTTTGGTGCTTGCGTCGATAGACGAGGGTCGGTAATGGAGCCCCAGCTCAAAGTCGCATTGACTTACCAGATAACCGTGCGTCCCATACCCGCTTGCACGCTACTCTCGATGCCATGACGATGTCGGCAAAGACTATTCGGAGGACTACTAGGTGACTGAGGCATTGCTCCCTGTAATCTTGTTGGCCAGCGTCGCCTCTCTCATTGTAGCGATTCTCAGCTTCCGGAGTTCGCGCAGATCGGAGAACCTCGGGGAGGACAGGTACGAGTTACTGCGCGACCAACAAGAGCGGCTGGAAATGTTGCGTGAAGAGCGGCGCATGTTGACAGAGCAGTTGGAGCGAGAATCTCGGGACCGCCAGCAGTTGACGGAATATCTGGTGGAGACGGATCCCCCATCAATAGAAAACCTTGAGCGAAGACGACAAACACGTGCGGAGAGCGAACTCGAGTTCGAGCGCTTGGAGGAAGAGCGGCAGAGCTTAGAGCAGGAGCTCCAGCGAGTAACGGAGGCGTTGGAGCTAGAACGTCAGAAGCGCTTGGAGGCGCAGCAGCGTACCGAGCAGCTCTCGTCAGAACGCGAGGAGCTAGCGAGGGTCCAGCAAGATGCGGAGCGGTTGGGACAGGAGCATCAGCGACTGATAGAAGACTTCGAGACGGAACGCGAGCAGCGCCTTGCTACCCAGCAGCAAGCCGAACGTCTGGAGGATGAACGGCTGCGCCTGGAGCAGGAGCACCGGCGGGTGACGGAGGAGCTGGAGCAGGAGCGTCGTGGGCACCAGGAAATCTTACTGCGTGCCGAGGGACTGGAACGAGAGCAGACGGAGGCGTCGGGGGTTCAGCAGGAAGCGGAAAGGTTGAGGCAGGAGCGTCAACGCCTGGCCGAAGATCTCGTTAGGGAGCGCGAAGAAAGCGCGGAGTTCCAGCGACGGGCCGAAGGCCAAGAGCAGGAACGGGCGCGCCTGGAGCAAGAGTTGCGGCGGTTGCAGGCGGAGCCGGATCGTCAGAGGCGAGTGTCAGCCCGCAACCGGAATGGCAAACCGGGTACGAGCCGTTCCGCTGGGCGCAGGCTCCTCCTGGTGGCCGGCGTGTTCCTCGGGATCCTGATCTCGTGGTTCATCTCCCTCGTGGTGGCCCTGAACGTGCTGGGGTCCTGAGCACTCCGCGTGGTAGCATCGCAACGCCAGACGTCCTACCCTCGATCGCGAAGAACGATAGGATGCGCGAATCCCGCTTCGATCTTATGCGGGTCGACAAGATAGACGTGGCCTAACACCTTGGTGCTACGTTCTAACATCATCGGAACAACCTTATGGTCGGTTAATGGGCACCTTTGGTTCGCTCGGTCCGCGGGCCCTTTCACCGAGCCTCTGGGTTGCCGACAATGTAGAACCTACCAGTAGGGTAACAGGCGAGGAGAGACACGCCCCACTCGGCATGATACAAAGATTACAGCAGCTTCCGGTGTCTCTCAAAATACTGGCATACGCCGCAGCAGCGGCGGTCGTGCTGGTACTGGCGGTGGGCGTGGGGGTGATGGCCGCCCTCACGCTGGGTTCGGATAATGAAGGGTCACCGGAAGGAGCCAAGCCCGAGCAGGTCGAAAGAGCGAATCCGGGACGGGATGATAGATCCCAGGAGGATGCCCGGGGGAAGGCTTCCGACGCACCGGGTGACGCCGCATACTCGAAGGACCTCGCTGTCATACAGAGGCAGGCTGTGGAGACCTCCCTGGAGAACAACCGCAAGTTGCTGCGCTACGATGGGATCACCGCTGAGGACGTCGAGGAAATGGAGGCAAACTCCGTTGCTCTCGAGGGCTATGCTCGCCGAGCCAAGGACCTCGTTCCTCCTGCAAAGTACGAGGAACAACACAAAGTGTTCGTTCTCGCCATCGGCGAACTCCGCGATGCCGACAAGCTAGCTTACCGCCTGGCGGCCGACCCCTCATCCGCCACCCAGACGGATTTCGAGGAGTATGACCGCCACATGGATAGAGCCACCGCTTACTTGAGGAGGTCTAACGAAATGCTGGGCGAAGGCTATAAGACGACCGGAGCGGCGCAGGATGTCAGCCTTTGACGAGCGCGATGAGACGATCGTCTGTCGAGCGGGGGATGATCCCGCCACCGAGGACGGCGCAAGCACTTGCATATGCGGCGTCCTCGAGGAACGCACAACGTCAGGTGGGTAATAGCGAAGGAGGATGATGTACCGAGCGAGAAGGCTTAGCGGGACAGTCCTGGCGGTCACGATGTTTGTGGCCCTGTCGGCGAGCGCAGGAGCACAGGAAGACCAGACCATGCAAGTGGATCTTACCCCGAGTCGCGACTCCGGGGTGAGCGGGACCGCAACCCTCGAGGACGTCAAGGACGGCGTGGAGGTCACGCTCGAGATGCGTAACCTGCCTAAACCGGGCATCAAGCACATAAACCACATCCACGCGGGCGGAACCTGCGCCGACGACCGGGACGGAAGGACGGCCCCCGTGACGATCCCCCTCGAGACCATCACGGCCCAGAAGGACGGGACGGGATCAGCCACCACTACCATCAAGGACGTCTCGGTGGCCGACCTCTTCGGCGAAGACAAGGAGCGCTTCATACTCCTGCACGCCAAGACCGAAAAGGGCGAAGGTGTCCCCCCTGGGATCTCCTGCGCGGATCTGGATCCCCTGGCAGATACCGGCGGCCTGCGGCCTGCGACCGTGCTCCTCGCAGGAGCGATCTCGATCCTGGGTGTTGCGGCCGGGCTTTTCATCCTGCAACGGCGCATCGGTGCCGATAGCGGGTAAAGGAAGGGCCAACCCCTTCCTCTATCCGCTCTGGTCAGCAAGACAGCATTTCAGCAAGAACGGAGAGCTGATCCAGCTGCAGTGTTGCTACCCTGCAAACTAGCTGGTGTCTGTAGAGACGGCGATGTTGAAGGAGGCTCCCTTGGGCATCGGCTTACCGTCGCGGTTGAAGACCGCCCATTTTTTGAGCTTGGCGTCGTACACGGTATCTACGGGATGGTCGTTGTAGACGCCTCTGCCGCCCCCGGGGTTCCAGTTCTGCGTGACCGAGAGCTCGGCGTCGGGTTCACCGTTGGTCATCTCGTTATCCAGGTAGGTGTAGTTGTTGGCTGTGTTCAAGACCCCGGCGCGGTGGACGAACGTCGCTGCTGCTGGGGGAACTTCCACCTCGAAGGTTGCTCCCGAGGGCACCGCTGCAAGGTCCTGGTTGAAGATCGCCCA